>Ga0182014_10005321_pt1 | contig 14336 bp, 16 predicted proteins | sample 612S2DmetaG_FD_120489 | JGI IMG/M metagenome (GOLD analysis project Ga0182014, IMG submission 120489) | Permafrost microbial communities from Stordalen Mire, Sweden - 612S2D metaG | ecosystem: Environmental > Terrestrial > Soil > Wetlands > Permafrost | place: Sweden: Stordalen | collected... | reverse complement strand
GGACGAATTGGGCGCCGAGTTTGGCGACGAGGCGGTCGACATCCCTGCTGGGATCTCCTTCTGCATCTGCATCCCAACGCCCGCGCTCCGCAGCGTCGGGCTAATGGATCCGGTGTTCGGTCGAGGATACTCGGAGGAGACGGACTGGACGCTGCGAAGCAAGTCGCTCGGTTACCGGATCACGCTCGCCCCGTCCGCGTTCGTTTACCATCAAGGCGGGGGATCGAGCGTGGCGGCAGGGCTTGTTGAGAACAGGCACACCGGGGTGCCAGCTAACGAGCGCATCGTCGATATGCGCTACCCAAACTTCCGATCGGAAGTGTCGGCATACCAGAGTGCGACGTCCCCGGGAATCATGAGGCAGGCGGCGCTGCACCGGATTGCACTGGAAGGTGCTCGGCAGCATGGGTATGAGGTTACCGTCGGCCATATTCGAGGTGGTGAGGCTGGGAGCGACCTCGCGCGGATCTCGATCGAGAAGGTTGAAGGCAGGCTTCGCGCATTCGCCCTGTTCAAGGGGTTTACCGCCGAGCTCGATCTGGGAACAGAGGACCCCATAGGCTCAGTCATCGGCCAGATCGGCGTGGAGCCCACGGCAATTCGCCTGTTTGATCGGCGCATTCTGCGATGGGGTCACGGGACACCAGTGCAGGCGCCTCTGGCAGCGGACGAAGTTGGTTATCCGCCGAGAGTTTGAGGGCGCGCCGGGCCCGGGCGGTGGGCGCGGAAGCCAGGCCACGCCTGGGCCGCGAGGTAGTCGTATTCGGCCGCGTTTGGGGTGACAACCCCTGAAGGCGTTGATTCGCCGACAACTCTAGCCACGCACGGGTCGGCCGCCGCCGACCGCGACTGGTTCCCAGTCATCGAGGCGCTACGCGGGATCGCTGCCGTGGGCGTTGTCATCGATCACTGCTGGGCTCTCGCCGACGGCAACCCACAGGTCGGGTTCGGACTAGTCCAGGGCCTGGGCACGTGGGGGGTCGACGTCTTCTTCCTCCTTTCCGGTTACCTGCTCTGTGACTACTTCTGGAGGAAGGACCGACGACCGTCGATTCGCGAATTCTACGTTCGCAGGTTCTTCCGCATCGCGCCGCTGTATTACGTCGTAGTCGGGATCGTGTTTCTCTTTTACGCGCCGCACTCAGAGCTATTCAGCGGGCTTGGCCTCCAACAGGTGCTTGCCAATGCCACGCTCACCCAGTGGCTCTTTCCGGGCACGGCGAGCAACCTCAACGTTGACGGGTCGATCTGGACGTTGACGATCGAAATGCTTCTCTACCTGACGATGCCGTTCCTCGCGTGGGTGATCGGTCGTTGGCCGATCCGTGGGGCGCTTGGCCTGGCAGGCCTCGGCCTTGGGTATCGCCTCTATATCTCACTGGCCGGCGGGCCGCTGGCGGACTGGTACTGGGGGTCGCTGCCTGGCCCGGGGATGGGTATCGAGAGGCTGTTCCTTGTGCATCAGTTTCTCGGGGTCCTGCCCCTCTTCGTACTTGGCATGTTCGCGCGCAGGATAGTGTTGTATACGCGGCTTCGGCTGCTCGTGCAGCGGTCCAAGCGTAAGCCGAGCCTCGCGGTTGTGTTGGTGCTCTTGGTGCCAAGCATCCTCATACTCTTAGGGGTCAGTCGAGCCTCGGAGTACAATCACTGGATCTGGTTCACAGGTTTCGACCTGGCGATTGGCGTGTTGGCGCTACCGGTCTTCGTTTACGCCTCACGGCCTGTCGTGGCCCGACTCGGGCCGCCCATGAGGGGTGCAGTGTGGGTTGGGGAACGGAGTTACGGCCTGTATCTTTGGCATTTTCCGGTTATCCTGAGTGTGTACGGGATGGGTGCAGAACTAAGCCCTCCGGACCTCAGCAACCTCCCGCTCCGCCTACTCGCCATCGGCGTCATATCCGTGGTGCTGGCTGATGTGAGCTACCGTTTCATCGAACTCCCGGGGCGGCGGTATGGGCGTCGGTTGGGTCGGTCGGTGCGCGGACCGCAGCCGAAGGGCGAGGTCCCTGCCGCAGCAGCCGGATCAGAAGCATGAGCTCGTCAGTGTCGGATCCTGCGTCGCCCGATCGGGTTTCCGCACTCCGGCCCAGGCGGCGGTCGAATGGATGGCTAGTCGGCTCTGGACGGCGGGCGCGCGAGCTCGGAGCGCGGAGCCCCATGGCCTTGACACTCATCGCTGTGATGACGTACTGGGTCGCCTTCGTCTGGTCGCGTTTCGCGTATTTCGACGACGATCTGGTTCTGTTCGGCCTCGCTCGGCACCTCGGTTTGACGTGGCAGTACCTGGGTTACAGCGTGTACGAGGAGTTCTCGCCGCTCGACCACCTCTTCTACACCCTGGAGCTGTGGATCAGCCCTCTCAACAACCTCGTGGGCATGGTGATTGCCGGAATAGTGCTTCTGACCATGTTGTTGACACTCAACTGGGCTCTGAAGGAGTTGGGAGCGTCTGACTTGCGGCGTGCAGTCGCCGTGGGTGTGGTTGGCACGTGCCTGCCGGTTCTTACGATCACATCCTACTGGGGCCAGTCCATCTACATCCCCACGGCCTGCGTTTTCGTGCTCGCGATCGTGGCCGCGCATCTGCGAGCCGTCAGGCTGCACTCGCTGAGGTGGCACGTCATGACCTTCGTCTTCTCGATTGGTGGTGCGCTGATCAGCGAGCGTACCCTCTTCACACCCCTCTTCCTGGTGGCGATCGACGCGGGGCTCATCGGTTGCAGGGGTACATGGGGACAGGCGGTCAGAGGCGTCTGGCAGCAGCGCTACTCGTACGGCGCGCTTCTCGCGATATCGGTCGCCGGCGCCCTATTCATCGCGAAGTTCTACTACCAACCCTACCCGTCAGGAGGGATCGGACCGTCTTTGCGGCTCATCGCGGTCACCTACACCCGCTGGTTCGTCCCCGCTCTGGTGGGCTTCTGGCGGTTCGACGGGGTCTCCAAGCTGGCAGCGGTCGTCGTGGGCGTGCTTTCGTTGGTAGCGGCTGGTGGGGCGATCGTGGTCGAGCGGCGGAATTGCTGGGCACTCATCCTCTTCGGAGGTGTGTTTTGCGCCTTCTACGGTTTTCTTGGCGTGGGGCGCCTGGGTATCTATCCGGAGCACGTGTTAGCCGCTGACGTCCAGTACATGGTGTGGGTGCTACCCCTTTCGGCGGCGGCGATGGGGCTGGTTGTGCTGCCCAGCCAGTGGGCGGGTTGGTGGGCCCGTGCCAGGGGATGGGCGGCAGTGGGTGTGGCAGTACTGCTCGTGGCATCATCTGTGGACGGGGTGGTCAGCCTGAATGCCGGGGGGGTCCTCACGCAGCGCGCGAGTGCGGCCGAGTACTTCACCAATCTTCGGGCGGAGACTGCGGAGCTGTCAACGGGGAAACTTAGCGTCATGCCTTTGGACGCATCGGTAACTGTGGCCGCACTTTTCATAGCCCCTTACAATCGGCTAACAAACGTCCTTCCACTGATCGACCCGAGCATTAGCGTCGGAGCGTTGGATGTCGGGGCGTCTCCGGTCGTCATCGACTCGTCCGGATTCGTTAGATCTGCCGTCTTGGTGACGGATACCGACCTAGTGACTGCCGGTGGCAACGCGGCGATCTGGGCGACGGGGGGGACGTTGTCGAGAGCGGCGGGGGATTTGTGCTTCACTTCGGAATCGTCCGAAGCGCTGCTTCGCCTGACGGCGACGACGCCCGTGGCGGGAGCAACCCTGATGGCTGAGTTAACCTACACGTCAGCGAGGGCCACCACCGTGCGTTTCACCACAGTGAACCAGGATTCCTACACTATCAACGGAGACGTGGCGCGGATATTGCAGGGATCCCACACCGCTCTATTCTCTCTGGACGGTGTTAGCGCGATTAGCCTGCAAATGAGCGGTTTACGGGTTGGGCTAGGACTATGCATACACTCGCTTGCCATCGTGCACCCGGTCGTCGTCGACGGCAACGGAGGATGTTCGACGGTCGACCAGTACGGCGACGTGGGTTCGAGCACCCCGTGTCCGAGCCCTGATCCGTCGGCTGGGGATGTGGGGGTGACGACGGCCATGGGGACGGCCGTGGGTGGCGGGGTTGGGGGGTTGACCGGGCGGGTCGTTGACTATCCCCGGCCTTGAGGCGACAAATCGGGATGGGCGACTTTTCACGCCGCCTCTGCCTTGACACCAAGTGTAGAAACGCCAATCACCATCGACGTCTGCGCGCCGGCCCCTGCCGTCGCGAGGGGCCGGCCGAGTCCGCCGTCCGGACCCGACGGCTCGAAGGTGGTTGGCCCACCGACGACAGGTCACCGTCCTGCATGGGTCATACCGAGCCGGAAGGAACCTGGGCCAGAGGTTACAGGGGAGGGCTTCCCGTCGTCATGCCCGTTGTAAGATCGCGTGATGCCCATAGGACTTGGTCGGTTCGTCCCCCGCTCCTGCCGCCGTGCCGTTGCGTCGGGGGTCGAGCGCACCATGCACTCGGTGGTCGATCAGCGGTTTGACGAGATCGACGCAACCCTGCGGGAGTTGCTGGCGCAGCTACAGGGTTTCCAGGACGAGGCTCGCTCGGGCCTCCGAAGGATTGCCGGACAGTTGGACGATTCTTACGCTACGGTGCACCAGTCTCTCGCGACTGCGCACCAGTCTCTGGGAGCGGCGCACCAGTCTCTCGCGGCGTTGCAGGCGGAAAGCGCTGCCTCGCGGGGTGATGTGACCTGGCTTCGGGATCGGATCGCGGAGTCGCGCGACGACGCGCGACGGCTCCTCAGCGGCCAGCTCGAGACGAAGCGCATCGCCGGCGGGCTGCTCGACCGCATCCCCGAGTTGCGGGAGCGTCTGGTGAGTGTGAGAACTCTTCCCTCGTATGCATCCGTGTTTGAGGAGAACGAACCTCTGGTAACGGTCTGCATGCCCACCTACAATCGAGCCGATCTCCTTCTTGAACGCTCCATCCCATCGGTCCTGTCTCAGTCGTACCAACACTTCGAAGTCGTTATCGTCGGTGATGGGTGCACTGACGACACGGCAGAGCGAATCGCGCTTCTTGACGATCCCCGAATACGCTTCGTGAACTTGCCGCACCGCAGCGTCTCCCCTTCCGACCCCGCGCAGCGGTGGATGGTGGCCGGAGTCCCCCCCAGGAACCTCGCTGCAGAGCTGGCTCGCGGGCGCTGGATCGCGCCCCTAGACGACGACGACGAGTTCTCTCCTGAGCACATTGCCGTCCTCCTCGGAGCGGCACGAGAAGGGCGCTTCGAGATGGTTTGCAGCAGGTTTGCCTCGACGGCTCCGTACCATGAACCGATCCTCGGTCGGTACCCCCCGGAACTCGGCCAGTTCTGTTTCCAAGCCACTATCTATATGACGGACCTGCGCTTCTTCGAGGCCGACCCGCGCGCGTGGATGCTCGACGAGGTTGAGGACTGGAACCGCTGCCGCCGAATGTTGGAGGCTGGGGTGAGGATCGGATGGGTCGACCAGGTGCTGACGACCATGCATCCCACCGGGCCACGGTATGGTGGGGAAGGTGCCTGATGTGATGGACACCTTCACCGACACGTACCTCGCCGAGACCCGGAGGATCGTCGAGGCTCTGGACGTCGCGGCGGTCGAGGGGCTCGCCGAGGGGCTGGCCCGCGTGCGCGAGCGTTCGGGGCGGCTCTTCATCCTCGGGGTCGGCGGCTCAGCCGGGCATGGATCGTCTACGACAAGGGCCGCCCCGAGGAATGGCGGGCGCTTATGGAGTGGATCGACTATGGGTTCGCCATCCTCTCTCGTCCGGCTGTCATCGATCGCATCGCCTCGGGCGAAGTCGCTGATCTGGCCGATCTCATGCGAGATCTCAGCGCGGCGGGTCAGCTCGCCGGGTTCGAGGTGACCGAGCGCTTCTACGAGATAGGGTCGCCGCAGGGTCTGGCGGACCTGGAGCGCCACCTGGCTGACGGGAGCGGCGCCTAAGCCGAGGGGTGGTAGCTTCCCGCCCGATGAGCCTTAACCGCAGGGCGCTGAGGAAAGTCCCGGAGATCACGGCGTACTTCTGGATCCTCAAGATCCTGACCACCGCCATGGGCGAGGCGACCTCGGACTACTCGGTGCGTCAGATCGACCCCTATCTCGCCGTCGGCTTGGGAGCCGTCGCATTTGCCGCAGCCCTGATCCTCCAGCTGCGCGTCCGCTGCTACATCGCGTGGGTGTACTGGCTGGCGGTGGTGATGGTCGCCATCTTCGGCACCATGGTCGCCGACGCGCTGCACATCCAGCTGGGTGTGCCGTACGCGGTGTCGACGGTGGGCTTCGCGGTCACCTTGGTGGTTGTGTTCGCTGCTTGGTATCTGACGGAGGGGACGCTCTCGATCCACCACATCAGCACCCTGCGCCGCGAACTCTTCTACTGGGCCACCGTGTGTGCCACCTTCGCCCTGGGCACGGCGGCCGGCGACCTCACCGCGTACACCTTTCACCTGGGCTTTCTGGCGTCCGGGATCCTTTTCGCGGTCGTGATTGCCGTGCCCGCGCTCGCCCACCGCTTCGCTCACCTCAATGCGGTGGCGGCGTTCTGGTTCGCCTACATCATCACCCGACCCCTGGGGGCGTCGTTCGCCGACTGGATGGGGGTGCCCCACGCACTCGGCGGCCGCGATTGGGGTCGGGGAACGGTCAGCCTGAGCCTGAGCGTTGTGATCGCGCTCCTGGTCGCCTACCTCAGCGTCAGCCGCATCGACGTGGACGAGGAGAGAGGGCGGCAGCCGGTTGGGGTGATGACCTGAGGCGCGGGTGCTGCGGTCGTGCCTCGGCGCGGTCGAGGTGCGGCCGGGGGGGACCAGGTGGGAGTCAGCTCGCGGATAGTGACGCGCTGAGGGTGGAGTTGGCCTGCGCACCGACCTGAAAGCCGCCGCTCCAGCTCCCGGTGCGTCCATCCCGAGAGCCGGTCACGGCGACGGTGTGCGGACATGTCCCAGCCGCGGGGTACCAGATCTCCCCCAGCAGGACGGCATGCAGACCCTGTGTCTGCGTGGATTCGAGCACTGTCGTTTGACTGGCGCCGTTGGCGTTCGTGCCGATCGTGACCGCCGAGTTCGCAAAGGTGACGACGGCGCTGTCCTGGGACTGGCTGCTGGCGTCGGGGTCCGCGAAGTACGCCACATCGACCGTCTCGCAGGAGGGGATGGTCGCTCCGGCGAACTCGCAGTCCACGGATCCCAGCGTCTGGAAGACGAGCGCTCCGGCCGATGGCGTCGCGGTCGGGGCCGCAGGGGGGTCGAGCTCGGAGCGCCGTCGGGGGCTGTGAGCGCCTGGGTGGCCCCGGCAGCCGGGCTGGCGGTGACGGTCGCCGATGGTGATACGGCCGCCGTGGCAGCCGCGGGTGTCCGGGAGCGCCCCCGGGGCATAACCGACGACAGCCCCAATGGCGAGCAGCGCCACGGCGGCCAGGCCGGCGAGGAGGCCGGGCCAGGGATGCCGGCGCCACCACCGCGCCCCGGGGGCCCCCGTTCCCCGCGGGGGGCGGCGTAGCGGGCCCCCTGTTGAGGTCGGCATACGGTCGCTGAGTTACACCCTGCTGTCTCCTCCTTCCCGCGTCGTCGCCGAGTCCGCCGATGACATGGCCGCGGCCATCGGAAGTGATCGAAGGCGCACTCCGTCGCTACCCTGCGTCGGCCGCTGCCACTTGGCGGCGCTTACCTCAGTCCGAGCCTCCACCGCGGGCCCTACTGATTACCGATCGGTGAATCCCGGGCCAAGGTTCAGGCGACCGGGAATCCATTCCGAACGTAGATCGTGAGCGGCCCCGACTGGTGGGGCCTGAAGTCGTCGTGGATGTAGGCAACCAGAGCAGGGAACGGCGGGTTCACCCAGCTCGGCGAGCTAAGGGGCATGTCGGTCACCAGGTAGTTCGTGTGGGTGAGGGACCTCAGAAAGTCAGCGGGTGCGTCTACGCCCCAATGGACATCGACGAGTTGCTGCGCAACCGGGTCGTTCAGCGCCGTGCAGCCGGGAAAAGAGGACCAGATCCTGTCGGCTTGCACCAACATCTGCTCTGTTGCGTCGTACGGAATCACCGTCAGGCCGGACGAGCAACCGTTAGGGGGGATGATAGCGTCGACGGATGGGCCGTAGTCAACGGCAGCGTCTGTGGCGAATCCAGCGCTTTGAGTGATCACCAGCGCGGCAACTCCGAGGGCGACTAACGAGGGGATCAAGCGGGGTGCCCAGCGAGGACTGATTCTGCCCACCGCGAAGCCTAGCAGCATGGCCGGATACGGGATCAGCATCGCCGGGAAGTGCTCATAGTAGATGGCGATCGCGAACTGAGCTGCGCCCAGGGTGAGAGCAGACCCTATGGCGAACCACTCCACAGGCATCAGGCGGTGGCGGGTGGCAATGAATCCCACGAGGACCACGCCGACGAGCACAGCAACAGCCGCCGAACTGAACGCCAAGCGATGAGGTGTAGCGCCTGCCCCTGGCCTGAAGGCCAGGTACATGAACACGTCGTACGCCGGGCTGCGCACTGCCCCTTGTGCCCTAGCAAGCTGGGTAATGATGGTGTCGTGGAGGAAAGGACCGGGACCCACCGCTAGGAATGGGATGACGGGGATGAGAACACCGGCGATGCCACCCCCGACAAACGGGAGAAAGCGGCGTCGAAGCTGTCCGATGCTGAGCAAGGCCACTACACTAGCTGGCAGCACAGCAGCCACTAGGATCGAGGTGGCGAAGCCGAATGCGACGCCACCTGCCGCTAGCCGCCAGCGGTGCGACCAGCCGCCACGGTCGAAGACCAACAGGGCTCCGATCAGGCAGAAGAGAACCATGAGAGGCTCGAGCATTCCATCGAGGAGGGCCTCGTATGTGGCCGGATAGACGGCCATAAGACCGCAGGCTGCGAGAGCTGCCCGCCAGCCGCGGGGAGAGACAAGCCGGCCGACGAGGGCCACATTGGCAGCGGCGAGCACTGGAGTGCAGGCGGTGAGGACCATGAGCGCCCCGCGACTCCCGACGGCGAGGGATAGAAGCGCATACGGTGTTAGCGCCAATACCAACCCGGGAGGCTGAAGCAGCGCGAAATCCCGATACGGCATTACGCCGTGCACGAACTTAATCGCGCTACCAAGATACAAGGCCGTGTCGTACGTGCCGCCTGAGAGAAGCATGTTCGGTCGAGTGATTACCAGGACCTGGAGACCCGCCGCGATCAGCGATAGACCCATGACCGTTGCAGGGGTGGGGTTCGCGATCAACCACCGCAGTGGGTGGGTCCAGAGCACTCGCGTGGTCGCGATCACGCGCGTTTGGGGCTCGGACTGGGTCGTGGCCCCCCTCCTGTGCGGCGACCCTCTCCGCCCATCAGAAGGCGCGGCTGAGGGATGGTTTGCCAATTATGCCACCAGGGGTGACCGCCCGACGACGCCGTGAGCTCGCCCGTCTCGGCGAGCGCCTTTCGCCACACGGTCTGACAGAGTCTGGACGGATCGCACTCGATTCTGGTACCTCTTCGACTCGGACACCGTGGGCTCCGTTCGGAACACCCGCCGTCGGGGAGTTCGCCAGGTACCCGTGTGAGCGAGCCCTCGTCAGTTCCCGTTCGCTACAGCATGGCAAGCGCACGAGCTCCATCGAGCTCGTAGCGGTGCGGCATCGCCGGATGCTAACCCGGAAACGCCGATCAGCAACGGGGCTGACAGCATGAGAGGGGTGCTTAACCTGCAACTGGAACAATGGATTTCAGAAGACCAACGTCTCAGCACGAGCACCCGCCAGGTGAAAGCATCCCACAGTCTCGACACCATCCGCGCCTCGCTTTGACGACGAGCATCTGGTGGCCGACGCTGGCTTGCTGCTCCCCGCGACCTTGATGCGCCGCCTGGGGCTCGGGGAGCTGCTCCGAGAGAGGGTGAACCTTGGTGAGGTGCCGGGACACGCCAACGTCGGGCTGAAGGGATCGGCGGTGTGGGCCGCCCTGCTGGGGGGGCGAAGTGGATCAGCGACGTTGTCGTCCTTCGCGGCGAAGGTGCTGGGGCACTGGGTGGCCGCGGCCTGACCGTGGGGATCTTCTTGCGGGCCGGCGGGTCCCGGCCGAGCCCCTCGTTCGGCCGGGCGCCGAACCATGACGCTGGACTGCGTCATGAACGCTCTGCAGACATCAGGAACGGACTCGGATGCGGGCGGACCTCGTCGAAGGGGTGCGCGGTGGCCTCGTCCAGGTCTGTGGGGGCCGGTGATCATCCTCGGCCCGCTGGCCTATGGGACCGAGCCCGGCTTCCAGGCGTCCATGGAGGGCTTCCTCAGCCCGGTGACGGGAGGGCAGCCCCAGGCGGACCAGAGGATGGAGGTATAGGCCTGCGGGGCCTGAGGTGCTTTTTCCCCGCCTCGCCAGCCCGAGGGCGGGGAGGTCGGAGCGGCTATCATCCAGAATCCTGATGCGCCCGGCCAGCCATTTCACGGTCGTCACCTTCCCCGCTTACAAGGCGGAGGGCACCCTCAAGCGGACGGTCGGAGCCCTGCCCGCCGGCAGCGCCGAGCACCTCCTGCTGGTTGATGACGCCTCGCCCGATGGGACGGTCGACCTCGCCCGCCGGCTGGGCATCGACGTCCGGGTCCGCGGGCATTGACCCGGCTTGGAGGTGGAATGAGCTTCCCCTTTGCAGGTGACGTCGTCGTTGTCGTCGCGCACCCTGACGATGAGGTCCTCTGGCTCGGAGCAGCGCTCCCCTTCGCCCACAGGATCGTCATGGTCCTTCCCGGGCACGCCGTCAACACGGATCTGGCTGCGGCGAGGGCACGAGCCATAGCGGGCTATCCCCTCAATAGCCTAGAAACCCTGCCTCTCCAAACCGCTGGCGTTCACCAACAGTCAGACCTTCTGCGTAGAAGACCCATCGGGTACGGCGTCTCGTTGATGGAGTCGTGTCCCAAGGACTGCGCGGAGCGATACCGTACGAACTTCACAAGCATGTGCAGGATGCTCGAAAGCTACATGCACGAAGGCGCCACCGTCTTCGCGCACAACCCGTGGGGCGAGTATGGACACGAGGAGCATGTCCAGGTGAACCACGCGGTCATGCAATTGGCGCAGCGCCATGGGTGTTCGGTCTGGGCCTGGGAAGGGTTTTCCGCGGCGTGGCAGATCGAGCAGGGGGTGCGTCTGCGCGCTGACCACTATCCCGAACGCCCCATTTCGAAGCTCCCCTCTGTCGAGTTGAACGTGGACCTGGACATGTACCTCCAGATTCGCGATCTCTACCAACGGCACGGGGCGTGGACCTGGGCGGCCGATTACTTGCCGCCGAATCCGAGTCGGTATGTTCAGCTGGTTCGAGCGGGCAGAGGGCTCATCGATGCTGAGCCAGGATCAAGGCCGCGCCGAGCGGGCATGCTCACTCGGTGGCTGCCATCTGGACGAACTCGAGCTCCGGCCGTTCCCCCACGGTGACCGGACCGAGGACTTGGCGGCAGACAACGATCTTCGTAGGACGTCATCCGGGTTGACGAGCAGCGACGCGGATGTCGCGATCTCCCCACGCGCGGGCTGGCTGGATCTGGAGTGGTGGTGGCGAGCCGCCGACGTGGCCGTGTACTGCTCGGAGACCGAGGCCTTCCCGGCCGTGGCCATCGAGGCGATGGTCCACGGGCTCCCGCTGCTCGGCACCCGGGTAGGTGACCTCCCCGACCTGGTGGAGCCAGGCGTCACCGGCTGGCTCTGCGAGCCCTCAGACCTCCGTTCGATGACCGAGGCGTTGTCGACGGTGGCTCTGACACCCGCGGCGACGCTGCGGGCAATGGGCGCCGCAGCCGCCAGAGCGGTCCGACCCTATGACCGGGCCCAACTCGTTGGAAGCACCGCCGAGCTGATGCGCCACGTCGCCCTTGGCACTCGACCCCAGTCGGCCGTCGCTCTCACCCACCGGCGACGACAAGCGCCTGACCCTCCCATCAGCGTGGGTGCTGTTCCGCGCCGGTAGTCGCCCATCCGTGCTCGCGGTCAAACTCCTCGAGCAGGTCAGCCAACCCATCCGAAAACCCGACCAATGCCCGCCAGCCGAGGAGCTCTGCCGCTTTGGCCGAGGTGATCAGCGCGGATGGCGGATCGCCGGGGCGCTCGGGGCCGAAGCTCACCGCTCCCCCATAGCGGGAGGATACGGTCTCGGCAAGCTGACGTATGGTCACCGTCTCCTCGGCAACGACGTTGACCGTGCTATACGCGAGGCCAGAGCCCACCACGAGATTCACCGCACGGGCGATGTCCGAGGTGTGGGTGAACTGTCGCCACTGATGGCCGGTTCCCTGCACCGTCAGCGTGTCTCCCCGCCGGGCCGCGTCCGCGAAGCGGCGGAAGACGGTGTTCGGCCTCATGCCCGGTCCGTACGCGGTGCCGAGACGCAGGATGACTACGGGGAGGCCGTCGCGCCGATGGGCTTCGCGCAGCTCCTCTTCGCCGGCAAGCTTGGTTCTTGCATAGACGTGGTGTGGCGCGCACGGATGGTCCTCATCCACCGGCTCGTATTGGACCGGCCCGTACACCTCCCACGTCGATGCGTAGACGACCCGCGCCCCGGCGGCGACAGCCGCCTCGGCGATGTATCGCGTACCCAGAACGTTGGTTCTCTGGGCGAGGTCGGGGTCGCTCGTGGCCACATCGACGTCGCCGACCGCACCGAAATGGACCACGACGTCGACACCATCGCAGGCCCGCCTTAGGGTCGCCGGGTCGCAAAGGTCTCCCACGATCGTGGCGACGCCGACGTCGGTCCGCGTCTTGAGGTCGAACCCCACCACCTCGATCTTGGTGTCCGAGGCCAGATGCGTGGCCACCTGCTGCCCGAGGAACCCGCTGCTTCCGGTGACCAGCACGCGCATATCAGGCCGATTGTCCCATGGGATGTCTGGTACCTGACGGAGCGGACGCTCTCGATTCACCACATCACGACGCTGCGGCGCGAGCTCTCGTACTGGGCCACGGTGTGTGCCACCTTCGCCCTCGGCACGGCAGCCGGCGACCTCACCGCGTACACGTTCCACCGCGGTTTCCTGGCGTCTAGGGATCCTTTTCGCTGTCGTCATCGCCGTGCCCGCGCTCGCCCACCGCCTCGCCCCTCTCAACGCGGTGGTGGCGTTCTGGTTCGCGTACATCATCACCCGGCCGCTGGGCGCCTCGTTCGCGGACTGGATGGGGGTCCCCCACATCCTCGGCGGCCTGAACTGGGGTCGAGGAACCGGCAGCGTGAGCTTGACCGTCCTCATCGTCGTCTTGGTCGGATACCTTTCGGTGACCCGGCTCGATGTCGAGGAGGAGAGGGAGCGTCAACCAGTCGGGGAGCCGGCCTGAGAGACGGGTCGAGGCGGCCATTAGGTGGCGGCCTGAGGCTACGCGGGCCGGGTCGGTCGCCGCCGGCGGGTATCATCTCCAGTCCTGATGGGACCCGCCAGCCATTTCACCGTTGTCACCCTCCCCGCCTATAAAGCTGAGGGCACCCTGGAACGGACGGTCGGCGCACTGCCGGCCGGCACCGCCGATCACCTCCTGCTGGTCGATGACGCCTCGCCGGACGGGACCGTCGACCTCGCCCGGCGGCTGGGCATCGACGTCAGGGTCCACGACCGCAACCGCGGTTACGGCGGCAACCAGAAGACCTGCTACCGGGAGGCGCTCGACCTGGGCGCCACGGTGATCGTCCTGCTTCACCCGGACTACCAGTACGACCCGTCGGCGGTGCCGGCGCTGGTCGCCCCCATCGTGGCCGGGGTCGCCGACTTCACCTTCGGCTCTCGCTTCGCCTGCACCGGGGACCCGCGGGCCGGCGGCATGCCCCTCTACCGCTACTGGGGCAACCGCTTCAGCACCGTCGCCGAGAATCTGCTGCTGGGCACCCACTTCACCGAGATGCACTCGGGGATGAAGGCGTACAGTCGGCGCTTCCTGGAGTCGATTCCCTTCGAGTCGTACTCGGACGACTTCGTCTTCGACACCGAGATCCTGGTGGCGGCGGTGCTGGGGGGCTTCCGGATCCAGGAGGTGGCCATCCCCACCCGGTACACGCGGGAGTCCTCGTCGATCAACGTGCGCCGGTCGCTCGAATACATCCAGCGCAGCGTCGAGGTCTGCTGGCGGGCCTCCGGGACTCGCCGCCGCCAGCGCCGGCGGGAGGCGAACCCTCCTCCTGCTCGGCATTAGAGTCGGTGGTCTGCCCTTCCTAGGAGACTGCTGAGCAAGTCCTCCACAAACGGATGCTCGATGTGAGTCAATGGCGGGGTGCAAGGTTCTAGCAACCCCAACCGCCAACTCCTCGACGCCGTCGCGCTTTGCGGCCACCTGATCGCTGCCAACTCGGTGGCGGGATTCCTTGCCAGCCATCGTCAGG
>Ga0182014_10005318_pt1 | contig 14348 bp, 12 predicted proteins | sample 612S2DmetaG_FD_120489 | JGI IMG/M metagenome (GOLD analysis project Ga0182014, IMG submission 120489) | Permafrost microbial communities from Stordalen Mire, Sweden - 612S2D metaG | ecosystem: Environmental > Terrestrial > Soil > Wetlands > Permafrost | place: Sweden: Stordalen | collected... | reverse complement strand
GTGCTGGACATGTACGGCGCCACGGGAAGCGACGGCAGCTTCGCGGCCAATTGCCTCTTGGCCCGGCGGCTGGCCGAGCGGGGAGTGCGTTTCATCCAGGTCTACCATCGCGATTGGGACATGCACGGGGCGTTGAAACGCGACATGCCCGTGAACGCCAGGGAAACGGACCAGGCCACCGCGGCGTTGATCAAGGACCTCAAACAACGGGACATGCTCAAAGACACGATCGTCGTGTGGGGCGGCGAGTTCGGCCGCACGCCCATGAATCAGGGCGACGGCCGCGATCACCACATCAAGGGTTTTTCCATGTGGGTGGCCGGCGGCGGCTTCAAGCCGGGCATCACCTGGGGCGAGACCGACGAACTAGGCTATCATGCCGTCAAGGACGTGGTCGAGGTCCACGATCTGCATGCCACGATGCTCCACCTGCTGGGCATCGACCACGAGCGGATGACCTACCGATACCAAGGCCGCGATTTCCGCTTGACCGACGTGGCGGGGAAGGTGATTGGGGGGATTCTGACGTGAAAGGTGCTGATTCCTTCGTAGTCTAGCACAGGGAGGTGCGTCGGACGGCGCCCGCGGGCTCTCGGATGGCCCCGACATTGTCTGGACCATTGGTGTCTTTCCGGCAAGTGAGGAAAATGTTTGCGCGGCCAGCGGTGGCAAAAATCGCCGAGAGCGTCCGGCCCAAGCCGGCCCCCAGCACCGTCCCTGCACCCGGCGTTAAGGCCTCGTAGCAGGGGGATCATGCGAGGCCTGGCCACCGGATGCGGCCGGAGATCGCGGCGTATTTAAGAACGGTTCCGGGTTCTGGAGGAGATAGTCTGCCAGCAGATCGGCAAAAACACGGTTTCCTACAGGATTCATGTGGAAATCCACCGGGGCCAGATGCAGAACGCGATGTGCCGCTCTCCCCCGCCAACCATCGGTCATGTCGAAAAACTTAATTCCCAACTCTTGGCACGCCGAGGCCAGACGGTTGTTGATATAACGTGGAGCCGCAACATCGTAAATCTGGGAGTAGGCAGGATAATACACCAACAGGAATCGTGCCTTGTTAGCCTTGCACACCATAGCGAATTCTTCCAACAACGCACAGTAGTTGCGGAAGGCCGCCTCCGTCTGCTCAGAAAACGAATTGCCGAGGACCAAACCGTCCCAATTAGCCCCCCCAAAGTTCTGCAGAAAGACCGCCACGTTTTCCTGGTAATATTCGCCCCCGGCAATCGCGTACCGGCTATCGTCGTATTCCGTGTCCCGCGGCTTCGGACGGTTGCGATACGAACGCGATCGGAGGCACAAATAGGTGTCCAGTGAGAACTCCCCAAGCCCGGTGTGAACCACGAAGAATCGCAATATGCTTTGAGTCGCACTCAAGGCCTGTGGTGCACGGCTCCGTTCCAAAAGCACGTTGCGAGGAACGTCCAAAATCTCGTAAATGTCGTTCGTCACAAACGTCAAAATGACAAGGTCCGGTTGAAGTCGCGGGGTAAATTGCCGGAGCCTCGACAACTCCATGTCGATCGAGCCGCCGCCGCGCGCGCCGTTGATGACCTCAACGGGCACTCGTAGTTGGCCGGCGAGTTTTGCTTGAACCGCGGGCTGCCACATGGAGGCGTTGTCAACAAAAAAACCGTCGGTGATAGAATCGCCGATGGTGAGAATACGGAAGCTGCCGGACGGCTTCTGTGACGAAAAATCATCGCCTCGAAATCCTTGGTTATTGGTTTTAACCGTATAAGCGATCGGCCCCCAAGTCATCTTGAGGGTCTGATTTCTCGGATAAAGATCTTGCGGATTCGGGAAGAAGGCGTCGAAATCACCGTGCGGACGGCCACACAGCCGGGTGATTGCCTCGAGTACCAGCAAGAAGGTAACGCCGCTGGCAACAGCAAGAAGGATCTTCTTGACAATGGGTTTCGTACAAGACTTTTTCAGGCTTGCCATGCCCATATGTCTATTGAATCCACGCGACACCGCTCCGTCACGTGCCGTTTTCCTCCGACACGGCAGCAACAAAGTATTTATACACAGCAACTTGCGTTGAGTCAACACAGGTCAGTTCACGTCGAATCGACGAGCCACACCCGACGAGGCAGCGGTGGCAGTCAGCGTGGGCCGGTAATTCCACGGCATCCACTGCTGCGGATTGGCGGACAGATCATCCGCATGACGATCCAATTCGGTAAGGTAAGCGAATGGATTCACGCCGCAGAGTTCGCAGGTGTGAATCAGGCTCATGAAAACATCCCCCACGTGAGCACCATGGCGGGTCTTGTAAAACAGGGAATTTCGCCGATGCCGGATCACCTTTTTCAACGCCTGTTCGCAAATGTTGTTGTCCAAGGGCGCTCCGGGCACACGCAGGAACAGCGTCAGCTTCTCCCAGTGCCTTAGCAAGTACGAAATCGCACCACCCAGTGCCGAGTTGGGCTCGACCAGCCGGTCATCGAACTGTCGCACAAGCCAGACGTGAAGTTCCTCCATGACGGGGCTGCTTTCCGCTTGGTGAAAGCACAATCGCCCCTCGGCCGATAGCTTCTGTTCGCGTGCCAGGGCGTCATTGTGGTAGATCGCGGAAAGCGACTCCAGTACATGACGGCACTCCTCGGGAAAACGATCCGCCACCTCGACGAACTGCCGTCGGCTGTGGGCCAGGCAGTTGGCCACGATCGTCGCCAGTTCCCCAGGCAGATTTCGCGATAATGCATCGCACATTTGAATCGGCGCGGGCAGTTCTGCCGCACGCCGAACCAAGACATCTTTCAGATTCTCTCCTGCGTGCTGACGTCCGCTGAGAAATAATGCGATCTTGTGCCCTTCTCGGGTCGAGACGATGCCCGTGGTAAACATGCCGGTCCGCTCCGCTGCGGGCTTCTTCGCTGAATCCTCCGCTGCCTCATCGGCCAAAGCCGCTTGTTGGGCACGTGCGCCCATCATCTCCAGAATCTTGACCCCGGTGTCGTCATTATGCACAATGTCGCCCTGGGCTGCTTGCCGTACCAGTTCCTCAAAAACCGGCTCGGCATGCTCCGCCTGGGCTTCTACGATGTCCCACTGCGTCGAGGCCGGCAGGGGAATTCCCAGGCTCCCTTGCAGCTTCTCTTCGCGGTTGAAGGGCACCCCATTTCCATACTTCAACAGGGCAATCATGCTCCCCGCCGTCGCGTCGTACTTCTCCCCAGCCGCGCCCTCGGGCGGTTGGGCGGTGAAGACCACGCCACAGAGATTGCATCGCAACTTCTGAAGATAATAGACCTTGGCCCCCACCGGCGCCTTGATGCCAAAAAGCATCTGCCGCAGCCGACGAATCGTGGTGTTCCTGTCGCCCACCGCGAAGTATAGTCCGACATAGGACTCGATCACCGTGCGGACCGTCTCGTAGTCCTCCGGGCGAAGTTCCTTTGCCTCGACACGCCGCAGAATATCGTCCAGTTTGTTCATGTCCAGCTCGATGATCGTCGGTTTCGTTGGCATGATGATACCAGCAACCGCCGCCAGCGAAAACTGCCACGCCCTGGCGAAAACAACAAAAGAACCGCATGCATTGCGTTGCCGATCCCGATGTTCATTTCGCGCGGATCTACCATAGCACGGGTTCCGCGAAAACACCAAGACCAGTTGACCACCTTTCCAGACGCTGTGCGAAGGATCGGCCACCGTCTGAAGGATCGAACACCTTGGGAAGAATGGTCGTGTCAAGCCGCCGGCCCGACTGCACGCCAGACCGGCGCTGCCTGCGTAGCTTCGGGATTTCCTGCCGAGAGGAGAACTTGCATCTGATGGGCAGCCAGCGTCTTGGTTGCCGCGTTCTTGCTAGCCGGCCACCAGCGGAACCGCGAGCTTGAAAGCCGCTTATGGCAAAGCCAGAAACCCTGACCGTCGTACACGAGGATCTTGATCGCTGTCGCCGATCGATTGCGAAACACGAACACCCAACCGTTGAACGGATCGTGCTTCAGCACATCCTTGCACAGCCGAGCCAAACCATCGATCCCACGGCGAAAGTCGGCCGGCTCGACGGCTGCCACGATCCGCATCTGAGGCGTAATCTGGATCATGGCTGCTGATTCCAGAAGCTGCGGCTCAGAGCTACCAGGTCAGGCATTGCCACGCCCTTCAGATGCATCCGCATCTTGGCCCCGTCAGCATTTTCCACTTCCAAAACACATTCGCCGGAGGCGATCTGCACAGCAGAAGGCAACTCTACAAAGGTCGCCTTGGTATCCCCGTCCTTCACACGATGGACCACGGCCGCTCCGTCGGCTACTTGTTTCTTGAGGGCGTAGTAACTCAGTCGCAGCGCCTTAGCGGCGCGATGAATCCCGTACGTACCGGCCACCTCTACCGCCGAAGCCCACAGTGGTTCAGGAATTCGCGAGCGAACCTCCCGAGTCTGACGCCAACGCTCGATTCGCCGCCGAACGCTCGCTAGCGGAGGGGGAAGCTCGCGTGTCTTTCTGGTACGCATCGGCCGTCCTCCAGTGACAGCCCAAGATACCACACGCCTCAAAACGATTCATACACGCTTGCCGAAAGGACACGACCATTGCCGTCTCGGCGACAATGAATGGGCCGTTTTCTCGGGACTTTCGCCTTCTCGTCTACGAATTCTCCCATCCATTACTGGTCGGTACGCTTACGCCGCCTGCGGTGGTAGCCGTGATCGCCGGACTTCCGAGCCAGGATCTGTCAACAACGGCGGCCGTTCTTGCCCAAATCGTGCCACGGAAAATCGGCCCGCCAACTGGAAGGTCGTGAGTCACTTTGTTAACATGGAGCAACTGTTGCTGCTCGGAACGTATCCGAGCTGCGTCCACATGTGAAGTACCGGCTAAGCGACGGAAGTGGCATGATGCAGAAGGTTCTACCGGCATTGGTCGTTTTTGTCTTCGCAGGGCACGTCACGGCACTGTGTCAGTCGCCTTCGACACAGTCTGACGCGGGAATATTGCCCGCGTCAGGATCAACGCTGCGTATCGACGAGCCCCGCTGTGAATATCTTTGTAATCCTTTGGCGATCGATACGCCACAGCCACGATTAAGTTGGAGCCTTCAGACCGAACAGCGTGGGCAGAAACAGACGGCCTATCGGGTGTTGGTGGCCTCCACGCCCGAGCTGTCGGCCAACGAGGTTGGCGATCTCTGGGACAGCGGCAAAGTGGCATCGGATCAATCTGCGCAAGTCGTGTACGCCGGAAAGCCCTTGGTTTCGCGCATGCGGTGTTTTTGGAAAGTGCAGGTCTGGGACAAGGATGGCAAGCCATCGGCTTGGAGTCCGCCCATGACCTGGTGCATGGGATTGCTGAAGCCGGAGGATTGGCGGGCCCGGTGGATACGCTTCGGCAAGGAACCATCGGCTTCCGCACCAGGCTCTTCACAGCCCGCGAACAAGGAGACCGTTTCTCCCTCTCCTTGGATGCGCAAGACCTTTGTGCTCGACGCCGAGCCAGAGCGCAGCTTGGCCCACGTTAATGCGCTGGGTTACTACGAGCTCTATGTCAACGGCCGCAAGGTCGGCGCCGACGTGCTCAGCCCGGCGGTTTCGTATTACCCATCGAGATCGTTCTATGTGACCTACGACATCACGCCTCTGTTGCGCAAGGGCCGCAATTGCGTGGGGCTCTGGCTCGGTCGCGGTTGGCACGTCGCCGGACGGCTGGGCGTGTCGGTTGGCGGGCCGATGCTCCGGTTTCAGGCTGAAATGGTCGCCGGCGGAAAGAGAGTCGAAATTGCCAGCGACGAAACCTGGCGAGGGGCGCCCAGTCCCTACGTCACGCTGGGGCCCTGGAATTGGGATCAGTACGGCGGTGAACGTTACGACGCACGCCTCGACAACCCGGCCTGGAGTTCCGCGGATTATGACGATCGGCCATGGTCCGGCGTCGAGGTGGTCGCGCCGCCCGGCGCCGAGTCGCAGTCGCAATCGTGTCCTCTGAACCGCATTGGGAGGCGAATTCCCGCGGTGGCGTGTACGAGTCTCGAAAAGGGGCGTTTCGAGGTGGATTTCGGCACGAACCTTTCCGGTTGGCTGCGGATGCGGCTGCCGACGCTGACGGCCGGGCAGCGGATCGTAATCCATTACGCCGACCGTCGCTACGCGACGGCGAGTCCGGAAAAGATGCCGCCGGGCGTCACCCGGCACGGAAGCGACGAGACCTTTGACACCGCCGGTGGGCAGGTCCGCTATCAGACGTTTCACCAGGCCGATGAATTCATCTCCGCCGGCCGGGCCAACGAGGAGTTTTGCTCGAAGTTCAACTACCATGGCTTTCGCTATGCCATTGTCGAAGGGCTGCCAAAGACGCCCGCGCCGGGCGATTTCGAAGCCTTGCTCGTCGAAAGCGATTTGGAATCGGTCGGCTCATTCGCGTGTTCCAACGAGTTGCTCAATCGCATCTATCGTCTTAATCTCTGGACCCTCCGTTGTCTCGATCTGGGCGGATACTTGGTCGATTGTCCGCACCGCGAGCGTCTCGGTTATGGCGATGGCCAGGTGTCGGCCGAGGCCTGCCTGATGAATCTGCGGATGCCCAATTTGTACACGAAATGGTTGGGCGATTGGCGTCACGGCCAGGATCCGAAGACGGGCGACCTGCCCCACGTGGCGCCGCGTGATCCCGGGGGCGGCGGTCCTGCCTGGGGCGGCCCTCTGGCCGCGCTGGCTTGGCGAATGTATCTTCACTACGGCGACCGGCGGGTTCTGGAAGAATGCTATGACCCGATGCGACGCTATGTGGATTATCTGGAAGGCCGATGCACGAACGACATCCTTCACGCCTATGGCGGCCAATGGGATTTTATCGGGGATTGGGTGGCGCCGGGACGCGGTATGGATACGAACAACTGGCCGCCTGCGCCGGCCGCCGAAGTGTTCAACAACTGCTACCGCGTCTACCTCTGGGAACTGCTGGAGAAATCGGCGACGGCGCTCGGACGCCAGGACGAAGCGCGCCGTTGCAGGGCCAAACTCGATCAGATCCGACCGCTCATCCATCGCGCGTATTACAATCCGAGCAAGCAGACCTACGTCTTGGAGGAGCAGTCGTACCAATGCCTCCCGCTTTTTGCCGGCGTCACGCCTCCGGCCGAACGAGACGCTGTCTTACGAAAGCTGGAAAACGGCATCCTTCTCCAGCGCGGTGGCCATCTCGACACCGGTATGCTCGGCACCTACTTCCTCATTCAGTACCTTCCGACCGTCCAACGCGACGATCTGCTGTTCACCATCGTAAATCAAAAGACCTATCCCGGTTGGGGTTACATGCTCGAACAGGGCGCCACGACGATGTGGGAGCAATGGAACGGCTATTATTCCCACATCCACTCCTGTTTTACCTCGATCGCCGGCTGGTTTCACAACGGCCTGGCAGGAATTCAGCCCGATCCGGCCGCGCCGGGGTTCAAACACGTCATTCTCCGGCCGGCCGTCGTCGGCGATCTGACGTGGGTGAAAAGCAGTCACAGGTCCCTTCACGGCATGATCGTCAGCAATTGGAGACGCGAGAAAGACGCCTTTAGGCTGGACGTAACGATTCCAGCGAACACCACGGCGACGGTCTATGTACGGACGAAGAACGTCGCATCGGTGACGGAGAGCGGCCGGACGGCCAGCAACGTCCCCGGAGTGAAACTCTTGCGCGGGGAAAGTGGCTACGCCGTGTTCGCCGTTGAGTCGGGACATTATTCGTTTGCCGCCTCGCTCTAGGATGGCGCCCGCCATGAATCGGGCGCGACCATCGAGGGCGGCATCGCGTCCTATTTCACGACGTGCAGCTTCGGGTTGGTGATGATCTTTCGCCGCATGTCCGTCAGGACGGTTTCGTAGTTGCCTGGATTACAAGTAACCGTTCACAGGGCAACCGTCATCCTGAGCGCAGCGAAGGATCTCACGCCCCAGTGCAGTCTAAGAGATCCTTCGCTGCGCTCAGGATGACAGGCGATTTACCGGGGTGTGAACGGTTACGGATCACAATTATTGGATCAGGCGGTGAAGCTGCTCCACTGAGGCCGGAGCCATCGTCCCGTCTTGGTAGATGCCGACATTGAAGGTCATGGGGGCTTGGTGGGAATTGCATTTCCGAACGTAGGAAATGACCTGCTCATTCGAGTACAGCGGCTTGGGGATTTCAGTGTTTGGCCGGTGATGCACCCAGGCCCGGTCTTCCAGGCACGTCCAGCCGAACAGGAGTTACAACCCCAGTTTGAAACGGTCAGATATCTTCGTGATCTGCTCTTTTTTTGCCGGGTTCAACGTCGCCGCTTTCTGCAAATCGTGTCTTGCTTCGATCGTCTTCCCCATTTTGGCATGGACAAGTCCTCGGTTGTAACAAGCGTCGGCATCTCTGGGATTAAGTTCGACGGCCTTCGTGAAGTCAGAGAGGGCGTTGCTGAGTTGGCCCGCTCTATCGTAAGCAACTCCTCGGTTGTAATAGGCGTCGGCAAGTTTGGGATTGAGTTCGATGGCCTTGGCATAGTCGGACAGAGCATTGGCCGATTGGCCCGATTTGCTATAGGTAATGCCCCGGTTGTTATAGGCGTCGGCATCTTTGGGATTGAGTTCGATGGCCTTCGTGAAGTCAGCGAGCGCGGTGTCCAGTTGGCCCGACTCCTGATAGACGTTTCCTCGGTTGCAATAGGCGAGGGTGTATTTGGCATTGAGTTCGATAGCCTTGGTATAGTCAGCCAGAGCGTTGGCCCGTTGGCCCGATCTTTCGTAGGCAACTCCTCGATTATAATATGCGTGGGCCAGTTTGGGATTGAGTTCGATGGCCTTGGCATAGTCGGAGAGGGCATGGCTGAGTTGGCCGGATATGCTATAGGCATTTCCTCGGTTGTTATAGGCGTCGGCATATTGGGGATTGAGTTCGATGGCCTTCGTGAAGCATGAAATGGCCTGAGCGTGATCACCTGCTTCATCGTACGCAGTCCCGAGGTTGCTATAAATAGCACCGCACAATCCGCTCTTATTCCAGATCTGAATCCGCCGATAAATGCCGAAAGGATTATCTTTCTGTTTCAACTCCCAGTAATTGCCGGCCGCATGATACATCTCCGGGAATACAAACGACTTACTCACGAGGCCTGCTGTCACATCCACCATCGTCACCGTCCCATCCGTCAATTCCACGCAGCAGGCTGCGTGTGGCTCTCCTGAGAGCAGATCACCAGAAGCCAATTGCAGAACACCGATGGCTGTGACCCGCAGTCCGAGGGAATTGCCCAGGATATAAACCAATTGAGAATATCCGAGGTCTTGGGCCTTCTTGTCTTTGACAGCCTTGGACAAATAGAAGTATTTGAGGCCTTCTTCTTCACGACACGGAGCAATCTCCTTTCCTATCGTCTGGCAGAGTCCTTGGATGACCGCTTCCTCCACCAAGGCAACGTCGGCGAGGGAGATCTGTTTCTGCTGATACCTTTGCCTGGCCTGGCTGATCGCCTGCTGCCATACCTCGCACTTCCAGTCACGCGCCAGCCGCACTAAGTCCTGGGCAACGTCCTTGGAATACCCAAGCTCCGTGACCGATTTCGCAATCTCTGCCGCTACGGTGTCAAAGGCATTGGCCTCTGCGGCAGAGACCATCGCAGGCGATAGCAAAAACGGCCAACCGCTCTCGGCGGAGCCGGCCAGCACCGATACCGCCAGGACGAAGGCAACGAATTTCCAAGCCCGAAAGCGGTCCACAACGAGGTCGTTTTCGATTTGTGATAGAAGGCCCGGCACAGCCACATCCTCCCGGCAGGACAAGGTTCGGTCTACCCCATCAAGATTACGCCTATTGTCGCCAAGGGGTGATCCTTGTCAAGCGAGATGTGATCTCGCCACTTTGCGTGAGGCACAGGGCGGCGAGCGATCTAGCTGAGCCCGTGTCCGAGTCGCCGTGGAGGCAGAGGAAGGCGTCACTGCACCGGTGTCGGTTGTGGTTATTGCCAGTAATTGACGCCCCGTACTGCGCTGCTATATTGAGCTTTTCACCCACCCAATAATTGAGGACATCATGGCGAAGAAGACCACGAAGAAGAAGGCGGCTACGGCCAAGACCAAGGCACCCGCAGCAAAGGGCAAGAAGAAGGCCCCGGCCACGAAGGTTGAACGCATTGAAATCGAGCTTGATCCTGTCGAAACCAAGGCGTTCAAGCTTGCCCATTCCTCGGCTGAGGTGCAAAAGGAATTGGAGGAGGCAGTGACGTTGGCGATGTCCCAGGCCGTTCGCAAGGTTTTCAAGCAGCACGGCATTTCTCTTACGCCACCGCAGGCCCAGGAAGTCGCCGCATTTCTGTTCGGTGACTGAGATGGTTCTCAGTCACCACGTAGTCCAGTGAAGAGAGATTGTCACAGCCATGCGGGATGAGGCAAGCAGCGTCAAGGCGAGAAGCCGGTATAATACCAGGGGCTGGGACTCGACATCCCAACACGGATTCGGCCCGTCTTGGGCCTCAAATGCGAAAGGTTGAACATGAAACTCAGCGAGTATTTCGAGAACGCCAAGGGTATTGGTGTGTTGGCGACAACCGACCTGAGTGGACAAGTGAACCAGGCGATCTACGCCAAACCGCTCTTTCTGGAGAAGGAGGACGACGGAACCTGCTCCTTCGTCATGGCCAACCGTCTGACCCACGGCAACGTGGAACACAACCCGAGTGCGTCGTATCTGTTCATCGAACAGGGTGAGACTTATCTCGGCAAGCGGTTGTCGCTGACGGTGCTTGGGGAGGAGAGCACCCCGGAGAAGATCAAGGCGATACGCCGCTGCACCGCCCTCGGGATCAGCGAGGAAGACAGCAAGTATCTGGTCCACTTCCACGTCGAGGGAGTGCGTCCGTTGATCGGCAACGAGTAGGCCGACGACTTCTTGCCACGACGTTTAGCCTTTGCCCTACTTCCGAGGAGGTTAGGATGTTTTGCCTAACCGTTCACAGGGCAACCGTCATCCTGAGCGCAGCGAAGGATCTCACGCCCCAGTGCAGTCCAAGAGATCCTTCGCTGCGCTCAGGATGACAGGCAATTTACCGGGGTGTGAACGGTTACTGTTTTGCCCAGTGGCATGTGCCAGGCTATATCGGGCGGATCTTGTCGTCATGACGGGCTGACGCCTTATTCGCCCAAGTAATGGAACGGCTGGAACGACTCACCGCCAAGAACCGAGAAAGGCCCACCGACTCCAAGAGTCAAATGGACCTTTCTACACCAGCGGGAATCCTACGGGGCCGGGGGTGGCGGCGGTTGAGTCGGTCCGGTAGCGGTGGGTGCTGGTGAGGGTGGCGGATAATAGTATTGCTGAGGTGCTGGCGACGACGGCGGATAGTAGTATTGCTGAGGTGCTGGTGCCGGTGGAACGTAAACGGGGGCTGGTTGCACGTACACCGGGGCTGGAACCGCATACCCATACGGATACGGACGGTAATAGTAGGGCGGCGGATAGTAATATGGGCGGTAGTAGTAGGGAGGTGGATATGCCGGGCCAATTCCCACTCCGATGCCAATGGGAAAACCGATGCCGATCCTCACCTGTGCCTGGGCCAAAGACCACGACAATGCGACGATGGCCAGGGCAGCACCGACGATCAAACCCATTTTTGTCCGCATGACAAAACCTCCTCAAATGGCGTCCTTCACACGCACTACATTCCGCCGAGGAATTGGATCGTATTACCGTTCGGAAAGGCGGTGAATGGCAGTTCTTCTCCAATTTTCATTATCGACAAGACTTGCCAATCGGCGTGATGCTCATCGACTTGTGACGCTAGACTAGGTCAAATACGCCCGGAAAGGCAATAACTTGTCCATGTCCACGCCCGTCAAGACCGACAAAGGCAGATTACTTGCCCGTTGTTCTCGGATTATCCGGCATACGTGTTATTGAACCGAGACTTTGCCTTTACGGTGCAGATTCCGCTGTCGATAAGGGCTATGATTGTTCAGCCGGAATCGCAAGCCCTAAAACGGAGAATCAAACATGGCCAAGAAGACCAGACAAGGCCAGAAACAATGTCCGAAGTGCAGTACCTGGATCAAAGGGACCAGAACGAAAGCCTGCCCCAAGTGCGGTCACCCATTTCGGGCGAAGCGACAGAAAGCACCTGTCGCCGACGTAGTGACCGCCGAATCCGAGAAGACGGCGAAGGCCGGTGCCACGGTCACTCTTGAGCATGTCAAAGCGGTCGCACTCACGGTCAAAACCCTTGGCGGCTTCGCTCGCATCAATGAGCTCCTTGTCCTCATCAAGGAAGTCGGCGGCGTGAAGAAGTTCAAGGATTTGCTGGAAGCGATGTCGGTTCCCGAAACGGACGTTATCCCGTTCTGACCTACCCGCCATTCTGAGAACTCAGCCAAGCCCTGGCCTCCAGCACCAGGGCTTTTTCATTTTTCTTCCTGTTGTGACGCACAGCGAACGCACAGGGCCGTATAAGGGATGGCCTCAAGGCGGGTTTTGGGGATTTTCCCACCACACCCCTCGCACTGACCATAACTTCCATCGTCGATCCGTTTGATCGCCGCTTCAATCTGGTCAAGGGCGTTCCTTTCGCTGCCAAGCAGGCTCAGCGTGAGTTCCTGATCGAAGTTCTCACTGCCAACCTCTGCCATGTCGGTGGGCATCCGGGTGGTGTTGCTGCGGTCCTTGTTCAGGGCATTGTCGGCCATCTGGGTCACAACGCCCTGAAGTCTTGCTCGCAGGGCCAGAAGCCTTTCTCGGTGAAGGTCGGTGTTCGTCATTCGGTGGAACCTTGGATTCGATTGGTCAACGAACGGTCGTGGCGAGGGAGGAAGTCGGTGGTCAGACCAAGTACAACGAAAGAAGGCACGTTCAAGCCGAGGAACCCAATTTGCTCAGCGGCGGATTACTGTTGATAATCTCGCCCGTGTCCGACACCGTCAGATAATAAGACAGCCCAATGCGGGGAGCAATCGTTACGGCGAAATGTTTGTCTGGCTCGGGCTGCTGCCAGATGTTGACTCGGTAGTTGCCGTTGTGGTGCCGGGACACCTGCACACGGTCCAGTCGAGGTGGCTTGCCGATCTTCGCCAACACTTGGGACTTGATCCGCTCCGTGTGGTCCGACACCGCCACGGGTTCTTTCTTCGGGGCGGTGTTTTCGACCTTATCCATTATTTATTTCCTCGGTCAGTAGGAGGCGATAAGATGCCAGATCGTATTATACCCGATTTCTGTGCGGAGATTCCTTCCAACAATAATAGGTCACATGCCCGCACGCCCAATCAACTGTTGCATAAGAGGTGGGTGCCTTGCCGTGCGGAGAATTGGTACAGGTGGTCCAGCCGTAATCGCCGGCGTTGTCTTGCTCCCGTCAGGTTCCGGTGCTGACGAAGATTCACTCGATACCCTATGACCAATGCCAGCCGCTCCACTAGGGCCAGACGGGAACGGACGGGTGGCCGACGCCCTTGTCCGGGAACTCCCCGATGCTACACTTGAGGGGATGGAATTGCACAGAGGTGGTCAGAAGCTCGTGTAACCGTTCACAGGGCGGGAAGGAGGGGGACAGGTCCCTATTTTCGGCCCACCTCGATGGAGCCAAAAGGGGTCGATTGGCCGAAAAATGGACCAGTCCCCGGCCGCCCTAGGAACGGTTGTGAAATAAGGCGACAGCCAGCGAATCTAGGGCACATAGACACCTTTGGCATCTTGCTGCGCTCTCGTCCCCGTATCTCTCGCGCTCAGATCCTTCCGCGTTGCAAACCGGCCCGAATTAACCTCGCGCCCACCGGTTAATTAGCGCCGCACACCGCGCTAAGCAACCTGGGTGCAACTACGACTTCCGCCCACATCATGTCGAACAGCTCGGCACGGAAACAGCACGAAAATAGGCACTTGCCGCAATCGGCCGCACCAGACATTTCGTCGTAAGTGAATCTTCCGAACTAGCGACAAATTTACCCATTGAATCCCGGCCCCGAAAACGCAAGAAAAGCCCTATTTTCCAGCACCTGGCCACGTTTCCGCCCCATGGAATTCGCTAACCTGCACGCCCGTGGCTGGTTCGCACCACGCGATCGATCATACCACGAACAGGCTCTGTTTCAAGGTATTTTTTTGGACACCGCGGCATCGCCCCGACATTTGCAGACATCACGGGCTTGCGCGATTCTCTTTTTCCCGCGAAAATCGCCGCCTCCGCCCTCCCAGACTGGGGTGGCCAAATCTTCGGCTTGAAAGTGGGTAGCCCTATGCTACGATACGTGTCAACCGCGGGTTGGTGCGAGTCTCCTGCGTAACCGTTCACGGGGCAACCGTCATCCTGAGCGCAGCGAAGGATCTCGCATTGAAGTGCGGTCCACGAGATCCTTCGCTGCGCTCAGGATGACAGACACTTTACCG
>Ga0182014_10005316_pt1 | contig 14349 bp, 19 predicted proteins | sample 612S2DmetaG_FD_120489 | JGI IMG/M metagenome (GOLD analysis project Ga0182014, IMG submission 120489) | Permafrost microbial communities from Stordalen Mire, Sweden - 612S2D metaG | ecosystem: Environmental > Terrestrial > Soil > Wetlands > Permafrost | place: Sweden: Stordalen | collected... | reverse complement strand
CGGGACTCTGCTGTTCTCCGCCGTTCATCGCATCTTCTTCGTCACTCTGAAAAGCCTGGCAGACCAGGTCCTGTTCGTGAAATGCCAGGATCGTGAATGGAACTGAGAAACTGCCGTGGGGATAGTATTCGTCCCACATATCGCAATAGGGGCGCTTGCGCTCACGCGCCATCGAGAGGCTTTCGAGACGGCAAGCGGCATCGAGGATTCGGCGCGCCCGCGACCCATTTCTCAAAGACTCTACGGCAGCCCCAATCCTATGGGATGGGAGTGGCCTGAACCGCTTCGCCAGCCATGGCCCCTTTGCCTCCGCGATGCTCTGCGGCTTCTCCAGGCCCTCCTCGCCGTTCTCCTTGGCCTCTGCATACGATTCCATGCTCCACTCGTAGAAAGCCTCGCAAGCGGATTCGTCGTAGCAGAGGATCCAGGGCGCCACGCCTTCGAACAGCATCCGATAGAAGGTTGCCGGCAGCCGGGGATGCGCCCTCCCGAGTAATTCAAGCGTGGGGCGCAGGTAGATGATTGAAATGTGAGTGGCCTCAACCGCCATGAAAACCCGACTCGGATCTTCGTATTCCTTCTCGTCCCAACTCGAGATGTAGGGACTGGTCCCGAAGAGGATGTCCGTATGGGCTACCGCATCGATCACCTTGCGGTTGAAGGCGCCGGCGGTGCGTTCCACGGTTCGGAGCATGAACGCGACCGGATCGCCCTTCGACAGCTCCCAATCCTCGGCCTGCCCGACTCCAGCCAGCAGAAGGTTGCGCGCTAATTCAAATGCCCCTGAATACATGTTGGACGGCAGGAAAGGTTCCAGGCACCCGACCGCGAGTCGTGGGAGAGGCAATGCCGGTCCGGGCGCCATCAGTCTGGCGGCACACTCGCGGGCGGCGGCGCGGGAGAGGCGCACCGGCGCTGGTCGGCGTATAGAGCGTCGCGCTTCCGAAGGTGTCCGTAGGCCTCGGCCAGAAGCCTCACGGCCTGCTGTGTGTCGTGGCATGAGACCTCCTGTTGAGCTACTCGTGGTGTGGTGAGCCCGCCGCGGCCTAGTCTGTCGATGTCTGTCAGCGCCTCCTCCACGGTCATTCCGATCGCCTCCTCCCTCCCCCGCGCACGTGGGCTAAACTCCAAACGATTGCTAGACCGCGAATTCAGCAGCGCTGCCCTAAAACCCCGGGAGTAATGCTTAGCACCTTCGGCCAGGCATTGTATGAGTGGCCGACATATCTGGCCGGAGGTGCATCTGGCCCGTCGTGCATGCTTCTAATCCCCGGTTTTCGTGAGGAGGGTTGTTAGCAACAGGAAGGAGTTTTACGCAAACCACAACGTTGGATTTAACCACGGAAGTGTCGCACAGGCGGAAACATCTGAATGCGTGAGCTGAAGCCGAGATAGTGAAATCTGGGACAATTGAGCAGATCGAGCTCCTGTGAAAAGGCCAGAACAACACGTTACTGACAGCGAGGCGGATGGAATATTCCAAGGCGTATTTGCCGAATGGTCGGTCAACGGCAGCAAGCGTGATTACGGGTGGGACTATGTCGTTGAGGTCTTCCGAAACGGAGAAAGCACAGGCTTCCTGTTTAACGGCCAGCTCAAGGGCTCTCGGCACACGAATTATTCGGCAGACAGGTCCTTCATATCGCAGGAGTTGGGCTTAGATTCAGCCGATTATCTAGCCCGGCAGCTTCGGCTGCCGACATTCCTGTTTCATGCCGACGTAGAGGCTAAGAAATTGTTCTGGAGCGCCATCCAGCTTGACCAGAGAGTGCTGGAGGCTTTGGCGCAGGGCGAGGCGAAAAGCCTGGCCGTCCGTATTCCAGCGGCCAATGTTCTGCCTGAACGATTTGAGCGCTTTCTGCAGGATCTTACCCAGTCGCAGATGGTCGTCGTAAGCCGCATACTGCTAGGGACCAGGCCCGTCCAATTCGCGGACGCGATGGCATCCCAGCCCATCGAGCGAATCACTAAGGTGGCTGAGGATCTTCACGAAAAGGGGTTCCGCCTGGAATTGCAGGCGGCATTCCGACAGCGGAAGGATGGGGACATCGCCGGAGCAATAGCCGCGATTAACAAGGTGGCGGACAGTGCGCGTGCGTCAGGGTACGTTGAGGTTCACTTCAACGCAATCCTTCAGGCAGGCGAGCTGGAATGGCTGCAGGTATGGAAATCTGACGTACCGCAGGCGCTGGCAGCGGATAAGAAACTGGAGATCGCACTGGAATTGTGCGGGATCGCGAAGCGAGGACCAAAACACCTCCACCTCTTCGCGCAGATAACCCGCAAAGCCGCCGAGCTGGGCGTCGCGGTTCATAGGACATTTGGGCTGCTGATGTTATGGCGCGCTCACATGCTGAGGGGCGACGATCCCCTGTGGGTCGCCGTGCTATCGTTCCAGCTGCAGCAAAGCCTGCTCGCCGCCCACCGGAAATACAACCAGTCGCTTCGGTTAGCGCAGGCAACGGCAAGATCGCGCTTCCGCTGGGTCACGGCCCGACCGATAGCAGATATCGCGATGGCAATCGGTACGCTTGCCGGCCTGCTCGAGAGTTGTAGTTTCAAGGAAGGGGGCCACCAGTATCGCCAGTCCGCCTTTGCTCTTCTGAAGCTTTCGGCAGCCATCGCAACTGAGAACAAATCGATGGACGAGCTTTTCAACGCCGTCATGAACGCGCGAATTCTGGAGCCCAACCCGGACGGAGAGATAATCAGATGGGTGCGTTCGGTTATAGACCAATGGGCGGCAGACAGCCAGTACCGCAAGAATGCCGAGGAGCTGATGCAGCGGGCGCTAGACCGGAAAAATGGAGCGAAATTCCAGGGCGATATCGAAACGACTCCCCGGCAGATCCACCACAATATCCTCACGTCCGCGGGCATCGATCCGACGACCGAGCCGTGGGTAAGCCTCATCGACCTGGCAATCAAGGACGACGATCCGACGCGGGTCCTGATTGATTGCCAGCATAAGGTGGTGATGAAACATCCGGGCCGCGATCCGATGTTGGACCGGCTCGCATTGGAGCGAGCTAATCCGAAGATTATAGGCTGTGGCCTCCACAAGTACGCCATGGCGGGCCGGGAACTCGACATTATCGATCAGGCTTTCAAAGTGAAATTCTGCGATGTATGCCCGGACCGGGTTCCACGCCCGCCGGGTTGGACCTTCTACGATGAGCCATTCTAAGGCACTAAGGCTTCAAAGACCCGCAATCGAAGATATACGAGCGCGCAGCACCAGAGTTGGAGAGCACCTACCCAAACTATCACTCACGCTTGGCCAAGGCGGATTTATCATGAGGAAGGCTAAAGGACTGTCCAGATCGTCAGAACGTGATCCTGGCTCGTTAGGATCCAGCTTCGATGAACTCCGTGTCGAGGAAGAAGCGCATGCCCGCACCTACTCCGCTGCGGCGGGTTGTCCAGCGTAAAGGAATTTTTAGACGCGGCCTCAGCCCGAATGCCCGCTTCCACTACCGAGAGTTTGTCCGGCTTATTTCGTGAAGCTGACGCGGCCGTTCCCACCGCCCTGCCCAGTAGAAATCGAATTGTCGGCGAACCGGACATCAACGGTGGCGCCGTAAACGTAGTTGATGGCTTCGGGCGGCGAAACGATGTGGATCAGAAATTGGCTTTCCACTGTGTATGACATCGGATGCCATGTGTTGTCGTTCCCCAGTTTCACTGCGCCGTTCGGCATTTTTTGATCGTAGCAGGAATAGGCCTGCGCATTTTCCAGCGCCCGACGATGCAAGAGCCCTTCGTCGTTGCTGCGATAATCTCTGGCTGAGGCACTCATTGGAATTCAATCCGGAAGATTTTAGAAAGCTCGTAATCGCTCTAGGCGTTGGTGGAGTCGCCGGCGCGGCAATCGTCCAAAGTCATCACGATGAAGCGAAGAAGAGCCAGGCGGAGAAAGAAGACCCCGAAGGGACGGAATGGATCTGCGACATCGTGGATCTTCTCGATGATTTGGCATCCACCGGACATGGAGTGCGAGGATGACTACACCAACCATCTCTTCAAGGTCTTGAGGCGGGAAATCGGCAAAGTGCTGGAAGAGGATGACCCGGATGTCTCGCTGGAGATGCGAACCGGCACGTCACACGGCATCCCCGACATTTTGATCCATGATCGGTTGGTGCTGGAGTTGAAGGTTTCGTCCAGGAAAAGCGAGCGGGATCGACTGGTCGGCCAGTGCTGCGAGTATTCCCGTGGTTACGTGACGTGGGCCATTGTGATCGACTGGCCGGAAGAGCGCGTGGAGAAACTTGTGGATCTCCTCGAAGCCAAATGCCTTAACTACATCGAAGTCATCGAGTTCAATGAAGACGAGGATGACGACGACGAAGATGAGGATTTCGATGAAGAGGAAGACAACTAGCCGCCGCGGTTGCTTTGTTTCAAAAGCAGTCTGATCATCGCGAACATCCGGTGGAAAAGGTAATCGACGTGCGCCGATTCGACGACAGCTGTTTTGGTCATCTCGGTGTGCCGAATCATGAAGTTGTTGCCGACCCCGGTCAGGACCAGGGCCTCGTCTTCAAGCAACTTGCGGTAGTTGGGCTCCTTTGCCGCCCTGTCCAGGATTGCGGTGGCCTGCGCCCTCTTGTCCTTGCCCGGTTCAACCGTTTTTAGACGCTCCCAAGCGTCCCAAAGCTTCTCCAGACCTTCTTTCCGAACGTCCAAGGATCTGTTCAAAAGTTTTTCGCGGGCAGTCTCAAGCAATTGATCAAGCGTTTTGTCGCCCGTCTTGAAAACGGTGGTGGCGAGCGCCTCCTGCAGTCCGGTAGGGGCGATGCGCGTGACTTCTCCCTGCTTCAACTCGAAGGCAAGCCCGTTGCGCTCAAAGAAGCGGTTGAGGTCTTCTTCGAATTTGGCACGGCCTTTCTCTTGGTCGAAGCTGAGGTGGTCGTGTCCGAAAAACGGGTGCCCTGAATAGCCGTGTGGTAATCCGGCGTGTTCATAAAGGAACTCGATTAAATCGAACAACTGGGGATCGGTGGGCCAGGAGTAGTCCCCGTCCTCGTACTTCGGCCAATCGTCGGGGTAAATGACGCTGTAGGCGGCGAGGCCCTCTTTCAATTTTTGGGGGTCTGTGCCGATTGGTGGGTTTGGCGGGTCGTAACAGAGCTCCGGGAATTGCTCGGCGAAGAGGTTCTCGCTGATCTTGGCCTTGATGACCGTGAGCAGACCCTTGGTGAGTTCAACGTCAAGCTCTTCCTTGACGCGAGGTTCAGTGAGACCATGCCGTTCTGTAAACAGCTTCTTCATGAGATATACCGGCGGGCAGAATTTCCAGGTGAAATCTCAATTTTACCAAGGCGGATAATCGAGGTCCAAGAGCGCGGTCCAGGCGCTCTGGCTGGATCACGCTACTCGGACAGTGGTCCAGCCCCGAGCGCGGCTCCACATGCAGGGCGCTGACGGATTCCTCCCGTGAAAACGCCGGTCACGGAAGAAGGTGCTGAGAAGTCGTTCCGGCCCGGTGGGGCGGCGAGGGCGGCCGAAGATTCAGCTTCCTGAAGGGGTAGCCTGGTCCGCTGCCGCCTGCGCGAACGGCTCCTCGATGGAGATCCGAATGGCCGCGGCCCGGCTGCGCAGCGCATCGAGCTGCGAGTTCAGCTCAGGGTTCGCGATCCGCCCGATCATTTCGTCTAGCGTTCCTTCAAATCCCTCCAGGACGCTGGCAACAAATACTGGATGGATAATCATCTGCGGTCGCGCCTCCGGTGATGGCATCAGTCCTCCAGGCGAAACTTGCGGGCGCCTTTCCGGACGATCATGGTGTCGAGTTGGGCGGCTATGTCGTCCATGCCGGCGCAGACTTGGTTCCGCAATTCAGCAGCCGTCTTCAAATCCTTCGCGCTGACACCCGACAACAGGCCCTTGGCGCGTTCCACGAGGCTCTTGAGTTCGGCGTCATCCGTGACGTTTCGAAAATTGAAGCTATCGAGGAATTCCACCAGCTTGGAAACAGTCGTCTGGTGAAACCGCGCGGGCTTCCCGTCGGGGCCGTCCTTGAGCCGATCACTCATGTGGTGAACCAGGTCTGCCATCGCGCTCCGCATTACCACCTGGACTTCGCTCACCGCCTCCGTCATGATGTTCGCTGTCTTTTCCCGCTCTTGGTCCCAAATCTCAGCGGAGATCTCTCGCAACTGGTCCGGCACCCCGAAGCTAACGTACCGCCAATTGAAATCGAAGGCGGCCCTTACCTCTTCGACCGGTGGATAGTCGAGCGGATTGTGAAGCGCACGCAGTTGGCCAGGAGCATGCTGGCAGAGCTCCGGATAGACGGCGACGAATGCCTCGACCAGACTGGTACGCTGGTCGGCAAACTCGCGCATCTTTCGCTCCACCTCTTTCAACAGCGGCAACGGGCACAAATGAATCCCGCGTTCGAACGGCAAACACGTGCTCTCCAAATACCGCGTGACTTCGCCATCGAAGTTCCGGATTGCCGCGTATTCGTTGGAGGTAAAGAGCCGTTTGGAAACGGCGATCATGGTCTTGTCCGTATCAACTTCGACCTGGGAGCTATTGACTTTCTTTGAATTGCCCAACCGGCTCCGTTGGATCTTAATGCAGACCGTCCGTCGAGCCAAATCCTGTCCCGCATCCTGGCTTTCCAGGAGGGCCATAGCGTATGTTGCCATCGTTGTTGTTCTCCTTGTATTGTTTGCGGCATTCAGCCGCGAGTGACATGCTGACCGCCGTAAATGTTGAACAGCCCTGCCGCTTCCATTGGGACCTCGCGAGAGTCGAAGGTCCGCAACTCATCAAAGACGATGCTGTTGTCCCCACGCCTGTAGAGTTGTTGGACCAGCAGATGAAACGCTGGAGTTTGCAGCGTTATGCTGAGGCCCTCGCTCTTTCTCCCGAAGCCGGATCGGACCAACGCATCAATGCCGGCGCCGGCGGCGGCCTGTACCAGTCGTGGATTCGCCTCTCTCAGCGCGGTCAGGTCGGGTATGAAGCAGTTGCTGTCCATCCCGATGAGGGTGCCGTGCGCTTCGGTTTGCAGTGCGCGATTCCGGAATGCCCTTGCGACGGCCGCCCTTCCCTCCGCGGATTCGAACAGGCACGGTGAGAAGGTCAGGACCTCGCAGTCTCTTTCGTGCAAGAGGATGAATGCCGGCGAAACAGTCCCTCGTTCTGCAAGCTCCTCCTTCAACGCACGCATCAGTTCGTTTGCACACTCCACCAGCGCATTCGGCTCCATAAGCCCTCCACACAATGATCTGAACTTGGTAGGATTTGCTTTGAATCAGGCCGGATTTCCCAACGTCGGAAAGCCCGTGGTTCGGGCCAGCCCGTCCGCGGCAATGATGATCTCCACGGTTTGTGCGCCGAAGTCACTCTCGCTGTAACGGCTACTGAATAGGGTCAGTGCCTGGTTCGAGCTGGTGCGCATCGGCGCGTCAGACGGTTGAAGGCGGTTGTATCTGCCCATCACCGCGAAATCGAGTTGACCGCGGATCGAGCGCCAAAACGCCCGCCGCCGGTCCTGGTCTACGCCATGCCTCGTGAAGTAGCGGCCACTCTCGAGTTCCTTCTCCGAGTAACCGGTAAACATCCCGAGGCTGAGCGCAGGTAGGGCTGTGCGTAGGTCCTGAATTAGCGGCGCCAGTTCGTCGGCCTGCTGCATTGGCTCACCGCCCGAAAAGGTCACGCCGTCAAGCGAGTACTGGCCGTGACAATTCGTTACCTCACCGACGATCGCCGCAATTGCGAGATCGGTCCCGTGGAAATCGTGACTTCGGACATTCCAGCACCCTGGGCAAGCTAAATTGCACCCCTGGACGAAGACAACGCACCGCAAGCCTGGCCCGTTGACACGGCTCGCTGGCATGATCGCGTGAACCAGCATCGCATGGCCCTCACTGATTTCCTTGCTGACACTGGTGGCCGTGGCCGCGGTTGTAGTGCTCAGGCTTCCGGCGTTCGGTCAAGACCAGATCACCACCCCTGAAATCATCCATCACCTTGCCGCAGGTGTTATCCGTGAAGCCCTCCAGATCGATTTTGCTGGTCCCATCCGGTTCCAACGTGACGGTAATCAGTTTCTGTTGCATCGTTCACCTCGCAATAAACTGGAGCCGGATTTGCCGTCCCTCGGGCGTTTGCACGAGCTCGCGCCCGCGGAAGACATATCCTTTGGCATTAGCGTCCGCCATTGTCTGCTGTTCCTTGTACGCCTGCTGCACCCGGCCCACCCACTTTTCGTCGAAGCCGATCCCGCGGTCGTATTCGCTGAGGACTGCCCCGAAGGTGCCATCGGGCTTTCGCACGAATCCGATATCATTCGACGCAGGGCCAATCTGGACGCGCCTGATGATCACGTGCGCCCGTTCTGGCCGTTCGCGCCCCTCATAGCCGACCAACGCGGCGCCGTCTGCGTGGACTTCCGGCTCATAGCCAAGCTCGGTCAATGCTGCTACCAGGTAAGACTGGTTGCGCACCGTAGTGGCTGCTTCTGAATATTTCGACATGGTGCCTCCCTGTTGGTTCCTCTCATTCCCGTTCGAGTGTCCGGAACGCTCGCCCTTTCGGCGTCGCCGCGTTCCTGTTGTACTCGTAAACCCCCGGGTGCGACGCGCTCAAATACTTCCCCGACGATTGCTGGCGGAGGCTTTCGATTTGGTCCGCGGCCGATCTGGCTACCGGGACGAGGTATTCCGCCGATTGCCGGAGTGACATGCGGAGCCGATAAGCCTTGCGGCAACACTCCTTGATTTCCGCTCCGGTCCAGTTGTCGTCGTGTGGCCGCTCGTCCTGCACACCATATTTCGAGGTATAGATCTGCCAGATCGCCTCACGCTCGTCCGCGGCCGGCAGATCGAAGAAAAAGGTGCCCAGTGTGAACCGGCGTCGCAGTTCGGGCGGAAGTGAGCCGATGGAATTGCAGGTTGCCAGCCACAGACTTCGTCCCCCCGATACTGCGTCGATAATGCTCAGAGCACTGCGCAGGCGTTCGCCGGAGCTGCCGATGATTCCGTTCTTCATCGCGCTCAGGTCGAATGCGATCGTTGGGATTCCTGCCGTGTTTCCGGTCGCCTTTGCAACCAAACTCTTTGCCGTCCCAGGCGGCCCGATCAGAATGCAGCCGTCCGCTTCGCGATTCTGCATCCAGGTGAGGATCGTTCCCGTCATCTCGGTCGTCACGCCTGAAAGATCGGTCCCGGTCCCCGCAAATGCCTTCTCAATCTCGTCGCAAAAGACAACTACCCGAGGCGCTTCCGCACCTTCCAGAACCGACTGCAGGAACGCTTTCACATTCGAGCACCCGCCCACGTCCGAGAAGGCTTCGCCTCCGCGCCACACCGTCAATCCCGGTGCCTGTTCAATGACCTGGCGCTTCCGTTCCCAAAGCTGGTCGTGGTCGAGCCCCCGTTTGGAGAGCGACATCGCCACCACCTGCTCTGCCGGGAACGCTGCTAGGCCGAGCAGGGCGTCAACCGCGCGGCTCTCGTCGTCGTCGGCCGGCGCCGCTAGCTTCGCGTTTTCAAAAGTCGTTCGCACAATCGCCCGCAAGTCTTCGTGGGCTGGGAGCGGCTCGTCGATGACAAGCACATCTTGCGTAAGCTCCTGAGGCAATACGCTGCCAGGGGGCGTTATCAGCACCACGACTGCCCCGATGGATTTCAGAGTGTCCCGCAGATTCCACAGTCCCTGGACGACGACGGGGTCCTGCCAGAGTCGGTGGGGGTTGGCATAGAACAAGACCGCGTCGTCGCCCAGCTTCGCCGCTAGTGATAACGCATCAGCCGGTCCCACAGTCTCGGGATTGCGTTCCCCGACGATCGAGTCGAGCATTTTCTTGCCGGGCCCGTTCATCGCCGATAGTCCGGTCATGATGTCCCACGTCAATAGGGACGTGGTGTCTGCGTCGCCGTTCAGGCTTCGCGTCGTCAATGCAACCGCGCTGGCGGGATCTGCCGTGCGGATCGACACCAGAGGCGTTGACGCGCGGCGGGCCGCCCGCAGTGCGGCCAGAAACTCTTCGGTATTGCGGATCATCTGTGTTCTCCTGGCTTTATTCGGAATTGAAAACTGGCGGTCTACACCACGCGGAGGAGGGATTTTGGAGGGTGCAACGGAAGGTAAAGGGAAGGAACTCACGGGGAAGAACGGCGACGTGGTGCCCAGACCGCCAGCGCAAGCTTTTCAACTATGCAATTGGCACCGGCGCGCAAGGTACACGGTGCGTGAAGAATAGCCCCTGCGACCACCGCCGCAGTTCTCGTACGTCCGCCTCGGGCAGGTCCGGAATGGCGGGCGCCATCAACATGGCTCGGTCCACCAAGCCATTGCGGTCATCGGCAAGGATCATTTCTCGACACCCGTTACACGCGGCCCAGTCGGCGTCGCTCTCGCCCGCAATCGGGCCGTAATCGATAAGAAAGGGTCTGGCGCGGAATCGCCAGACCGGATTCGGAGCGTTACAGAAATCACAAATCATGTTGGTTTCCTCTATTTGATTGCGGATCGAAGCTGGGCCTCGCGGAGCGATGTAGAAGTTCGGAAGGAGCTGTAAGAAAGTGAAGGCAGTCGTTCGTTTAGATCGATACCCCGTACCATGAGGGGATGGTCCTCGGCTTGAAATCGCGCACGTCCTGGATTTTCTGCCTTGTTGGCATCATCGCCGTAGGAATCCTCTCGCGGGTTGTTCATACCGGGCTGACGGTCGTCGACAAGTACCTGGGGGACGCCTTGTACGCGGCGATGGTCTATGCCATCTTGCGGATTTTTTGGATGGCCGCGGAGTCTACGCGCCTGGCTGTGTCCGCCATGGCAATCATGACCGCCATCGAATTATTTCAGCTGACGATGATCCCGGAACACCTGCTGGCCAACGAACATGTGATGGTGCGTATATGCGCGCGTCTTATGGGAACGGAGTTCAGCTTCCTGGATCTGCTCACGTACGCGGTGGGCATCGCGTGCATCTATCTTGCAGATTCTTCGAATGCGTGAATGGCCAGAACGATTGGCACTCTGCGGGGGGAGTCCGCCCGCTATTTCAGGAGGTCTTCAATACTCTCGGCGTCAAGCACACGTACGCTTAATTCTTCGAGGTCGGCCGCTGATCTGCCAGCCAGTCGCTCCTCGGCCCAAGTCGAAATCGCGCCGAAGCGCTTTTCGATCTGGCGGCGAAGAATCGTGAGTTCGCCATCTTGCATGCCCCTCTTGTACTCGCGTCCAAGCACTCTGTTGTCCAAAGTGTCACCCAAAATAGGCATCTTTCGCGCCTCCCATTCTACAGTTTCTTCCAAGTGCCGAAGGCCAGCCAGGATTAATAGCTGTCCCAACGCCGTCGCCCGCTCTGCCGGCATCAACCCGGCGATCCGCTCCACGATCCTCCTGACCGCATCTTTATGGTCCCGCAATCGCGCGAGGATCGCAATTACGTTATCTCCGACGTCCTCGCTTTCCAGCAGCCGCTCGCCGTCCAAGTCGCGAATGTCGAAAACACGGTACCGGAACCAGACATCTTTGCCGCGGAGTTCGCTTTCCATGCGAAGCGGGGCCTCACCCACATAGAGCAGCACCTGGCGTGGGAATCTTTCGAACAACCGGAAAACTCCCAGGCAATACTCCGCCATCCGGAGCGGCATGGTCGCATCATTTCCGCTCTGCAATTCGAGGTGCACGAGACCCTTCTCGACGACGGTCTCGCCGAGGAGGTCCACCCGCGGATTCTGCACTTTGCTCATTTCGATATCAAGCCACGTTTCCACTGTGCTTCCGGTCAACTCGCGCATCGTGAGCTTGGCCGACCCGCGTAACAGCAGCTTCAACGCTACGTCGTATTCCTGCATGAATCTCTTTCATTGTGACGCTGTTTCGTCTCGATCGTGACGCCCCTTTAGTCGGACTGCCCGATGCGTGCATCAACTTTGCCCGGCGCGAACGCCGCTTCAGCAGCATCTCGACGGGCGTGCCGGTGCAGACCACGTTCTCCGCCATCCCTCTCGATCGGTAGCGGCCAGAGCCGCCGATAAATGTGTACGGTGAGGGGTACCGCTGCAAGCGCTCCGAAGAATGCGCTCGCGGCGCTGGCCTTCAACCCTTGCGAAAGCAGGACGCAGTAAACCACAAATAGGCAGACCAGCAATGTTGCCGCTTTCGCGCGTTTCATGGTCGGCTCCCTGCGGCGTTCGCCGTCACTGGACTGGTTTCGATGCCAATATCGCCGTCCACCGAAGCATCAGTGGTAAGACTTTCCTTCCCATTGGGCAAGACTACGGGCGCAGTGACCCGCGAAGAAGACGACGACGACGACTGAGGCGCGATGAGAAAGTGAGAATGGGAACAAAAAAGACAGCTCGCGGCTGCCGTGACCGCCTGTGCTGCCTCCACAAACTGCGCCGGTAGTTGCCGAGCCTCGCCTGCCCTGGTGAAAAACTCGGGCGCGATCTTTCCCGCGACAGAGCGATCTTTCTCCACCAGGTCGAGCGGCAGTTGCCCCTGCCAGCCACGAAACACCAGTTGCGACTGAATCCGGGGGCGCGCCCCTTCCTTTTCCGCCTTCAGTTCATGTCGTGCAATTAGCAACTCGTATGTGTGATTGACCCGGAGCGCCTCGACACTCACCAGCACGGGAGCCAGGACAATAGCGTGGTCACCGTTGCTCGTCAGGGAGTCTGGGCGGACAAACCATGGCAGGCGCTCTCCGCCCTCTCCGCAGAAGCTGACGTAATGGCCGAATTCCTTAATTGCTCCGCCGGATTCCCGGCCTCGCAGAACGTGGCGTTTGGTGGCCTGCTGAAATTCTACGGTGATGCTGGGAGTGCAATAGATCCCAGCCTTGCGAAGCCGCTGCACCGCGGCGGACGGAAGGGTCAGCCGCAACAAGGGATTGGTCTTCTTCATGCGTACCTCTTCTGCGGGATTGGCCGGCCGAGTGCTTCCCGGATCATTTCCTTCGAGCACCCGGCCCAGCAAATATATTTTCTTGGTTCCTCGACCGCTATGGCGAGATTGTCGCCGCTCTTGTCCCGGTTGGCGTGCGCGCACGATGGGCAGCGTGCGATCCAATTCCGCCCGGCCTGACGCCGCACTTCGACATAATCCAGAATTCGGAACTCGTTTGGCGCTGAAGTGTAATACCTCTTCGGAATCTCCGGCCTTCTCGCGTGTTGAATAAACTCTCCCGGAATCTCCTTGCCGGCGACAAAGCTTTGCAATTCCGATTCGGTCACCTTGCGGAGCCGCGCGAGGTAAGCCAGTTGGTCGGTGAGCGTGTAGTCCGCGTTGTAGAACCAGAATCTCCAGCCGCGGCTCTCCTTGGCACCCCGATGAACGCCGAGCGGTCCGCGGATCGCATTGCCAAATTCATCAGGGCCGATCTCATCCTGACGCGGGAAGATTTCGATTCCTTCTGGCAGTCCGGCACCCTTTATGGGCAAACCCAGACGCAAAGCGGTGTGATAGATGTAAACCCGGCAGTCTCTCGCGAGCGCCGGCTTCTCGAAAAAGATCCACAGGTGGCCGCCGCGGTTCGATTTCTCCAGCGCGGGCTCCACGCCATCCTGAGTCAGCTCATACTGAAGTTTCAGCAGGTGCTCGATGGCGTTCTTGTAGTCGGCGTCGATGGCCACCCACTTTGACCGTTGAGTCTTCGGATTGATCGAATACAAGCCGAGCGTTAGGTCGCCGGCCAGGTGTCTCCGTAACGTTTCCAAGCCCAGTGCCGGAGGTGGCTGCCCTTCGTGTGCTTTCGGCCGGAAATAGTAGTGGCGCCCCGTTTCCGGATGCGGCCTCATAGACTGAAGCGTGTAGGCGCGGCGGTTTACGAACAGGTGATGAAATTGAGCGGCCATGTCGGCCGTTGCTTGTCGCTGGAGGTCCACCGTTGCGCTCCTCTTCTCTGTATAAGGCATGCGCTGCATTCCTCCAAAAACCGGTTCAGCGCTCAGGCTCGCAACGGTCGAGGATTGCTCGCAAGTGCCTTCAGCCCAAATGTTTGGCACAGCCCATCGAACTCTTCTTCCCGGAATCCGCCGAAACGTCCCTCGATCGGCAAAGCGAGCGAGTAGAACGTCTCCCGGCTGCGGTCGTAGATGTACAAACACCCCGACTCCGGATCATCTGGGACCATCAACATCAAGAGCGCACCTTTGGCAAAGTCCAGCCAATGAGCGATTCTTGCCTCGGCGCGCTTGGCGAAACCCACGATGGCTTCATCCTCGTCGAGCCGCTCCAAACCAAAATCCTGCAAGCGCAGGATGTCGTCTATCTTTACTGCGTCCATTTGAGGACCTCCTCCTCTTGTGTGGTGACCTCGGCGCCCATCCTTATATATAGGGTGTCGAATTCGGCTGATTGCCTTCACCTAGCCAT
>Ga0182014_10005314_pt1 | contig 14352 bp, 9 predicted proteins | sample 612S2DmetaG_FD_120489 | JGI IMG/M metagenome (GOLD analysis project Ga0182014, IMG submission 120489) | Permafrost microbial communities from Stordalen Mire, Sweden - 612S2D metaG | ecosystem: Environmental > Terrestrial > Soil > Wetlands > Permafrost | place: Sweden: Stordalen | collected... | reverse complement strand
GGCCACTCGCCACTGTTGGCTGGCTACTGGCCACCGATGACTGGTTACTGGTTACCGCTGACTGATTGCTGGCGGGTGTCTGCCCTCCGGTGGTGGCGGCCACCATTCCGCGCAACTGCCCGTGACGGTGAGCCAGAAACCAGCCGCCGACTGCCAGGGCGACAGCGCCCAGAATTAGCAGCTCATTGCCGACCACCAACGTGGGCAGGACCATGAGCGCCACGCCGCCTAACATAAGGGCCGTGCTGGTCGTTACGCTGCCGATGACCACCTTGAGGGGCGGATAGACCAGCGATGCCAGGCCGAATACGAACAGGCCAACGCCCACCCAAACGATGCCCTTGAGGCTGGAAAGCTTCGCCCCCAACTCCCGCGCGGTGTCTTTCTGTGCGGCGCCGAGTTCCGTTCGGGCTTTGGTTTCCTCCCGCTCAACCACAGGCATTGGAGCGCTGAGGGTGAAGCTGGTTGAGGGTTGGTAGTCAACAGTTGATGGTTGAGAGTTGAGGGTTGAGGGTGGGTGGCTGGCTGCGAAGGAGCTTGAAGGTTGAGCGTTGGCATTTAGCGCTTCCGCCTTTCGGCCTTCCGCACTCCGCACTCCGCAATCCGCATTCAATTGCTCCATGCGGGAGCCGGCGGGGACGGTGTACGTCCGCACCTTGATGGTCTCCTGGTCCTGCTTCGTCGGCTGCGAGGCATTCTCCCCCTGGACGAGGGTCTGCTCGATCACGCCTGTCGGCTTGCGGGTCGTGATTGCTTTGCCGCCTTTGAGCGGGCGGGGCCCGGCGCACCCGGTCACCGCCAGCGCGAGCACGAAACCCACGCATAGGAAGCGGGAGAGATACACCTCGGCAGCCCGGTGGCGGGGATTGAGCTTCGAACGTCGAACACCGAACTTCGAACCTTGAACCGCGGATTCCGCATTCCGCATTCCGCAATCCGCACTTGATAGACTTTGGACCTTAGACTCGCCTCCCTTCCCGTCGAGCACGGCCCGGAGGAGTCTTCGGTAGCCCGCCTTAATTCGGCGTTCCCGGTTGGAGGGTTCATCCCAGTGATTGTCAGTTCGTTGCTTTGTCTTCATGTCTGCTTTTCTTTCGCTTCGGGTGGCGAGACCATCTCGTCACTACACCCCTCCCCGGAAATCACGGAACGAAGGCAAAAAAGGGGGCAGCCGAGCGGCTACCCCCTTGCAAATCAGTGAGATGTGAGAAATTAAGGAATCGCGGAAAAAATCGCGGGCGCCTCCTTTACGCTACCGCCGATCTCAGAAGCTCGGCCAATTCCTCTCGCTTATCCCCCCAGTTCCCCTCCGTCATCATCAGCAGCCCGTCGAGCACGTCGGCAATCAAAGCCCCGTAATCCACCTCGCTCGCCTCGTTGGCGAACACCGCCTCGTTGAACGGCACCGTCCCCGTGAACTTCGTCTCCTTGCGCCAGCGCACCAGGTCGGCCAGCACGGCGTGATCCTTGCCTCGGCCTTTCCACTTCGTCACGAACTCCCGCAATGTGGAATCCTTCATCTTCAACTCACGCGCCGCCTTGGCGATGTCACCTTTCGTCAACACCGCGTAAATCGCCTTCAAGGACTGGGCATCAACCCGGGCAAGGAATTTCAGCAGCCCCTCAGCCACGATCTGCTCCAGCCGGGCTTTTGCGTTCCGCAACTGCCCGTTCTCCTGCTGAAGCCCATGCAGCCCCTCCGCGACGGCGCCGATGCGGCGCAGGATCTCGGCCAAGGCGGATTTGGAGTCCAACCCTCCAGCCGCGTCCTGGGCAACGCCGGCCACCGCTTCTCCAGCCAGGCCGCCCGGCACCATGGCCGAAGGAGCTGGAGTCGCCGTTGGCTGCTCTTCGGCTTCCGCTCCATAGAGAATCCGCTCAACCGCCACCATCTTCTCCGCCGACGCTTGCAGTAGCGCGACCAGCAGCCTGGCTGGAAGGTTCCCCCTCATCTCTAAGACGAAGCTGCCGTCGAACCTCCCACCGGGCTCGGCACGTGACACACTCTCCTGCCGGCCCTTGCGGCCCTTCGGCGGACAGAAGCTGCCAAGACTGGTTGCAAGCCCGCGTACATCACATCGCGCATCCGACGGTGTTGCGGCCAGAGCCGGTGTGAGCTTCGGCTCCCGCCCGGACACGGACGTCTCGGCGCGGCGTCTCCATCTTGGACCCGCGACGCTCCGGCCGCTTTCCCGTCAGCACCGGTTATAGCCGCAAGGCCGGATGTTCGGACAGGGGCAGAGTGTTTCTTCACGACCAAAAGTGTCGGCTGGTCTTTACGTCGAAGCACGTTGTCCTCATACTTCGGCCAGCAACCCGCGTTGCGTCATGTGAACCACTTGAACCTATGAAGCCATCCGACGCAGAGAAGTATCCGGACGAGCTGGTCTATCGCGTAGTCGAGGTGCTGTTTGAACGGCAAACCAAAGACGACGAGCCGTTGCGGATGAAGGAGATCGCCAGCCTGGTGGAGAAAGAGTTCGGAGGGCAGGTGAGGATAACCCGCCAGGCTCTTTACCCGCTGGTCGCAGCCGCGGTCAAACGCGGCTTCGTCCGGCTCACGCCGCCGGTGAACCGGGCCTTGTGCGACGGGCTGGCGAAGCGTTTCCGGTTCCTGCGGGCGGAGAACGTTGACGTGGTGAAGACCACGGGGCCGCAGGACAGCGTGAAGGTGGCCGCCGTGGCCGCCGAGCGGGCGTACGCTGCCCTGGTCCGCATCGCCCGTGAGAAAGACGGCAAGCCTGTGGGCATCGGGCTCGGGCCGGGCCGCGCCACGCTGGAATTCTGCCGGCTGCTCAGCCACCTGCTGGAGAACCATAGCGAACCGCTGAAACTGCGGCTGGTGGCCATCCCCGGCGGCGGCCCCGTGCGGCTGCTGGAGAATGCCCCCACCAGTTTCCTAAACTTATTCCCGGAGCACCTCGTCGAAAGCAAGCTCGGCCTCTATGCTGAAACCCTCGTGAGCGCCGGCGAGTTCCACGGCATCCGCCACCACACCGGCGTCAAGGAGGCTTTCGCCGCCAAGCAGGACATTGACCTGATTGTCACCGCCATGGGCGATTTCGACGATCCGGACGACCTGCTGTCGTTGTTCCTGTGCGATGCCAAACAGGACGTGGCGGCGCTACGCGCCGAAGGCTGGATCGGCAACGTGCAGTACCGGCCGTACACCGCCAAGGGGCCGGTAAAGGAAGCCCCCGGCCAATTGCGCGTGGTGACCGTGTTTGAGTTGGAGGACCTGGTGCGATGGGCCAGTGACCCGGCCAAGGAAGTTATCCTGATGTCACGCCAGTGCGGGCTCTGCCGGCGCATCCACGCCCGAGCGTTGCGCCCCCTGCTCACCGAGCCCAGCCTCAAAGTCTTCAGCCGCCTGGTGGTGGATTGCTTCACGGCAATGGAACTGCTCAAAGACCGGGCCAGGGGCTGAACCCCGCTTGCGGTAACAGGACCAACAGCGGCACCCGTCCGGGCAGGAACGAGCTGGGAGGCATAACAAATGCTGGCTAAAACCCAGTGGCGCGCAATAACGCGCCCTCGCAGAAAATGTTCAAATTCAATGACCGAGGCGCATTCGACGAAGCGAAGCGCAAAATCTCTCTCATGATCGAGGAGGTGCGCCAGGAGTCGCCCGAGGACGCCGACTACCTGGAAGAACACATGGTATTTGACGACAAAACCCTGACCTTCCGCTACACCGGGGATGACCGGTACGCGATGCTCCCGGAGGAAAGCTTGAACTGAGCCCGCCCTCCGCCCCAGGTTACCCTTGTAACTAACTTAACTCTTTATCTGCGGATTTTCTGCTTTCCCCCAGGCCCCCTTTCAGCGTTTCAGATTTCAGGATTTCGGCTTTTTCTCCAGGTCTGTGGTCAGTAGGCTTGTAGTCCCCTTTCCCCTTCATGCCGCGCCGAAGCCACGTGAATGCGTGTCAGCGTGTCAGCATGTCAGCGTGTCAGCTTTTCCCCTGCCAACTTTCCCCTTTCCCATTTCGCCGCTTCGGCGCATCATTACGTGACTTTTCGTCATGGGCGGCACAATTGCACAGCCAACGACCGGCTGCCAGGTGGCCCAGCGTGGTCCCGACCACCTGACGGACGGTCCACAGTTGCAAACCCTTATGCACGAAAGTTGGGATCGGTCGAGAATACTGGAGCACACCCAGGCACTGCTCGGGACGCCGTCGGTCAGGCCTCCCAGGAAAGTCGCTGCCCCCGATGCGAGCGCCAGCCTAAAGCCCGTGCAGGGCGCGCACGACGCCGGCAGCAATCACGCTATTCCAAACCCACAATGACCTCGCCTCTCAGCTTCCTCGGTCCGGCCATCGACTTGATCGGCAGCAACGCCAGCGTGCTCCCGGCTTCAGGCGGGGCTTTCGAGGAAATGGCGCGCCCGGACGTGGAGGAGGCCGACGACCGCTTTTTCGGTTCCAAGAAGGATTCCCAGGAGGGTTTCCAAGACTTCGCGGAGACCCCAGCCCCCGACTGGCGACAACTCTACCGGCCCACTCCACCGCTGTTCCGCACTGATGACCACGTCTTCCGCTACTTCTGCGACGGCTCAATCAAGACCTATTTCCTCGGAACTATCGTCGAGGGCGATCGCTCCTACCCGCTCGAACTGACACAAGTCGGCTCCGCCATCGTGCATCGCAAGGACGACGGCTCCCTGGAAGTCGCCAAGTTCGAGCGCCAGATTCTTCTCTTGGTCCCGTATAAGGACGGCCGCGGGATCTCCGAATCACTGTTCGACCGCCTCAAGCAGCTCGAAAAGCCGTTCTTTCGCGTCGTTGATGTTGCAGTGCCCGACCCACTCAGCGAGCGCCGGCAGGATCCCCGCGACAAGTCCGGCGCGAAGGCGCGCTTCGAGATGCACATGCTGGAAAAGAAGCTCATCGAGGAGTTCGCTGCCCAGCGCGCCCCCGACGAGTGGACCATCATTGACGGCGGTGTGCGAAAAGGGGCTTTTGTGGAGCTTCCGCGCACTATTGGGGTGGCCAAGTCCTTTGACCGCACGCCGACTTTCACCGTCCGCAAGGGCAACAAGGGCACCATTCGCAAAGACATCAGCGCCTTGCTGGCCGGTCTCCAGTATGCTAACCGAACGCCGGCCTTCTTTGCCCACGGTGGCAAAGTCGCATTCTGGTACCTCCGCCTGCGCGAGCAGGGCGAGGTGGATTACCCTTTGATGGGTGTCATCAAAGTCGAGCTCCCCACCCCCGACGGCAGACCCGTCACCACCGAGACCGCCGATCGAATCAGTCGCGCCCTGGTCGGCGAACGGAACGTCACCCCCCACGGCCTTGACAAGCGCTGGCACGCCCACCTTTACCCGATTTTCAGCGCCGAGCGCGTCATTAAGTCCAATTTCTACACTGAAACCGTCCTGCTCGCCTCCATCAGGTGGCCCAGGCGCAACCTTGAGTTGTAATCCCTATGCCCGACAAAACCGCCCCGACTCCACCCCCCGTCATTGGCAAAACGTCCGCCACCGAGCGCGACGCCAATTCTAGCGACAAATTCAACTTCTGGCTCGAGCCCACCCAAATCCTTAATCCGTTCGACATTGTCCAGGTCGAGCACATGGGGCAAGCGCTGCTCGACGGCAAGCCCACCGGCAAACCGTCTCGCTCATACGGCCTGGTCACAACCATCGAGCACAAGACCGACTCGCCCAATCACCTCGCCAACTTTGTCTCCTCTAACTTTGGTGACGTGAACGAGAACAACATCAACACACCCCGCATCGGCACCAACGTCGCTAAGGTCAATATCCTTTCCAACAATGGCGAGGTGTACATGCCCGTCCAAAGCGACCGGCCAGTCACCTTTGCCACCCCTGAAGGCATTCAGGAGGCTCTCGGCATCGACACGATGAGCGAGCGCAACCGCATCCCCGCTGGGCTTATCAAGATGAGCAACGGCGCCGCGACCGTCGCTTACATCGACCAGGAGTTCATCCTCGGCCCGGAGGGTGCCCACATCAACATGTCCGGCATTAGCGGCCTGGCGACCAAGACCTCCTACGCCACGTTCATGCTTCAGTCCATCCTCCAGAAGGCGGAGAAAACCAAGGACGAGGGCGGTGTCGCGCTCAGTGACAAAATCGCGGTGATCATCCTCAATGTAAAACAGGGCGACCTGCTCCAGATCGACCAGCGGCCGGATAAGAACCCCAGCGTAGAGGAGATGGAAATGTGGGAGGCAATGGGCATGGAGCCGCGCCCATTCAAGAACGTCCGCTACCTCTTGCCGCGCAGCAATCAGCCCGGCATGCCCAACAGCTTCCTTGAGCCGGTCTCCGGTTACCAGATGTTTGCATACGCCCTCCAGGACGCCGCGGACAAACTCGACCTCCTGCTTTCCGATATTTCGGACCAGTCCGGCTCGATGGATGCACTCGTTGGGGACGTCATCCAAGGACTCGTCAACCGCGAGGCTTCCTTCAAGAACTGCAACAGTTGGGAGAACCTGCTCAACGGTGATCCACTCGTGAATAACGGCAAAACGGTCAAGTGGGGCGACCACTACGCCTCAACCGTCGGCAAGTTCCGCCGCCACCTTCGCCGCATCATCCGGACGCGCAGCACCGGTCTTTTCACCAACGCTCGCGCACGCAATGAACTCAACATCGCCGAACAAATCCGCGAGATCGAAGGCGGTCAGACGTACGTGGTGGACATTGCTCGCATGAATGACGAAGAACAGAAGCTCGTTTTCGGCGACGTTCTACGAACCGTGTACGAGCTCAAGGCCGAGGACCCCGAAAACCGCATCAGCAAGAAGCCCATCCCGGAGAAAATCATCTTCTTCGTGGACGAGCTAAACAAGTATGCCCCCGCCGGCGTCCGCGGCTCGCCGATCCTCGAACAGGTTCTCGACATCGCCGAGCGTGGTCGTTCGTTAGGCGTCGTTCTCTTTTCCGCACAGCAGTTCATGTCCGCCGTCCATTCTCGGGTCACCGGCAACTGCGCCACCAAGATTCTCGGTCGTACCGGCTCCAGCGAGATCTCTGCCCCGGAATACCGCTTCCTCGATGACGATTTGAAGATGAACCTCACCCGACTGGGCAAGGGTGAGTTGATTGTCACCCATGCCGTCTATCGCCAGCCGGTGAAAATCGTCTTCCCGCGCCCGGCCTACAAGCAGCGCCAACCTGGCACCTGATGCCTCCGCCCCGCCCACGGAAACACGCCCAGCAAGCGAAGCGCCCGTTCAGGAAAGCGGTGTTCGCCCACTCCTTACGCAGGCGTGTCCGGCGGCGACGCCCGGCGCGCGGGCAGGCACCGGTACGTCACCGCACATTTTCCGCCAGAAAGAAGTCGAACAAAGCGGGGAAAGGTAGAGAATCCCCAGGGAAATTTCAACGTATGGCAATTTCAGAAACACCGTTCAATGCCGCCGCGAAAGTGCTGGCCGAGAAGACCCTCGCCGCCGCGCAGGGTGCCGCCAATGAGGCGGAATTCCGCATCCCATTTCAGGCCGCTATCGCCGAAGCCGCCCAGACCATCGGCGCGCCCATCCACCCCCGCGACGAAGTCAGCCTAGCCGACGAAGTAAGCCTAATCCACGGCCGCGCCGATACCGTCTATAACCGTCTCGTCATCGAATACGAGCGCCCTGGTTGCCTGAAGCCATCCAACAAGCACGGCAACAACCAGCATGCCATCCAGCAGGCCAAGGATTACATCGGCGGCCTGCACCGCCGCGAGCGCCATACCATGGAGCGCTATGCCGGCGTAGTCTGCGACGGCGGCTTCTTCATCTTTTGCCGATTCCGTGAGGAACAGTGGCACGTCGAGCCGCCCGTTCCGGTGGACGTCTATTCCTGCGAACGTTTCCTCCACTATCTCTCGGCCCTCCAGACCGAACTGGCCACCACGCCGGAGAACCTCCTGCGCGACTTCGGCGAGAACACGCCTGCCTCCCGCAAGTGCGTCGGCGCCTTCTACCAGGTGCTCACCACCACCTCGAACCCGAAAATCACCGCGCTCTATCGCCAGTGGGCGCGCACCTTCAGCGAGATTTGCGGCTACGAGCAGGATTCTCCCAAGCTCGACGTGGATGAACTGGCCCGGCTCTACTCCGTTCGCTCGGGCTCCCGCGATAAGCTGCAGCCGTTCAAGCTCTTCTTCGCCATCCACAGCTACTACGCCACCTTCATCAAGCTGCTCGCCGTCCAGATCGTCAACTTCTACGCCCGCAGCAAGGTGGCCCGCATCGCCAACATTGAGCCGGTCACGCTCGCGCAAGCCGTCGGAATGGACGCCGCCGGGCTGCAAAATTACCTTCGCACAATGGAGGAAGGCGGCATCTTCCGCCACCTCGGCATCCGCAACTTCCTCGAAGGCGACTTTTTCAGTTGGTACCTGGAAGAGTGGAGCCCCGAAGTGGACCAGTCCCTTCGCGGTGTCATACAGCAACTGGCTAACTACTCCTTTGTTACGCTGGACACCGACCCCGACGGCACCCGCGACCTGCTGAAAAAGCTCTACCAAAACCTCATGCCCCAGGAACTGCGTCACGACCTCGGCGAATATTACACGCCGGATTGGCTGGCCACGCAGCTTCTCAACCAGCTCCACAGTGGCACGCCCGACCGCGCTGCGCGCCTCCCCGACGACCGACTGCTCGATCCTGCCTGCGGCTCCGGCACGTTCGTCGTCCTGCACATTCGCGACATCCGCCTGCATGCCCGCGACCAACTGCTGCCGAAGAAGAAGATCACCCGCCGCCAGTTGCTCGACAAAATCCTCGCCAACGTCGTCGGCTACGACCTCAACCCGCTCGCCGTCATCAGCGCCCGCACCAACTATCTGCTCGCGCTCGGCGATCTCCTCGACGAGATTGAGGGCGAGATTGACATTCCCATTTACCTCGCCGACTCCGTGCTCACCCCCACAGCCGGCGAGGAACTAGACAAGCAGGGTAAGGTCCTCTTCATGACCTCAGTGGGCGAGTTCGCGCTGCCACGCTCCCTGGTCAAGGCCGATTACATCGACGAGCTGGCCAACCTGCTGGAGGAACACGTCAAGAACGACTCCGCGCCGTCCACCTTTACCGCCGCCCTCTGCCAGAAGTTCCCCCTCGATCCCAAGAAGGATAAGCGCGACGTCGGCATCGCCGAGGAACTTTTCGTCCAACTGCGCGAGCTGGAGCGCCAGCACATCAACGGCATCTGGGCGCGTATCATCAAGAACGCCTTTGCCCCCCTCTTCCAGCCCCGCTTCGATCGCGTCGCAGGCAATCCACCCTGGATCAACTGGGAGCATTTGCCAGACGAATACCGTCAACGCACGTCCTCCCTTTGGGCGCGGTATCGGCTGTTTGAGAAGAAGGGACTGAAGAACAAACTCGGCGGTGCCAAAGACGACCTCTCAGTCCTCATGCTCTACGTGGCCGCCGACCAGTACCTCAAACCGAAAGGCAGGCTGGGGTTCGTTATCACCCAATCAATCTTCAAGACCGAAGGTGGCGGCGAAGGCTTCCGCCGGCTACAGCTAGGCGACGGTGAGCATCTCCGCGTCATCCAGGTGGACGACTTCAGCGAAGTACAGTGCTTCGAGGGTGCAACGAACCGCACTGCCGTTTTCATTGTGCAGAAGGGGAGCCCCACCAGCTTTCCAATCCCGTACAACTACTGGCGAAAAACATCCCGCGAGCGGATTCCGACTGAAGCGGACCACGACGAAGCGATGGAGTGCCTGACCTACTTGCAGTGGGTGGCGAGGCCGATCAACCTAAAGAAGTCAAACTCACCCTGGATCACTGGGCGTCGGCGGGCGCTCACTCACATCGAGAACGTTGTCGGCCAGTCGCCATACCAAGGCCGTGAGGGCTCCAATTCTGGCGGGTTGAATGGTGCATACTGGGTCGAGGTTGTCGCTGAGCGTAAGGATGGCCTCCTGCTGATCAATAATCTTCACGACTGCGGCAAGATTAAGGTTCGCAATGTGAACATGGCGATTGAGCCCAACTTCGTCTTTCCACTTCTGCGAGGGCGCGATGTAGGGAGATGGCGCGCGACGCCAGGGTGCAAGGTCATCATCCCGCAAGACCCTGAGTCCCCAGCAAAGGGCTTCTCAGAAGCCGAGATGCAAGCCAAGTGCCCCAAAACCTATAGCTACTTCAAGCAATTCGAGGACCAGTTGCGAAAACGACCGGCCTTCAAACAGTTCTTCGATGCCGACACGGCACCGTTCTACTCAGTTTACAACGTCGGGCCTTATACCTTCGAGCCCCACAAAGTGGTTTGGCGCGAACAGGCATCATTTTTAACCGCCGCTGTCGCGAACGTGCCCGCACAGACCAACCCGATCGTCCCAGATCACAAGCTGATGCTCTGTCCCGGTAGCAGCGCGCAAGAAGTTCACTACATTTGCGCGTTGCTCAACAGCCTGCCCGCCCAGTTTATCGTCAAGGGCTACAGCCTGGAAACCAGCGTTTCCACCCACATCTTCAAGTACGTCAGTATTTCCCAGTTTGATCGGAAGGAAAAAGCGCACCAGGCTTTGGCAGCCAACAGCCAAGCCCTGCACGAAGCCACAGCCGCCGGCGAGACGGAGAAGGTGGCGCAACTAGAGGCCGACAACATAAATCTCGCCGCCGCCTACTGGGGGCTAGACCCAGCAGAAGTCGCCGACATCAAAGCCTCATTAGACGAGCTGGCATGAGCGCAGGGGAGAATCGACCGCTGAAGATTTGAAACCCAGCTGGCCATCAGCTAAGCTTCCGGCGTCTATGAGTGTGACCATGACCGCGAGGAACCCGGGGGCCTCCAGCGCCCGGTGTTGCACAGTTACCCCCCCATGAGCGGCAACAACGGCCACACCCCTTTTCCCGCCGGTAACATCGCGCGAAGCTTCTCGCTCGAGGCCCTGCCAGGGCAGCCGCGCCGCAAGACCGCTCTGCTCATCAACCCGCCCGTCTACGACACCCAGTATTGGGCGGAGTGGTCACAACCGTACGGCCTGGTCCGCATCGCCGCGCTGCTGTGGAAGCACCGCTACCAACACCTCGACTTTTTCGATTTCATGGAGGCCACGCCCGTCTCCGGAGATCCCGACGACTCCGAAGGCAAGCGCACCGTCCCCCGCCATCGCCTGCACAGTGGTGAGTCCTACGCCGAGCAAACTGGTCCCGCGTTTCGCGCCCGTCCCTACCTGGTGGAAAAGGATGGCGAGCGCCTGGAGCTGTTCAAATACCACTTCGGCAAGCCGTGGGACCAGTTCGAGCGCTGGGTGCAGGCCAAGGGCCTGGCCAAACATCCGCCCCACGAAATCTACATTGCCTCCGTCATGTCCTACTGGTGGGAGAGCACCCGCGATCTCATCAGCCGCCTCCGGCGGTTGATGGGCCGGAAGCCGAGAATCATCATCGGCGGCATTTACCCTTCCATCACCCCCGAGCACGCCGCTCGCTACACGGGCGCCGACATCGTGGTGGCCGGCGAGGTGGCCGAAGCTAACGACCTGTGGACCGACCTGAGCGTTTACCGGAAGCACCCCACCTACGCTATCATCACCCCGAGCCGCGGCTGCCCGTACAACTGCCACTACTGCGCCGCCAAAACCATCAACGCCGGCATCCAGCAGGTGCGCTTTCGCCCGGTGGACGACATCTTCGCCGAGATGCGCGACAAGTACAATCGTTTCGGCATCCGCGATTTCGCGTTCTACGCCGACTTTCTCCTTATCCGCTTCGAGCAAAACTTCCTGCCCTTGCTGCGAAAAATCGTTGCCGCGAAGATGCCCTGGCGCATCTACGCGCCCGAAGGATTGGACACCCGCTTTCTTTCCCAGTCCCAGGAACTGTGCGACCTGCTAAAAGCCGCGCATCTGCAAAAGGTGTATCTGCCGGTGGAGAGCGTAGACGACAGCTTCCTCTACACCTTAAACCGGAAGCACACTAAGCTACAGCATGTGAGCCAGGCTGTGGCCAATCTGCAGCGTGCGGGCTTCCGGGTTCGCCATCCCGAAGTCAACGGCTACTGCCTCTACGGCCTCCCCGGCGAGAAGATCAGCAACGTGGTTCAGACCGCCCTGTTCGTCTCCGACGTGGTTGGCTCCATCATCCCGATGCTTTTCGCCCCCGTTCCCTCGACGCCGGTCTTCGACAAGTATCGCGACTACTACCGTCAGCGCGGCTTCTGCGAGCCGGACGGCACCGTCCGCGATCTCCACCTGCTCAACGGGAAGCTCTTCCCGTTCCTTCCGATGAACGAGGGCTCAGTCAGTGACTGCATCGACCTCCAGCGCATGATGTTCATGCTGAACGAGAACTACCGCAGCAAGTCCTTCAGCATTTTCGGTCCGGGCGCCGTGGCTGAGTCCTTCAGAAACGTCGTGGCGGAGTTTGAAGCCCCGCAAGCTCCTGTGAGCCGGATAGAGCTGGGGAGCGGTTTCACCAGAAGTATTGACCTCCCAACCCGTGGCACCGCCAGCAGGCCTGCCCGCCTGCGCTAGCCGGCCAGCGTCGAAGGCACCTGCGCCTCGGAGGCACGCAGTTGCCTTTAGAGTGGACCTCCTCCCCGACCCCTGTTTACTGACAACTGGTCACTGACCACCGCCCTCCAACCCTCTCGTCCCGGAGCCGCTAGCCCTCTGGCCGGGCAGGCCCACCGCGCATGGCGCCTCCATGCCACCACAGGCCCGGCCGCCCTATCTAGCTGTCCTGGTCGGCCTCAATGCCGCAATGGACAAATCGCTAGAACGCTTGTAAGTACGGGGCTAGTGTCTGCGATCAGTCACCATTACTTGCCCCAGGTTTATCTCCGCCGATTTACCCCGCGTGACAACCGCAAACTCTTATGGGAGTACGACAAGACCACAGGCACGGTTAGGGAATCCACTCCCAAGAAAAGCGGGTGCGAGGACCTCTTCCACGCATTTAAGAAGCAGGACGGCTCGCTAGACACCGACTCCATCGAGAATCACCTAGGCCAGATAGAAACCCGAGTCGATTCCGTGTACGAAGCAGTCCGGATGCAGCGGCCCTTGACCAAGGAAGAATGGGCGGGATTCTTCGCGTTTGCCGGCTCCATGTCCGTGAGAGTCCCGGCGTTTATCGACAACCTTCACCGCTTCACTTCCGACCTCTACGGCTTCGCATTCGACATAATGAAGACGAAGCCCAAGTTCAGGACGAGCGCCGAACAATTAGGGGTTCCGGCAGCGGCACTCGACAACATCGAAGTCACCGCTGACCGTGACGTTCCCTTGCTCCTGTCGCTGGGATCGATGGAGACGCCAATACGGCTCTTTTCCCAGATGAACTGGCAATTCCTCCTGGCCACCGCTCCGGATTACTTCATCACCGGCGATGTACCTGTCTTCCATTGCGCTCCCGCCCGAGAGAAGAGCATCTTTCCTCCGGGATTGGCAGACCAAGACATTGAAGTCACTCTCCCCCTGTCGAGGACGATCTGCGCCTTCGGAAAGTGGCAGCCCACGGAAGGCCTTTACCGGCAAGTGAACGCGCGCAGCGTCGAAGTCATCAACGCTAGAACCGCCGCCGCAGCCAAACGTTATCTGTACGGTCCGAGGAAAGACTCTAAATCCTTTGGCACCCGACCAAGCGAACCCACAATCACCACTTCGCCCAAACTTTGAGCAGCCGCTCGCGCAGCGCCTTCGGCTTCCCCGCGCCAATCAGCTCGCGCATTTCTTCCTTCGGCGTCTTATGGCCGCCTGAGCCATCCCGCCCTTGAGCCGCCCAAGCCTGCCCAGCGCCACCGCCGCCGCGTTCTTCTTCGACTTCGCCATGGCCGATTGATGCCACAAACCGGAGGGCCAGGGAAGCCGGTTCTGCAACGCTGGGCGGGCGCGGGAGTGCATGGTTTGATGCAACCGCTTTCAGGGTTGAGGGCCAATTTGCACGGCACCCAGGGTAGAACCGTCCGGGAACAGAGGCAGGACGGTTCAACCCTGGGCTGGATTATGCCATCCTTTCAGGATTGACAGCTCCGCAAGGGGCCGACCCGGCTGAGATGTTGACTCGCCCTGGCATCCAGGGGGAAAAGCAGAAATTGGGAAAGCAGAAAGCAGAAAGGGGAGCAGAAAACATCCAACACCCAACATCCAACATCGAACATCCAACATCGAACATCCAACATCCAACATCCAGTCAAACGCCAAAAGGGGGAAAACAGAAAGCAGAAAGCAGAAATCAAAAAGGCAGACGTTGAAAGGGGAAAGGGGGTGGGAGAAGGCAGAATGCGGAAAGGGGACGCATGAAAGGGGTCAGCCCGGAGATTGGAACTGGAGCTGTGGGCGTCGTGGGGGACCTGGGGAAAAGCAGAAGTTGGGCAAGTAGAAAGCAGAACTGGGAGGGGCAAACGCAGAAATACTGAAATGCT
>Ga0182014_10005312_pt1 | contig 14356 bp, 9 predicted proteins | sample 612S2DmetaG_FD_120489 | JGI IMG/M metagenome (GOLD analysis project Ga0182014, IMG submission 120489) | Permafrost microbial communities from Stordalen Mire, Sweden - 612S2D metaG | ecosystem: Environmental > Terrestrial > Soil > Wetlands > Permafrost | place: Sweden: Stordalen | collected... | reverse complement strand
TCGGTGCAGACGATTCGCGGCTGCCCAAAGCATTGTTCCTTTTGCAGTGTCTGGCGCACCGATGGGCAGAAGCCGCGGCAACGGCATTTTGAGAGCGTGGTCGATGAAATTGTCAGCCTGCGGCGGCTGGGATTCCGCTTTATCGCCCTGGCCGACGATAACTTCTACCCGGTAACATTGACCGATCTGCGCCTGGCCCGCGAGCAAAACAATACCGCCAGGCTGGAAGAGTTGATGGCCCTCCGCAAAGAGCGCTTCCAACTGATGGAAGAGATGGCCAGACTGCCGAAGGACATGGTGTTCTTTACTCAGATTACGATGGAAGCGGCCGAGGATGACGACTTTCTGGACGCCATGCGCAAGGCCAATATCAAAGGGGCCCTGGTCGGTGTCGAGGCGGTAACTCCCGAGGGGCTGAAAGCGGTATTCAAGGATTGGAACTGCTCCGGCGACGAGATGGTCGAGCAGCTACAGAAATTCAAGCAGCATGGCGTTCACGTGCTGGGCTCCTTTATCTTCGGCCTGCCGACCGACAAGCCGTCCACCTTCGACGCTACGGTGGAGATGGCGCTCAAGGCGGGAGTGACCTTTGCCCAGTTCGTGATGATGACGCCGTTCCCAGGGACTATCGATTTCGGGCGCTGGGAGAAGCAGCAGGCGGCGAATCCAACCATGGTGGCCGGCGTGCCGATCACGCGCTACTGGCTGATTCCGCCCGAGGTTCGCCCCAAGATGTTCACGCCGCATCCCACCATGAGTTCCGATGAGATTCGGGAACGCACGCAAAAGGTATGGGACCGGTTTTACAACTGGGGAGCCATCTGGGAGCGGTCGGCCTGCACGCCCAACCTGAGAGCCCGGATCGCCTTCGTCTTTCTCTCCAAGCTCTACCGGCAGATGTACGCGGGAACGGGAATTTCAACCGATAGCGTACGCCGGAAGAAGTCGAAGAAGTGGGCCCGATGGACTTCACGGCAGTGCAAGAAGCTGTTTCAGGCCAGACCGATGCCGGATCTGAAGTCTCCCGTGCGCGAGCCTGTGCTGGGGCCACCCGCGCTGATTCGTCCCCCGTTTCTGGGAAGCGAAGGCAAAACGAGCGCGGTTCTTTCGTCGTCATTCCCAAGAACTGAGAACATAGCTTAGGAAAGCTCTCCTCAAGTCACTGTTTTGAAAGGGCACGGCTTTTGAGCCTGCCCTGAGCGCAGCCGAAGGGTGCCGCAAGGCAAGCCAATCGGGCGTGGCTGTAGCTACCGAGGGAATGGATTTGATTGAATTTGCATTTCCTCAGGGATTTATCGGCCGGGAATCAGTGCAAAGCTGTTGGCCGTCAGTGCCCCATGCGGTGCTTGCTGGCGTTGACGGCGGCGCGGGCCTCGCGGTCGGCCTCGCGGCGCTTCTCGGTCTCGCGCTTGTCCCAATCCTGCTTGCCCTTGGCCACGGCCAGTTCGCACTTGACCCGTCCATTGCGGAAGTAAAGCCGGGTGGGGATGAGCGTGTGGCCCTTGATCTGCGTCTTCGATAGTAGCTTGCGAACCTCTTCGCGATGCAGCAGCAGCTTGCGGGTGCGCGTCTCGTCGTGGTTGGAGATGTTGCCGTGGGAGTAAGGACCGATATGAAGATTGAGCAGAAAGGCCTCGCCGTCCTTAATGAGGCCGTAGGAGTCCTTGAGGTTGGCCTTGCCCTCGCGGATGGATTTCACTTCCGTCCCGCGCAGCGCCACGCCGGCTTCAAACCTCTCGAGAATAAAGTAGTTGTGGCTGGCCATGCGGTTGTGCGCGGCGTCCCGCTCGCCCGAGGCCACAGGGTCGCGGGGCCGGGCCGGCTTCTGCGGGCCGGGGGTCGTCGGCTGAACAATCACGTGGCTGGTCTGGCGGGCCATGGTGCGGCCTCCTCGAATCTCAATCCTAGCATTCAAACGGCTTTGAGGGCCTGCTCGCATGGCTCCAGCAGCGACGGACGCATCCGCGAGAGTGGTGGCAGGGCGGCGTCAGCTGGTTCCCGAGTTGCGGTGGCAGGACAGCAGCCACTGTATCCCGGACGGCGGCCGCAGCCCGGTAAACCGGGCTTTCAACCGCGCCCCAGCGGGGCTTTGCTAAAATGGGGCATCGTTGGATGAGAATTTCTGCCAATAGACTTTGTGTCAAGATTGGCGTCTGGGGCGGCCAAGGCAGCCCGCACGGGCCTGCCAGCAAGCGCGGGCCAGCGAAGACGCCTGGGAGTTCGATGAAAAGCCGCGTTGCTGCTCCGGCTGCCTCCGCATCCGTTTTTTCGAGATCCGCCGTTTCCGGGGCGGCTTTTTGGATGGCGCTTTTGGCCATTCTGATCGTCTTCGGCCTTTCGGGCGCACGGCTGCACGCCGAGTCGGCCAAGGCCCTCTTCAAGCGCGCCCAAAACGCCGAGGCGCGCGAGGACTACGACACTGCCTTCGACAACTATCAGAAGGCCTACAAGAAGAACCCCAAGGATTTGCGCTGCCGCGCCGCCCTCTACCGGATACGGGTGACCGATTCGGCGCTGCACATGACCAAAGGCCGCAAGCTGATGGAGGCCGGCAGGGAGCCGGAGGCGCTGGCGGAGTTTCTGCGCGCGGCCGAGATTGACTCCAGCAATGAGGCCGCCCAGCAGGAGATCGCCAAGCTGCGGCAGAAGAACGGCGAGGTGGCCCCCGCCTCCGAGGCCAGCCTTCCCGAGGCGTCTGGCGTCCAGCAGCAGATCGACTCGATGGGCGCGCCGGCCGAGCTCAAGCCGGTCTCCAGCGAGCCAGTGACCCTGCACATGCAGGAGGACGCCAAGGTGGTCTATCAGGCCATCGGCAAGGCCGCTGGAATCAATGTTCTCTTTGACCCCGACTTTCAGTCGAAGCGCATTCAGGTGGACCTGAACAGCGTGTCGCTGGTGGATGCGCTGCGCATTGTGGGCACCATCTCGAACACCTTCTGGCGGCCGGTCACCAACAACACGATTTTTGTCGCACAGAACACCAAAACCAAGCGCACCGAGCTGGATGAGGAGGCGGTCCAGACCTTCTACCTGTCGAACGCCTGGCAGCAGAACGACCTGACCGACGTGCAGACCGCCATTCGCAATGTGCTGCCCAATGCCAAGGCCTACGCGGTCGCCGGCCAGAACGCCATCGTGATTCGCGGCACGCCGGACGAGCTGCTGCTGGCGCAAAAACTGATTAACGACCTGGACAAGCCGCGTGCCGAGGTGGTGGTGGACATCGCGGTTCTGGAGGTGAGCAAGAACTGGGAGAAGAACCTCGGCATTGCCTGGCCCAGCGACGTCTCCGTCGCCTTGCAGACGGCCACGACCACCACGACCAGCGGCACCTCCGGGACGACCACAACCACCACGCCGACGCTTTATAATCTGGCCCACCTGAAGGCCTCGAATTTTGCAGTCACCGTCGGTTCGGCCCAGCTCAATATACTGCTGAACGACTCGAACACCAAGATTCTGGACAATCCGCGCATTCGCTGCACCGACCAGCAGAAGGCGACGATGAAGATCGGCGAACGCATTCCGATCGCCACCGGCTCTTACCAGACCGGCGCCTCCACCTCGACGATCAGCTCGCTGGTCAACACGCAGTTCCAGTACCAGGATGTGGGCATCAACATCGAGCTGACGCCCACCATTCACTTCGACCGCGATGTGACGCTGAAGATCAAGATCGAGGACAGTTCACTGAACGGCACCTCGACCATCAGCGGCGTGACCGAGCCGATCATCGCCCAGAAGACCAGCGAGCAGGTCATCCGGCTGCGCGAGGGTGAGGCCAGCGTGCTGAGCGGCATGGTGAATAAAACCGATCAAGTAGCCTGGACGGGTGTTCCAGGGTTGAGCGCAATTCCGGGCCTGAAGTACCTGTTCGGCTCCAAGGACCACACCATCCAGGAGGATGAGATCGTCTTCGTCATAGTGCCGCACGTCGTCCGCTCGCAGGACTTGGAACCGGTCAATCTGCGCACCATCGACACCGGAGCCGGCCAGTCGATCGAACTGCGCCACGTTCCCAGCGAAGAGCCGGGCTCGAATTTTGGACCGGGTTCAGGATCGAATTCAGGCTCGAATCCGCCTCCGGTTTCCCTGGCCCGTCCATTGGCCCGGCCGCGGCCCGCCGTGGGCGTAATCTCCAGCCAGAGTGCCACCGAAGCGGCTCCGGCGGCGATGACCGAATTGCTCCAGGCCGCGGACGCGAACGGGAAAAACGCGGCTTCCGCTCAATTGGCGGCCGCTCCGCCAGCCTCCGCACCGGGCTCCGCACCGTTCGCCCCACAGGCTGCTTCGCCAGCCAAGGCTCCCGCTGCTTTGCTGGCTGCCGCTCCTCAACCGGCCAGGGTCAGCTTCGCCTTCGCGCCGCAGTCTGGTCCCGTAGCCGCCGGCGCCGACTTCAAGCTGCCGGTGGTGCTGAATGGGGGAGTGGACATCGCCATGGTTCCCTTGCAGATCGAGTACGATGCGGCCAAACTTTCGCTGCTCAACGTGGATAAAGGAGATTTCCTGGGCCGGGATGGGCAGCCCGTGTCGCTGGTTCACCGCGACGACGGGCCAGGCTCGATCAAAATCAGCGCCTCGCGGCCGCCGGGAGCGGCCGGGGTGAGCGGAACTGGCGTGGTCTGCGTCCTCACCTTCCAGGCCAGGGCCGCAGGGGTAAGCGTTATCACCATTACCCGACCGGGAGCGGTCACCAGTACCCGGGCGCAGTTGCCGGCCCAGGGCGCGCAGGTCAACATTCAGGTGAAGTAGAGCGATGAGAGGCGTGGGGCAATTGGGCTTCTTGGTCCCTCGGCCGGGGTGGGAAACCTCAACCCTCGACCAGCACGATTCGCAAGAGGCGCGCAGCAATGAATGAAGCCCGGCCAATCCGGATTAACCGACCTCGCGAGCAAGGCCTCACGCTGGTCGAGTTGATTGTGACCGTGGCGATTCTTTCCATTCTGGCCTCGGCGGCGGTGCCCGTGGCGCGCTTCCAGGTGAAGCGCCAGAATGAACGGCTGCTGCGCTATGACCTGTGGATGATGCGTGACGCCATCGACAAGTACAAGGACGCGGCCGACCGCAACGCCTTCCAGATCAAGCTGGAAAGCCAGGGCTATCCGCCCGATCTGGAGACGCTGGTCAACGGCGTGGACGTGCAAGGCAAGAAGTTGAAGTTTTTACGCCGGATTCCGGTGGATCCCATGACCGGCAAGGCCGAGTGGGGATTGCGCTCGATGCAGGATGACCCCAAATCCGACTCCTGGGGCGGGCAGAGCGTCTTCGACGTCTACTCCAAGTCCACGGGAACGGCCCTGGACGGAACCAAGTACGTGGACTGGTAGCCAGACGGTCTGGCAGCAGAGGATTGAGTGCAAAGGATTTCAAGACAAGACGCGGGCTTTACGCTGATGGAGCTGATGATCGTGATGGCGATCATCGGCGTGCTGATGATGGTGGCCGTGCCGAGCTTCGTCGGCGCCATCCGGCAGGCCAGGGAAGCGGCGCTCAAAGAAGACCTGCACGTGATGCGGGCGGCCATCGACTCCTACACCATGGACAAGCAGAAGGCGCCGCAGTCGCTTGACGATCTGCTCCAGGACGGCTACCTGAAGTCCATCCCCGAGGATCCCTTTACCCACGCCAGGGACACCTGGGTCACCGACAGCAGCGACGCGCTCTACTCGCTGGACCAGACCGAACCCGGCATCGACAACGTCCACTCCGGCTCACAGGAAACTGGCTCCGACGGCCAGCCGTACTCCAGTTGGTAGGCTTGGAGGCCGCCGTCCTCCTTCAGCCTTCCCCGCCGCCGGCCTCAATCCGGGCCCAGAGTTCCTTCACCCCGTAGCCGGTCTTGGCCGAGACAGGTAGCAATTCATCCAGTTCCAAGTCTGTTTTCAGCGCCAGCAGGTTGCGTGTGCGCTGGTTGCCGCTGAGCCGGTCAATCTTGGTGGCCACCACGGCAAACTCGCGCCCGGCGGCCCTCAGCCAGTCGATCAACTGCCGGTCGCTCTCCTGCGCGGGCACATTGGAGTCCACCAGGCAGACGCACAGCTTGAGCGTCGAGCGAATGGCCAGGTAGGGCTCGATAAAAGCCGGCCAGCCGGCCGAGATAGACTTGGAAATCTTGGCGTAGCCGTAGCCGGGCAGGTCAGCAAAAACCAGTTTCCGCCTCTGGCTGGGGTCCAAAAGAGCAAAAAAATTGATGGCCCGCGTCCGCCCCGGCGTCTGCGAGACCTTGGCAGCCTTCTCGCCCACCAGCGTATTCAGCAGGCTGGATTTGCCCACATTCGAGCGGCCCAAAAAGGCGATCTCCGGCACATCCGGCGCGGGAAACTGCGCCGCCGCCATCGCCGAAAGCAAGAATTCTGTCGTATAGCGCATAGTTTTTACGTGTTGGTGCAAACTCATCTGGGCACCGGTTGCCCCGGGTCTCGATTCCGAGACCCGGGAGGCCGGTTGAACCGCTCTAGTAGTTGACGATACAGGAAAGCGACGCAGTTGGCGGTCGGGGCGCCCACTTTTCGCTCCCCTCCGCCCACCAGCCGTCAGTTCACCGTAAGTGAGAAGCTCGTCGAACTCTGTTGCGAACCCGACTTTGCGAGCACGGTAATCGTCGATGTCGAGGACGGCGAAGCGGACGACCCGCCGATCGAGAAGTTACTGCTGCAGCCGTTAACCAGGCCCAACCCGATCAGGCTCACCGCCAGCAGCAGCACCGGCAAGCAGCGCCGCTTCTTCCAGCCAAAGCAGCACAAAACGGCCCCCAGCGCCGTCACGGGAAACAATGGCTGCCCACCGTGGGGCAGAGCCGCGCTGGCCGTGGTGGTGGTCACGTTGAGCGTAGTCGAAGCCGCCGCGCCCGAGGGCGTCACGCTGGCCGGAGCGAAGCTGCACGACGCCCCTGAAGGCAGTCCCGAGCAACTGAGCGAAACGGCGGAGGTAAATCCGCTCTGCGGCGTCACCGTTGTAGTGGCCGTTCCACTCTTCCCGGCCTGGACGGTGAGCGACGCGGGAGAAACCACGACCGAAAAGCTCTGCGCGGTCAGGTTGATAGTGTAAGTCGCCGAGGCGACCGCGCTGTTGGTGTAGCCCGAGGCCACGGCAATCGCCTTGATGGTCTCGGTCGCCGCCACCTTGATGGCCCCGGTGTACTTTGTCGAGCTGGCCGTGGGCGTTGCGCCGTTGGTGGTGTAATAGATCGTTGCGCCCGAGGTTCCATCGCGCAGCGTCACCGACTGCGCCGAGCTATACGTGCCCGAGGCGGGCGAAAAGACCGGCGTGGCGGCCACCGGCAGTTTGATGGTGTAAGTCGCCGTGGCGACCGCGCTGTTGGTGTAGCCCGAGGCCACGGCAATCGCCTTGATGGTCTCGGTCGCCGCCATCTTGATGGCCCCGGTGTACTTTGTCGAGCTCGCCGTAGGCGTTGCGCCGTTGGTGGTGTAATAGATCGTTGCGCCCGAGGTTCCATCGCGCATCGTCACCGACTGCGCCGAGCTATATGTGCCCGAGGCGGGCGAAAAGACCGGCGTGGCAGCCGCGGTCAAGTTGATAGTGTAAGTCGCCGAGGCAACGGCGCTGTTGGTGTAGCCCGAGGCCACGGCAATCGCCTTGATGGTCTCGGTAGCCGCGACCGTGATCGCCCCGGTGTACTTCGTCGAGCTTGCCGTGGGCGTGCTGCCGTTGGTGGTGTAATAAATCGTCGCGCCCGAGGTAGCGTCCGTCAGGCTCACCGTCTGCGCCGAGCTATATGTGCCGCCAGCGGGGCTGAAGGACGGCGTGGCAGCCGCGGTCAAGTTGATAATGTAAGTCGCCGAGGCGACCGCGCTGTTGGTGTAGCCCGAGGCCACGGCAATCGCTTCTATAGTTTCGCTGGACGAGACCGTGATCGCCCCGGTGTACTTCGTCGAGCTTGCCGTGGGCGTGGTTCCATTGGTGGTGTAGTAGATCGTCGCGCCCGAGGTAGCGTCCGTCAGGCTCACCGTCTGCGCCGAGCTATACGTGCCGGAGGAGACTGAAAAAGCGGGCGTGGCGGCCACGGACTGGCTGATGGTGTAAGCGGCCGAGGCGACCGCGCTATTGGTGTAACCCGAGGCCACGGCAATCGCCTTGATGGTTTCGCTCGACGACACTGTGATGGCCCCCGTGTACTGGGTCGAGCTCGCCGTAGGCGTGCTGCCATTGGTGGTGTAGTAGATCGTCGCTCCCGTGGTTCCATCGCTCAAACTCACTGACTGCGCCGAGCTATACGTGCCGCCAGCGGGGCTGAAGGACGGCGTGGCGGCTGTGGATTGGCTGATGGTGTAAGCGGCCGAGGCGACCGCGCTATTGGCGTAACCCGAGGCCACGGCAATCGCCTTGATGGTTTCGCTCGACGACACTGTGATGGCCCCCGTGTACTGGGTCGAGCTCGCCGTGGGCGTGCTGCCATTGGTGGTGTAGTAGATCGTCGCGCCCGTGGTTCCATCGCTCAAACTCACTGACTGCGCCGAGCTATACGTGCCGCCAGCAGGGCTGAAGGACGGCGAAGCGGCGACAGAGCCAGACACAGTAACAGTAATCGCATCGCTCGTGGATCGGCCATAGGCGTTGGTGGAGTTTAACGTATAAGTTTGAGTCGCGGTGGGATAAACCGTCACGCTTCCGCTACCGGCCGTAACCGGGCCGATCGTGTCAATAAAATCATAAGAGTCGCCACTGACGCTGTACGTAAAGGTGACAGGAGACCCGGAGGCTACGGTCGTAGCCGATGGCGTGAAGCTGTTGATTGTTGGCACGGCGCCGGTGGGCGCAGTCCCGGCATCGTAACCGGGAAATTCGGGAGTCGCTTGCACGACATCGAAGTTTGATGAGTCGACTAAGTCCAAATTGGCCAAATCGCTATCGTCCCAGCGCGGATCGGTCGCGCCCTGGACGTAGAAATAGCCTCCGTTATCGGCCAGGATCATCCCATACTGCTTCATCGCCGTCAGGATGACCTGATTGACCTTGGAGTAGCCGGAGATGTCAAAGCTGGCCTTCAAGCGTATTCGCATCCCCATCACGTTCGACACGCCCCAGTTGGTGCCAGCAGCATGAGAGGCGGGAGTTACGAAGTAACCGTTATTGGCGTCGTTCTTTGTTTGTTGCATAGTAAAGCGGATGGCGTGATTGATTGCCCCGGAAGCAACTTCGTCGTAGCGCACGAGGCCTGGGAATACGGGCAATCCGGCGGCATCGGCCGAGGTCCATCCCCAGGGCCGTGACTCATTGTTCGTCATGTCCCAGATCGTCTCGCTCGACGCATCCCACAGTCCAATGCAGCGATTGGTGTTGTATGTTTCATAGAGCCAGCATTTCGCGCGGTCCAGCACCAGCGCGTGAGCATCGGTTTGGTACGTATCCGGCCAGCCCGAGCAGTCGGCCGCATCGCCTTCGATGGGAACAGTGTCCCCCGTGGGATACGGCGCCACCACCACGTCGCTCTCGCTCGCGTAGTCGAGCACATTGATGGGCACGGAAGGAGTTACCGTGGAGTCTACAACAATGTAGGGGATGCCGCCGTCGCTAGATGCGGACCCAAAATTGGGATGCAGGTGCAACCCCGCAAACCCGGCCGCGGAGGTAATCGTCGCCGAATCCGGATCAAGAGGAGCGTTTGCAATGTTGGTATTCCAGGCATTGGTCGCGGGAAACGGAACGAATCCATTCAGAGTTCCCGTGCCGGGTCCAGAAACGCCCAGCGTCATTTGAGAGCAGCTTTGAGCGTAAACCGGAGCAGTTACGCCCAGAATCAGAAGCGCAATAGCCGCCTTGATCGGAAGTTTCATGAAATATGCCCTCGCCGCCGCGAAAACGCCGGCAAATAAAATAGTTAGTCAAGGCTCAGCACCTTGGGGTGGACGCAAAGCTTCATTGGAGCAAGCAGCAACCATGCGGTTGCCTTGCTCCTCCCCGTGATCCACAGCGTCATGCGGGCTCAAGCATTTTCATTTCACATATGGCCCTTGCGGCAGCTTGGAAGGCGGCCTTTCCCTTGAAGGAAAAGCCGCAAGCTGACCGGCCTCTGTAAAAAACAGAAATTAAAATGCTCTTGCGGCGGCAGGCGCCGGTCCGCAGTGACTGTAGCAAGCCGTTTCCCGTATCTTTTCATAAATCGCTTAAATCTTCTTTAACTATTTGGCAACCTGTAACGAAAGCCAGCAGCTTGTCGAAGCATAAATTGTATCTTCTTGATTCCACAAGAGAGCTAAGTGGGCTTCGGGTTGGAAATGCTTCCATACCACAAGCGGACGGCTTTGAAAAGCCTGGAAGCGAGGCATTTTTCGCTCTCGCGCGGCTCTTCGGCCGGCTTGAAGCAATTCTCCAGTTGAGTCTGAGAGGCCGCGGCGGGTAAGTAACTTATTCGTCAAGAACAAGCCACTCAGCCGCATGGATTCTATTCAGAACAAAAACAGAAAAACCGCTGACCGGCAATGCCCCCGCCGTTCTGCGGCAAAATCAGCAACGGCTCAATCCTCCAGCAGCTTGCCGGCGCGCTTCTTGGCGAACCACCACCAGGCGAAACCCGCTATCGCCAGGCCGCCGACGATGGCCAGCAGGGCCAGTCTGTGATGCGCCACCACCGCGACCGCTCCCGGTCCCAGTTTGAGCACCAGCATGGAGAGCGCCAGCCAGCGCAGCATACGGCCGCAGAAGACGGCCAGCATAAAGGAGGTTACTCGCATTTCAAAAACGCCGGCGGCGAAGACAAAGGCCTTCCAGGGTGTGGGCGGAGGCAGCATGGAGGGAATCATCATGGCCAGGAACTCTTGATTCTCGAAGCGGTTGCGCATCCGTTCAAAGCGCTCGCGGTTGACGCGCTTTAGCAGGAAAAGTTCGCCGCCCGCGCGGCCTAGCCCATAAGGCAGGAGGCCGCCGATGGCCGAACCCGCGGCGGCCAGCAGGCAATAGAGCCAGAAATGCTGTTTATCGTTCCACACATAAACGGCCAGCAGCGCGTCCATGGGAATGGGAATGGTGGATGAGTCCAGCATGGCGGCCGCGCCCACGCCCCAAATGCCAAACTTGGCCAGAAACAGGGCGATGAGTTTCCACTCGGCCATCAAATGAGCAAAAAACCGCTTCAAACAATCTCCTTTTCGCCGGTCACTGCGTCTTAACCGTCAGCAACCATTGTACGGGTCGGGCGTGGGGCCGGGAATTCAGGCAGCCTTGCTGATAGCGCGCCATTTTGCCCCGCAGCCATTTCGTTTCTGAGGATAGCCGCCGATCTCTTTCCCCGCGGGCGGAGCCCAGGCAGCGGCCAGAGCGGTTTGGCCGGCCGCTTCTGATGGGCATTCCTGGCTTTCCCGCGGCCACTGCGAAAGGTCTTCCGGCGGGATGAGAGAATAGAGAGAAAGGACTCGAACCGGAGCAGTGGGCTACGCAAGCGCCCAGGCAGGCTCCCGCGCAACGAATGCCCACCGACGAAGCGCCAAATGACGTGAACGAGCCCAACCGGCCAGCGGTAGCCACTCGCGCGCCGGCCGCTTCCGGTTTGCTTGCTTTGGGTTTGACAGCTTCGGGGCCAGCTGCGTCCGATTCGGCCGCTCCAGATTTGACCGCTCCAGATTCGACCGCACCCGATCCGAACGCTCCGGCCGCGGGCGAGCAGGTGGGTGAGGCCGAGGCCGCGCCGCTGGTAACGCGCAGCTCGCGCTGGGTGGACTACGACACCCACGAGTTGCTGGAGATGATCAGCGAGCTCGAGGACGAACGGCGCTGGGCGCGGCTGCGCGAAGGCGTCTGGCTGGCCCTCCTCGTCCACATCCTGCTGATCTCGGCCGTCACCTGGATTCCCCGATACGTCTTCCAGGTGCCGCCGGTGGTGGACCCCTTCGACGCCATCAAGCAGCGCAAGGACTTGACCTACCTGGATTTGCCGCCTGACGCGCTGCGCCCGGCGCACCCCAAGGCAGAGGTCAAGCCGGTTCCCAAAAAGCCGGTGGTGGTGGACAAGCAAACCATGGAGGCGATGAAGCGGATGACGCCGCCCGCGCCGGAGCCCGCGCCACAATCCGCCTCGCCGGCCACGCCGGAGCCCGCGCGCCCGCCCATTCCTTCCAGCCAGCAGTCGCAGATTGAGGCGCCCCGGCCGGCGGCGGTTCCGGCCCGGCCCAACTTCGCCATGAACACGCCGAATCCCGGCGAGCAGTTGCGCGAGGCCCTGCGTGGCGCCTCGCGCTATCCCGGCATGGGCGGAGGCCGCCCGTCGGGCGGGGGCGGCGGTCTGGCCATGCATCCAGGGGCCGGATCGGGCGGATTGCAGATTCTCTCCGACACGCAGGGCGTGGACTTCAACAGTTGGATTCAGCATTGGCACCGCGAGACGCTGCACACCTGGGATCCGCTGATTCCCGATGAGGTGAACCCGCCGATTCTGAAGTCGGGGCAGCTGATGATCCGCTTCAAGGTTCTGCCCAGCGGCCGGCTGATGGACGGCAGCCTGATTTTGGAGACTCGCTCGGGCGACGTGGCCCTGGACCGCGCGGCCTGGGGCGCTCTGACCGGCTCGAACTACCCATCGCTGCCCAGGGACTTCCACGGGCCGTACCTGGAGCTGCGCGCCCTCTTCATGTACAACATGGAGCCGCCGCGGTAGGCGGAGGAACGGGAAGCGACGATCCGCAGGACATTGTCAAGGCGCTGGGGGCCGTGGCGCGGACGTGGGGCGAAATGGCGGCCGCCTTCCGCAAACTGGTCAGGCTCTTCGGCTGCAGCTCTTCGCCGCCTGAGCAACGTGCGCAAATGCTACTCTGGCGAATATGGACTTGGGAGAGCGAAACGAGACGGCGCTCGCGCCTTGTGCCGCGCCGAGGGAGCGGCCCTGGGTCTTCGGGCTGCTGATTGCACCAGTCGCGGTGCTCTCGAATGGGCTCATCGGCGGCGCGCTCTTTTATTTGCTGCTCCGGCAGGGCGTGGGAGCGGCGCGGGCGGCTGGGATTGTGGCGCTGCTGAACCTGCCGCAGACGATCTATTTTCTCTGGAGCCCGATCACCGACTTTTGGATGCGCCGCCGCACTTGGCTGATGGTGGCTGCCACCGCGGCGGCGGCCTTCATGCTGGCCGCCTTCCACCAGTCCAGCCTGGCAAGCCCCTGGGCGGTGGGGCTGATGTTCCTGAGCGCCTGTATGGGCCAGCTGATTGTGGCCGGCAGCGGCGGCATGATGGGCACGCTAGCCACCGAGGCCCATCGCCGCCGGGCAAGCAGTTTCTACCAGTGCGGCTCGCTGGCCTTCGGCGCGCTGGCTCTCAGCGTGCTGGTTGGCCTCGCGGCGCGGCTTCGGTTGGGGGCGCTGGGCTGGATCATGGCCGCGATGATCGCGCTGCCCTCGCTGTCGGCCCTGGCCGCGCCCGAGCAGCGCACCATCGGCGGGCACAGCCTGGCCGCCACCTTCGCGCAGATCTGGCGCGAGTTCAAGGGCACTTTCTTGCGCTGGCAGGCCGTTCCCTACACGCTGGTAATGCTCTTTCCCATGTGTAGCGGCTCGATGATCCAGATTCTGCCCGGCCTGGCGCGCGATTACGGAATCAGCGGCCAGCAGGTGGCCTGGATCAACGGCCTGGGCGGCGCGCTGCTGACGGCCGCCGGAGCGCTTTCAGCAACCCTGATTCCGGTGCGGGTGCGCGCCCCGGTGGTTTACCTGACGGCCGGCCTGGTGAATGCGGCCACGCTTGCCGTGCTCTGGCTGGGACCGCTGAAACCGGCGGTTTATTTGCTGGGAACGGTGCTGTTCCTGTTTACCATCGGAGCCTGTTACGCGCTGTTTACCGCCGTGGTGCTGGAGTTTCTCGGCGGCTCGGGAAAAAGCGGCAGTACGCGCTACTCGATCATCAACTCGCTGGGCAATGTTCCTGTCGCCTACATGGCCTTGATCGACGGAGTCAGCTCCGAGCGCTGGGGGGCGCGCGCCGCCTCCGGCGCCGATGTTCTGCTCAGCACCATCGGCGCCTCGATCCTGCTGGCCTACTTCCTCAACCGTCGCAACGGCAAGGCCGCGGCGTAGAAATGCGCGGAAACCGCCGTCGCGGTATTCTGGAAAGTGGCTATTCTCTTGGCGGAATCACCGTTTAAAAAGGGCGCTTTCAGCCAACGCACTTTGGGCGCATGAACTTTGGGCTAACTCGCTCCGGGCTCATGAACTTTCAGCAAACGTACTTTCACCCCCAGGAATGTGGACAAATGAAGGAAACCGGAAGCAGAAAAGTCGAGATCTTTGAAACCAGCCTGCGCGATGGATTGCAGCAGCCCAACCTCGACATTTCCGTGCCCAGCGCCGTCAGCCTCTTCGAGCGCATGGCGGCCTTTGGCGTGCAGTACGCGGAGATCGGCTTTGCCGGCGCCAACCAG
>Ga0182014_10005310_pt1 | contig 14358 bp, 16 predicted proteins | sample 612S2DmetaG_FD_120489 | JGI IMG/M metagenome (GOLD analysis project Ga0182014, IMG submission 120489) | Permafrost microbial communities from Stordalen Mire, Sweden - 612S2D metaG | ecosystem: Environmental > Terrestrial > Soil > Wetlands > Permafrost | place: Sweden: Stordalen | collected... | reverse complement strand
CACTCGAACTCGCAGATCGTTCGAATACCCCATCGCAGCCTCCTCAGCTTGGGAAGGCTATCGAATCTTATTCGCGGGCCGATGGGAATCCCCTCGATTCACAAAAAGTGGAAACCGCTCTAGGTCTGAAAACTCCGCATGACTACGGTTTTTTGTTCCTGGACAGCGTCCAAGGGAGGCCTTCGCTAGGTCCTGTGGACACTTATCGCATCCATAGGATGATGGCGGCAAGGGTGACCACGGCGTGATAGTTCCGAGCAGTTTTCTCGAAGCGCGTGGCGACGCGCCTGAACTGCTTGAGCTTTGAGAAGCAGCACTCCACGAGATGGCGCTGGGCATAGAGATGTTTGTCGAGCGGATATTTGAGCGCCCGTGACGGGTTGTTGGGAATGACGGCGAGCGCGCCCTTGGCGGCGATGGCTTTGCGCAGATGATCGGCGTCATAGGCTGTATCGGCCATGACGACCTCGGCAGGAAACCCCTCGATCAACGCGGCGGCTTGCGGTGCATCGCCCTTCTGACCTGCCGTCAGCGTGAAGCGCACCGGACAACCCAGGCCCCGGACGGCCATATGTATTTTGGTGCTCAGGCCACCGCGCGAGCGGCCGATCGCTTGATCTTCAGGCCCCCTTTTTTAGCCCCGGCAGCATGCTGATGGGCTCGGACAATGGTGGAATCGATGATCAGATATTCGAAGTCCGGATCATCGGACATTGCCTCGAACATCCGATACCAGACGCCCTTGATGCTCCACCGGCTGAAGCGCCGGAACACGCTGTTCCAATCGCCAAACGCTTCCGGAAGATCACGCCAAGGAGAGCCCGTACGCACGATCCAAAGCACGCCCTCCACGAACATCCGATTGTCGCGCCCAGTGGAGCCTTTCTGATCAGGCCGACCTATAATCAAGGGCGCCATTCGCTCCCAAGCCACGTCGCTCAAAACCAAACGATCCATCACACCCAAGGCCGCCTCCCCAAAAGAAGCCTTGAATCTGATTTGCTGATAAAAGGGAATCCTTAGAGTCCACAGGACCTAGACTTCGTTAAGGTTTTCCACAAAATATATCCGTCACGTTTGATTGATTCGTTCCTGTTGCGTCAGCGTCCGTTTTCCTCCTTACGGGCTGGTTCATGACACATCAACTTGACGTGGCACCGGGCCGCGACATCGTCGCGCGCTGGTGTGCCCTCGCCGAGCAGCGGCTCGAACACCTCACCGAACTGTTCGAGACCGGCCGCTGGCGTCGCTATCACAGCGAACTGGCGTTTCTCGAGAATATCCAGGAAGCCAAGGCCGCGGTGGAAACCTGGCGCGATCTGTCGAGGCGCGAGGCCTCGCTGAACAATTCCGCCCTCGACATGTCCTGGCTCGGTCGCACCACCGCGTCGTCGCCGCGCGGCGAAGCATGGCGCGATCGGGTTCATCAGCCGCGCCCGGCGGAGTTGGCGGCCGAAGCGCCGCCGCCATCGATGATTTCGATCGTGCCGGCAACCGATCTCGCTTGTTCGGACGAGGCTTTGTCCGCCCCCGGCATCGACGACGCTTTGGAGCCCACGCCGGACAGGGCCGGAATCGCGGAACGCTATCCGCTGCTGCACAACGCGCTGTAGCGGTTATCGCCGCACCGCATTCGTGCCCATCACGACCTGGGCGAAGCGCTGCGCGCCCTCGGCCGACAGGTCCGGCGTGACGGGGCGGGCGTGGTCGAGCCCGACCACGGCGCCGCGCGGCGTCTCCGAGATCATGTTGTTGTCGACCAGCACCGTGCCCGCGCCCGGGGTCACCGACACGCCGATGCCGACGAAGGCCTTGCGGATCACATTGCCCGAGATCGCGACATCGCGCAGGTACTTGCCCCAGCCGGCTAGAATCCCGAATGAGGGCGCGTTCTCGATCACATTGCCCGACACTGAGGTATCGGCCTCGACATAGATGCCGATGCCGGCGTCGTCATCCGGCGCGGTTCCGACCGGGCGCTTCGGCAACAGGTTGCGGATGATGTTGCCCTGCACCACCGCGAGCCGTCCGCCCTCGTTGAAATTGCAGACGGAGACGCCGACGGCGGCGCCGTCGACGGTGTTGTTGGCGATCACGGCGCCCTCGAACGCGAATTCGGAATACAGCGCGACCTCGCGGACGTCGCTGACGCTGTTGCCCGTGATCTGGATGTTGGACGCGGAATTGCCGCGCACCGCGGAATAATCGCAGTTGCGGATGCGGTTGCCCCGCACGATCACATTGCCGGCGCGAAACGCGTTGATGGCATTGCCATATTGTCCGGAGCCGCCGGGGCCGGCCTTGATGTCCTCGATGCGGTTGTCCGTAACCAGCGTGCCGTCGTCGCCGATCGCGGTGCGCAGGATCTCGATGCCGTTGTCGCTGGTGCCGATGATGGTGTTGCGCGAAACCGACAGGCCCTGCGCGTCGAACGACAGGATGGCGGTGGTCGCCGACCTCGTGATGATGTTGCCGCTGATGTCGCCGGAGACATTCTCGAACCAGACGCCGTTGCCGCCGCTGCCGGTTATTTCGCAATCGGTGATGCGGATGTCGCGGCCGCCGATGCAGTGGACGAGGCCGCGCCGCGACGGCAGCGGGATGCCGCTGCCGTCGAGGGTGATGTTGACGAGGCCGATGCTGCCGGCGCCTTCGCCTGACAGCATCGACGGACCGCCATTGAAGATCAACCGGGTGGCGCCGCGCACCCCGACCAGTTGCGTGCCGCTTTGCAGGCGGAGCATTCCGGTGCGATAAACGCCCGGCGGCAGCGCCAGCGGAACCTGCGCGCGGGCGGCATCGTCGATCGCGCGCTGCAGGACTTTGGTCTGATCGTCGGGGCTGCCGGGCCGGACGCCATATTGCGTGATGTCGCGCCCGAGCGCCGAGGTCGATGGCGCGGCGCGCGCGGCATCGGGCGACATCGCGAGCGCGCCGGCGAGGCCGGCGGCGGATGCGCCGATGAGATGGCGGCGATTGACGTCCATGGTCGCGTCTTCCTCCGGCGGCGTGCGAAACGCGCCCCGCAATTCTGGAGTAACGCAAAAATGCGCTGGCGCGCGGCGCGGAGGAGGGCGTGGGCGACCGATTGTTGGGGGTAGGGTTAATGACGCGGCGATGCGCCGTTCGGCGTCATGGATACGGCGTGCCGTCCTTGTGAAAATATCCCGCTGCCGATGCCTCGAGATCGACGTCGGGATAATGGGCCCTGTCGTTTCGCAGGCCAGCCGATCCGATTTCAAGAACGCGCGCCGGCGCGCCGGAGCGGTTCTGCAGGTGATGCCCGTCGCGGCTGCCGGGAAGGAAGGCGGCGCAGTCCCCGGCACGGAGAATCTCCTCGCCATCGTCCGTGACGAGGACAACTTCTCCGGCGAGGACGTAGACGAACTCCTCTGCCCCGGTATGCCAGTGGCGCTGGGTCGACCACGCGCCCGGGTTCAGTTCGAGCAGGTTGATGCCGAACTGCTTGAGCCCGGCCGCTAACGCCAGGCGACGCCTGAGCTTGTTCCGGCACGGCGCGTCGAACGGCTGCGGATAGCGGGAGCCCGCTGAAACGGGCGCGCTTGCGATGTCGATCTTCTTCGTCATCAGGACCTCCCGCTCGTATCGAGCGCAGATTGCGCGCTCCCCGCCATGCCCAGCTGTTTGCGATCAGCGACGATTCAGGTTTCGACCCCCAGCATGATGCCGATGTTCTGCACGGCCGCTCCCGACGCACCTTTGCCCAGATTGTCCAGCCTGGCGACGAGCACCGCGTGGCCGTAGGTCGCGTTGCTGAAGACACGCAGCTCGAGCAGGTTGGTGTCGTTGAGAGCCAATGCGTCGAGCTTCCCCGCCTTCACCGAGGGGTCGTCGGCGCCGATCACCTTCACCCATTTGGATCCCTTGTAATGCGCCGCCATCGCGGCCTCCAGATCGCGGGCGTTCGGCTTGCCGGGCAGGGTATCGAGATGCAGCGGTACCGAGACCAGCATGCCCTTGAGGAAATTGCCGACCGACGGCACGAAGATCGGCCGCCGGGTCAGCTTGCCGTATTTTTGCAGCTCGGGAACATGCTTGTGTTCGAGGCCGAGACCATAAAGCTCGAAAGCCGGCGCCTTGCCCGATTGGTAGGCCTCGATCATCGACTTGCCGCCGCCGGAATAGCCGGACACGGCGTTGACCGTCACCGGATAGTCGGCGGGCATCAGCCCGGCTTCGACCAGCGGACGGATCAGCGCGATGGCCCCGGTCGGATAGCAACCGGGGTTGGAGACGAGCCGGGCCCTTGCGATCGCGTCGGGCTGCGCGGCGTCCATCTCGGGCCAGCCGTAGGTCCAGCCTGCGGAGACCCGGTGGGCGGAGGAGGCGTCCAGGATCCGTGGAGCTTTGGCGCCGAGCTCGTCGGCAAGCGCGACGGCTTCCTTCGCCGCCTCGTCAGGCAGGCAGAGTACCACGAGGTCGGCCTCCGACATCAGCGCCTTCCGTGCCGCCGGATCCTTGCGCTTCTCGGGGGCAATGGCGAGCACCTCGACGCCGGCGACCCTGGCCAGCCGGTCGCGGATCTCGATGCCGGTGGTGCCGGCCTCGCCATCGATGAAGATCGCCGGCTTGATCCGGGTGTGGCCGGCGGTTCCGGGGTTGCCAGAAGTGGTGATGTCCATGTGCATCTTCCCGTAGGTGGCGGTGTGGCGTTGAGACTGGTCGGCGGCAATGAAAAAGCCGCGCTTTGAGGGGCGCGGCTTCAAGCGAACTCGGATGCATTCATGCAGCCGTCATCGCTCCCGCGCGTAGAGGGTCGGGCGGCGACGTCGGAGGATGGTCCTGCTGAATGCCATGGCGCGCTATATGCTCGGATTTGCGCGGGCCGTCAAGATATCTGGCGGCGGCCGGAGCCTCCGTTTTGAGCGGGTGGGACGGGTCGGAACCGCGAGCTAGCGACCGCGCAAAGCGCTTCGCGTCAGCCTCACCAGCTCCATCAGCATCGCTTCGCCGGCATCGACCAGCTGTTCCAGCGTCATGCGGTGCGCTGCCGCCTTGCGCTGCGAGGCGATGCCGCGCGCGAGCAGCGGCACATGGACGAAGGCGGCAAGAAGGGGGCCGTCGTCGCGGCAGGTCGCCTCGATCGCGCGCCAACTCAGATAGTTGCAGAGGTAGCTTCCGGCGTCGCGCGAGGCTCTCGCATCGATTCCGGTGGCATCGGCCGCGCGCAGCAGTTTTGCGGTGTGCGGGCCGAACATGATGGCGTCGGCGCCACCGGCGATCGAGCCCTTGCGTACCCGCGTATGGTCGGCGTCGGGCCACAGTGTGGTGACGGCGTTGCGGGCGCGGGTCTCGATCCGCAGGTAGGACGTGCGGGAGGCCAGCCCGAACATCAGCAGCGCCTGCGGCCGGTATCCGGCGAGCAGTTCCGGCAGTTCGCGATCGACGGCCCCGTAGGTCACCGGGAAGATGTGCCCGGTCAGTTCGACCTCGCTCAAGGCCGGGCGGCGCAGGCGCAACAGCCGCGCCACCAGCGGCCCGGTCGGATTGAACGGCGCCCCGGGAAAGGGGCCGAATCCGGTGACGAGGATGCGAAGTTTCCCGCTCATGTCACCCCAGCATGTCCGCGATCTGGTCCGCCGCCAGCGCCGGCGTGACGCGGCCCTCGGCCACCTCGGCCTCGATCTTCTTCACTTTGGCGCGGATGGCGGGTTCCGAGCGCAGCCGCGCCATCATCCGCTGCTCCAGCATCGACCACATCCATTTGATCTGCTGTTGCCGCCGTCGTGCCGCGAACTCGCCCGACGCGTTCATCGCGGTGCGGTGATCCAGGATCTTCTGCCACAGCGTGTCGATGCCCGCGCCGGTCAATGCCGAATAGGTCTCGACCGGCGGATGCCAGTGCTCCGAGCGCGGGCTGAGGATATGCAGCGCGCCCCGGTACTCGGCCGCCGCGAGATTGGCGCGCTTGATGTTGTCGCCGTCGGCCTTGTTGATCGCGATCATGTCGGCGAGCTCGACCAGGCCCTTCTTGATGCCCTGCAACTCGTCGCCGGCGCCCGGCAGCATCAGCGCCAGGAAGAAATCGGTCATGTCGCAGACCGCGGTCTCGGATTGGCCGATGCCGACGGTCTCCACCAGCACCACGTCGAAGCCGGCGGCCTCGCACAACAGCATCGCCTCGCGGGTTTTCGCGGCGACCCCGCCGAGCGTGCCGGAGGCCGGCGAGGGCCGGATATAGGCGCGTTCCGAAGCGGACAGCCGCGCCATCCGGGTCTTGTCGCCGAGGATCGAGCCGCCGGTGCGCGCCGATGAGGGGTCCACCGCGAGCACCGCGACCTTGTGGTCGCGTTCGATCAGGAACATCCCAAGCGCGTCGATGGTGGTGGATTTGCCGACCCCGGGCGAGCCGGTGATGCCGACCCGGACGGCCTTGCCGGTGTCGGGCAGCAGCGTCTGCACCAGTTCGCGGGCCGCTGCCTGATGATCGCCGCGCCGGCTCTCGATCAACGTGATGGCGCGGGCCAGCGCCGCGCGGTGTCCGGCGCGGACGCCTGTCGTCAATGCATCTAGATCGAGCGCTTTACTGCCGGTCATCGTCGCCTTCGGATGGGCGGCCGTCATCGGCCGGACGCAGCAATTCGCCGCTCGGCAAAGGCTTTCAGCGGCGGCAGGTGATTCTGAATGATATCCCAGGTAACTTCGGCTCTGGTCGTGTGGTAGGCATGCCGCAAGAGATTCCCGAAGTCGATCATTGCTCGCCAGTCGATGCTTGGTTCATCTTGCTTCACCTTTTCGGGGATTGTTCGCGACGCCTCGCAGACTATTTCCAGCAACCGCTCAATCAAGAGCCGGGAACGGCGGTCGGATGCAAATTTAACCAGGTTCGCACCCCGCATCACGTCTTCAATTTCGGTGATAGCCTCGAAAATGTCTCGCAGCCGGTCTTCGACGGTTGGCGGCATTCAGAACACCTCGACCAAATCGTCGGCGATGCGCTCGGTGATGCGCGGCTTCAACAGTTCCCGAATGGAGATCTGGGTTTGAAGACCGGTGACGTCCTCGATCAAATGCATCACTTTGAACAAATCAAATGACGGTGTGTCCCCGCGGGCGACCGTATCAATGAGAATATCGAGATCGCTGTCAGGTCGCGCATCGCCGCGCGCCCGCGATCCGAACACGGCGAGCCTGGTTACGCCCTCGGCTTTGATTGCGGGCGCGATGACGCGCAGCCTGGCGATGATTTCTTCCAGTGTGATGTCTTTGACGTCGCTCATGCGCGGATACTAGCACATCGGCGCCGGCCTGGAAATTCGGCCCGGCCGGTCAGCGCGAGCCGTCGTCGTCGCCTTTCGGTCGAGCGCCGCCGAATATTTTTGTCCCCTCCTGCGTCAGATAGGGTTTCAGCGTTTCCCACGGCACGAACGCGACATACTGGCCTTCGGCATAGGCGCCGACCGCGTAGGGCGGATAGTGGAAGGTGAGGCCCGAACTCTTGCCGGCTTCCGTCGATGGCGCCAGCGTCACCGCGCCGATCTTCAGCAGTTTCGGTTCAAGATCCTTGTACCAGTCGGCGGTCTCGGTATCACCGGGATTACGCTTCTTCTTTTCGACGTTCAAGAACGCGATCACGGTCTTGAGCATCGCCTTCATGCTCGGGCCGTTGTCGGCGGTCTCGGTGAAGAACGGACGAATGCTGATGCGTTTGTTCGCGCCTGCGTCCCACAGGATGGTGTCGACGTCCGTATTGGGATGCGCGCCACCGGTGTTCATGTAGTCGTCCCTGACGATGCTGACATAGTGCCCGTCGACCACGGAGCGGACGGTGTATTTGCGCTCGAAGGTCCACGCGCCGAAGCGGAACATCACCGGGTCCTGCTTGCGCGCGGTCGCTGCCTCCGCGGCGTTCTTGTCCATCCACTTCCTGCCCTCGGCGAGGCAGCCGGCGGCCAGCGCCGGATCGACCTTGATCCTGTCGTCGAGGAAGATGCCGGCGTCGATAACCCTGTTCTTGATCGCGGCATCGGGTTTTGGTTCGGCGGCAAGCGCCGTGGCCGCCGCGAAGCAGGCGACCGCGCCGATCAGGCCTGTCCGGCGGGCGAACGTAACGAAGGCTGCGGGGCGCACGGGATGTCCTTGTGACGGGAATTGGGGTGGTGGAGTTACTCCGCCGCCTCGCTGTGGCCGAGCCGGGCATTGAGCTTGTGGATCAGCTCTTCGGCGGCATCGGCAATCACGGTGCCGGGCGGGAAAATCGCCTCGGCGCCGGCCTTGTAGAGCGCGTCGTAATCCTGCGGCGGCACCACGCCGCCGACGATGATCATGATGTCCTCGCGGCCCTGCTTCTTCAGCGCGGCCTTGAGTTCCGGCACCGCGGTCAGATGGGCGGCCGCCAACGACGACACACCGAGAATATGCACGTCGTTCTCGACCGCCTGACGCGCCGCTTCCTCGGCGGTGGCGAACAAGGGTCCGATGTCGACATCGAAGCCGACATCGGCGAAGGCCGACGCGATCACCTTCTGGCCGCGGTCGTGGCCGTCCTGACCGATCTTGGCCACCAGGATCCGTGGCCGGCGTCCCTCGGCGTCCTCGAACGCATCGATCAGCGCCTGCACTTTTTCAACCCGGTTGGACATGGTGGCGGCCTCCCGCTTGTAGACGCCGGTGATGGACTTGATCTCGGCGCGGTGCCGCCCGTAGACCTTTTCCAGCGCATCGGAAATCTCACCGACGGTCGCCTTGGCGCGCGCGGCGTCGATCGCCAGCGCCAGAAGGTTACCGTTGCCGTCGCCGGCCGAGCGGGTCAGCGCCGCCAGCGCGTCGTCGACGTCCTTCTGGCTGCGCTCGGACCTGAGCCGCGACAGCTTGTCGATCTGCAGCCGCCGCACGGTGGAATTCTCCACCTTGAGCACGTCGATCGGTGCTTCGTTGACCGGCTTGAACTTGTTGACGCCGATCACCGCCTGCTTGCCGGCGTCGATCCGCGCCTGCGTTTTGGCCGAGGCTTCCTCGATCCGCAATTTGGGAACGCCGGCCTCGATCGCCTTCGCCATGCCGCCGAGCGCCTCGACTTCCTGGATATGGCCCCAGGCCTTGGCCGCGAGATCGCGGGTCAGCCGCTCGACATAATAGGAGCCGCCCCAGGGATCGATGATGCGGGTGGTGCCGCTTTCCTGTTGCAGGAACAATTGGGTGTTGCGGGCGATCCGCGCCGAGAAATCGGTCGGCAGCGCCAGCGCCTCGTCGAGCGCATTGGTGTGCAGCGACTGGGTGTGGCCTTGGGTTGCCGCCATCGCCTCGATGGTGGTGCGCATCACGTTGTTGTAGACGTCCTGCGCGGTCAGCGACCAGCCCGAGGTCTGGCAATGCGTGCGCAAGGACAGCGAGCGCGGGTCCTTCGGATTGAACTGCGTCAGCAGCTTGGCCCACAACAGCCGCGCCGCGCGCATTTTCGCGACCTCCATGAAGAAGTTCATGCCGATGGCCCAGAAGAACGACAGCCTCGGCGCAAAACGGTCGACGTCGAGGCCGGCGGCGAGCCCGGCGCGCAGATATTCGACGCCGTCGGCCAGCGTATAGGCGAGCTCGAGGTCCTGCGTCGCGCCGGCCTCCTGCATGTGATAGCCGGAAATCGAGATGGAATTATATTTCGGCATCTTCTGCGAGGTATAGGCGAAGATGTCGGAGATGATCCGCATCGAGGGTGTCGGCGGATAGATGTAGGTGTTACGCACCATGAACTCTTTCAGGATGTCGTTCTGGATCGTTCCCGAGAGTTTTTCCGGCGGCACGCCCTGTTCCTCGGCGGCCGCCACGAACAGCGCCAGGATCGGCAGCACCGCGCCGTTCATGGTCATCGACACGCTCATCTGGTCGAGCGGAATCCCAGAGAACAGCGTGCGCATGTCGTAGATCGAATCGATCGCCACGCCGGCCATGCCGACGTCGCCGGTGACGCGCGGGTGGTCCGAGTCGTAACCGCGGTGGGTGGCGAGATCGAACGCGACCGAAAGGCCTTTCTGCCCGGCGGCGAGATTGCGGCGGTAGAATGCGTTGGAATCCTCCGCCGTGGAGAACCCGGCATATTGCCGCACCGTCCAGGGCTGGTTGACATACATCGTGGGGTAGGGGCCGCGCAGATAGGGCGCGATGCCCGGCCAGGTCTCGAGGAAGTCGATGCCTTCGAGATCGTTTTCCGAATAGCTCGACTTTACCGGGATTCCCTCCGGCGTGAGCCAGGGTTCGGCACTGCCGGCCGGCACAGCGCCAGCGGTCTTCTCAAAGGCGATATTCGCGAAATTCGGTATGCGGCTCATGGTTTCCATCATAGCACATGCGATCCCCGGGGGCGCTACCTCTAGTCATGGTCCGGATGCTGGTGGGTGACGATGCCGGAAACCTTTTCCGGGCCGTAGTTCTGCAGCGTAGTCTGGCTCGGCAGGTTGGAAATGCCCACCACCCAGCCGAGCCGGGATTCGGTACCGTATTGCCGGGTCGGCACCACCCGGTCCGGCCGGTCGAATGCGCCGGTCATGATCTCGATAGAGGGACCGTCGACGCGGCGAAAGCTCAGCGGCGTGCCACAATCGGCGCAAAAGTCGCGCATCGCCATCGAGGAGGAGCGGAACGCGGCCGGCTTGCCACGGGTCCAGGCGAAGTCGGCATTGTCGATGTCGGCGAAGGAGGCGAACGGTGCGCCGGCCGCCTTCTGGCACATCCGGCAATGGCAGATGCTGACCTTCTTCGGCGGCGCCGACACCGCGAACCGGATGGCGCCGCATTGGCAGCCGCCGGTCAGGACGGGTTTTGTCACGGCGGTCATGCTCACTCCGTCAGCCGATAGGCTTCCTGCAAGGTCGCCAGCGCATCGCCGCCGGCAAAGACAAAATCGTTGACGCCGGCGGCGCGCAGGGCTGCTTCCTGTTCGCCGGGACGGCCCGCCAGATAGATGTGTCTTGCCCCGGCGGCTTGAAGGGCCTGTGCCGCCGCGGTGGCGTGGGCGGCATAGACCTTGTCGTGCGAGCACAGACAGCAAAGCCGGGCGCCGGATGCCTTGAAGGCCGCGGCGAGCGCCGCCGGATCGGCAAAACCCTCGGTGTCGAGTGCCTCGATGCCGCCGGTCTCGAAAAAGCTCTTCGCGAACGTTGCCCGCGCGGTGAAATCGGCAGGCGTGCCGAGATTGGCGAGGAAGACTCTTGGCCGCGCACCCCTGTCTTTCAGGATCTGGTCCGAGCGGTCGCGCAAGGCCTCGAATGGCGCCGCCAGCCGCATCGGCGCCAGCGCGTCGAATTTGAATTTCGGTTCCCCGTAAGGCGCAAGCGCGGCCGGCTTGGCATCCAGCACTGCGACGTGAGCCTCATGCAGATTGGGGAATTCGGTGGCGCCGGTCAGTACCTCCTTGCGCCGGGCGATGTTCTGTTCGCGCAACGCCCGCGTGGCCGCGACCTTGCGCTGGATCAGGTTTTGCTCGAGGGCCGCGAAGACGCCGCCGGCCTTCTCGATTTCCTGGAACAAGGCCCACGCTGCTTCGCACAGCGCTTGCGTCAGGGATTCGATGCCGCCGGATCCGGCGGCCGGATCGGACACCCTGGCGAGATTGGATTCTTCCAGCAGCACCAGCTGGGTGTTGCGCGCCACGCGCCGGGCGAAGGGATCGGGCAATCCGAGCGCCAGCGTATGCGGCAGCACGGTGACGGCATTGGCGCCACCGAGGCCGGCGGAGAATGTCGCCATCGTCGCGCGCAGCATGTTCACGTAGGGGTCGCGCTGGGTCAGCATCCGAAAGGCCGTTTCGGCGGCGACGAACAACGGCCTGGGCGTCAGGCCGCAGGCCTGTTCAATCCGCGCCCACAGCAGGCGCAGCGCGCGGAATTTAGCCAGCGTCAGGAACTGGTCGGCATCGGCGGAAAGCCGCGCATAGACCATGCCGCGCGCATCCTCGAGTGCCACGCCGACGCCCTCCAGCGCGCGCAGATAGGCTGTGCCGGCCGCGAGCACGAATGCCAGCTCCTGCACCTCCGATCCGCCGGCATCGTGGATCAGCCGTCCATCGGCAGCCGCGAACGGTCCCTTGAATCCCATGGCGGCGAGGCCCTTGATGGCCCCGGTGACGGCCGGCACGATCTCGGTCCAGGCATAGGGACTGGATCCCCAGACCGCGCACGCGCCGATCGGGTCGAGGCCGAAACGGATATCGCAGGCGGCGGGATCGAGCCCCCTGCGCTTGACATATTCCGCGAGGTGAATGGCGGCCATGCGCGACTGCGGTCCGACCTGAAGTTCGATCGATATTCCGGCATCGATGAAAATACCGTCGAGGACTTTTTCGACAGCTTCGGCTGTCGGCTCCAGACCGAAGCCGTGCGCACCATTGGCCCCCGCGAAGGCCAGCGTCAGCCCGGTGGCGCCATTCTCCAGATCGTGCAGCGCCTGGGCGTTGGCCGCTCCGGCGTCCGGATGGTCGATCCGCTGCATGATCCGCCAGGGCGCGGCCGCGGGCCGGCCGGCGATCACAGCGGCGCCGCGGGCGCGCGGATAGATAGGGTCGATCTTCAGGCCATCGGAGGTCTTGCCGACCAGTCTGTCGAACGGCGCGCCCTTCAGCACGCCATCGACCAGCTTGCGCCAGTCGTCATAGGTCGCCGGCGCGAAATCCGCGGCCAGCCGCAGGTCTTCAGTTACAGATGTCATTCGGCGGGTCGCTCCCGGGAGCCTTTGCTGTGTTGGCCGGAAATTGCCACGTACTGATAGCCAAGCCAAACGGTTGTTTTCGGTCCGAAAGGGCAATTTCGCCGTCAATCCAGGTCCGGCAACCGCTCAATGCCCCTTGTCGAGAGCTGTGCCAGCGCCGACCTGACGCTGTGTCCCGCAATGATACGGTCGGGCACAATTTCGGCGAGCGGCACCAGCACGAAGGCGCGCTCGAATGCCCGCGGGTGCGGCAGCGTCAGTTCGGGCTTCTGGATGGAAACGTCGTCATAGGCGATCAGATCGAGGTCGAGCGTGCGCGGGCCCCAGCGTGTCTCCCGGGTGCGGTCGCGGCCGAATTTGTGTTCGATCTTGTGCAGCGTGAACAGCAGCGCGTGCGGATCGAGCGCGGTTTCGATCTCGATGCAGGCATTGATGAAGCGGGCCTGCTGCTCATCGCCCCAGGGCGGAGTGGCATAATCGGACGAGCGCGACAGCAGCGTGGCTTGCGTCATGCCGCAGATGTTGGCGATCGCCTTTTGAAACGTCGCGCGGACGTCGCCGACATTGCCGCCCAGCGCGATCAGGACGTCAGCCACGCGCGGGCTCTTGCCGCCTGCGCGTCAGCACCACGCCGACGTCGTCGAAGATCGCCGCGATCGGCGCGTGCGGCTTGTGGACGGTGATCTTGACCGCGCTGATGCGGGGAAATGCCGCCAGGACGGCGTCGGCCACGGCGCCGGCCGCGCGCTCCAGCAGCTTGTAATTGGCATTCTTGAAGGCCGCGGTCGCGGTTGCCACCACGTTGGAGTAGGACACGGTGTCGGCGAGCCGATCGGTGCGCGAGGATTCCGACAGATCGGTGGACAGCTCGAGATCGATGACAAAACGTTGCCCGACCTCGGTCTCATGTTCCATGACGCCGTGGCGTGCATGGATGACGACGCCGGTGATGAAGATCCTGTCGGTCATTGCCTGTCCCAGATTGCCGCCGCCACGCGCAGCGCCTGAACGGTTTCCGCGACGTCGTGGGTGCGGATGATCCGCGCGCCGCCCTTTGCCGCCACCAGATGCGCGGCGATCGAACCGCCGAGGCGCTGATGCGGCTCCGACGGCACGACCGAACTGATGAAGCGCTTGCGCGAAGCGCCGACCAGGAGCGGCAGGCCGAATGCGCCGAGTTCATCCAGCCGCGCCAGCGCGGTCATGCTCTGCTCGGGCGTCTTGCCGAAGCCGATACCGGGGTCGAGCACGATGTCCTCACGCGAAATACCCGCCTTGTCGGCGATCGCCAGCGAGCGGGTGAAGAAGCCGGCGATATCCCGCATGATGTCGATGCCGGGATCGGCGCGGTCGCGGTTGTGCATGATGATCACGGGTGAATGGCGCGCCGCCAGAAGCGGCGCCATGTCGGGATCGCGTTGCAGGCCCCAGACATCGTTGGCGATGGATGCGCCCGCATCGAGCGCCCAGGCGACGACGGCCGATTTCATGCTGTCGATGGAGACGGGAACACCGAGGGAAACGATGTCGGGCAGGATCGGCTGCAGGCGCCGCAGTTCTTCATCGGCCGAGACCGGCTCGGCGCCATAGGGCCGGGTGGATTCCGCGCCGATGTCGATGATGTCGGCGCCCTCGGCGATCATCGCCCGGGCCTGCGCCAGCGCGCGCTCCGGCGCGGTGAACCGTCCGCCGTCGGAAAAT
>Ga0182014_10005301_pt1 | contig 14382 bp, 17 predicted proteins | sample 612S2DmetaG_FD_120489 | JGI IMG/M metagenome (GOLD analysis project Ga0182014, IMG submission 120489) | Permafrost microbial communities from Stordalen Mire, Sweden - 612S2D metaG | ecosystem: Environmental > Terrestrial > Soil > Wetlands > Permafrost | place: Sweden: Stordalen | collected... | reverse complement strand
GCCGCATCATCGAGACGGCATATCCGAGCCTGACGCGGGTCGAATTGAACGCCAATAGCAAGATCGGCGGATGGGCGACTCTGGCCGGCGCACCCGGTGCGGTGGAGGTCGACGACGACAACCCATTCGGCGTAGCGGCCGAATAAGCCGCGCTGGAGCGACGGATGCACCGCGAGGGCGTCGGTTGCCGGCGGCGCCCGACTTGCCAGCCACCGCCTCGCTCTGACGACTGTTCATGACCGCCAACGCACCGCTCAAACAGCGTTCATGACCGCGATCGCGGGACTAATATTCGTATGATTGAACTGTGGGACACGCGCGCCGAAGCGCCGACGCAAGCTTGGAAGCGTCGAAAAGCGGTCTCATGAGGCCAGGCATCTCGCATTCGTTCAGAAGATCACCGTCGAGATGGCGCACTAAATCCCAATCGAGCCAGTCACCGCGCATTTTCTTGAAAATGGGGTGCAAGCCAAGACGCTTAGAAGCTTCCAGGCGATGCGAGCCGTCTAACGCCACCCATGCGCCGGCAACCCCTCTGAGCGGAATAATCGTGATGCGTGGCCGCCCAAGCGCCTCCATTTCGCGGATGATCCGGAGAATCTTTCCTTCGTCGGTCCAATTTGCGGCAAATACCTTCATCTTTGCTTCTCTCGATCAGCCCGACGCCGGGCCGGCCCGATCGGTCCCCTGCTTAATTTCGGGAAAACTCCAGCACCGGCGACGCTGCAATGGCGGGCTATCTCGATAGCCTCAGCAGTCTGAAGGGCGACGCTGGCGCGGCGAATACCGCTTGAGATAGACTAAGCGTTTCACGCGCGAGGTTGACGAGTTTCGAGGGCGGCAGGCTGCTTGATATTGTTAGCCCTGATTCAGTTGCAGTAGGTGACGTTTCCGAACGTCTGGCAGACCTTTGGCGCGCCGGGCGTCGCCCCGTAATTTGGCATTGCGCCGTAATCGCGCATCGCCGGCTGGGGTGGGGGAGTGATGAAAGTCTGGTTGCCGAAAGTTTGAGCCATCGATCCATCAGATCCATAGGTCGTGTTTCCATAGGTCTGATATGTGGTTTGGGCCAGGCATGGCGAGGCGCAGAGCGAGAAGGCGAATGCCATGCGGAACATGGTTCTCTCCGTGGTTTGAAGGCGAGGCAAAAGCGTGATCAATCTCATGGACAATTTCATCCCGAGCGGATGTCGCGGCCAAAGTCCAGATCGTCGAGCCACGGGCTCGCTGTGCCAGCTATAGGAGCTAATCGCGCCGATTGCACGCGCCGTCGCGGCAAGTCTGATCGTCGCCAACCGTGGAGTCACGCAAGCGATCTCACCGACCCTCGCCTCGTCGCGGTTCAGGCCATCCGGCCGTCGCCAGCCAGAATGTCAGCGAGCGCGGCGGAGATCGTGTTGAGGACCACAACGCTGGCCGAGCGTCCGTCGAGATCGATGTCAAAAGCATCGATGTCGACATCCTCAGCAGCGAGATGGATGGCGTAGGCCATAAGGCCGGGGAGCGTTGCAGGCTTCGACGAAATTAGTTTGAGCAGCGCAGCGTGCTCGCCGCGCCTGGCGAGCGCGGATTGTTCCAGTAGCGGCGCGATACCAGCTCGATGATTCCATTCATCGCCCGCACGCTCAGCGGAGCCCCCCGATGCCCATGGCCCCGCGAAGAACCATGGGTCCGGACGTGGGCCATGTATTTCTCGGGCGGCGGCCTCGGCTTCGTCGCGCGTTTCGTAAAGCTGAATGCTTTTCTGGAGCGCCCTTTTGTGCTCGTCGATACGCATGAAGATCGCATCGTCCGCCAAAGTCGGCGATGACGCCGCGCTCGCTGGCGCTGCTGTGGCGATAGTGGCGAGTGATGTGCTAGCAGCGATCCCGAGGCCAAGTTTGGCGAGTGCTGAGCGGCGGTTGAGATTTGGCAAGCCGGTATCGGCTGCCGGAACGGCGTTCGGCATTGTGGTTGCTCCTCAAATCGATTTATGATACGTTTCAGATCATGACGAATGATACGAAACCGGTCAAGACTTTTATTTCTGCGGGCCAAATGCGCGCCGCCCGCGGCCTTCTCGGATGGTCGCAGCCGAAATTGGCGATTGAGGCGGGGATGTCCGAGCCGACCGTTAAGCGCTTTGAGACGGGGGGCGCCAAAGTCTCGGAGGACGCCGTAAAAAGGCTCAAAGCCGCGCTCGAGGCGGCAGGTGTGGAGTTCACCAACGGCGATGGCGAAGGCGTCAAGCTGCGGAAGGAAAAACGTAAGTGAGGAGCTTCGTCTGGCTGATCTTGATCTCGTTTGTCGCGAGTTGGCCAGCGACGGCAGACTCTATTCCCCAGTTTAGTGCGTACCCCGCTTCACCTGTCTTCTCACGGGAACCGATAGCGCCAGACCTTTCCTCACAGGAAGCCAAACAGTTTCGAACCCGTCTCCGCGATGCCGCCGCTCAGCCTGCGAATTTTAGTGGTCACTATCGGATGGTGACATGGGGATGCGGCACCGAGTGCGTGATGGGGGCCGTGGTCGATAAAATCAATGGCCGCGTTTTATTCCTGCCGTTCTCGATCTGCTGTCACGCGGAGCCAGACGCGAATTTTGAACCTGTTGAGTTTCGACTCTCCAGCCGCCTCGTCGTCTTCTCCGGCCTACGCAATGAAGAAGGCATCGATGGAGCGCATTTCTATGAGTTCGATGGCGACAAGTTTGTTTTCATTAAGTCGACTATGATTGGCGCAAAACAGAATGCCGTGACGGAGCAGGCCGCAGTTCCTGTGCTGCAGGTTCCCCCAAGGGCAATACGACAGCGGTCTCATCCGGAATGGAAGGCGCTCGAACAAGATTCTCGCGAGTTTCGAGAAATTCAAGACTCGTGTTCAACTTTACCAGCCGCTCAAGTGAGCGCGTGTTGGTATCAAGAGCGCGAAGCCTATGATTGGTCGGTTGATCACCGCACCAAATTTCCAAAAGAAAAATATCCTGAACTGAGCGCTAAACGCGTAGCATGTTGGGACGTCGCCCAGCAGGGTGACTTGTTGAGATTTACAGAATTCGAGAACTGCGTGAAAGGTCCAACGTTCGCTGCCAAGCCACCGCGGAAGGAGCCGGCCGCAGCGGAACCCACGGAGTTTCCGCAATCGACATCGAACGTCAAAGCCCCCCAGCTCTCGGTGGCAATGGAAAATGCTAACGGCGTCTATCAAGTGCCGATCCGAATTAACGACACGATCACGCTTGACGCCATCCTTGATAGCGGCGCTTCGGATGTAGTCATTCCTGCTGACGTCGTGGGAACCTTAATTCGCTCTAAGACTATTTCAGCGTCGGATTTTCTCGGCGAGCAGACTTACGTGCTCGCCGACGGTTCCAAGGTTCCATCAGAACGATTCATAATCAGATCGCTAAAGGTTGGAAGCAAAACTTTAGAAAACGTAAGCGCCAGCATCGCTTCTGCGAAGGCTCAAATTCTCTTAGGACAAAGCTTCCTCGGTCGCTTTAGGTCGTGGTCGATTGACAACACTCAGCACGCTTTGATTTTGAATTGAGGACTCTGCAATCTGGGAGCCGAAAGCTATTTGTCAAAGTCCTGACGCTCCGCACGCATGAGGTCTGATCGACTGAGCGGGCTTGGAATTTATCGCCGAGAATGGTGGGGGCGGGCGTAAGGCCGTAGATCGGCACCTACGTAGCATCTCTACTCGGCACCGGAACCGACCACGGTGCCAGCGCCTCGCGATCATCAGCGTCTTTCATAAGAATTTCAAAACTGCGCAACGCCGCCTCTGAGTGCATTGGGGGAATCCCCCACCCCATCGCCCGAGCCGTGAAAATGAGCTCCGACATCGCCTTTTCTATGTGAGTGTCGAGCTGATCGATGATGTCAGTGAGCACGTCCACTCGATTAAGCGCGGGCATGTCTAGGAATTCAGCCGTCAGCCGTACAATGCCTTCGGCTTCGGCCAAATCAGCCTTGATGGTGCCAATGCTTTTGTTTGCCATGTGATTTGTTTAACTCGCACGGGCCATACTTTGGCAAGGACCTTTTGGGTGAGAACGCTGTCACAATCACAATGGTGGCGGGCCTCGACGCTCGCGCCGGCTGCGCGCAGGGCGCCGGACGCGCCAGGGGAAGGCAAGCGATCGCCGCGGCTCCGATGGAAAGCGATCGCTTCATTTCTTCACCACGCGCAGACGGCGCGCGCACGATGATGGTCATCGGCGCGGTTGGCGCTCTGACGGTCAATTCTCTGGACCTTCTTGGGAAGCGCGCAGCAGTGCGAGGCTGGTATTCGGGCACTTCGGCCGACTCGGAAGACACGCTTCTTTTCAGTCAGCTAAACCAAATCGCCTCGATGAACGAGATTTTTCCGCTCGAGGAAGCCCAGGCCGCTTACGACCGTATGATGAGCGGCAAGGCGCGCTTCCGCGTTGTTCTCAAGATCGACTCGTAGAAATGTCCGATCGGCTCGAGCCCACCGGGAAGTTCGGCAGAATTGACTTTGGGCGGCTCCGCGACGCGCTTCCGCGTTCCGCTCCCCGACACCTTCAAACACGGAAAATGACATGGTCCACATCGTGAAGGACCTTGGCCACGAGCTGAAAAAGGCGGGGGACGAATTCCTCGACGACAACGGGGATAGTGACGGGCGCGAGCGGTAAGGCATGCCTTCAAAGCGTGCTGCTTTGTTTGCCGGAAAGAAACAAGTGCAATTGGGCGACGACTGCAGCGCCTTCGCCAATCGCGCCGCCAACTCGCTTGACCGAACCTGAACGAACGTCGCCCACAGCGAAAACCCCGCGCACGTTCGATTGCAATGGCAGCGGTGCGTTCGGCCGGCCATCGCTCTCGTTCTGCGCGACATCAGGACCCGTCTGCACAAAGCCTTTGTCATCGAGATTGACGCCGCAGTCGCGCAGCCAACGTGTCGCCGGGTCGGCTCCGATGAACAGGAAAACATTGCGGGTCGGCTTGTTCGTTTCAACTCCCGACGGCAGAGAGCGCCACTTCACTCCTTCGAGCCACCCGTCGGCCGAGCCGTCGAGCGCGACGATTTCCGTTCGAGAAAGCACCTCTATATTCGCCGTGGCTGAGATCCGGTCGATCAGATAGCGCGACATTGTGGCGGCGAGCCCGTCGCCTCGCACAAGCATCCATACGTGCTTGGCGAAGGTGGAGAGGAAGACAGCGGCCTGGCCGGCCGAATTGCCACCGCCGACAAGGACGATTTCCTCTTCGCGGCACATCCGAGCTTCGATCGGCGAGGCCCAGTACCAAACACCGTGACCTTCGAACTGGTGAAGGCGTGGAATGTCGGGTCGCCTGTAACGCGCCCCGGTCGCCACGACGACCGCGCGCGCTTTGACTTTTCGGCCATCCGCCAGCTCAAGCACGAGCGGCGTGGTGCGACAGTCGAGGTTGACGATCTCGACGGGAATCGCAATCTCGGCGCCGAATTTCTGCGCCTGTACGAACGCTCGGCCGGCGAGAGCCTGCCCCGAGATCCCGGTTGGAAACCCGAGATAATTCTCGATGCGGGCGCTCGCTCCCGCCTGTCCGCCGAAAGCCATGGAGTCGAAGACGGTCGCGGACAGTCCCTCAGAGGCGGCGTAGACGGCTGTCGCGAGCCCGGCGGGTCCTGCGCCGGCGATAGCTACGTCGTAGATTCCTCCGGGAGCATCGATCCGCACCATCCCGAGCGCTCGCGCCAGATCGACCTCGCTCGGATTCTTGAGCACGGATCCATTGGGACAGACCGCCAGAGGTAAGTCGGCCGGATCTGGAGCGTAGCGCGCGACAAGCGCCTCTGCGGCGGAATCCGCCGCCGGGTCGAGCACTTGATGAGGGTAGCCGTTGCGCGCAATAAAGCCCTGCAGGCGCAAAACATCAGCACTCGTCGGCGATCCAATCAGTACAGGGCCGCCGGCGCCGATCTCGATCAACGCGACGCGGCGCAAGATCAGCGCGCGCATAATTCGCTCGCCGAGTTCAGCGTCGGCAATCACCAGCGCCCGCAGATTGTCGGGTGGGATAAGCAAAGCCTCGATAGGTACTTTCGCCGCCGCATCGACAAGCGAAGGACGGCCTGACAACTGGGCGACCTCGGCGAGAAACTCTCCGGCGCCTAACTCCGCGATTGAAATGAGATGCCCTAAACCGTCGTGTGAACCCACGGCGACGGCGCCGCTCAGCAAGACGAACATTCCGGGCGTGGGCTCGCCGGTTATGAGCAGACGCTCCCCGGCGGCAAAACGTCGAACCTCGCCAAAGCGCCGCAGCCGGTCGATCTCCGCCGGCTTCATCTTGGGAAACATCTGGTCGCGACGCTGATCGAATGCTGACATACGACTGCCTCTTGGGCGCCCCGGGGACTCTAAGACGCATCGTTCCCATTTAATATGGCGAGGTCGGAGCGTTACCGAGGGCTAGAGCCATTTGCAAGCTTGATGGAAAGTCGGATTTTCACGGAGCGGCGCTGGGCTCTATCACTTCCGCTCCCTCGCGCTGATCTTGTTCGCGCACCAGCCAATAGACGCAGCCGAGCGCCAATACCGCAAAGGCGAGACCGATTATGGTCATGGGCGCCAGCGCCGTAATGTCGATGATGATAAATTTTCGCGCCATGGCCAGCAACGCTATGAGGATCACGGTTCTCAGCTGAACAATGCTTTTTTTGCGATGTAGGATGCTGAGAATCGTGTGGTTGAACTCCATCGCGATCAGCACGGTCATGATCATGCCGAAAATAGCTTGAAAAACCGCATGATCCACCGGCGCGAGGCCTCCAATGAACAAATCACGCGCGACGGCTATAACCAGATCAAGCATAGCTACAACGATGACGCAGCTGACGAGAACAGTCAGGATCAGTGCGGCCACCTGCTCGAAGCGGGAGTAAAAACTGAGGTAACGCCAATTGTCTGTCGTTTCCTGAAGTAGCCGGAATTGGTGTCTGTCTGCGACTTTGCCTTCGGGACCGATTTGTTCGACCATGCTCTGTTCAAACCCCGTTTGCAGCGATGACGCCTGTGATCCTTTCCCGAGCCGCACACTCGCGACCACCATTCGGCATTGAACTGGATGCGGGCCCTAGCTGAACTACCGCAAACGCCGCATTAGGGCCCCTCGCGTTCCTCCCCCTTTTTTGCGCAACTCAACCCTATCCTGCAAGGATTTCCGATCGCGCGTTCGGCCTTTTCTTCCGAGGCACAACATTATCGATTGTAGTAGAAAACGGGCAGTTTCAGCAAAGCTTCGCGACTAGCGCCGGGCAAGACAATGTCGCCGCTCGGATCGTCGAGCTTGAGGCTCTTGAAGGGGACGGCGACGAGGTGGCGGCCGTGCCGATGAAGTCCCCGACGGCGAGTATTGCGAAGACGCCGCCGTCCCGCCCAAACATGAAATCGTCGATTGTGCCGATCGATTCCGCCTTATCGTTCACGACGCGCTTTAGCATGAGCGCGTTGGCGCGATAGCCTTTCGCGACTTCCGTTGTGTCGAAAGGGACGAGACTGATCTCTTGCGTCAGCGCCGGTTTTGCCGCCGCGCACAGAACGGTGGCCGAAAAAATAAGGAGTGGGAAGGAAACGCGAGACCTGCTCATAAGACGCTCCATCGTGATCTGAGGCGTGACGGTAGGCGCGGCAATGGACTGCGATTTGGAGTAACTTATCCGCAATCGAAGATCTGTCAAAAAGATACCCTCCTCTCCCTCACTCCCGACCCGGCGGCACCCCGCTCTTTGGCAGCGCCAGCGTGGCGCGAGCGCGACAACACACAGAAACCCGACAGCGATGCGCTGTTTGGCGGTTCATACGGCCAAGCATGAGGCTACATGCGGAACCCGAAGGGCATGATCGGTTCAAATTTCAAATCATCATACTCCAGCCACTGATGCGGCGATGGCAACAGCGGCGGCACCTACATTCTTGAAGCCGCATATAACCGAGTCAGCAGTGGAGCTTATCGATGGAGGCGTCTGGGCCAACAACTTGATTGGCGTCGCTGCGATCGAAGCAATTGGAATCCTAGGATGGCCAGGGCACCGACTGCGGATCTTATCCATCGGAACGATTAACGAGCCTGGAAAGCTGCCGAGGCTAAGAGGCAAACTTCCGATGGCCAGCGCGACTGCAAGACTTTTCATGGCGGGTCAGGCACACAGCGCACTCGGTACAGCGAAAATTATTACGGGCGGCATCATTCCGTTCCGGTGGGCGACATCATCCAGGAATCCCTGGGCGGCATTATCCCGTTTTAGACGGGCGACATCGTCGGAATCCGCAGCGACGCGGCGCCGGCTAGGGCCTGACGGCTGTTTCCCCTGGGCGACGGTTCGGCGATTGTGTACTTTGCGAACCATTGCGAATCGCCGATGATTGAGCTAAGGGATTAGGGTCTTTCCACAGACCTTGTTCGTTAGTTCAAGGAAATCGGCATAATGTCCAACAAAATCAAAAATTTAGCCCCTAAATCGGGGTCAAAGGAAATCACCCCCCAACAAGCCAAATTGGACCTCGGCATTGAGAAAGATACCGATGTCAGCGGCATTGGAATGGGCGTTCTGTCTGATGGCACGCCGTACCTCAACCAACGTGGCCTAGCCGCGCTCTGCGGAGTGATGAACGCCCATATCGGGACGATCAGTTCTCAATGGAATGAAGCCGACGAGAAACCAAGAATAAAGTCGATAAAAGCAATTCTTACAAAGGTGAGCCTTTCGCCGAAAAGTCCTCACATCGAAGTCATGCACAAGGGTGTGAACCACTTCTGCTATCCATCAGACGTTTGCTTGGCTATACTCGAATATTACGCTTTTGACGCAGGGGCTAACTGCCAGCCGCAAGCGCGAGATAATTTTCGCATCCTCGCTGGCTCGCAGCTACGCGACTTGATCTATAGCCAAGTTGGGTACGACCCCACCGGCGTTCACAGGTTTGATAAATGGCATGAAAGAATCGCCCTAAATTTTCAGTCGGCTCCTAAGGGCTTCTTTCACGTCTTCAACGAGGCCCACACCATAATTTATGAACTCATATTGGCCGGCGCCGAAATCGATGAGCATTTTGTGGTGGATATTTCGATAGGTCTGCACTGGTCGAAACATTGGGGCGATAACGGGCTTGAGACTCATTACGGAGCGCGCGGAAAATGGCCCCACAACTATCCAGAGAGCCACCCGCAAGCCAAATCTAATCCGCAAGAATCCTGGTGCTATCCACTGGCTGCACTTGGCGCCTATCGGGAATGGCTGCAAGGCGTCTATATCGACGGGGGCAAATTTGGCTCGTACCTAAATGGCAAAGTATCGCGAGGGCAGCTGCCGACTTCCTTCGCCCAGCTTGCTATTTCCGCTCTTTCGACGCCTCAGATCGAGGGATAGACGAAGGAGCCTCGTCGCGCGGCTTATGGCGCGCCACCTTCTTTAGCTTATCATCAAAATGCGATTCGTCTTCGTCGCACCCGAGTTCGCGGGCAGCCTGTTCGAATCGATCTTTCTGCTCAGATTTGGTAGCTCTACGGTTTCCGCTGGGCACGAATCACCTCAATGGCTAACAAATTCGTTTTTGCAGACGAAGCCGGATGCTTCACATTCAAAAAACAACGCGGCGCAAGCCGATATTTTCTATTATGCACACTCACAACCGAAGATTGTGCATTGTCTCATGAGCTTTTGAATATTCGGCGCGATTTGGTTCTCGCAGGAGACTGTGAAAGAGACAAGCTTCACGCCACATCCGATCTGCAGCCGACTAGAGATAGCGTATTCTCTTGTCTTTCCAAACATAATTTCCGCGTTGACGCCACGCTTCTTGAAAAAGCGAAATCATATCCGCAAACAAGAACGTCGGACGCAACATTCTATCAATATGCTTGGTATTACCATTTTAAGCACGTTGGCCCGAAACTACTCAATGGCGCAGACAAGATATTGATAACGGCAGCATCAATAGGCCATAAGAAAACAAGAGCTGCATTCAAACAGGGTATAAATAATACCCTTCAACAGACGGCCCCACGCAATAAATGGGAAGTATCATTTATTGACTCTTCAAAAGACCCATTGCTTTGGGCTGCTGACTATTGCGCTTGGGCGATACAGCGAAAATGGGAAATGCAGGACGATAGATCTTATAACCTGATTGCCGAAAAAATATTGACGGAATTTGACTTATGGAAGTCCGGAAATAAGTTTTTCTACTAAAAAAAATGCGACCCGCGTTCTTGGCTATCCAGAAGGAAATGCCCGAGGGCACCTTCACCAAGTAAGGGTCGCATGACAAAACGTAGTGGATTATGAGGATAAACGCAAGTCTCTTGACAAATCATTTTCGTACGCGCTCAGGACACGCGCGAATCAGATCCATGATATTTTAGGCGCTTGCCACGGACGCCTTCGAGGGCGCGAACGGCACGTTCTTGATCATCAACGCCGAGTTTGATCCGGTTTGAATAGCGGAAGTCGAACTCGGCAAGATAGCGATGCAAATGGCGCTCGCCGCAACGCTGGTAAACGCCCTTCATGCCGCGCTTGAAGATCGAATAGTAGCCTTCGACGGTGTTCGTGGTCACATGGCCTCGAACATACTCCTTGTTGCCGTGGTGCACGGTCTCGTGGCTCGCGAAGGCGCGACCCGGAACCTTAAAGTGCGGCGCTTCGTCGGTCATCAGCGCCGACTCGCTCTTCACGTTCTTGCTAAGAATGGCCTCGACCGTGGACCGAGTTGCGCCGTCGATATGAAAGCTTCGAGCGGCGCCGCCGCGCTCAACCAGGGTCATAACCATGTTCTTGTGGCCCGGGCCGGGCGCTTTGGCGAAGCCTTTCAGGCGGCCGATATAGGTCTCGTCCGCCTCGACAACGCCGCCAGCGCCACCCATGGGCGGGAGGTCGCCCATCTGCATCGCCGCGCGGATGCGGTGCGCCAAAAACCACGCGCTCTTATAGGTGATCTCCAAAATGCGGTGAAGCTGATGCGCGCTGATGCCCTTCTTGCTGGAAGTCATCAGATAGACCGCCTGAAGCATCTTGTTCAGAGGGATATGCGCCTGCTCGAAAACGGTGCCGACCTTGATCGTGAACTGCTTGCGGCAATCGGAGCACTTGCGAAGACCCATGCGGGTTTTACGCAAATCATAGTGCTTGCCGCTGGCCGAACCGCAATGAGGGCAAACCGGACCTTCCGGCCAAAGCACGCTTTCAAGATGCTCGAAAGCTTTGGCTTCATCGTGAAAATAGGGCTTGGACAGGACAGACATTGGGTAGCTCCGATCTTGGAATTACCCTATCTCAAAACACGTGGTTCGTAAAGTACATAATTGCCGACGGTTCGCGCCTCAAATGGATAATAGTCCAATCGGTCGGCGGCTCTCCCTGCAATTCCGAACACAGACGTTCATCGCAGGGCTCAGACACCGAGACTGGCAGCTGCACACCGATTTCGCGCCGTTCGACGCTTCAATGGCCGAACCCAGAACTAGTCGTCCGTTCAGGAAGGTCGGGCGGCGCGCGCGGCATTCTGTGCAGTAACGAATGTCTCATGGTCCGCGACCAGCGCCTGGAAAGCCGCGAATGCGGCATAGCACTTGTCCAGCTCGGCGACGAGCAACGCCGCGACGTCCTTCAGCGCGAGCGCGTCGGTGCCGCCAAAGAGATAGACGCCCCGTCCAGTCGCTGGGTTGAAGTCGCGCGTGACAAAGTTGGTGATGCCGGTGCCGATCCGCGGCGGGAAGCGGTGCTCAAATGCGTTGCGGAAGTCGGCCGTCGCGTTCTTGAGCTTTTTGCCGCCGATCGCCTCGATGCGCGTCTTCAATCGCGTGTAGCGGCGCCAAGGCCTACCCTGCCGATCGGCGCTGTCCATCCAGATAGCGTCATCGCCGGGCAGTAACCCTTCGGGCCTGTCCGCCTCGCGCACGAGGTTGACCAGGTGGCACAGGTGCGCCGTGGCGAACAGCAGCCGCGACTTGATCATGTAGGGTGTGAGCAGACAGAGCGTGGCAATCGGCTCGATGAACTCGTGCTGGGCCTCCGCCTGCTCCTCCTCGTGGAGCGACACCATCAGCGACTCCCATGTGCAAAGCCGCCGGACGTTGAGGGTAAACCCATTCATCGCGTTCGCCAGCTCGCGCGCGAAGTCGTCGAGCATGACCGAGTACGCCATCCAAATTGCCTCAAGGGGATTGGGGAGATTCGTCCATCCGTACGGCATGATCTTCCCGACGGCATCAAACTCGGGACGTGCTTCGATAAAGCGGCGGTACAGGTCCAAATGCATGCAGGCATTCATAGGCGCTAGTAGGTCAGGGGGCAACGCGCTGAGCGATCTCCACACGCTGCGGAAAGCTACCGCCCCTGTTCGCGACGCCTCAGTTCAAGCAGCCGGCCAATTGGAATAAGCCAGCGCAGATCAAAATCGACGTGTGATGTGCGCCAGTGATCATGGAAAATCAGCGCAGTTCTCGGGCAGATTTTCCGTATATTTTCCGTACGTCGGAGAGACGGGCACGATTAATAGACTTAAGTATTTGATTTTGCTGGCGCGCCCAAGGGGAATCGAACCCCTGTTTTCGCCGTGAAAGGGCGACGTCCTAGACCGCTAGACGATGGGCGCCTTGACTGAAGCGTGCTGACTCTTCACGCTTTTGATCCAGTCGGGGCACCTATAAAGGGCGATTGACGGGCTGGCAAGTTCAAGTAGGCGCCTTCCGAACGAAGGCGCCTGAAAGGGCTTCAAGGCACGCGGCGGCCCGTCGCGGCCGCCAGATCCAGCAGCCGTAGCTTGACGCGCGCCGTGCCGCCCCAGCGATCCAGAGCCAGCGTGCCCGCCAGATGGACCGGAGCGCCTCTGGCTGCGCGCAGTGCGCGATCAAGCGGCTGACCACTCGCGCGAAACGCGATGCCGTCGATCTTCGTCCCATCTCCCGCTTGCGCGCGCAGGCGAATATGGCCGTTGCCAAACTCGGACACGTCGATCAGCTTATGCGCAGGCAGGACAAAAATAGGCTCGGCATTACCAGAGCCAAATGGACCGGCGCGCTCCAGCGACGCCATCAAAGCGGGCGTGGCCCCGGCCGCCGTCAGCGCCGCATCGACCAAGAGCGCCTCGCCGGCGCGGCCTTCGGCGACTCTTTCCGCCAAGGCGCCTTCAAGGAAAACGCGAAACTCCTCGACGCGCTCTCGCTGGATCGTTATCCCAGCCGCCATGGCGTGACCGCCGCCTTTGACGAGAATACCCGCCGCGACCGCAGCGCGGACGGCGCGGCCGAGGTCGACGCCGAGGATCGATCGGCCAGATCCCGTCCCAGTTCCGTCAGCTCCAGACCAGGCGATTGCAAAGGCTGGCCGCTTGAAGCGATCCTTGAGCCTCGACGCGACCAAACCGACAATGCCGGGATGCCAGTCGTCCGAGGCGACGATGATCGTTGCGCCGGCGTCATCCGGTCCGCCCCTCAGAAGCGCCTGCGCCTCCGCCTCATCGAGCGTTCCCCCCTCAAGCACCTGGCGCTCGCGGTTAAGGCGATCGAGTTCTTCTGCGATGCGTCTCGCTTCGGCGGGATCCGTCATGCCAAGCAAGCGAGCGCCGAGCGCCGCATCTCCGATCCTGCCGCCCGCATTTATGCGAGGCCCGATCAGAAAGCCCAGGTGGTAAGCGTTTGGCGGGCCATCCACCTTTGAGACGTCGAACAGAGCCGCAAGACCCGGCCTCGCCCGCCGGCGCATGACCGCCAGCCCCTTCGTGACGAAGGCGCGGTTGAGACCTGTCAGCGGCGCGACATCCGCGATTGTGGCGAGGGACACAAGATCGAGGCCTGCGAGGAGATCGGGCTCCGGTCGCGAAGAGAAAAAGCCGCGATGCCGGAGGATGCGGTTGACTGCGACAAGCGCCATGAACACGACGCCCGCGGCGCAGAGCTGGCCAAGCTGCGAGACATCATCCTGCCGGTTAGGATTGACGACGAGGGCATCGGGCAGCGTCTCGGGCGCCTGGTGATGGTCGAGCACGATCGAATCGAGGCCGAGACGGCGGGCCTCCGCGAGCGGCTCGTGGCTCACGGTGCCGCAGTCGACCGTGATCAGAAGCTTCGCGCCCGCTGCAGCGAAATTTTGAATAGCGCCGACATTCGGGCCGTAGCCTTCGAAAATTCGATCCGGAATATGGAGGATCGGGGATAGACCGCACGCTTTGAAGTAATCGGCGAGCAAAGCGCTTGAGGCCGCGCCGTCGACATCGTAATCGCCGAAAATCGCGATTTTAGCTCCGCTCTCAATCGCCTGGGCGATTGTTTCCGCCGCGGCCGACATATCCTTCAGGCTATGGGGATCGGGCATGAGCCGCCGCAAGCTCGGATTTAGGAAATCCTCCGAAGCGTCCGGTCCTATGCCTCGCCCACAGAGAACACGCGAG
>Ga0182014_10005300_pt1 | contig 14383 bp, 11 predicted proteins | sample 612S2DmetaG_FD_120489 | JGI IMG/M metagenome (GOLD analysis project Ga0182014, IMG submission 120489) | Permafrost microbial communities from Stordalen Mire, Sweden - 612S2D metaG | ecosystem: Environmental > Terrestrial > Soil > Wetlands > Permafrost | place: Sweden: Stordalen | collected... | reverse complement strand
GAAATGCATGCTCTCGGAATTGTCGCCCCGGTCTCGCCCTTTTGATATGCGAAGGGTGGCGCACGGTGCCATAACACAGCGCGCGCCTCACGGCCGCCGACATTGCTTCTTCCCTACGCCCGACGTTATGGGCAACCACCGAGGTTGCCACAGCTAACCTTCGAACCGCCCGTGCAGCCTAACCTCCAATACCGGCAGCCCCCCGCGCGGTCACCGCGTAATTCCAGAATCTTTCCGAAGTTGGCGTAGCGCCAGCGTTCGTCGGGTTGCGGGTTCGGATCGAGTTCGAAAGCCTTTTGCATGTACTTATATGCATCGTCGAGATTGCTTTGGCGCCTGTAGACGTCCCCAGCCCTGGCATACGCCGCAGCCGACATTAATGGATCTGAACAAAGTTCGGACGCTTTCTTGTAGTGCTGGATTGCATCCGCATATCCCGAACTCCCCTTATTGAGAGCTTCGCTTCCGGCGCGGATTTCCAGCCTGCACTGACTTTGCCGGTCTTGCTCCTGACGCATGTGTTCTTCTTTAAGTTGTTCTTGCGCTCCGATCTCATAGATCTTCTTCTGTGCTTTGTCGGCATCGGCGGGTTTGGTTAGAAGGTAAAACTGGAGGGCCACTTTGGCATCCTGGGTGCGCCCGGCTGCCTCTAGCGCTACCCCCAGATTGTTGTAGGCAACGCCCCACCAGGGCGCTTCGGCCAGTGTGTCCTGGTACTTATCAATCGCCACCCTGTAATCGGTGGCATTCCTAGCCGCCTTTACAAAGGCATTGCCTTCGATAAATAAGCGGATAGCGTTCTCTGGTATGGCTGGCGGTGGCTGCATGGTTGAAACAAGCTGGATGATCTTATTTCGCAGGGCTATGACGCTTTTCGGCCATAAAGACTGCCCTTCGCGTGCGACACTATCCTTGGAGCCACATTCGGGCAGAGTCCACTCAATCTTTCGATCGTGCTCGTCGATACTCCCTGAAACAGTCGATCCTTTGAACCTGGAATTGCTCATTATCCCAGTGAACCTGCGCCCGTCCAGGGTTGCCGTGAAGAATGGCATCACGCGCCCATAATCCTGTGCCAATTCCTGGTTGTCGTTCACCAGGCTAGCGACGAGTTGATTGGTGCGCACCTCGAATTCGAGATGAATATCCTTCTCACTCTGAAATCTCCAAACTCCTGTCAAATCAATGCCGCCGTTTTTGCCTTGGAGTTCTCGAAGGTCAGCCAGACATTGCGCGAGGATTTCCTGCGGGGTAGAGGGAAGTTCACCAGGGGTTTCTACCGGAGCAGAACTCCCCGGTATGGGGCTTCCGTCAGGTCCATCCTTTAAGAGCACGAATGAAGCTACCATCTCGTTGTAGGCCACCTCATACTTTGCAAAACCTTCGTCTGGCGCAAAGTACGCAAGCACGTAAAACCCTGAGGGAGCAGGCACAACGGTCCAGGCTTGCTTTCCTCCCTTTCTTACGACGCTGTCGTCAACCACTGATCCCAGTTTAGTGCGCCTATTCAAAACTATTTCCGTAACCTCGTCATCGCGTGTTGTCAGTGGAATATTCACGAGCCGACCTATGAACCGCTGCGCTTTCTGACCTGCGACACTCACCTCGTGGGGACGCTCAACAAGATAATTCTCGCCGTACCACCTGCTGCTGAACTCGACAAATTGATCAAAGCTTCCATACATCTCGAGTGCCCCGTCCGGAAGCTTATGTGTGGAATATCGTTTGTACCAGCGAATTACGAACCTGTAACTTGGGTCATAAGGTGCGAGGTTTACTTCGGTGAAACCGCCTGGATCTTTGGCTTGGGAGTCATTGTTGCTGACAGTCCAGCCGGCAGGGGCCACGGTCCTATAGTCCTGCCAAAGGGAAACATAAGGCTTTGTGCGTAAATTGTCCGTCTGAGCTCGCGCGGAAATGACGATTGCGAATAACAGCAGAAGAAGTATGGGTACGGAAAGAATCGTTCTTACCTTCATGGTTCATCCCTCCTAGGCACCGCATGTTCCGTTTGGGCACGGTATATTGAGCTGTGTTCGTCTCAACTATTTGGATACCGGTTTATTGTTCTCGCCGCCGACATAGATGGCCGCCAGTTCGCCCGTAGCATCGCCTATGGCCTTGCCAGCGACGGTCGGTACAGCTTGCTGGAGCCGGTAGAGGCTATCCAGGACGTAGTTCGCATGATCGATGACCTTCTTGAGCTGGTCTCTGTCGAGCGCATCGGCACCCTTAAGCATCTTGCGGGCTTCCTCGCGCTCAAGGCGCGCCGCTTCGTACAGCGCTTTCCGCTTGGTTAGATCGTAGAGAAGGCCCTGCGTCCCCGTGCTGACCAGTTCAGCTCCAATCTCCAAGCTCGCCTTCCGCACGAACGCCGCTCGCGCTTCGGGGGAAAGCATAGAGTCCCAGGCAATACGCATGCTGCTGCTGCCCAACTTCGGGTCAATGATGGCGCGTGCAGCCCTCACCATATCGGCATCGGTCGATGCGGGGATAGGACGTTTCTCTTTGAGGGCTTGTACCAAACGCGCGAATTGTTTCGATCTGGCAGGGTCTTTCAGGTATCGAAGCGCGTTCTCATACACCTGATCCTGTTTCACCAGGTGAACATAGGCCCCGTCCTCGGTGGCGATGAATGTTTTGCCGGCAATCAGAATTACCTTGCAATGAAAAGACGCCGCTTCGCCGAGCGTCCCAGTCAACTCCCAAAAGTCGAGGAGGTGATCCATGGTGTCCAACATAGACTCGTTATTCAAGTACAGTTTCTTCCATGAGAGCGAAGCTTCCTTCTGGGGCAAGGGAGAGGGGACTTGGATCGCATTGAGCCCTTTGGCAAGCTTCGCGATCTGCGGGTTGGTGATCTGTGCGTCCCATGCTGGCGGCGCGGGCTTGTCAATGCCCTTCAGCCCCAGGCCGCCACTGGTATTGCCGGTGTCCTTGAGTCCGAGATCACCCGCTCCAGTGCCTTTCAGGCCCAGTTCGCCTGCGGCAATGCCCTTCATGCTGTTCAGGGCTTCCTGCTTCTTACGCTCGAACTCCAACTGCCGCTGCCGTGCGGCTTCTTCGTCGCGCTTCCTTTGTTCTTCAATTTCCCGCTGGCGCTGCCGTTCGAGTTCAAGCTGGCGCTGGCGCTCGGCCTCCTGCCGCTGCCGCTCGGCTTCGGCCGCAGCTATGGCTGCGGAATTATCGACAGGCTGATTGCTGCCGCTTGCAGTCGCCGGGCAATTTCCCTTAACCGTAACCCACCGCCCGTTTATATAGCACTGCGATACTCCGGCCCATCCTCCCTGCGCCTGGGCGGCAAGCGAACCAATGACGACCACAAACAGGATGATAACTATTGCCCTTTTCATGATCTCCTCCTGGCGCGAAGGGTAACTCTCCGTGCAGTGTGGTGAGTCGTGAGTCGCGCCTTCACGGGGAAATACAGGCCAAAGAACCAGGTCATCTTGCCCCCGCTGCTCTAAGGATGCGAGCGATTTCCGGATTGTTGACCTCGCCACCTTCGACTATCCACAACGCTGTCTTCCCATTGTTGTCTTTCGCATTTACGTCCGCGCCGCTGTCGATCAACATCCTCACAACGTCCGGATTCCCCGCCGAAAATAGATACGCAAGCGAATGCATCAACACAGTCCGACCATCACGGTCGCTCCTCGCATTTACGTTTGCGCCCTTGTTAATCAACAAACGCGCAATGTCCGTGCGCTTCGCAACCATCAATGGCGTATCACCATCGTTGCACCTCGCATTTACGTCAGCACCCTTGTCAATCAAGGCACGCACAATATCCACATTGTCATTGTTGGCCGCAGCAAACAACATTGTCATACCGTAGCCGTTCTTCGCATTTACATCCGCGCCATTGTTAATCAGAGCCTGCACCCGCGCCAAATCCGCATGAGCTTGCCCAAGCGCTGTCGCAAGCTCTTGCCCCATTTCCGCCTTACCTTTGCGGTACTCGACCTTGGACTTCAAATCTTCGGCCCAGTCCACATCGGAGGGTGCCGGCTTGGTGAGAAGGTACAGACGGAGGTTAGCCAAGGCCTCCTCATACATTCCGGCTTTATCTTGGGCGATGGCGAGATTGCGGTAACCGTTTGCCAGCCACGGAGCAAGCTTATTCACCTGCCGGAACTCATTGCAGGCGTCATTGAAGTCGTCGGAGGTCTTAGCACCTTCCACGACTGCCACGCCGCGTGACATGTGCCTTTTGGCCTCGGCAGACACCTCGGGCGATGGGTTCATCGTCAGCGCCAATGCGATGATCTTCTCGCGCAGCGCAATGTCGTTGGGGTTCTTCTGAAGATCGGCGACGTACTGGTTGAGCGTGTCCTGCGGGCTGGCCGACTCTGCCCGCGCGGGAATGGAGCGGGCCTCTTCGGGAATTGCTTTTTGTGAACCGCGTCCCTCCAGAAGTTGCACCACTCCCGTCTTTCCTTTGGAGGTTGCCGCGGTTAGAGCTGTTTGACCATCATTGTTCTTGACCTTTGTGTTAGCGCCCCTTTCCAACAGCAGCTTTACCACCTCGGTTTGGCCGTCGAGCGCTGCACGAATTAGTGGTGTGTTGCCCCATATATCCTTAGCCTCAATATTGGCACCACCTTTCTCCAGCAGCAGCATTACAATCTCGACATTGCCGCGGACGGCGGCCATGTGCAGGGCCGTTTCACCGGTAACGGTGTTTTTGACATCAATGTTGGCGCCCTTTTCTAGCAACAGCTTCACCACGTCGGTATTGCCCCTGTTGGCCGCTATAAACAGCGCCGTTCGGCCTTCGCTGTCCTTCGCCTCAATTTTGGCGCCCTTCTCCAGCAGGAGTTTCACCACTTCGGAGGAGCAAGCGGCGTTATCGGCGTCAAACATCAGTATTGAGGCTCCATAGCGAGTAGCATTGACATTGGCGCCATTCTGTAGGGCCGTCTGCACCTGTGGCAGATAGCAATTACCGAACAGATACTGTTCTGGACCGCTTGAGCCGGCTTGGCCTGCCACCAGAAGACTCAACGACAAAACCATTACTAAGAGAATGACTGCTACCAGGGCTTTCCTCATCGCTTCCTCCGCACCCCCACGAGGGCAGTGCGATTCACTTTAAGTTAGAGCCGAACATCTCTGCGGGCCGAGGGGAGGTGCCAGAGCGCGCCTCGCAGAGTCGATCACGAGTGCAGTCCAGGAATATGGTCCCCGTGACCTCTTCTCCGGCGCCGGGACAAACTATGCCGAAGACACGAATACCTCGCTAAGAGTCCACTTCCGTGCTGGTGCTAACACGGCTATTCTGTGCCTGTCTTGCCAGAACGCAAACAAGTAATTCTCGGTTCAGGGGGGATTCCCGTTTTGGTACAGGCGCAGGCGGATTGGGGGTGACGCCAGATGCGCGCCGCCGCTCAAGGGCGCCATTACGGCCCATCTGGAACTGCGCTGAGCAGCGCTGAGACGACAAGCATTGGGCCGGCAACCTGGATGAGCGAGATAAGGACATTGTCGGATCTCCTAGTACTCTTTCCTTGGGGCCCGGGGTGACTTATCTATTGAACGTCCGATGCTGGGAATCTTGCACCCCTTTTCGTGGGATACGAGAGAATGACGTTAATAACAGCAGTCGCTCCGCGCGGGCGGACAGCGCAGTGCTCAAGTTGCAATGTCGCGGATCTTTGTGGCGGGTTCTGACGATGAAATCCGCCAAGAGGTCGCCCCTTCCTGGGGACTCTCGATGATGCCTTTAACGTCATCGGCGCGTAACCGCGCCGAGCAGAGCCGTAGCTTTTACATGCGAGTCCTCGTTCACGGTAATTACGACCGTGCACTGTCGTCCTCGCACATTGCATTCAAGGTGAAATATCTGCTGCCATGTTCTGAGGATCGGTTTCCGGTCGCTGCCGATCGGGTAATACTCTCACAGCGTTTTGCTCAAGGGGCTTTTAGAACGGACGCTCGGAAGCAATTCAGTCCGCGGGTAGTAGGTGGCGGGATCCGCTGTATTCGGCGGCTTCATAACAGTTGTAGTGGAGTGGCCGGAATCGTTGTATGCCGCAGTGGTGCTGCTGCCAAGCAGCACGAAACAACCCAGCAACCAAATGCAACCCCCGCGCAACCAGGGGCGATCCCTACGCGGAACAAATCTTGGCGATTGCCTGTAAATAGTTGAATCGGAAGAGGGAAATGGCGCGCCCTGAGAGATTCGAACTCCCGACCTACTGATTCGTAGTCAGTCGCTCTATCCAGCTGAGCTAAGGGCGCGCAAATAATTAGGTTTCAGCGTTCCCAGGTGGGGTGCAGTCTGCACGATCCCACTCTCGATTCCCCTGAACTTGATTGTAGCGAGCGCGCCTTCATTCTGTCCAGTCGCTCATCCCGTGTCCGTTAGCTACGCCGGACAAGTTCGCGTGCCTCCAGCGGAGCAACCCGAGCTGGAGGGCAATCGTCAAGAGCCGTTTCGAGCATGACCGCAAAGAGGCTTGGCAGGCTGCGGAAAAACGCGAGGAGGGCAGGATTCCCGGCGGGTATCGTGTTTGCGCGTTCCACAACGTTGCCTTCACCGACGCGTGCCGCGCTATCGCAGCCGTTTCAGCAAGCACCAGTTCACGCAGCCGCAGATGCTGGCCATCTTGTGTCTGATGCGCTACCAGGACTGGACCTATGGCGAAGCCGAAGCCCGGCTCGTGGAACACCGCGAACTGCGGTCCGTCCCTGACGACACCACCCTGTACCGCTTCCCGCGCCTTGGGCGAGGCAGCGATCACCCACGCGCTCAACGAAGTGGTGCATCGCATCCCACTGCTCGGAATCGCCGTGATCTCGTTACTCTTGCTGTCTGCCTGGCGTCGGCCGAGCACCAGATTATTCTCACTGGCCCAGGTGCTGACCATGCGATGGCTTTGCCGCCCGCTTGGCGCAAGCCACGGATCGCCTTGCCATCGATGCTGACCACTTCGCCCGCGCTCAACTTGGCCACGCCCGCACCCAACCCGGAAAACAGTTCTCCAACTCCAGAGGGTCCAGCGCCGAAAATCCCCGAATGAAGGTGTCGTGCGACGGGATGCCGCCCGGCAGGGTGCGAAATGCGCCCAGCCAATCCCGCTTGGACTCGCCGTAGTTGGCAATATCGTTCAGCTTGCGGCACCGCTTAAAACAGCCGCAATGGTTATAAACAAAATTTCTTCGAGCAGATACTCTTTCGTCCGCTCGACGCGGGAATCGATCAATCCGGCGAACTACTTCAGGGGCCTTTCCATTCCCTCATCCCACTTCGCCACATCAACTGCGCATATAGCAATTTGAGATGCGTCGGCCCTGACTGCAACGTCCTTTTGGTTGCTACTTCAACTTTCTGACCTGTTCAATTCGAAGTTATTGCGTAGAATATTGGGGAAGACTTTTAAGGCAGTTTCAGGATAAATTAAAAAATAGCACGACGTGGAGAACGCCTTGGCTCGCGCGGGGCGTCAACCCGCGCTTCCGCTATCCTGTTCGTGATTCCGACAGATGCCTGCTTTCAGAGAAATACGACGAAGCGAGAGGGCGCTTACCGAGAACCAGGCCCGGGAGATTCTGGCGCGCGCCGAGCATGGCGTGTTGTCCACCCTGGGAGCTGACGGATGGCCTTATGCCGTCCCCGTGAACCACGTACTATCCGGGGACATGATCTACATTCACTGCGCCGTCGAGGGACACAAACTGGAGAACATCGCCCATGAAGAGCGGGTCTCCTTTTGCGCCGTGGCGGACGCCAGGGTGTTGCCGGCTAGGCTGACCACCCTCTATGAGAGTGCCATTGTATTCGGACGGGCGACTCTGGTAGCGGATCCCACGGAGAAACGACGGGCTCTGGAACTTCTGGCCATCCGTTTCTGCGGGGCGCTGTCGCCCAACGCGGAAAAGGCGATCGCCACTTCCGCCTCCCGAACCGTCGTGGTGCGCATCCGTCTCGAACGAATTACCGGCAAGGCCCATCATTCCACCTGAGTTCGCGCTCGAAGCTTCGAAACCACTTCACGTTGGAATGAACTGCCGTTTTCAATCAGAGCAATGGGTTGTGCCGGGCGCGCTTCAACCGTATTCCGGAACCGGCGTTATGGCCGGCTTCGTGCAGGCCGGGCACGCTGGACCGGGCTTTTGCTGGCCGGAGAGACGTGAAACGGAAGTCGTTGCCGCGGACAAGCGAGCCCAAGGCCGCGCAGTCTGTTGTGTAAACATATTGAAACGCCCCAGTTGCTCCATACCAAACATTGCACAGTGTGGGACGCAGAGATTTCCGGCTCATAGGAGGATTAATATGGAGCGATACCAGAAGGTCGTGCGGTTGGCAAACCAGCTGCGACCGGAAGCTGTTGAGTTCACCCGCCGCCTCGTGCGTTGTCCATCCTTGGGGGGAAGCGAAAAAGGCGTTGCAGACCTTTTACTCGCGGAAATGAAGAGCATCGGGTATGACCAGGTGTTTCGTGATGACTGGGGTAATGTGATTGGCATTATCAATGGCAGCCAGCCTGGCCCGGCCATTGTCTACAACGGTCATATGGATCATGTTCCCCCTGGCGAGTTGTCGCTATGGGGAGGGTATGATCCCTATGGCGCCGATATCGATGTTGGGGAGATAGATAATCGGGATGCCAGTAAGAAAGAACGGGCCGAAGTTATTCATGGAAGGGGTGTCGCGGACCTGAAGGGTGCTCTGGCCTGCGCTATTTATGCCGGAAAACTTCTCTTGCAACTACGTGATCAAGGTCTAGCCCTGAATGGCAAGTACATCGTTACGGCGGTTTGCCTCGAGGAGCCCGGTGATCAGGTCGGAACTATCCAGCTGATCGACGACACTTTTAAGAAGTTGCAATTGGACTATGATGCCGCCGTGTCTTGTGAACCAACATCCCTGGACATCGCGTTAGGGCATCGCGGCCGGGTTGAGCCTGTCGTTAGCGTATACGGCAAAATCTGCCATGGGAGTGCGCCCTGGTTGGGAATCAATGCGGTGTACAAAGCCAACAAGTTTATTGACATGGTCGCCAATGAGTTGCCCAATAGCTTTCCATCTGATCCGGATCTCGGGAAGTCCAGTATCGCAATGACAATTATTAAGGCTAGCCCTGGAGAGCTGTGCATTGTTCCAGAACGCTGCGATATGAACTTTGATCGCCGGTTTGTGCCTGGCGAGACGCCTGAGAGCTGTATCCAACAGTTGCAGGACATCATTGACGACCTTTCTAAAGAAGATTCGGAATTCAAAGCTGAAGTGAAAATAGCTGAAGTAGTCCAGAAATTCTATACTGGAAAGTCGGTTAAGATCGCCAATAAGAAGAACGCCTGGAAGACTCCAAGGGAGCATCCGTTCGTTCAGGCTATGGCTGCAGGTCTCGAAGCCGTTGGTCAAGAGGTCAGGTATCGCTACTGGTACTTCGGTACCGATTTATCAAAGATAGCCGCGGAAGATCAGAAGCCCGCGATTGGCTATGCGGCTGGTCAGGAGCAGTTGATCCATACCCCAGCCGAGAAGCTGCGGACTGACTACATGGAAAAGAGTATCGCGGGTTATGCGGCAGGCTATTTGAAAATAATGGAGCTGCCGAAAGAAGCGTTCCAGCGATTGTAAGGCGAGTGGTCCAGCGCGATATTTTTAGTATCCGAAAGTTCGAATTGACAAGCTTTATCGTCGGCGTTAACTTCAAGGGACTTTTTGATTCACATTTACACGGAGACATTGCCCTGCTGCCTGGGTAAATTGATTGAAGAGCTATAAGCATTGACGGGGCGGAACCGGCAGAGCTCGGTTTAAACGTCGGATGAGGCACGATGACCGCCGTTTTTGGATTGAAAAAGGAAACCTCGGGGCATGAGGTGAGATTATGAAGGCAATAAAAGTCGTGTTAACCCTGGTTCCATTCATTTGGATCGTAGGCATGATACCCATTGTCAATAGGGTCAGACCACTCGTTCTCGGCCTTCCATTCTTGGCCTTCTGGTTGGTTGCCGGTATCCCCGTAACCTTTGTCTGTATTTGGGGACTTTACAACATCGACTCGAAGCGTAACCGGGACTCTTGACAGCGAAAGGCGGGTGGGAGGAATGACGAACCAAGTAACTGCCATTGGCATAATCCTTCTCTTTGTCATCGGGGCCACTATCGTTGGCATGATTCCCGGTATAAAGCAAAAGATGACGCTGGAACAATGGGCGGTAGGTGGCCGTAACTTCGGCCGCTTGCTGAACTGGTTTATTCTGGCGGGTGAGATCTATACCGCCTTTGCCTTTCTTGGCGGCAGCGGCTGGGCTTACGCCCGGGGCGGCCCGACCTTTTATATCCTGGGGTATTGTACTTTGGCCTATGTGGTTGGCTACTATGTACTGCCGGCGATGGCTCCCATCGGCCGCCGCCACGGATTGATGACTCAACCCGATCTGGTGGAACATCTTTACGAGAGCCGTTCGCTGGGAATTCTTACCGCCTGTGTCGGTGTAACCTTCCTCCTGCCGTATCTGCAGCTTCAGCTCACCGGCTTGGGCTTGATTATCGAAACCTGCTCCTACGGGCTCTTTACCAGGGTGCCGGCCATGCTCCTGGCCTTTACCATGGTTGCCGCCTTCGTTTATTTGAGCGGTCTTAAAGGGGTTGCAATCACCGCGGTCATCAAGGATGTAGTAATGATTCTGGCGGTGGCTTTTTTCGGCATCTATTTGCCTATCCATTTCTTCGGCAGCGTCGGTGGCATGTTTAAGGCGTTGGACGCCGCCAAACCCGGATTTTTGACGGTGCCGGGTGGTACCAAGAATCTCGATGTAAGCTGGATGATGTCTACCCTTGTACTGACCAGCTTGGGTTTTTATATGTGGCCCCACCTTACGGGGAATAGTTTCAGTGCCAAGAATCCCGACGTACTGCGGCACAATGCCGTGTACTTGCCCCTATATCAGATTTGTATGCTATTCCCAATGCTGGTCGGGTTTACCGCCTTGCTGATCATTGTTCCGGCCCTTAAGACGCCCGACATGGCCTTCATGGCCCTGGTCCGTCAAGTACTTCCCGGATGGGCGCTGGGCCTTGTGGGCGGCGCTGGCGCGCTGGCCTGCATGATCCCGGCCGCCGACCTCCTGTTGACCACATCGATGCTTTTCACTCGCAATATCTTTAGCCGGACGGTAGGCAGAGACATCACTCCGCAATTCCAGGGCAAGCTTGCCCGGATTGTGGTTCTCGTTTTGACAGTTGTCGCACTGGCGTTGGCTATCTATCTCCCCAACATGCTTGTCAACTTGCTGCTTACCGGTTACTCCGGCGTAACCCAGTTCTTCCCGATGATTGTCTTAGGCTTGTTCTGGAAATCGAGCACCAAAATCGCGTCTTTCGCCGGCCTGATCGTGGGCGAGTTCCTGGTTTTCTATCTGATGCTTAACAAACTTGACCCTCTGGCCGTCTGGGGACTTCACCTCAACGCTGGGTTCGTCGCCTTGGTTGTTAATATGGCAGTATTCGTGGCCGTTAGCTTGACTACCCGCACGCCAGCCGGCATCGAACGGAAAACCCGCGCCATCGATGGCATGAACTCATCTCCAGCAGCGTCAACAACCTTGAGCACTCGTTGATCTGTTCGGCGAGAGAGGGCGCGTTCGCGGACTCATCGAGAAGCATGGAGGGTCGATGCGCATTTGCTCCACCATGAATGGCAGCCGGAGAGAAATCATGCGGCAGCCATAGGCTGAAGTCGAAACTCCGGTCACGCTGCCGAAATACACACGGATGCATGAGCGCTTCTTAATGGCTGGTTTAACAAAGCTTTTGCTGGGGTTTGTTTCATAAGCCGAAGTTCGTGGAAACGGCGAATCCCCGCAGGGGCTAAAGCCCGCATTGTCGTTGGCTCTGGCTCTGGACGGCGCGGCTGCTGGAGAAGGGGTACAGTCAATCGGAAGTGGCGCGACTTGAGCGATTCGCATAAAGGGCGGCTCACAATCTCCAAAGAATCGAAGGTATTGCTCTGGCTCACACCTGTTGGTTCTTACTCGGAGCCGTGGAAGACCTTGCCGCGTCTTCTGATCTACGGCTGGCTGCACAGACTTTTACCCGAGCGAAGTACCTGCTTCACTTCTCTTGGATACAGCTGGACGTAAAGCCCGAATAAAGAGTTCATAAATAGTTGGTAAACGCAGGTTTTGGGCAGCAGCTCAGGACAGATGACTCACAGATGACTCGTGGAGCGATGAGGCATTCAGTAAGGGATCAAGCCTGCTGCAACAACAGCTTGCTGGGCTGGTCATAACGCTCACAAAGAAGAGCGCGAGAGAAAAGTCGACAGATCCGGAGGCCCGGGCCTGGAGCGCGTGCGAGTTACGGCCTTGTAGCCCGTGCTGGTTCGCCACTCGTTCCTGCCGTTATGTCGTGCTTTGGAGAGCAAACGGCAAGAGAGAAATCAATGATGTATTGGACTGGGTTTGTGCAGAAGAGGCAGGGCGTCGACTGGATTTCCTGCACGTCTTCACGCAGCACGCTCAAGGGAAAAGACCGCAGGCATTCCGTGCAGGTCAGCACGATGTAAGGCACTCCCTGGGAGTCCTTTCCGTTCCTTGGTATCCAGACCGGAGCCGACTGCCGATGATGGTTCATCGCTCGCGCCGTCGATCTCCGAATTAATTCGTCGACCGTGCGCAAGAGTTCTTAGGGATGATGTTGGCCTTTGGCATAGAACGCGTCGGCGATGACTCCGCCAGGGATGCGATCACCGGACTCGTATGCGCCGCTGACCGCAACCACAGGGACTTCAGGAAAGCGACGGCGCACGATAGAGAGGAACTCGAATCCCGACATCTGCGGCATGTTGAGATCAGAAATGATGATGTCCGGGGTCACGCTTCTGAGCTGCAACAGCGCGTCAAAGCCATGTTCCGCCGTACTGACGTCGTGCCCTGCCGCATTCAAGAACACTGCCATACTCTCGCGAATGGCTGGCTCATCGTCGACAATAAGGACTCGGTGCTTAGATGCGTTGCTCATAGCCGGCACGCCTCTTCGTGCTGGTCGGACAAATGGTGATCTCCTCGAACAAGAATGCCATTTCCGGGAATCTATAGCTGCGCAAGGTTGCTCGCTTTGGTATGAAATTATGCTCCGGAAATACCTGGACGTCTACAACCCAAGCTGACGATATGAGCAATTTTGATCAGGCGCCCGGCCGGCTGGCGGCTACATCCGGATGCAGGCAAAACACTGACACGATACCGGGGAATCACGCTGCTGCTGCCCGTGGTTTGTCGCTCCTACCTGGGCAAAGTGCCGATGCGGCCTTCCGGTCCCGGATACAGGTACCCCCAACCGCAGTTGCCCTCCAGCTATCACAACAAGCGGGAGCAGGAGCCGGCACTACCGTGAGGCCTGCCAGCAGGGGACAGGGATGCGTGAAAGCCGAGCCCAAACCGTGGTCTTTTCGGTCGTGCCCCGAGCACTTTGAAGATGAAAAAGCATGAGAATCATACGCTGCGAGTCCGGGTGGGACATCGCGGCATGGTTTTCACCGGCAAAAAATGGCGGACGCACGAAAAAGCCGGTCACAGCAGAATAAGCCCAAGCGCCTGATCCGGCGCTTGGGCCGCATTCTTGATCCTCTTGCTTCTTGGTTCGTTGCTCTCCTGAAGTCGGCTGCTATGGCTTCCTGGTTTTCTTCTCCTTTGCCGGGGGCTTTGCCGCTTTGGTGGTCCCGCCACCGATCTCTAGCAGCGTCAGTGAATCCGCAGCATTGAAAGGATACTCGCGGACGGACTCCTGGGACGCCTGGCCGGTGCGACTTAGAGTAATGTCCACCCGGCGATTGCTGGCCAGAATGATCGTTCTCATATTATCGAGCACCCTCTGCCGGTCTTCCGTGCTCAACTCGGGGTTCCGTTCGACCGCATCTTTCACCTCGGCGTCGGTGAGGTTTTGTTGTTTACCGAACGCTTCGGTCTGGATGTTAGCGGCGGGAACGCCCAGTTCGACCAGGAAACGCTTGGTGCGATTGACACGCCGTTCGGAGAGCGCCTGATTGTATTCCACGGAACCGCGCGGATCGGCATGGCCTTCAAGGGTCAAGCGGGCATCCGGCTTGCTCTGGAGATATGTCTGGAAATCAGCGGCGAGTGTACTGAGAGTTTTCTCTTGGCTGGCAAGCAGGCCGGCGTCGGGATTGGCGAGCGTTGGCTTGGCCGTCGCAAAATAAACACTGTGGAGGGCTAGCCTCCTTTCGATGGCGCTCACATTTGGCGGTGGCGGCGGGGCCTGTACGTTCACCGTGGTTGTGGAAGAAGCCGTGAGCGGCGGATTGCGGTCATCGCCGACATTGCAGATCACGGTAATTGTCCCAGGCTGTGCACCCCTGCTGTCCAGGGTAGCGGTGGAGGTGTTGCCGCTAATGTTCCCGGCGCT
>Ga0182014_10005296_pt1 | contig 14389 bp, 11 predicted proteins | sample 612S2DmetaG_FD_120489 | JGI IMG/M metagenome (GOLD analysis project Ga0182014, IMG submission 120489) | Permafrost microbial communities from Stordalen Mire, Sweden - 612S2D metaG | ecosystem: Environmental > Terrestrial > Soil > Wetlands > Permafrost | place: Sweden: Stordalen | collected... | reverse complement strand
CGACGAGAACGCGATTGGCTTGGTCGTGCGCTCGGAGCGTCGGCTGAACGAAAGCCGCGAACCGCCGACCCGCGAGGAGCGCGACGCAGCCCTGTTGCGGCGGCTTTCGCGCGAGCGCGTCAAGACGAGCAGTCTCGACGAAGCGCGGGAAGCGAGGTCGGACGAGAAGTCGCCGCAGCGCCAGCCGGAGCGGCCGGAGGAAAGGCTTCACCTCGCGAAAGAGCGGGGCAAGACGCGCGCGCGGCGCAAGGAGCTCGGTCATGAGCTCTGAGCCGCTTCAGCGGGCCGCGGGGCGCGCCCCGCCATCTGTTTCGAACGGGTCGCCGCCCTCGATTCCCCGCGAAGCGGAACCAGGAACAGTAAGTGGCGGCCACAGCGGATCCTCGACGGTCCGCGAACCCTCGGTTCTCGTTGAGCTGCCGGACCCGATCCCCGTCACGGCGCAGGAACTCGATGTGCTGGAGCGCTATCTCGGAGCCGCCCTTGACGCGTTTCTCACAGGCAAATCGGCATAGTCGTGAGCGGAGCGCCGGATCCACAACTCGTTTGGTTTTTCTCGCTTTCCGTCTCGCGCGAACCCAAGTAAAGTGCGAGACTCCGAGGACGAAGAGCCGAAGTTTATAAGGCACGCCATGGTCTCCCGCAAAACCCAGCAACCGTCTCCTCCGCCCGTTCAGGCAAGCGTTCCGCGCGTCGCTCTCTACCTGCGCGTATCGACGGGGCGACAGGCCGAGAACGATGTCAGCCTGCCGTCGCAAAGCAACCAAACCCGCGATTATTGCGAACGGCAGAGCTGGCAGGTCGTGGATGAATATGTAGAGCCGGGCGCGACCGGCACGGACGATCGCCGTCCCGAATTCCAGACGCTGATCGATCGCGCCTGCGATGCCGATCACCCCTACGACATCATTCTTGTGCACGCGTTCTCGCGCTTTTATCGCGACGGCGCCGAAATGGAAATTTTGATCCGCAAACTTCGGCGGCACAAAGTCGAGGTGATCTCTGTCACCCAGCCCTCGGGCCGCGATCCCTCGACGCAGATGATTCGTCAGATCATCGGCATCTTCGACGAGTACACTTCCAAGGAGAACGGACGGCAGGTGAAGCGTGCTATGAACGAGAACGCCAACCAGGGCTTTTGGAACGGCGCCACGCCGCCGCTCGGCTACATCATCGTCGGCGCCGAACAGCGCGGTTCGAAGTTGAAGAAAAAGCTGGAGATCGACCCGGTCGAAGCCGAAGTCGTGCGGCTGATATTCCGGCTTTACCTCGAAGGCGATCGGGCGACCGACACGCCGCCCCTGGGGGTGAAGGAGACGGTCAAGTGGCTCAATAAGAAGGGCTACACGACCAAGCGCGGAGGTCTGTTCGGCGTCGGCGCGCTGCACCATATCCTCACCAACACCGCCTATGTCGGGCGTTGGCCCTACAACGTCCGCGACTCCCAAACCGGTGAGGTGAGGCCGGCAAGCGAATGGGTGGATATCCCGACCCCTCGCATCATCGACGACGCGACCTTTGAAGCCGTAAGGGCGAAGCTCGTCGCCAACAATCCGAAGGTCAGTCCGGTTCGCGCGGTCAGCGGGCCGATCATGCTCACCGGGCTCGCCACCTGCGCCCATTGCGGCGCCGGGATGACGTAACGCGCTGGCACCTCGCGCTCGGGTCGGGTCTACGCCTACTACACCTGCGCGGGACGGGCGCAGAAAGGGCCGGAGGCCTGCCGCGGCAATACGATTCCCATGGCTAGGCTCGACAGTCTCGTATTGCCCGCGCTCGAGGAACGTCTTCTGCAACCGGAGCGGTTGACCGAAGTGCTGCTCGCGTTATTGCAGCGGCGCGCTGCGAGGGCTCAATCCATCGAAATGCGACTGGTCAATCTGCAGTTGGAAGTCGCACGGGCGGAGGAGGGCTTGCGCAGGGTCTATCGCATGGTCGAGACGGGCGTCGCCGAACTGGACGATCTGCTCGCTGATCGGATCAAGGCCCTCAAAGGCGAACGGGAGCGGGCGGAAGCCGCTTTGGACCGTGCGCGCAGTGAAGGCGGAGCCGCGGTCTCGATCGCGCCGGAAAAGGTCGTGGCGTTCGGCGCCCTTATGCGCGACGTGCTTCAAAACGCGGCCACGCCCGCACGAAAACTGTACCTCCGCGCGCTGCTCAGCGCTGTCGAGGTCGATGATAAAACCATCAGGATCAAGGGGAATCGTAACGTTCTCGCGGCGGAAGTCGCGGGAACCGCCTCCGGCGATGTGGTTCAGTTTTCTGGACCGAAATGGCGCGCCCGGAGGGATTCGAACCTCCGACCCCCAGATTCGTAGTCTGGAGCCGTGTGAATCCGATCTCGGCAACTATAGCGACGTTGCCGCGGTGATGGTCAGACCGACGCTGATTTGGCTTTCACGGTGCCGCGGGGTTTCCGAGGATCGAGCAACGCCGCCTGGATAGGCGCAAGTTGCATATTCGCGATCCATCGGTGGTTGCGGGCCCCCGCAACCAGCAATACAGAAGCCCCAGAGGCAAACCCCTCTGGGGCTTTTTGCGTTCTTTGTGCGCAAATCGCCGGGTGCGACATTTGTTCCTCAGGATAGCGGACAAGTTGCTCTACTAACAAACATCGGATCTCGCTGATTTTGGTCACCTGTGGCGGCAGGCTTCTCGCCGACGCGAGGCATGCAATTCCTGTTTGGCCATTGTCGCACCGACCCGCGGCGGAATCGTCGCCGCGCTCGAATTGAAAGGGCGATGAGATGGCCGGTCCACTGATCCTCGCGATCGATCAGGGTACGAGTTCGACGAAGTGTTTGCTGGTCGACGAGCGCGGCGCCGTGGTCGGGCGCGGTCAGGCGTCGGTGTCGTTGGCGACGCCGGAGCCGGGCTGGGTGCAGCAGGACGCCAACGAGATCTGGGCGAGCGCTCGTCGCGCCGTGGCTGAGGCGCTCGACGCCGACGCCGACGCCGCCAAGCGCGTCGTTTCGGTCGGCCTCAGCGTCCAGCGCGAGTCTTGCGTCATCTGGGACCGTCGAACCGGCGAGGCGCTGACGCCGGTTCTGTCGTGGCAGGACCAGCGCACCGAAAGCGTCTGCGCCGCCGTGCGCGCAGCTGGGCATGGCTCCGCCGTTCGCCGCACGAGCGGCTTGCCGCTCGACCCAATGTTCTCCGCCGCCAAGGCGCGGTGGCTGCTCGACCGTCAACCGGAGCTCCAGGCGCGCGCCAAGGTGGGAGATGTCTGCATCGGCACGATTGACGCATTCCTCCTGTCGCGCTTCGGCGGCGAGGCCGTCGTCGAAGCCGGCAACGCCTCGCGCACCCAGCTCTTCGATGTTGTCGCCGCGCGTTGGGACGAAGAGCTGCTGTCGATCTTTGGCGTGCCTCTCGCCGCCATGCCGCGCGTCGTAGCCTCCACGGGACCCTTCCCGACGACGCGCGGCCTTTCTCCTCTCCCCGACGGCGTTCCCGTTGGCGCCGTGATGGCGGACTCGCATTCCGCCTTGTTCGCCCACGGCGCGTTCTCGCCTGGGCCGGTCAAGGCGACCCACGGAACCGGATCGTCAGTGATGGGCCTCGTCGACCGCGCGAACGTGCGCGACGGCGACGCCGGCGCGCCTGGCGTCTGCCTGACGCTCGCCTGGCAAATTGGCGCCCCGGTCCTCGCCTTCGAGGGCAACATCCGCAGCGCCGGTTCGACCTTGATCTGGGCCGCGGAACTGCTCGGCGTGACGACGCAGGAGCTTGCCGATCTCGCCGCGACGATGCCCGACTCGCGCGGCGTGCACCTGGTCCCGGCGTTCGGCGGCCTCGGCGCGCCATGGTGGGACGCCTCAGCGTCGGCAACCGTGACCGGCTTCGCCTTCGGCGTCACGCGCGCGCCGCTCGCCCGGGCGGCGCTCGACTCGATCGCCCATCAGATCGCCGACGTTCTCGACGCCGAGCGCGCCTTCGGCGCGAAGGTCGACCGGCTTCTGGTCGACGGCGGTCCGACCCGCAACGACCAGTTGATGCAGTTCGAAGCCGACATGGTCGGCGTGCCCGTCAAACGCACGACGGTCTCGGAACTGTCGGCGATGGGCGTGGCGCATCTCGCCGGCGTCAGCGCCGGTCTGTTCACCCTCGAGCAGTTGAGCAAGCTCGATCGCGGCGGTCAGAGCTTCGAGCCGCGCATCGCCGAGGAGGTCCGACGAAGCGAAAGAGCAGCGTGGGCGCGCGCCGTGAACCGCGCGCGCGGGCGGCCGATCAATTGAGCGAAGGGTGAGCGCAACGAGAGGCGCCGCCCCAACGCCGACAAGAGGAGCCGCAATCCCGAACAGACGGTCAGCGCCGGCGTGTTGTACTGGTGATCGCGCCGGTAGCGCGAAGCTCGGCAATGAGACCCTGGAACGATGCGGGGTTATTAGGCCTTCGCGGCGGACTGGTATCCCCGCGCCCTTGGGCGGCGGCGGGAGCGGGCGCCCTCACTTGGCGGCGTCGATGCGAGCGACGCTTTCGCCGGCGCTGAACTCGACCGCCATCTTGAATTGCAGCCGCTTCGGCGTGGCCTTGTCCGTCGTGGCCTGTGCGCTTTGTTCGTCTGACGTCCGCGCGATTTCGGCGATCACGGCCTCGCCGAGACGTCGCCCGATCTCAGTCCAATCCGTCTGAAAGCTGGTCAGCGTGGGAATGAGATATTGCGTCCGCGCCTCCGGCAGAAGGGCGAGGATGGAAACGTCGCGGCCCGGCCGCAGACCGGCCTCGCTGAGTCGCCGATAGAGCGCCGCCGCGTGCATCGAGTCGGTGAGGATGATCGCCGTCGGTCGGGGATCGGCGGCGAGCAGCGCCTCGGCGGCTTCGGCGCCGCCGCGCTCGCCCGCCGGGCGGCGCACTTCCCAGGCTTCGTCGATCGCCAGATCGTGCGCGCGCATAGCGCGGCGGTAACCGGCCTCGATGAGATCAACGTAGTTGGTGGCGACGTGGGGCAGGGCCAAGCCGATCCGTCGATGTCCAAGCGCTGCGAGACGGTCGACCGCGCCCTTGATCGCACCTTCGAAATCGGGATCGACCCACGCGTGGCGTGCAGCGGCTTTCGTCCGGCCGAAGGTGACGAAGGGTCGGCGCAGTTTTGTGAGATATTCCACCCGCGGATCGGCGCCCCCGGTATCCGCGACAATCAATGCGTCGGCGAGGCCGCGTTCGGTCACTCGACGCAGTGTGGCGAGTCGTTCTTCCTTTTCGCCTTCGAGAAAGATCGCCAAGTCGAGGTCGTCCTGGCCCAAGCGACGCTTGAGCCCGTCGAGCACGGAGAGGAACACGGTGTTGATTAACGTGTCGTCCGAACGACTCGGGACGATCATCGCGACGAGGTCCGTCTTGCCGCGCCGTAGGCTCCGCCCCGATTGATTGGGCGAATAGCCCAGCTTCGCAGCCGCTTCGCGCACGCGCTGGCGGGTCAGCGGATTGACGTCAGCGCGATCGTTCAACGCTCGCGACACCGTGCCGATCGAGATGTCGAGATGCCGGGCGAGATCGCGGATTCCGACCAAGGCCTTGCGCTGTCCCAAGATATGCATGCCGTGTCGCGTTCGAATCGGCGCGGGGCCGCGCCGCTCGTATTAGAGGCGCGCCTTGCGCCTTGACAAGACGAGCGCCTCCCACTAGCGTCGTAAACGTTTACGGTGATTGTCGCAACGTCGATGGTCGGGATGGGATGGAGGCGCAGTTGGAGCTGAAGGCCGCCCTCGTCGGCTGTGGCGCAATGAGCCGAGCTTGGCTCCGCGCCGCCGCGAAAATTCCCGATTTGCGGATCGTCGGTCTGGCTGACCTCGACGTCGAGCGGGCGAAAGGTCGTGCCGCTGAATTTTCCCTGCAGGACGTCGTCATCGCCAAAGACGTTCACGAGCTTCTGTCGCGCAGTCATCCGGAATTGCTGTTTGACGTCGTTGTGCCGGCGGCGCGTCATGGGGTCGTTCGCGCTGGCCTTGCGGCGGGTTGTCACGTCCTGAGCGAAAAGCCGATGGCTGAGACGCTCGTCGACGCACGCGATCTCATCGCGCGCGCTCGGTCCGCCGGCCGCATCCATGCGGTCGTTCAGAATCGTCGCTATGTGCCAGGAGTCCGGCGTATTGCGCGGGCGTTGCATTCCGGCGCGATAGGCGCGCTCACCAGCATTCACGCCGATTTCTTTCTCGCGCCGCACTTCGGCGGCTTTCGTGAGGAGATGGATCACGTGCTGCTGCTCGACATGGCGATCCATGGCTTCGACGCCATGCGCTGCATGACCGGACTGGCCGCATCGGCCGTGTACTGTCAGGAATGGAACCCGCTCAATTCCTGGTATCGCCAGGGCTCCTCGGCGGCGGCGATCTTCGAGCTCGAGAACGGCGCCGTCTTCGTCTACCGCGGTTCGTGGTGCGCCGCTGGCCTGGGCACGTCATGGGAATGCGCCTGGCGTTTCGTCGGCGCGAAGGGCGCGCTGGTTTGGGATGGGGCCGATCAGATCCGGATCGAGGTCGTGGGCGGCGGCGCGCGCGATGGGTTGTTCGACGCCGTCAGCCCGCTCGAACCGCCGCCGCTCGCGGCAGAAGACCGTGTCGACGGCCACTTTGGCGTGCTCTCTGACTTCGTTGCGGCTGTCGGGTCGGCCACCGAGCCAGAGACGGTTGGTCACGACAACATCCGTTCGCTGGCGATGGTCATCGGCGCGATTGACAGCGCCAAAGCCGGCCGCCGCGTCGACATCGTCATTTGAATGGAATGTCCATGAGGAAGCTGCTCGACATCCGCATCGGCACGATGATCCGGGCCAACGCGCCCGATCCAGCGGCCAACGTGCGCCAAATCGTCGGATACGGCTTCGAGAGCATCGAGCCGTTCTTCTGGCAAACGATGAACAAGGACCTGCCGCTGCTCGCCAAGCAGCTTCGCGAGGCGATCGGCGACGCCGACGTCGTCATCGACACGCTCGGCATGTTCGGCAATCCATTGGAGGAGGGCGATCTCGACCGGCAGACCCTGGCCGGCTGGGAAGCGCTGATCGACAACGCCCACCATTTTGGCGCGCGAACAGTCGCCGGGTTCACCGGTCGGCTGCGCGGCAAGCCGATTGAGGAGAGCGTGCCAGCGTTCAAGAGGGTGTGGGGCGAGTTGGCGCGCCGCGCCGCCGACAAGGGCGTGCGCCTGGCGTTCGAGAATTGCGCGATGGACGGCAACTGGGCGAGCGGCGACTGGAACATCGCCCACAATCCGGACGCTTGGGAGCTGATGTTCGATGCCGTTCCAGCCGACAATCTCGGACTCGAATGGGAGCCCTGCCATCAGCTCGTCTATCTCATCGATCCTGTGCCGCAGATCCGTAAATGGGCCACGAAGTTTTTCCATGTTCACGGCAAGGACGCGACGGTGCGTTGGGATGTCGTCCGCGAGCACGGGGTGTTCGGCAAGCACCGGTTCGTCCAGATGCGCACGCCGGGCTTCGGCGACAGCGATTGGGCTCGGATCATCAGTGAGCTGAGGCTCGCCGGCTATGTCGGAACGATCGACATCGAAGGTTGGCACGACCCGGTCTATCGCGAGGAATTGGAGATGACCGGCCAGGTTCGCGCGTTGAACTACCTGAAAGATTGCCGCGGCGGTCCACGCATGATTGGCAACCCCGCATAACCCCTCCGGCTATCTCGACCGGACAACAAGAACACCGATTGCAAATCGGGTGACGCTTTGACCGGAAACAGCGCCCGCACAACGGGCAAGGGGAGGAAAAGCATGCTGAAGAGAGGATTTCTTCTGGGCGCGGCCGTGCTCACGCTAGCGGTCGCCTGCGCTAGCGCCGCCAGCGCCGAGACGCTACGCGACAAATGGTGCAAGGACGCGCATCTGCGCTTCTTCGTCGGCGGCGCGGAAGGCGACGCCTTCGCGTCCATTGTCTACAACGGCGCCAAGCAGGCGGAGCACGATCTCGGAGCGAAGGTCGACTACATCTTCTCTGGATGGAAAGCGGAGGCGATGGTCCAGCAGCTGCGGGAGGCGGTCGCCGCGAAGCCCGACGGCATCGCGATGATGGGTCACCCCGGCGAAGCCGCGATCATGCCGCTCGCCGAGCAGGCGTCGAAAGCCGGCATCAAGATGATGTACCAGAACGTGCCGCTCCCTGGCGTCACCGCCAAGTTTGGCGGCGGCTATGTCGGCGCGCAACAGGAGCCGCAGGGAAAGGCTTTAGGCGAGGAAGCGGTCAAGCGTTTCGGCCTAAAGAGCGGCGACAAGGCGATCGTGTTCGGGCCGTTCGACCAGCAACCGGAGCGCTATGTGCGCGAAGGCGCGACAGCCGACGCCCTGAGCGCCGCCGGAGTCGTGGTCACGAAGTTGGTTGCGCCGGCCGAAGCCGCCGCGGATCCCAATATTCTCATACCGACCGTCACGGCGGCGCTGCTCAACCAGCCGGACACCAAGATGATCGTCTACCCCGGCGGTCAGCAACTCGGCAACGTTCCGGCGTTCATGAAAGCGGCCGGCAAGAAGCCCGGCGACGTCATCGCGGTCGGATTCGACACCAGCCCCCAAATCGTCGAAGCCTTCAAGGCTGGCTGGGTCCAGCTCACGGCTGACCAGCAACCCTTCATGCAAGGCTATATGCCGATCCTCAGCCTCTGCCAGCAGATCGTCTATGGCCTGGCGCCGATCAACGTCGACACCGGCGCTGGATTCGTGACGCCGGAGAACTATCAGTCGGTTTCCGACCTCGCAAAGGAAGGCCTCCGCTGATTGAGGAAGACTGCGCCGCCGGCCCCTCGCGGCCGGCGGTCTTGCGAAGTGGGAGAGACGCCATGGCCGAGCGGTTGATCGAACTCCGCGACATCGCCAAATCCTTCGGACGCGTTTACGCGCTCGGAGGCATCAATCTGCACGTGGACAAGGGCGAGGTGGTCGGGCTGATCGGCGACAACGGGGCCGGCAAGTCCACGCTCATCAAGATCCTCGCGGGCGTGGTGAAGCCGACTTCGGGCGAAATTCTCGTCCGCGGCCGGCCAGTGGCGAACTGGAACGCGGCGAAGTCGCGCGAAGCCGGCATCGAAACCGTCTTTCAGGATCGCGCTCTCGCCGTACAGCAGACGATCGTCACCAACATCTTCATGGGCCGTGAACTCTCCGGTCTTTTCGGGTGGCTCCGCTTCGCCGAGGAAGAGCGGGAAGCGCGACGGCTCATGCGCGAAATCGGTTTCACCTCGCGGGTTTTCACGCCGCAATCGATTGTCGGCCAGCTATCGGGCGGCGAGCGCCAGGGCGTGGCCATCGCCCGCGCCATCTACAAGCAAGCCGACCTCATCATCCTCGACGAGCCGACCACGGCGCTGTCGCTGACCGAAACCGAAAAGGTGTTCCATTTCATCCGTCAGGTGAAGGCGAGCGGCCGGTCGATCATCTTCATCGGCCACAATATCTATCATGTCTTCGATATCGCCGATCGCTTCGTCGTCCTCGACCGCGGCACGGTCGTTCTTGAAACGACGCGCGCCGAGACGGCCTCGGCCGAACAACTGATCAACTTCATGCAGCGCGTGGCCCACCCGGCCGCCAATTCCGGCGCAGGCGCACAATGACCGACATCGCAGAACCGAAGCAAGACAAGCGGGGACACGTGACGATGGGCGCCGGGCCACACGATCTGATTCATCCCGCGGAGCGGCCGCTGCGACGGCTCTTTCTCGCCAATCGCGCTTGGATCGGCACGCTCGGCGTGTTTGCGGTGATGATGGCGATCTTCATCGTCGCCAATCCGCGCGTCTTCTCGAATTGGGGCCTCTACGCCTCGGTGCTGACGACGCTGCCGGTGGCGCTATTTCTGACGGTCCCGCTCGTCTACATCGTCACGGCGGCTGAGATCGACCTGTCTTTTCCGGCGACAATGGGCTTCGCCGCCTGGATTTTCGCCCTCGTCGTCCAGGCCGGCTACGACCCGTTCCTTGGCATCGCCGCGGCGATTGTGACCGGCATGGCATTGGGGCTCCTCGTCGGATCGCTCGTCGTCTACGCCAACCTGTCCTCGCTAGTGGCGACCCTCGGTATGAACTTCATGTTGCGGGGGCTCATCTTGATGCTCACGCAATCGAAGTCGATTGCGCTCGCTTCCCTCGATCAGAGCTGGGCCTACAAGATTCTCTCCAGCCAGGTCTACGGCGTGCCCGTGCAAATCCTATGGGCCCTCGCTTTCGTTTTCGTCTGCGCGTTGCTCTACAATCGCCACCGCTTCGGGGTTCAGGTACACGTTGTTGGCGACAATCCCGACAGCGCTAACGAAATGGGCGTCGACGTCAAACGCGTGCGGGTGAAGGCCTTCGTGTTCATGGGGCTCGGGGCGGCGCTGGCCGGCGTCTTCTCCACCATGATCAACTTCACCTGGTGGCCGACCTCCGGCGACGGCTACCTGCTGCCGGTCCTTGCCTCCGTGTTTGTCGGGGGCACGCCGACCTGGGGCGGGATCGGGACGGTGGTCGGCGGCGGGATCGGCGCGCTCATCGTGTCCTTCATCCAGACGGGGGTTGTCGGCGCCGGTCTCTCTGGCTTCTACGTTCAGTTCTTCAACGGCCTGATCATCATTTTGTCGCTGATCGGCCATCGCTGGAATCAGATTCGCTACCGCTAACCGACGAGCTGATCGGCCGGCCGCACGGACGCGGCCGGCGAGTCAAACAAAGTGACGGAACTCCGGGAGGCTTCGGTGAAGTTCAGCGACGGCGTCTGGCGAACCGCGAGCGGCTTTAAGGTCGCTTCGCCGCATCACGTCTTCGCCGTCAGGGCGACGGAGACCGAAGTTTTCATCGACTCGTCGTCATGCCCCTATCGCAGCCGTTTCGAGGATCAGGAGACCGTCTATCTCACTGTCCGCCTGTCGTCCCCGGCGCCGAACATCATCGGGGTGACCTTCGAGCATCACCGCGGTGGAGTCGATCGTGGCCCGGCGTTCGAACTGTTCCCCGATCCAGCAGTCAAGGCGATCGTCGTCGACGAGGCGGACTTCGTCAGCCTGTCGAGCGGCAACCTCACCGTCCGCATCGAGAAGCGCGACGACTGGCGGCTCGACGTGTTCCGCAGCGGCAAGCGCATCACCGGCAGCGCGCTCGGCGCTGGCGGCTACGCCGTCAACGCCGATGACCGCAAGACCTATGTCTTCGAACGCCTCGACCTCGGCGTCGGCGAACTGGTCTACGGGCTCGGCGAGCGCTTCACGGCGTTCACCCGCAACGGCCAGTCAGTCGAAATCTGGAATCGCGATGGCGGCACATCGACCGAGCAGGCTTACAAGAACATTCCCTTCTTTCTGACCAATCGCGGCTGGGGCGTTCTGGTCAATCAGCCTGAGCGGGTCTCCTTCGAGGTCGGGTCCGAGTTTGTCTCGAAAGTCGGCTTCTCTGTCGAAGGCGAGTCGCTTTCCTATTTTCTGATCGACGGACCAACGCCGAAGGACGTGCTCGATCGCTACACACGGCTGACCGGTCGCCCGGCTCTGCCGCCGGCCTGGTCCTTCGGCTTGTGGCTGACCACGTCGTTCACCACCGAATACGACGAGAAAACGGTCAACGGTTTTGTCGACGGCATGCGCGAGCGCGACATTCCATTGCACGTCTTTCATTTCGACTGCTTCTGGATGCGCGCCCAGCACTGGTGCGATTTCGAATGGGACCCCGTCGCATTTCCCGATCCGGAGCCGATGCTCGCCCGGCTGAAAGCCAAGGGGCTGCATATCAGCGTGTGGATCAATCCCTACATCGCTCAGCGGTCACGGTTATTCGATGAGGGCAGGGCCAAGGGCTACCTGCTGAAACGGCCCGACGGAGAAGTCTGGCAGTGGGACCACTGGCAGTCGGGCATGGGATTCGTCGACTTCACCAATCCGCAGGCTTGCGAGTGGTATGCCAGCCACCTGGAGCGTCTGGTCAAGCAGGGCGTCGACTGCTTTAAGACCGACTTCGGCGAACGCATCCCGACGGACGTCGTCTATCACGACGGCTCCGACCCGGAGAAGATGCACAACTACTACACGTTTCTCTACAATCAGCTCGTGTTCGGGCTCTTGAAGCGCCTCAGAGGCGAACATGAGGCGGTCGTCTTCGCCCGCTCAGCGACCGTCGGCGGACAGCGTTTCCCGGTTCACTGGGGCGGCGACAATGTCGCGAACTACGAATCGATGGCCGAAAGTCTGCGCGGCGGTCTCTCGCTCGGTCTTTCAGGGTTCGGCTTCTGGAGCCACGATATCGGCGGATTTCAGAACACGGCGCCGGCGCACATCTACAAGCGCTGGTGCGCCTTCGGCCTGATGTCGAGTCACAGTCGACTGCATGGCTTCACCTCCTATCGCGTGCCATGGATTTACGACGACGAGGCCGTGGATGTGCTGCGCCACTTCACGAAACTGAAGTGCCGGCTGATGCCTTACCTGTATGGCGTCGCGGCGCAGGCCGCCGAGTGCGGCTTGCCGATGATGCGCGCCATGCTGCTCGAGTTCCCCGACGATCCGGCCTGCGAGGCGCTCGATCGCCAGTACATGCTCGGCCCTTCGCTTCTCGTCGCGCCGGTGTTCAGCGAAGCTGGCGATGTGTTGTTCTACCTGCCGGACGGCAAGTGGACGCATGTATCGACGGGCGAGATCGTCGAAGGCGGTCGCTGGCGGAAGGAGAAGCACAGTTTCATGAGCCTGCCGCTCTATGCGCGGCCCAATTCGCTTATCGCATGGGGCAGCCGTGACGACCGGCCGGACTATGATTTCGCCGAGGGGGCGGTCTTCGCAGCCTACGGGCTCGATGAGGGCGCCGAGGCGAGCGCTTCGATCCCCAACGCTGTCGGAGAGGAAGCTTTCCGCCTGACCGTCCGTCGTGACGGTGCCGCGTTCCATGTGACGGCGAGTTCCGCCGACATCGCTTGGAACCTGCGCCTTCCCAAGGGAATCGTGGCAGGCCACGCGCCGGGCGCCGCGCTGTCCGTCGAAGCTGGCGCGATCTCCATCGTGCGCGGCAGAGGTTCGATCACGATCGGCGTGTCGGAGGGCAGCTAACCGTCTGGCCCGCGAACCTGCGCAGATCTGGCGCCGAGGTTCCGGCGACGACAAGCTGGATCATCTGGTAAGCGCGCGGCGCCAGCTTCGCGCCCAGGCGGCCGTCGGTTGCGACCTGACGTTCGTCGACCTACGCCGCGCCGAAAGCATGCAGGTCGAGCTCGGCGGTCGCGCGCCCGAGTCCCCGCCGAGGCTCCCATAAGCGCGACGCGACGTCGCGTCTTGAAGTGGTCCACTGGAAATCGACGCCGGGCGCTTGATCTGGTTGTGCGCCAAAGCAAAAACCAAGGAGCCAAAGGGGCATACAGTGGGCGGGCGCATTCGGCGCCGATGGCGATCGGCCGGCTCAGATGGGGCGGCAGCGAAATCGTCGAGGCGAGCCGCATCGACGAGCGAGGAGGACAACCTTGGTGGAACTTTACGGACGCCCCGTCAGCAAACAGGACCTGACCCGCAGGGTCGGACAGATTTCCCAGATCGCCGGCGCCCGCGCCAGCGAGTTGAGCTCTGGCCTGGGCAAGGGCGTCGAAGCGATCGACGTCAAAACCGGAACCGGCTTTGAGTTCACCGCACTTCCCGGGCGGGCGCTCGACATCGCCTGGGCCTCATACAAGGGCGCACCCGTAGGCTACATCTCCAAAAGCGGCGTTGTCGGATCGGCGCATTTCGTCGAGGACGGCGCCAAGGGGTTCCTTCGCAATTTCTTCGCTGGCCTTCTGACCACAGCCGGCCTCAGCAACGTCGGTCCACCCGTTCAAGACGGCGACGAAAGCCTTGGCCTGCACGGCCGGATCAGCAACCTTCCGGCTGAGGACGTCTGCATTTCGCAGGGCTGGCAGGGCGACGACTATCAGATTCGGTTGGCGGGCACCGTTCGCCAAGCCAGGATGTTCGGCGAGTGCCTTCTGCTGCATCGCGAAATCACCACGCAACTCGGCTCGAATGCGCTGGTGGTGCGCGACGTCGTCGAGAACGCCGGCTTCCGGCCTGAACCGATGATGCTGCTCTACCATTGCAACTTCGGCTATCCACTAGTGAGCGCGGATAGCCGCATCTACACGTCGGGGGGAAGCGTTGATCCGCGCGTCGCCACGCCAATTGAGGCTGTCGCTCAGCATGACCGGCTCGGCGAACCGCAGGCGGGTTATGTCGAGCAGTGCTTCTACCACAACCTTAAGGCGCAGGACGGACGCGCTTTTGCGGCGATCTTCAACGAGCGGCTCGGCGTGGGCGGTTACGTCCGCTATCGGGTCGAGACTCTTCCTGAGTTCGTGCAATGGAAGATGCTCGGCGAGCAGGAATACGTCGTCGGACTGGAGCCGTCGACGAACCGCCTCGACCGTAAGCGCTGTTTTCAGGCCACGGCTTTGAATGGCT
>Ga0182014_10005295_pt1 | contig 14389 bp, 11 predicted proteins | sample 612S2DmetaG_FD_120489 | JGI IMG/M metagenome (GOLD analysis project Ga0182014, IMG submission 120489) | Permafrost microbial communities from Stordalen Mire, Sweden - 612S2D metaG | ecosystem: Environmental > Terrestrial > Soil > Wetlands > Permafrost | place: Sweden: Stordalen | collected... | reverse complement strand
TTAAATCCCTTTTTTCAAGCTCCGATAAAACCTTCTTTTGAAGATTACCCAAATATTCTATCCGTTGCTCCATTGAAAGTTTATATTCTTCGTTTAAAGCTTCTAGTTCGATATTATTAAGGTTTTTAACTTCATATTTAAAATCTTTATTCCATTTAATTAGTGTAGGTTTACTAACCCCTATTTCTTTACTTATAGTTTGTAAACTTTTGTTTTTAGCTCTTAACTCTATAAATTCCCTTTGTTTAATTGTATCTTTCATATTAACCAACTCCATTGATATATATTCCTTAAAGGTGCCTTTTTACTATAATTTTAGGGTATTTTTAACGGATCCATACTTACTACAAAAGTTATAGCTCAATAATTTAATACAATATTTAACTATTTTCAACTTGAAAAGAAAAAAATAAAAATAGTTAATTAAAGTAAAACTATAAAAAAAAAGTATTAAATTATTGAGGTTAAAGATCATATTATTTATTTTGAGACCTCTTCAAGCTGTTTAATAATAAATTTAACTAATGTAGTTTGTTTATCATCTTCTTTGCTTTCATAAATCTTTTCTTCAATATCCACATATACTCTATGACTTGTATAAGTATCATCTTCTTTATAGTTCTCTGTTTTGCTATGAAATCCTGCTTTATCCATTGCTCGTTTTATTTGGGTGTTACTTGGTCTTCTATGTTCTTTTGATATTTTTCCGTTTTGGTAAGCCCATTCACTCCACATTAAAAGATATTTATTAACATCCTTAACTGGAATAGTGTTTCTATTATCCCAATCTTTTTTAAATAGTGATTCTATTGCTACTAGTAAGGGATAACTTTGAAATTGGTATTCTCTGTTCTGTTGATCTTCAAACTCTTGAGTTATTAAAGGTTTATTTATATTATCCCAAAAAATGTTTATTGTTGTATAAACTAACCATTCAAGCTCATTATCATATTCCCCTTGTTGGATCTTAGAATGCAAAGTTTCATCTCTTTTATCAATCGGTCTTTTATTTGGGGCTTTGATTAAAATAAGCCTTGTACCAAAACCTTCACCAATAACAGGAGGTAAACTATTACCATTAGCAATTAATCTGGGTATTTGTTGGTTTCCTAGAATAATAGGTTCATTTAAACCTTTCTTTTCAACAGGTATAGTTTTTCCAGATATTAAAGTATTTAAAAACCCTATTCCCTTCAAGCTTCCATTATTGATATCATCATCAATATTCAAGTCTTTATCAATGAGATCAATCAAAGCAAACCTTTCATTTTTAACTATCTTTTGAGTTGGTACTCTTGAAATGTTAAATATCCTTTCTAATGCTGTGGTTAATGTACTTTTTCCAGATCTTGAAGGTCCTACAATAATCATTATTTTTTCAATTGAATTCCAAGCCATGAACATATGACCTACTATTCTTAACCATAGTTCCATATTTGTGGGATTTTTTTCATAATCTAAAATTTCTTCAAAGACTTTTTTAATATAACCTCCGTTAGCTTCTTGATTCCACTTAAAAGGTAATGTTAGTTTTGGAAGTTCTTCTAACTCTGTTTTATCACTTGTAAACTCTTTTGTTTTTGTGTTTAATAATCCGTTGGTAAATTCTAATAAATTGTAGTTTTTATTTACCGGTTTAGTAATGTAAGATAAGACATTTTTACAAGTTTTATCTGATATTTGATTTGGTCCAAAAGATTCATTACAAAAATCAATAATCCTTATATAGTCTATTTGTTTAAAACTCCCATCTTCTAACCGTTCATAATAAATTTGGGTTTGATGGTTAATGTAAAAATCAAATTTACTATTAATAAGGTCTGCAATTTCCTTTGCTCTTGGTTCTGTATGTTTTAATATTTTTGTTAATATTTTTATTTTCAAGTTGTCAGCGTCGTTGTCTTTTTCTGCTAATGCTTTATCTAATTTCTCTCTGGCAATTTCATCACTATATTTAGTATTAATGAAAGTCATAGGGTTAAGATACCCTGTTGGTTTCTCTGGTAGGTATTGTAAAAGGTCCCCTAATCCCATTGAAGGAAACCCATTATATTTTTTGTATAATGTATCAATTCCCGGAGGTCCCATATGATAACCAAATTCTATACGACGGTTTAAGTCTTCAGGTATTCCATCCCACTCTGAAACATGGGCTTCTATCCATTTTTGAACATCTGAAATATCCCATCCACTAGCTCCCATATATGAAGACATTAAGGTTATTCTTCTTATATTACCGTCTTCCCATTCATCTGAACTAAAAATAGCGTTTAATATGGGTTCAGATTTAATTAAATCGATTGTATGGGCATTTTCTGGACTTTGTGGTCTAATGCCTTTATAATTTTTTTTATCCTTTATTTCAGTTTTAGCTTCGTTTAAATAAGGTTCAAGAGTCCTATTAAACTGTTTTATCTCATTGGTGTTAGGTTCATTGTTTTTGAACGTGTTTAATAATTCCCTTGCTTTTATTATTTCATTATCATTTATTTCATGATACTTGATTAATGGTATTTCAAAACTTTCAGGTATAGGATAAACTATATAATCAAAGCTTTTATGAATGCTTAAAGGTGCTTTAATTTGTCTATTGCGGTTGTTTATCTTATCAAGCTCTACAAAATTCCTATATTCTGGATAATTTTTATAAAATTCTGATTCAATTTTAAACAGATAATTATTAAATCCTTTAACTAAACTTTCAAATCCAACTATTTTTTCTTCAGGTAAAAGATCGGGTTTTGGATAACCAAATCGAGGATTTAAATGTATATAACTTCCATTACCTGAAAATAAACTTATTAACTTACCATTACTCAATTCAGATAATTTATTGTAAGTATATTCAGTTATAGTCTCCAAGGCTTCTTTTACTTTGGGTTCGTGGATATCATGTCCTTTTTTTATGTCAATATCAACTGATAACATGAAACAATGGCATTTATCCCATCCATCAAGATCCCATTCTTTATTTTGGAATTTATGAAATGGTTTATAATCCTCTCTGAAATAGTTCAAAGTTGAATAAACCGTTCTATTTGTATGGTTTATTAGGTTATTGTATGCTTTTGGGTTGTTACCTTGGAACATCCTCTTTGTTGTACTGTTATAAGTGTACCATCCTTTAAAATCATAAACTAAAGCCTTAGTGAATATTAGGTCGTTTTTGTTGTACTCTGCAAACTCTAATATAGTATTTTTGATATTAGGGGTTTTATAATAATCCCTTGGATTCATTTAAATCCAACCCCATTATCTTTGAATTTATATTCTTGTATTCCTAAGACGATTACACTGGAAACAAAGCGAGAAAATGACCTCTCACAAGAATCTGGATATAATGTTTCCAGTTCCTTCTTAATTTCTTCATTTATCAGTATAGAAAATTGTGTTTTTTGTATGGGTTCCATATTATCAGAACCCTTTAGATTTAATATATCCTTCAAGATCCTTACCCTGTTTTAACATAAACTCATCAATACTATCTCTGATAATTTCAGTTATAGAAATTGATATTCCATAATTCCTTTTAATATCATTTTTAACAGTTTTAAGGGTTTCATGTTGGGGTTTTCTTAAATATACAGGCATTGACATATAGTTATTTGTTTTATTCATTTAAATTGCCTCCGATTTAAAAAAAAGTATCGAATTCTTGGAGGACAAATATCAAAATTTAGTTCTATAACTTTATCGTGTTACCAAAAACTTTATCAATGATTTCCTAACATATTTTAGTTTAAGTATATCAACTTTCGTTGGTGTATTTGTGTAGGAGGGAAAAATGGCAACGTGTACGACGACACAAGTTTTTCACGCTTTTTTGATAGGGCATCTATGTTGACAGCATAGATACCATGCCCTTTCAATACTTCTTTTGAATTCATTCTACATTACTAAATATATTGTTATGACTTTTAAAATATTCTTTTTTGAACAGTCTTGCTGCACATACAAGATTTGAAATCGTATTGAATGTCTTTTTTGATTTCAGCTCTTATTACTAGTATGGAAAAAACATTATTTAAGCTTTGCTTAAATGCTTTAACATGAACTTAAAAAGAATTCAACCATTATAACAACTTCAAATTCTATAAAACATTTTTTAACATCTTTTTAAGTAAAAATATGTTTTTAATAGTGGATAATTATAATATAATAATTAATATTTCTTTTATCGGTGTTCATTTTTTCATTTCATGTTGCTTAATTTAGTTCGGTTTTTTGTTAGTCTCCTTTAGTATTGAATTCAACTCTCAAAACAATGTTGAACGTTATATTATTAAAATGTTTGGTATTGTACGAATAAATTATTATTAATAATATTTATGACTTCAATGTCGTTACAGGGCATTATACCAGTTTAAAAATATATGTAAAAAGAAATTTAGTTCGGTTTTTTATTTTGTTTATTATTAATATCTTAAACTCATATTGAAGTCTAAATTACTATTCAAATACTCATAGAGATAAACTCATTAGAATAACATACATCATGGAAGTATCAAAATTATCATGGCAACAACCATTTAAAATATATAATCTTATACAATGTCTTTATGTTATATCGTTTTATGGATACTTACCAGTCATTTATTTGATGGTTTTAACTTTATTCAGAATTAATATTCCAATGTTATCAAGTTCAAATTCGTTTTATATTATGAATATTTGAACTTCGTTTTTTGTATAAAAATAAACTCTATCCTGTGAATTTATTGTGAATTTTTAATTTGAAACTAAAAATAATATTCTCAGGCATAATAATTTAATAAAAAAGATTGTATGAAAAATGTTCAACTATTATTAAATTATTTATAAAATATTGTGTTAATGTTCAATTCCCAACTTTGAAACCATTAAAAATCCATGTTCAATATACTCCAGTACCAAACGGAGCAACATACCCCAAAACATACCCTAAACTCCATAAAATAGATAGAATCGAGCTATCATTATAATATCAAATTCAATATCAAACTATCATATCCATGAACCTAAACTATCAAATGGTAAGGCAATGCTACGAAAAGCAAATAAGTGTTCGCCACCTATGGCTATGATTCACGAAGTGCCTTAACGGGGCAGTCTCTACTCTCCAATGGCGGTATAAAGGATTTGTTACAATGTTCAAATAACAAAACCAATTAAAAAATTATACTGATTACTTTTTTTTGATTATATGGATCTGGTAGAAATACAAACATAAGAAAATCTAAGAAATACAAAAATTAAATCAACAAAAACCTTACTCCTAAAACTGAAATATTTAAAAAAAAGATGCTTAATATTCATCAAAGCATCAGTAACATTTATTCATCTAATATTGATTCGTAAAACTTAACATTTTTAGGAGTTATTCCTGGCCTTTTATCAGTTAAATAACTAAAATAGCTTATTAGGTTTACCGCATATTTTGTATACCCTTGTATTACTCCATTTAATCCATGGCTACGTCTTCCGAATATCAATATTACCAACCATTGTAAACAAAGACATATTGATGCAACAATACTATAAAAAAACAATATTATACTTACAGGGATGGCATAAAATATCCTAACAAATAATTCTAACCTACTAGCAGATCTTTCATATTCAAAAAGTTCCATTATTTCCTCATCCATAGTTTTACCTCTCTTTTTTTAATCTTAACGACTGACAATACATTATTTGGAAGGGTATCATAATTATATTTTCTTTTTTGAATATCTTTTTTGAATATCTTTTTTGAATATCTTTTCTAATATTGAATAATAAATTGAATATATTATGAATATAAATGATAATTTAATGATTAATCTTAAAAATAACCTGTTTAACGAAAATTCAATTAAAAAATATACTAATAATTTCATATTAACTCCACAAAAAAGGGTTAAACTTGAAAGATATATTGAACGGGTACAGAATAATGAATTTAAAGGTGAAACAAAAGGTTATCCTGCATTCCTTAAGTTTCTTGAGGATATATTAGACTATGAAGAAGATAAACATATCAAGTTTGATGATAATCCAGATATAGGGCAAGATAGAGTTGAATTTGCTTTAAACGATGAAAATGGAAAATTCATGGTTATTGAACTTAAAGGCAGTAATGTAGATTTAGATAAACCACAAAATAGGGTCAATGATAAAAGAACTCCAATAAAACAAGCCTTCGGATATGCTGAAGATTCAACTAAACAATCAGGATTAGTGAGTTGGATTCTCGTATCAAATTATAAAGAATTTAGATTGTATCATTACGAAAATAGAGCAGGAGAATATATTTCTTTTAATGTTGAGGATCTTCTAAATGATGACATTTTTAAAACTTTCATGTTTGCATTTTCTAAAGAATCTCATATTGATTTAAAAGCAATTAACGATGTAGTAAATGAGAATTATATTGAAAAAACTCAACTGGCTAACAACTTCTATAAGCTGTTTAATGAAACCAGATTAATGATATTTAAAGAGTTAAATGAACTACATGGAATGGATAAAAAAGAATCTATTTCTAATGCTCAAACAATATTAGATAGATTTATTTTTATATGTTTTGCCTCCAGTAGAGAGCTTTTACCTGAAAATATTGCACGTAAAACATTAATGAATAGGATTAAAAACGAAGATATTAGGGATCATGAGATATGGAGAGATTTAAATTACCTTTTTATAGACGTTGATATAGGTAATGATGATAGGAATATCTCAAAATATAACGGTGGATTGTTTAAAGATAACCTAGAGGATATTAAACTTAAAGATATTATAAAAGATACAAATTTCTTTAAGGATGTTTATCAAAAATGGAACTTCAAAGAGTTTGAAGAAAGATTAAAAAAGGAAATTAAACCATCAATATTGAAAAGGGTAAATTCAATATACATTAATTTACTCATAATATCCTATTTTGACTTTTCAGAAGAAAACAATGAAGATAATAAACATAAATTGGATATAGAGATATTAGGACATATCTTTGAAAACTCCATCGGTGATATTGAAGAGCTTAAAGAAGATTCTAAAGGAAGACGTAAAAAAGATGGAATTTTCTATACCCCTGATTATATAACTGATTATATCTGTAAAAATACTATAATACCTTATTTAAGTATATCTGGAAACGTTAATACTGTTGAAGGATTATTAGAAGAATATTCAACAGGACGTGAAATTGAAAAATTAGATCCAAAACTAAAAAAAATAAGAATTGTTGATCCTGCATGTGGTTCTGGAGCATTCTTAAATAAAGCAACTGATATTCTTTTAGATATTCATGAAGGGATATATGAGATTAAAAAAGGTTATAAAACTTCTACATCAATGCGAGTAGGTACAGGTAAAAGAAGAAGGACTGAAAATGTCCAACATATGGATATAGGTGTATATGTATTCGATGCTTTAAGCAAAAGGCGTGAAATTTTATTGAATAATATCTATGGTGTTGATCTAAATTCTGAATCTGTTGAAATTACAAAGCTATCTTTATTTTTAAAAGTCTGTGAAAAAGGTAAAATACTCCCTGCTATTGATAAAAATATCTTATGTGGAAACTCCCTAATCGATGATCCTAAGTTTACCGATAAACCTTTAAACTGGAAACAAGAATTTAAAGAAATTTTCCAAAGTGGTGGTTTTGATATAGTAATAGGAAACCCCCCTTATGTAGTTTTAAGCTCATTTAAGGATAAAGAATTTAAATTTTTACAAAAAACATTTAAAACAACTTATGGAAGATTAAATACATTTGCTATATTTATAGAACAAATAACTAACTTAATCAAAGATAATGGAAAAGTTGGATTAATTATTCCAGATTCGTTGTGTTTAATCGATTATTATACAAAGCTTAGGAAATTTCTATTAGATAATTATTCGATTAATGTTTTAATTGAATTAGGAAATGGGATTTTCGCAGATGCAACAGTCCCCGCTTTAGTAATAATTTTCAGTGAAAAAACTGAAAATAATCTAATAAGAATTGGTAATAAAGATGTGATTTATGAATCAAGTAAATTTAGGACTATAAAACAAGATAATTACCTCAAAACTCCTAAATTTTCGTTAAATTTACATATGGATGATTTATCATTTAAATTAAATAATTTAATTGACTATGAAAATGTTTTTCCTCTAAAAGAACTTATTCAAATAAAAATTGGTGTATGTACTGGTGGAAATAATAAACATATAGCTGAATCTTCAATTTTCAATAATTCAAAAAAGGTCTTACAAGGACGAAATATTGGGAGATATACTTTAGATTTTAATAATAAATATTTAAATTATGATAGGGATCAATTGTTAAGAGCTAGGGATGAAGGAATCTTTTTAAAGAAAGAAAAATTATTAATGCGTCAAACTTCTGATAAATTAATATTAACTTATGATAATAGTCAATATTATGTTATTGATTCATTATTTGTTTTATATTCTAAAAATAATGATTTAAACCTGAAATATAGTTTATCTTTATTAAATTCAAAATTATTAAATAGACAATATCAAAAATTGAATCCTGAAACTGGAAGAGTTTTTGCTCAAGTTAAAATCGATTATGTAAATGAAATTCCATTATTTAAATTAGATGAAATTGAACAAAACCCATTTATTGAAAAAGCTGATAAAATGATTTCTCTCAAAGAGGATTTAGTGAAAGAAATAAATGGATTTAAAAATTGGTTACAGCGAGAACCTTATAATATTGATAAGTTTTCTAAGAAGCTCGATAAATATTATGAACTATCTTTTGAGGACTTCTTAATCGAATTAAAGAAGAAAAGGGTAGATACAAAACTAAGAAAAACTCAAGAACTTCTTAAAAATGAATTTGAAGAAAGTATCAATGTTATTAATCCATTGCTCCAACAAATAAATGGAACCGACAGCGAGATCGATCAAATGGTTTATGACCTGTACGGTTTAACTAATGAAGAGATTAAAATTATTGAGAATAATATCTAAATTATTCCTTCTTTTCATTATTTGAACTTGTTATTTTATCAAATATATTTTTGAATTCTTGTTTATCGGATCCGTTTTCTAATGATTCAAGTATTATATCCATACATTGACGTTGAATAATTAGTTTGATTTCGGTATTTCCTTTATTATAACAGCCTCGAATAGAATTAAACAGTTCAATGGTTATATATTCCAATGTCGCTTCTTTGCTATTCAGTACCTTATCATTTTTTGTCATTATTTCAATTCCATCTGTTTTTTAATAGCTTTGATTTCCTTAGGAACTCGATTGAATAAACCTTCCACTAGTTAATATAAGGATTTTTAAAAATTAATCTGCTAATGGAAAAATGGTTTTTACATAGTGAAACATTTCTGTTATTTTTAATAAAATACAGTAATATGTACCACTTTTATATAGTAGAAAATTATAATAATAATCATAAGGTGAGTAAGTCCATCCGAAAGAATGATGCCCGCGGATGCGGGGTGGGACTAGTAGGAACGGGTTCGCCTTATATTACTAGCTACTTTTCTTAAATATTTGTTCATCTGAATCCAAGATTATATCTATTTTATTTTCAATTAATTCATAATATTCGTTACCATAACCCCTATATTTTCTATTTACTGCCCCTGCTACAAAATCTACAGCTTGTATACCATTATTTCCATCGGAAGAAACGTGTTGAATATTCATTTTAACAGATACATTATTATCAAGATAATCATTAAAGCCATCAATTTTTTTGCTATGTAAAAACTTGTCAATTATGACATTAATCCTAGTAATAGACATATCACTTAAAACATTGTTTAATAATTGCCCTATCATATATGTATGGAGTAAAGGTATGTTTTGACGCAAATCATATGGAACCCAATCTTTATTTAAAGCTAAGTATGATAATGAAACGTCCCTAAGTGAAATACAATGTAAAACACGTCTTTTATTAGCATCAGAAGAGTTGGAAAATTTCAATTCGTTTTGTTTGTATTTCTTTGATAATCCAGTTCTTGCATTTTTGATACACCTATCTACTGTTTTGGATTCATCAACACATAATCCTGCAACAATAAAATATTTACCTGATTTTTCACTGAACCCTAGGTTTCCTGATTCATCTAAGTAGATATGTTTCACAATTCTTCACCTATTGAGCTTCTAAAAATCATTGTTAATAAAGCATCACTTATTTTTTTCATTGTTATCTGTTCCATCTGTTAGGGCTTTTATGTTCTTAGGTATTCGAAAAACAATTTTAAATTAACGTACCTGTTGGGAGGGACTTAAAGTCTCAATAAATTATTTCAGGTATCCACTAACAGGACATCCAAAAACTAACAAAATATAAATTTCTAATGTCTGTTTAACGAACTTTTGAAAGTCGAATATTTTAGACTCTGAAATTATTCAATACATTTTTAAATTCTTGATTTTTGATTCCACATTTTATAAATTATCCAATAAACCATAGTTCCTATAAAATAAAATAAAATGTCTATTGGATCTGAAATACTATTAGGTTTAAAAATAGGAGCTATAAATTCCCATACAAATGAACTCAATATTATAATCAGAAATAAATATTTAAGAGAATACATTTTTTTATCAATTAATGAAAGAATAAGGTTAATATAAGAAAAAAGTAACAATGGAGCGAGTAAATCATTAAAATATGAAGAGAAAAAATAGTGTAAATTATAATTATTTATACTTGAGAAGATAATCGTGTTAAAACCATATAATATTATGCAAGTTATAAAAATGGATAAATTTATAATTCTATAATCCTTTCGCATAAAATTAAACATTAATTTCACTTCTTTTCTTCTGAAGTCCTATTTTAATTATCAGAAGTTCTATTATTGTCGGGAATGAGATTAAGAACAAATTACATTTTAACAGAGCATCAAGATGACAATACCTGCTATTATAGCTATTATAGCTAAAACTATATATGCAGTCCCCATAAAACCACCATAAACTACTTTTTCAATCTTACCCATTTTATTAAAAGGTTTTAAAGGTATTGCTGTTGGATTTCGTTCCCCACAATGCGGACATTTATTAGCATTTGTGCTTACTTCTTTTCCACAAGTATTACATGATCTTATGTTTGTCTTTTGACCGTATTTGACCTTTTCATTACGTAAATCAAAATTGGCTTTTTTATGGATTATTTTTTTATATTCTTCTGGATCAACTTCAAATAAGGGTTTACCACATCCAATACAACACAAACCTTCTTGACCGCTTTCAGTATTCGTACAGTTTGTACGTATACATTTCCATTCGTTTTTCTTATTTTCTTTGTCGGGGTGGGTTTGTTTCCATATCTCGTTCATAGACTGTGTTCTTAAATCACCACCACATTCACACTGGTAATTTGAAAGCTTAGTAAAGGTTTTCACTTCATATTCTTTCCCACAATTCTTACATTTAACAATCACCATGATAAATACCCCCATAAATTATTATTTGTTTTCAGTTCCATCTGTTAGGGCTTTTATATCCTTAGGAACTCGATTAAATAAACGATTCATGAAACTTAAACCTTCCATCTTGGTTAAAGCTACTAGATAATTTTTATTCAGACGTTCCAATGAGATTATTTGATATAATAATTTATCGTGTTTGTCTTGTAGATCTTCAGTTTTTTCTTTGTATTTCTTAAGTTCCATTTCTAGATCTGTTATTGTATTTTCTTGTAAATCCATGTTTAATATTTTATCTTTATATTCAACAGGCATTATCATAACTTCTTCTTTATCATTAAAAGGACTTTCACGCTCTGGAATAGTAATTGTAAATTGAACGGTTGTATATTTCTTCTTTTTTCCATCTTTGAGGGTTCTTGATAATTCCCTTGAATATCTTTTAACTGTACTTATTGTATATTCCATCTTACCACCTGTACCTATTAATATTATATTAGATATTATCATGTAAATATAATAACAGGTTTCAAGTGTTGAATTATAAATTATCCATACTAATAGATTATACCAATAGAAAAAACATTCTATAAATACCCTATTTACTATATATCAATAGGGTTAAACTTGAATAGGAATTACATAAAAAAAGGAATTTGTCAAATTGTTGTCAAATTTGTCCAACTTGGAAGGGTTTTTTTGTCCGGGTTGTCCTACTTACAATATTTCAAAAGTTAAGTTATAATAAAAAATATGGTAGGGTAAGTTAAGTTATTATAATTTTATTATAATGTTATTCTAATTTTAATGTAAATTAATTCTTAAGTTATACCAGCCTTTTGTATCGTTACATTAGGTTAAATTTGTAACACTTTGTAACATTTCAACTGTATTTTTGGTAAGGGTTAAACTACTTGAAATGGTAAGGTTGGTAAGGTTTAAAACTTAGTCAAAACCGGTCAAAACTATGTCCATAAGATACACACTCAGGACATTAACAAATAAGATTAATATTAAGTTATACCAGTATTGGAGTTCTAAGAAGTTGTAATTAATTAATTATTATTTGATAAAAAATAGGGTAGGGGGTTTGTCAAAACTACCCAAAATTACTTGCATATTATTGCAGTTAATTGCATATTCTAATATTCCAAAAGTGTTGAATTATCGTTGAATTTTATTTTAATAAATACTGTTGTATTCTTGTTGTATTTTTATTCAAAAAGTGTCTAATTTTTGTCTAATTTTCAGGATAAAAAAGTCATATTCAAAAAGTCACTTTTTAATTTTTAGGTAACTTTTTTGTGATGTTTTTGTGATTAATTTATTGTTTATATCTTATCCATCAAACACTTAATATAATTACTTTTAACTTAAACAAAGGCTATTAAGAACTTTAAATATGATTATATCTTAGATCACTTAAAAACATAATTGTACTTTTTTTGTGGTATTTAGTGAGTATGACTTTTTTTTAGTTACAAGAGTTATGTCATGTTAATGTCATGAAAATATCTTAAATTTTCTTCCAATAATATTCCTTTTATAGACTGGTAGAACTGGCATAATTATTTTAAAAATAATATGTTTTTACTTGAGTGTTACACTCGGTTAATTTCGGTTTAAAAATATACTTAAAACTTGCCTAAAACTTGCCTAAAACTTGCCTAAAACTTGCCTAAAACTTGCCTAAAACTTGCTTTTTTGGCGAACTGATATAACTAAATATAGTTCAATTCGGTGCTGTTTGGTGCATAGTTAAAATCCTTAGATTATGTTCTTAAATGCTCCAACAATGACCCTATACAGTTCGTTTAAAGTAACCCATGAATAACTTATGAAGTTGTTATCATGTTGTTTTGGTTCGCTTTTAGTTCTGTTTTGTATCATTACATTAGGCTAAATTTGTATCATTTTGTAAAGGTTTAAAATACCTGAGATGTAAAGGTTGTAAAGGGTTTACAAACTTCAAAAAGTAGTCAAAACTACCCAAAACTCAGGCACTATTTAAGCACCAAAAAGTTAAGAATATTTAAGATTAGTGCATTAAAATATAATATATTTAAAGGTCATTACCAGCTCCATAACAGATTATAATGGTTGTCTTAATGTTTCCAGTACATAAATATATTGTTAAGTTTAGCACTAATAGGCACTATAAAAAATGAAAAGTGCATCTGTTAAAAGTTGTCAAAACTAAACTATTTTGGTAAGGTTTAAAATCATGAAATGGTAAGGTTGGAAAGGGTTACAAGTGTAAAGTAAAAAAGTCATTTTGTAAAGTTTTAGTTCGTTTTAAAAATTAAAATATGCTTAAAAATGTACCAATAAAGTTCCAATAAAGTTCATTTTTCAGTAACCTACCAGTAACATTTTAGTTCAAAACTAGAAATATATTTCAACAGGTAACTGAATTAACTGACAAAATACTGAACTATTACTGAACCTGTACTAACCTTATAAAAAATAAAAATAGTAAAAAAACAGTAAACTAATGGTTAAGGTATAAGTTCTATGGATTCCCACCGTTTGTCTTGAAGTTTCTGTTTTTCTATTTCTTCAGATGTATTAAATGATGGGTAAAAATCCCCTTTAGCTTCTTGGAGCTTATCACTTGTTTTAATTAACATTTCAAGAAGTTTATCAGTTTTAACATCTGTTAAATCCCTTTTTTCAAGCTCCGATAAAACCTTCTTTTGAAGATTACCCAAATATTCTATCCGTTGCTCCATTGAAAGTTTATATTCTTCGTTTAAAGCTTCTCGCTCAATATTATTAAGGTTTTTAACTTCATATTTAAAATCTTTATTCCATTTAATTAATGTAGGTTTACTAACTCCTATTTCTTTACTTATAGTTTGTAAACTTTTGTTTTTAGCTCTTAACTCTATAAAATCCCTTTGTTTAATCGTATCTTTCATATAATCAGCTCCATATATGTATTACTTATTCCAATGTTGTTGTGATTCGTGAAATGTTGACGAGTTTAAATGTTCGT
>Ga0182014_10005292_pt1 | contig 14394 bp, 14 predicted proteins | sample 612S2DmetaG_FD_120489 | JGI IMG/M metagenome (GOLD analysis project Ga0182014, IMG submission 120489) | Permafrost microbial communities from Stordalen Mire, Sweden - 612S2D metaG | ecosystem: Environmental > Terrestrial > Soil > Wetlands > Permafrost | place: Sweden: Stordalen | collected... | reverse complement strand
TATTATGGGGAAAGAAACTAGCATAGCCAGATTGTTAGAAAGATTTACAAAAGCAGCCAGTATGCAAAGATGGAACGATCACATACGCCCCGTTGAATTAACCGAACTTGATAAACAGGCTCACAAAATGGTTATCGCATACGTGCTTGCTAAACTAGAAGAGGATCGTGGCGAAATCATAGATTGGAAAACTCTTATCGAAGGTGGAATCTTCGAATTTCTACAAAGAGTTATTTTAACTGACATTAAAGCTCCCGTTTTTCATAAAATGAGAGAAGATAAGGATGTAAGAAATAAACTAGATCAACATGTTTTTAACGAGTTAAAAAATGATATCAGTGGTTTAAATCCACAGTTTAAAGGTAATTTTAAGAAATATTTTTCAAATTCACCAACTAATATTGAAAGAAGAATTCTAAGAGCTGCTCATTATTTGGCTACTAATTGGGAATTCAAAATAATTTACCATACTGCACCATTTATTTATGGTATTGAGGAGACTAAGGAGAATATTGAAAACCAGATTGAAGACCATTATGATCTCATAGGTGTACAGAAGATTTCATTGGGTAAGAAATCTTTTGGATTTGTAGATCTATGTGGACAACTTAGATTCCAGAAACGATGGGCTCATTCACCAAGAATACCTGAAACTTCTGTTTTAGGGCATATGTTAATCGTAGCCATTGCCTCTTACTTATGCACCATGGAAATGAAAGGTAAAATTTGTGAAAAACGATTCTATAATAATTATTATTGTGGTTTATTCCATGATCTTCCTGAAGTTTTGACTAAGGATATTATTTCTCCTGTAAAAAAAGTCCCTAACTTAGATGAGGTAATAAAGGAATATGAATACCAGAAAATGAAAGAAAAATTGTTACCATTACTTCCAAAGCCATGGCATGATGAAATGCGGTATTTCACCGAAAATGAATTTGAAAATAAAATTATAGTAGATAATGAAGTTAAAATAGTTCCAATACTTGAAGAAAAGTATAATAAAGAAGAATTTTTCCCACTAGATGGAAATATAATAAAGGCTTGCGATAAGTTTTCAGCTTTCATTGAAGCTTCATTATCAATAAAACATGGAATAAAATCTGAAGAATTAGTTGAAGGTAAAAAGAATATACATAAGGATTATAAACATAAAAAAATTAATGGATTAGATTTTGGAAAAATTTTTGAAATTTCTTTTTAGCAGTGTGCATTTCTTTTTTTATTTAGACTATATATGAATAATGGAGAATAAATCTTAATCTATTTTTGAGACTTAAGTTTTTGTTCATTAAATGTTGAATACACTTTTCAATCTTAAAAAAAATTCATTTAATAAATTTTTAGAATCTTCATATCATACCCTTGGTGCTAGGTATTGTATCATGTTCTATTCGGGATGCATCTTTTAAGGCTGTGGCAAAGGCTTTAAATAGGGCTTCTATTTTGTGATGGTCGTTTTCACCTTCCACTTTAGCATTTATATTTATTTTTCCCGAGGAAGCAAATGATTCAAAGAAGTGTTCCACATTTTCTGTGCTAAGATCTCCAACCTTGGCTTTTTTAAACATTAAATTCAATACAGTGTAACTCCTACCACCTATATCTATAGCTACAGTTGCTAAAGCATCATCCATAGGAACTATGGAGTGTGCCATTCTTTTTATTCCTCTTTTATCCCCTAAAGCTTCTTTAAATGCTTCTCCTAAAAGTATACCCACATCTTCTACAGTATGATGATCATCTACACTGGTGTCTCCTTGAGCTGCAATTTCTAAATCAAAAAATCCATGTTTGGCGAATGATTCTAACATATGATCAAAAAATTCAATTCCAGTATCTATTTGGGATTGACCTTTTCCATCAATGTTTAATAAGATTTTGATATCTGTTTCATTCGTTTTCCTTTGCAACTGTTTATTCCGATTCATCTTTATCATCTCTTATAACTTTTATAGCACCTTGGGGACATTTTGAGGCACATATAGTACATAAATGGCAGTATCTTAAGTCTGTGGCTTCTGCTTTGTCATTGATTTTCCATATTTTAGGTCCTTTAGGGCAGGCTTCTCTGCATATTCCACAGCCAGTACATTTTTCTTTATCAACTTCAATTCTCATTAAAAAAATTTACTCCTTATAACTTATAACTTTTAGTTATTATTCTATAATTTTTTATAATTTAATGCCTGATGATTATTAAAGCTCTTATTTAAACCTAATTACTCATAACTTATAACATACTACTTATAACTTATAATTCATAACTTTTAACATTTAACTTATAACATACTACTTATTACTTATAACATCTAACTTATAAATTAAAAGTTATAAGATTCAAAGCTTTATTACAGGTATAGAAACTGCTTTAAATCCTATAAAAACATTTTTACCAAGATTTAAATTAAGTTTATCTCTAGAATACTCAGTAATATCTGCTTGCATATTAATTCCATCATCTAAAGTCACAGTAAGCCTTACCATCTCATTTTTAAATTTCATCTCTATAATCTGTCCTTCAAATATATTTCTAACACTTGACTCCTGGAGTTCTAACATAATAAATATTTGATCAGGACTAATTAACAGTAAAACATCATCATCAACTTTTAAATCTTCAATTATGGGAAGCATCACCCTAATATTATTTATTCGGATATTCATAACCCGATTCTTCTTATCAATATCTTCTACATAACCTTCTAATTCATTCACATCCAAATGCTTCTTCATAATACTTTTAAACTTTGAATATTCCTTTATAACCATTTTACCAATGCTAGTAAGTTGACTTCCACCTCCACCACCAGCACCACCCCGTTGAGTAACCACAACCTTAGTATCAAGCTGATTTTCAAGTATCTCAATATATTTAAGAGCAGTTCTATAAGGAAGACCGGTTTTTTTAGTTGCTTTAGCGATGGATCCATACTCTTTAATACCCTTCAAAAGCAGGAACTTTTTGTAGTCCAACATTATTGACTTCTTCCCAATTTTCAGCTGATACTCGGGGTTTTCAATTGAACCACTCATAAATTAGACACTCCAATATAAAATTGATTTAACAAAGCTTAAATATTCAAATTCCAATGATTTCTGCATTTTTATGATATTTAAGTCATATATTATGTTACTCAACATTATTTTCCATTTTTAGTTCAAAATTCTCTAAAAATGAGGCAAATCTTTTCACAGTCTTTCTTAAACTTCTAAATCCTTCTTTATCCTCTTTAACTCCGTCTAAAGTATCCTTAGACCAGAAGTTAGCTCCTAAATTCGCTCCAAAGGCCCCACCACTCACCGGAATAGCCCCGGTGAGTATATAAAACGTCATTATCTGCTGAATCGCCAGTTCCTGCCCACCAATTCGGTCTCCACCTACGGCTATAGCCATACCTACTTTATAACGCATAAAATCGAAGTCCACAGCCCCCAGTGCTCTGCAGCGATCCATAACTGCCTTAAGTTGAGCGCTTAAACCACCATTATAAACAGGAGTGGCCATTATTAAGCCCTTAGCATCTCGTATTAAAGGGTAAATATCATACATATCATCTTTCATTATGCACTCACCTTCACGAATGCAGTAATCACAATTTTTACAAGGACCGATTTCTTTGCCACGTAAACTATAAAATTCAGTTTCAAAGTTCCGCTCTTCTAACATAGTTAAAGCTTCTCTTAACACGTAATCAGTGGCCTGTTTTCTTGGACTCCCACATATACCCAGTATCATGATATTAATAACTCCATATTATCTTTTTAATGATATAAAATTGAACATATTATTATGAACTCCACAACTCTGCAAAATTTTCATAAACATATCTTTGATGACCAATACTTAAAAGATTTTTTCATATATCGAGATATAGGTACTTCTACCCAAAAAACCTATCGAATTAGGCTTGGGATATACTGCCAATTTACAGATCAAGTATATCGTAAAATGGAGAAAGAAAAATTAAAATAAATTATATATTATAAAAATAAAACTTCGTTATAGAGGAGTTAACGAACTTCAATTAATGTATATTAAACTTTAAAAATTATATACTTGTATCTATTATATAACTATAATTCGATAAGTGTATGATAATCTTATAGTATATCTATACCAAAATAATCTTAGTGGTGATTTTAATGGTTAAAGTTAAGGAAAATATAAAGATGCAACAGTTAACCATCAAGTTAAAAGTTGATGACCTGAATAATTTAAGGGAATATGCAGATAAGAAGGGTGGAAATCCAGTCAGTCACTACATTCGAGAAGCAGTATCAGAATATCTGGAGAAACATTATAATGAATAATTTTTTATAATACGTTAATAACGATATTTTCGAGATTATTTATTAGAAATGAGGAAATTTTCATGTTTAATTAAAATATAATCATTAAGAGAATGAAAATGAATGATAAAGTTATATTTTTCCTTCTTTAAATAATTCTAAAACTTCCATGTAATCGCTTCTTTTATACTCTTTTCTTCAAATGTTCATAAGATAATAATCATATTGATGCTAATGGTTGTTGTGTGGTATCGGATTATTTTAAGACTGACGGATTCATTCCTTTTTGGATATTAGATTTGTGTCCAATATTTGGTGAAATAATGGCTATGAACGATAATTTAGATTTTGTAATAGCTTTACCAAAGGAAAAATTTATTAATCAGGAACAATACGAAAGCTAGGCACTGTAGCATGAAGCTTTACATATAGTTGAAAAAAAACCACAACTTCCTTAAATTTAATGAAATCCAAAGTCAATCAGGTACATTCCTAATCATATGTCAAATGGAACACTATGGATATTTAAAATATTTTAAATAATTTCGAGAAATCAGTTATTGGATAGTTACCAAATTCTTATGCTGTGGTTGATGTACAGTTTACAAAAAAAATATTCTCTAAAGAGGGATAGTAATTATTTGAATAATACTATTTAATTCAAAAGTATATCAAAATGGCCTTAAAGTGAGGTTATAACTATATTATTATCCAGTATCACTTTTTAAATCCTCACATTTTTACAAAAAACAATCGAATTATATTTAGATTAGTATTTAAGAAATAATAAAATTTTCCTAAAAAAGTATAAAAAATTAGATGAAAATAGTTTTAACTGATAACTCTGATTCAAATTAAATTATCTATTAAAGTTCTAAGGGTTCATCCTCTTCCAAGGCTAATCTCATAGTATCTGGATCCTGTGGCATATATTTCAGGAAATCATCTGCAGCATGTCTCACATCTCTTGAACCAATAATGTAACGTCCCACAACTATAATATCTGCTCCACTTCCCAATGCTTGATCCATTTTATCTGGAGTTACACCACCAGCAACAGCTACTAATTTACCTTTACCCATTATCTCTTTAATTTCCTTAATATTACCCCATTCGGTAACTTCACCAAGTTTTTCGCCTTTTTCGGTTTTAAAAGTTTCCAAATCTACATTACGGTGCAGTAAAACAATATCTGGCTTGTAATTAAGACTTTTCAGCTTCTCAACAAAGTTATCAACATTCATCATATCTAAGATAGAGTAAATTCCCTGCTTAGACGCTTCATGAATAGCTTTCTGAATGGACTCCAAAGTACCTAACCCAGATATAGCAACTGCATCCGCTGTTTCATCTGCAGCTATCTTAACTTCTATTCTTCCCACATCTAATGTTTTAAGATCAGCGATGATGAATGCATCTCTACGCAGTTCACGAATCTTGCCTATAATACTCACACCAAACTTCTTAACTAATGGTGTACCTGCTTCTATGAGTATTCTCTCTCGATTAGGTAAGTCGTCAATTATACGTTCCATTTGATCTATATTATCCAGATCCAATGCAACTTGCAAATATGGTGGATTCCACAGTTTAACCACCTTAAAACCCATTATAGGATGAGTACCCCTATCCTTTTCAGCTAGTATCTTCTTCATAGAAGGATAACCATTCAATGCTCTTTTTATAGCTAATTTAGTAGCACCATAATTATACTGATAAATCTTACGATAATCCTTAGCATCAGGATGTATAAATACACTGACCAGAATTACCATATCCTCAGCATCATTCTCATCAATAAGACCTTCAGCCACAGCATCAGCTACAGCACGACCTACAGCAGTCTGTGCAGGTCCGAATATTTTATCAGCATCCACTAAACCACCAACAGTAACTTTAGGTATAATTAAAGTTGCTGGTTTAGTCATTAAGTTAGGTCTAATAACAGTTAAAAGAGGAGTATGTCCAATAGAGAGACCAGTCATATTCTCCACAAAAGCTGAACCCACAGGACCATCCTTATCACCTATCACCAAATCAATATGAGCAATTTCATTACCATCACCAATTAAAGCTTCCCCAATCTTATACATTCTCAATATCCTCCAAAATATAGCTAATTTAGAATCACAAATATTAATCTTTATAAAATCAAGCAATATAAATAAATTACTCCAATCGTTAAAATTTGTTAAAAAAAAAGTTTATGTGATTTGTTAAGAATATTTATTTTTTAATATTTCGAAAAAGCTTTCTTTTTTTCAAAAGATCAATTTACAATAATTTTTATAATATAAAAAAAGTATACGAGTCAGAATAAAAAAAATAAGCTGACTAATCTTTAAAATCTATTTTTTATGCTAATACCGAGTTTACGGCTTCAAGCAACTGTAGGGCATGTACGTATAATACTTGGGCGTAGTTAGCTTGATCCAAGTAATTCTCGAAAATTAATGTTGGTATCCCTTTCTCAGCTATAGGTATGGTTACAACGGGTGGACTTGTAGCGTCAGCAGGAGGAATGTTATGGTACACTAAATTTCCGTTTGTATATTTAGAGCTAATTATTTCGTTAGCTATTTTTAAAGATGTTGCATCAAGATCCGGTGCCATAAGGAATTCACTGATGGGTTGTCCCGCTGCATTAAGATACCCGGTAAGTCCTCGATTTCCATGGTCGTCTATAACTAACTTGTAAGAAGTGTTAATGTTGGGTACTACATAATGTTGTGCTAGATATTGGCCTTCGGTTCGTCCTGTGGTATAGTCTGTGCCGTTATTAATCACTATATCGAAAACTGTAATCTGAATGTTTTTCAAAGATTTAGATAAAGCCTCTATAGCATTTAGCATTGCTATGTGAGCTTGTACTTCTTGAGGATCAATACCTACGATAATTGCTACTTTATTTGTACCTGAACCAAAATTACCTAATTTAAGAACATATCCATAAGTAATTGATTTAGGAGTCAGTAATGTTTCATTAAATTTTGCTGTACCGTTTAGTTGACCTGAAGGACCAAGCGTTTGAGCATACCAAGATTCTACTGAAACAGTGGTGGGCAGTCGATTGTACTCTTTGTACCAATTCATGATTTTACTAAACATGTAAATAGCTGATTGATAATTCATTTTTCCTAAAGGTGTTGAGATATAATTAGGTAATCTGCCATTTGCAGTGACAAATGTGTTTATACTTTTTGCAATGGCGATATACTGTGTTTCATTAATGTTTCCACTGGTTAAAGTTTCACTTTGAGGATTCGTCGCTGCTGAAACATTTCTAAGAGTAATAGAACTCTTGTTACCATTAGCTACGTTTTGAGTAGCAGTAGTTAGTAAGTATAAGTATTGTGATTGAGTTACTTGGTTATTACCTACAGTAACTTTGTTGGGTAAACCATAATTAGTCTCCACGTAGGATTTAACAACTCCTGCTGATTGACTGATTTGACTAGTATTAAAACTAGTAGAATTAACTGTAGTTGAATTAGCTGCCGCTGATGAACCTATGCTTAAAAACATAAGCATAGCTATCAATACTGGTAAAATCTTTTTAATAATCATTTAAATATCGCCTCCAAAATTATTTAACCAGGAACTGTTCCATGTGGATTACTGGTGTTCGGAGTATATGTAGACCCTGTTAGACCATAACCTCCATTATCACCGCTGCTTCCACTGTTCCCGCTTCCAGCACTACTGCTTCCGCTTCCAGCACTACTGCTTCCGCTTCCAGCACTACTGCTTCCACTACTACTGCTTCCACTTCCACTATTTGCATTATTGCCTGGATTTGTAGCTGAATTAGTAGAGGCATTAGTTGTGTTATTATTAGTTGCAGTTAAATTTAGAGTGGGGTTATGGTTTGTAATATTACTAATAGCCCAAACACCTACTGCTCCAACTGCAACTATTATTATCAATAATAATATGCCTACGTTTTGCTTCATTTTAATCACCTTCCTTTCGCATAAACTTCTTTTTCTAATTATATTTTTTTGTTTTATTTTCTATTTCTAAGATTTATTAAAATTCGTTATTTAGCCAATATTAGAACTTAAAAATTTCTTAATATTAGTTAAAATAGGGTTTAAAAACAATCTTATTTATAGATATCGGCTCATTAAAAGCTGAATTGTAAATCTTCAATGTTTTAATAAATCCAATTAAAATCTTATTTTAATTATTATAAATTATAATTTAAAGAATAGTAGATACAAACTTAATTTTTAGAGAATTAATGTATAGAAACATGTTAAAATTTCAAAAAAACATATTTTAACATATTATTATAGGTTATTGTTTAGTGTTCCTATAAAAATTGTAATTTTTCTTTTAGATAATAATTATAATATTAAAAAAAAAGCAGTGATAAATTTTTTTTATACATTTTATTAAATTAAAAAAGTTTTAAAAAAAGGAGTAATTTGGAAGAATAAAGTTTTTTTCTAAAAAAAAGTTTTGAAGAATTAAATTTTTTAGTCCTTTTCTAATTTACCTTCTAGGAAATCATCATATCCCTGCAGATCCAACAAACCATGTCCTGAGAAGTTAATTATAATGTTTTTTTCTTCTCCAGTTTTCCTGCATTTTATTGCTTCGTCTATTCCTATTTTAATAGCGTGTCCTGTTTCTGGAGCTGGTATTACTCCTTCAGTTTGTGCGAACATCTGGTTACTCTCGAAAACATTGATTTGGCTTACGCTGCGTGCTTCTATGATTTTTTCGTGTGCAAGAAGAGCAACTAATGGCGCCATTCCATGGTAACGCAGGCCTCCTGCATGAACTGATGGTGGAATAAAGTTATGCCCTAAAGTGTACATTTTGATGAGGGGTGTTAAACCTGCAGTATCTCCAAAATCGTATTTGTATTCTCCCTGGGTAAGGGTGGGGCAGGATGATGGTTCGGCTGCAATGAATTGACAATCTAGATCACCAGTTATTTTATCTTTAATGAAGGGGAAAGTGGAGCCTGCGAAATTACTTCCGCCACCTACACAGCCAATCATAATGTCGGGTGATTCCTCGATTTTCTCTAATTGTTTCTGAGTTTCTAATCCTATAATGGTTTGGTGTAACATTACATGGTTTAATACACTACCCAGTGAGTAGTAAACTTTTTCATCTTTTAATGCATCTTCTATGGCTTCTGATATTGCTATACCTAATGAACCCGGATGATTGGGATTTTCTTTGAGCATTTTCTTCCCAAATTCTGTTTGGTTACTGGGTGAAGGTATTACTTTCCCGTTATATATTTGCATGATTGTTTTTCGGTAGGGTTTTTGCTTGAAGGAAACGTTTACCATGTAAACCGTACACTCCATGTCTAACAGGCAACAGGCTAGGGATAATGCGGATCCCCATTGTCCGGCACCTGTTTCAGTTGTTAACCTCTCTATACCATCTTGTTTAGCATAATAAGCTTGGGCGATCGCAGTGTTAAGTTTGTGACTACCGGTGGGTGATAAATCTTCTCGTTTGTAATAAATTTTGGCAGGAGTATCTAGATGTTCTTCTAAACCTTTAGCGCGGAATAAGGGGTTGGGTCGGCCTACTTTTTTATAAACATTCCTTATTTCTTTAGGGATTTTAATCCATCTTTCAGCGGACATTTCTTGTTCTAAAACACCTTTAGAGAATATTTTTGGTAGATTTTCTAGTTGTTTACCTTCTTCTGTTTGTGAAGGCATAGGTGGTTCTACAGGTAAATCAGCCACTATGTTGTACCATTTTTTTGGAACATCCTTCTCGGGTAATGTAACTTTATACATAAAATCACTTTTTTTCTTTTTCTTGATTTATTACTTTTATTTTTAGAGCTTTAATTAGGGTCTCGAATCGACAATAGTTACGAGTATATATTATTAATTTTTATACTAATTTATAACCTTTATTGTACATATTTGTACATTGTAAATAATTTTTGGATTAAAAAAAAATTTTATTTTTTTAATTAATTGATTTAATATGAAATTAAGAACAATTATATTAACATGAAGATTTTGTCAATTGATGTGGGTTCAGGAACCCAGGATATAATGCTCTATGATTCAGAAGAATCTGTAGAAAACTCTCCTAAAATGGTATTACCTTCGCCAACTCGGATAATTGCTGAGAGAATACGTAAACATAAAAATGATCTTTTTTTAAGCGGTGAAACAATGGGCGGAGGCTCCGTAAGTAATGCTATAAAAAATCATTTAAAAAAAGGATACAGAGTTATTATGACTGAAAACTCTGCTAGAACTATAAACGATAATTTGAATCTCGTTGAATCATTAGGTGTTGAAATAATAGGGAATAGAGAAAAAAATCCTGATCTATCTGAAATGGAATTTAAGGATGTTGATTTGAACGCGATAAAAGAAGCATTCAATCAATTTGATGTGGAGCTGGAATTCGATTATATAGGGGTTGCAGTACAGGATCATGGTTTTATGCAGGGCGTGGGTAATAGAAACTTTCGTTTCATGAAAATAAGGGAAAAATTAGACATTCCCCGCAGACCTGAAGAATTTGCATATTTTAATTCTGTTCCAGATTATTTTACTCGGATGAATGCAGTTTTAAGAACCCTTAAGGGTTATAATACGGTTTTAATGGATTCAAAATTCGCAGCCATATGCGGAACTACTTGTGATGATTATGTGAAAAACTTGGATAGTTACGTTGCTTTAGATATTGGAAATGGCCATACTCTGGCAGCTTCCGTTTTTGAGGGTAAAATTTTAGGAGTCTTCGAGCATCACACGGGTATGTTAACGCCTAACAAGTTGATAAATTATATTGAAAAACTGGCAATGGGTGTTTTACCTCATGAGCAGATACATGGGGATGGCGGTCATGGAGCTTGGATAACACAGGCAATTAATGGCTTTGAATGTGTTGTGGCTACGGGACCGAAGCGGAAAATCCTTCAAAAAACAGATTTTAAGGTACATTACGCTGCTCCCGCAGGAGATGTGATGATGGCCGGACCTGTAGGTCTAATAAATGCTATTAATTATAAAAACTCCATAAATAATAATATTTAAATTATTAAATTTTTATAAAATTTTTTTTTTATTTTATTAAATAAAAATAATTAAGTGATTATGATTTGATAAAAATGATAATAGATCCCCATATACACAGTAGATACTCTGGAGATGCTACAGCATCACCAGGGGATATAATAAGAAAATCTAGGGAAATTGGTTTAGATGCCATTGCTATCGCCGACCATAATACCTTAAAAGGTTCAATATTAGCCATGAAGGAAGCAAAAGATTTAGATGAGTTTATGGTGATACCTGCCATGGAAGTTACTACCAATAAAGGACATATCGTGGCTCTGGGAATAACACAGGAGATAGAAAAGGGTTTATCTCCTGAAGATACTATTGATAAAATCAGGAGTTACGGAGGAATAGCTATAGCTCCACATCCATTTGTAAGATACAGAGAAGGACTGTGTGGTTACGTTAAAGATTTAGATATTGACGCCATCGAAACCCTCAACTCCAGATACATCTTTGGATACTCTAATTGGCGAGCTAAAAGACTTGCAACGAAAAGAAAGATTCCTGAAATCGGCGCTAGTGATGCTCATTTTCTTGGTGCAATCGGCAGCTGTGTAACAGAATTAGAAGCTGAATTCTCAGTTGAAAGTGTTATTAAAGGAATATTATCGGGTAAAACAAATGTTTTTGGTAATAGGACTCCTTTACCACTTATATTGAAAGAGGTTATTAAAAAGAAGATTAAAAGATCTTAATAGTTATCTAAATTATAATTTTTTAAGAAAATCTAAAAAATATATTTTTTTTAGATTTTTTGAATACTATAGATCTCATTTTTAATTATATTAAATTTAGAATTTACAACTTAAACTAGGATAATATATTAATTAGTATTAGAAATTTCAGATTAGACTTATATGGTATTTTACTATTTTGATATATTATCCCAATTATCCCAATTCATTGGAGAAAACTTTATCTATCTCCATCCGGGGTATACTATCTTAAACACAGTAGTCTTTGGGATTATACTGGGCATAGTCGTAATATTCATCATCAAACTATTTAAATTCTTGAAAAAGGATCCTAAAGACTTGTTAATTCCCTTGATACCATTCATATTCTTCGGCTCCAGCGCCAGAGCATTAGTGGATAATGGAATCTACCCTCTAACTTATATACTGGTAACTCCAGGTATCTATTTTTTAACAGGGATTATAACCATTATAGCACTCTTAACATCAGTTTACATTGAGAGAAAAACTAATTTTGACTACAGACGTATTATGTTAATTATTGGAATAGCTCTATGTATACCCAACATATTGAACATAAACCATGTTAACTTCACTGCATTTTTCGAAGTCATTGGGGCTTGGTTACTTTCATCATCAGTTTTCATAATATTAAGAAATAAGTGGAGTTTGATCAAAGACAAATTAAATTTAAGCGTTTTAATGGCTCATCTATTTGATGCAAGCTCTACATTTATAGCAGTTAGTTTTTATGGATACAGTGAACAGCATGTGCTTCCAAATGCACTCTATAATCTAACAGGCACTGCACTGGTAATGTATCCGCTTAAGATAACTGTAATATTATTCGCTCTTTACATTATAGACACCTACGTGGAAGATAGAACCATAAAAAACATGTTGAAATTAGCTATATTCATTTTAGGTTTAGCTCCAGGACTCAGAGACTTCCTAAGTCTAATTATAGGTACTTAAAAAATATCAAGTCGTAACCAGTCTTGATAGGGAAAAATAAATATTTTACAAAAAAATCAAACTTAATGAACTTTTTTAAAGGATTAAATAAAAATTATAATAATATAATATGTAATAAAATTAATTATCAATTTAATTAACAAATCTCTATTCATAAATTCATTATTATAATATAATATTATGGGGGTCTTCCCTAATGTATGTAGAAAACGTTATAAAAACCATGGAACTACCTGAAACAATTAAAATATTTGATACCACCCTTAGGGATGGTGAACAGACACCGGGAGTTGCCATGACAGTGGATGAGAAGATAAGAATCGCAAAAAAATTAGATAAAATTGGTGTCGATAAAATAGAGGCAGGATTCCCGGTTTCTTCTGAAGGTGAAAAAGAAGCAGCTCGAGAAATCCTTAAATTAGGATTGAATGCTAAAATATGTGGTTTGGCAAGACCTCTTAAAAAAGATTTAGATGCTGCCATTGGTTGTGGAATTGATTACATCCATATTTTCATAGGGACATCTCCTTTACATAGGGAATTCAAGCTTAAAATGAGTAAAGCGGATATTTTAAACAAGTCTGTAGAGGCTGTAGAATACGTAAAAGATCATGGAATAATAGCAGAATTCTCAGCAGAAGATGCTACTAGAACTGAATTTGATTATCTTAAAGAAGTTTACCTAGCAGTTGAAGATGCAGGAGTTGATTTTGTAAATGTGCCTGATACTGTAGGGGTTATGATTCCTGCTTCAATGAAATATTTGATTTCTAAACTTGAAAATGATTTAAAGGTTCCAATAAGTGTGCACTGTCACAATGACTTTGGTCTGGCGGTTGCTAACTCATTAAGTGCTGCTGAAGCCGGTGCATGCCAGATACATGTAGCCATAAATGGATTGGGGGAAAGAGCAGGGAATGCTTCTCTGGAAGAAGTAGTAATGGCTCTTATAAGCATATATGGCATAAAAATGAATATGAAAACAGAGCTTCTGGTTGATACTTCAGAATTGGTATCGCGGATTACTGGAGTTAAAATGCCCCCTAATAAGGCTATCGTAGGAGAGAATGCATTTGCTCATGAAGCAGGGATACATGTACATGGTGTTCTTCAAAAAGCAGAGACTTATGAACCAATAACTCCGGAAATAGTGGGACATACTCGCAGAATAGTTTTAGGAAAGCATACGGGTGCAAATGCTATAAGATCTAAGTTAGATGAGTATGGAATCGAATTGGATGATGAACAATTTAATCGGGTCTTTAATCAGGTTAAAAAACTGGGAGATAAAGGTAAATGTATAACCGATGCTGATTTAAAGTCTATGTCAGAAACAATTTTGGGTAGGGCTAAAGAAGAGATTG
>Ga0182014_10005290_pt1 | contig 14397 bp, 13 predicted proteins | sample 612S2DmetaG_FD_120489 | JGI IMG/M metagenome (GOLD analysis project Ga0182014, IMG submission 120489) | Permafrost microbial communities from Stordalen Mire, Sweden - 612S2D metaG | ecosystem: Environmental > Terrestrial > Soil > Wetlands > Permafrost | place: Sweden: Stordalen | collected... | reverse complement strand
ATTAGGTGTTAAACTATTCAATATAGATGATTTAAGGTTTATAGCCGATGAAAATCTTAAAATGAGGGAATCAGAGGTTTCTGAAGCGGAAAAAATCGTAGAGAATGAACTGGAACTTTTGGAAAAATCATTAAAACATCTGGAAGTTGAGCCCATAATAGCTCACATACGGGCTAGTGCTGAAGAAATAAGGCGAAAAGAAATCATAAAAGCGTTGAAAATGTTGGGTGACCTTAATGGTAAGGAGAAGATTGTTGATGATTTGACTCAAGTAGTGGTAGACCATGTCTTCTGTGATATAATTAAAAATATAAGGAATGCTGCTGAAAAAGACGACATCATAGTTATGAAAGCCGTTGAAACTATTTTCTTAGAAAAAAAATAAAGATTATGTGTAATGTTAATAAATTATAAATTAATAATGTCTAAATTCATTAATACCCTAAGCTTGATAATTAAGAACTATTGACTTTTCTATGATAATTAAAATCTTTTGAATTTTTTATGAATTGATTTAAGAATTAGATTTAATATTTTAATAGAATTTCAGAAAAAAAGAAAAAAAATAGTAAATTTAATCTAAGCAAACATTCCTTTAGGCTGGTCGTTGTCCTTTTTGAATTGTTTTAATGCATATTTAATTTGATCCCATGTTATTAATTCTCCATTCTCATATATGGCCTTATGTAAAGCTACTTTTAAAACACGATCTTTAATATCCCTTCCGGACATTCCTTTCGTATAATTGACCAATTTTTTAAGGTCAAATTCAATTGGAATGGGTAATGATTTCACGTAAAGCTCAATAATAGCTGATCTATCCTCATCGTTAGGTAATGTGAATTCTATTTCCTCTTCAAATCTACTTTTTATAGCGAAATCTAGGAGATGAGGATTATTAGTGGCCCCTATAGTAACCACTCCTTTATTATAGTCTATTCCATCCATTTCAGTGAGTAAAGCATTAACAACTTCAGATACGTCTCCTCTAAGCGATTGGTATTTTCTATCAAGACCGATGGCGTCAATTTCATCTATAAATATCACTGAAGGGGCTGTGATTGATGCTGCTTCAAATAATTCGTGTATTTGTCGAGCTCCATCCCCCACATGCTCACCTATCAAGCTAGTAGCTTTTATGAGGAATAATGGCACATTAAGCTCATTAGATAATGATTTAGCCAGCATGGTCTTTCCAGTTCCAGGTGTGCCGTGAAATAACACATTACGGGGAGCCCATTCACCGAAGTGTGATGGATCTTGCAGGTACTTCATAATGATCTTACATTTAGTTTTAGCCCGTTCCTGTCCAATTACATCCTCCATTTTAATATTGCTATCCAGTCTCCTGATTTCTTTAGATTCTTCTATTTCCATTAGTATAATGGAAGTTTGTACAGTTATTTCAGAGTTATCTGGATGCGCTTTTATTATCTTGAAGGCGTAATCTGGTAATAATTTCTGATCAAAAATAAATGAACCCTCATTTACTGTGAATCCTTCCCATTGCTCTCGGGCATAGAGTTCAAAAAGTTCTTTATTGAATATTTCTATTCTAGGGTTCTCCACCAAGTTACACAGGAAAGGATAACCAATAGGTTGAAGTACAACTAGTTTAGCTTCTTTTTTAGGTTTTTCCGGGACTCTTGATGTCTTTTTATCTGATATAATTGGATCAGAGATTATATTGTTAAATTTCACTAAGTAATCACCACTAATAATTTTTTAATCATAAACATATATACTTTGGGCCTAAAAACAACACAACAAAAAATTTGATAAATAATGTTAACATGAATAAAAAAAAAATAATATAAATTTATTCATTAATTTTTCAAAATATTATTGTAAGCCTTCTGCATTAATAGAGCATCCTCATCTAATCGAGGAGTTTCACAGATTACAGTTACATTCCAGCCTCTTTCTGCAATTTCCTCAAGAAGTGGTTCCAGTGGAGGCCCATAACTATACTCAAAAAGAGCATGATGTCTTCTCTCACCTTTATCCGTGAATTCTATGTTCGTGAAGTGACTATGCAGTGATTTTAAACCTAAACCCTCTTCTAATTTCTCAAATATTATCCCATAATCTTCTTTACTTTTTATTCCACCACCTGATCTGGCATGTAAATGTGCAAAGTCTATTGTAGGGGTAAAGTTTTCATGTGTCCGGCATATCTCTATAATCTCCTCTAAACTACCAAGCTGTGATTTTTTACCCGTAGTCTCAGGTGCGAAGGTATAATTAGAAACACCCATGGACTCTAATTTCTCATTTAAAACATTAATTGCACTATGAAGCTTCATCATTGCTTCAGTGGAAGTATATTTAGTATAAAATCCCGGATGAAAGACTATCCTGTATGCATTCATCCATTCGGCAGCCTTTGCTGATTGAATTAATCTTTGGATGGATCTTTCAATTACATCATCCTTATTCGATGATAAATTGATATAGTACGGGGCATGCATAGAAATAATTACATCATTTTTTTTAGAGTTCTTTTTAAGCTTTAAAGCTGATTGTTTAGAAATACGCACACCATATGTTGCCTGATATTCATATGCATCTAATCCTTTTTTACGTATATAATTACAAACACTTACAGTTTCACCCCTATATCCTAAAGGATTTCCTGCAGGGCCGAATCTCACATTAGATGTCAATTTAACCACGTTATTATGTTCAAATCGAACGAAATTGAAATAGTAAAAAATTTATTTTAAAATTAATTATTAACATTAATAAACTTAAAGAATTTTTTTTATTTCCTTATTTGGATATCTTGATATGCAGATAAAGCAGCTACAGCCCCTTCAGAACATGCAATCAACCACTGATTGTTTCCAATCGTTACGTCACCAGCTGCATAAACACGTGGAAGGTTCGTTCTTTGACCTTTATCTGTAATTATATATCCACCATGTTCATCAATTTCTACCCCCATATCCCGGGCCAACTGAGTGGAGGGTATTTCACCAACAGCTACGAATACACCATCTGTAACAACTTCTTCTTTTTTTCCTGTTTTATTATTATATAAAACAGCGCTTTGAACCAATTGATCACCTTTAATCTCCTTCAACTCAGAATTCCATATAAGAGGTATATCCTTATCTTCTAAAAGCTTCTGCAAATAAATTTCCGCCCTAAGTTCGTTTCTACGGTGAACCATAGCTACTAAAACTCCGATACTATCCAGATATATCGCCTGCTGCGCTGCGCTATTACCCCCACCCACGACGAGTACTCTTCGACCTACAAATAATGGGCCATCACAAGTAGCGCAGTAAGAAACTCCCCGTCCTAAGAATTCAGCTTCACCCGGAACATTAAGAAATCTATGCTTACTACCTGTAGCTAATATAACGGATTTAGACATGTAATTCCCCTTAGTGGTGGATACTCTCAATAGCTCTTCGTTATATTCCACCTTCTGCACTTCCTCCAATTCTTTTATTTCAGCATGTTTCATAGTTTGAGTTTTCATAAGTTCTATCAATTTTCTCCCAGATATCATATCAAAACCTGGATAGTTTTCCATGAGCGGCACCATCAATCCAGTTCCACCTACTAATGCCTTCTCTAAAACCAGAGTCTTGAAGTTCTGTCTGCCGGAATAAATAGCTGCTGTTAATCCCGCAGGTCCTGAGCCAATTATCACCATGTCATAATTATCCATACTCGATCAATCCTTTAATCTAATTCGTTATTTAGTCTATCAACTTAATTAATTTATCTTTTAAAAGTTTATTAACTAATTTACCATCAGCTTTCCCCTTAAGAGACTTCATAACCATCCCCATCAACGGTCCCATAGCAGCCATTCCCCTCTGCATAATAATATCATTATTTAAGGAGATAATATCATCAATAATCGTCTCTACTTCCTCATTTGACAGTTTTTCCAACCCTTCCTTTTTAACCGCTTCACGGACCGAATATCCATTTTTAGCCACACTTCGCAATACTGCAGTGATGGAAGCTGTCGGGATCTTATTTTCATTAATGTAAGAGAAAACTTTTTCTAAAACCTTTAAATCCAATGAATCAACATTTAATCCCTCTCTTTTAAGTTCTTTGATAGTGTAAGCTAGAGTTGATGCGATTATTGGTGAATCTAAATTATATATCGCATCAAGTTTTTCAAAATCATCTACTTTATCATTTTTAACCAGCTGCGTGGCCAAATCTTCGCTCAATCCATGTTTAACAATTATACGATTCCGTTTTTCACTAGGAAGTTCAGGAAGATTGTTTTCTATTTGCTCTAGATACTTACGAGATATGCTAATAGTAGGTATATCTGTTTCAACGTACATTCTACTGGCAGTAGGCAGTGGTCGTAGATATTCTGAGCTCCCATTATCCAACGCCTTTCTAGTTTCTTCAGGAATATATCTAAAGGCTGTTTTTGATCTTCTTTGAACTTCTATGAGAGCATTTCTGGCTTTTTTTTCATCCTTATCTGCCACCATAATGAAAGCATCACCTTTTAATGCCTTAATAATTTTATTTACAGCTTCAACTTCTTCCCGCGTTATTCCGTATGAGGGCAGCTCGTCGGTGTGGAATATGCCCGATACACCCATTTTTTTAGCGTATCCTGCAAGTTCTGTTCCGAATCTTCGGTCAGGCTGGATAATCCTTCCAATTAAGCCTGCGAATCCATTGAGTTTAATAGCCAGAACACTACCTCCTTTGGATAATGCCTTAGACATTATCTTTGACTCAGTATCTTTAAAGACAGCTCCCACATCAAATATTTCATTATCAATACTTGCATCTCTTTTTTGGAGCTCATCTTTAATTTCAAGAAGATTTATCTGTCTTTTAACCTCATTTTCAACCATTTTAGGCATTAAATCCAGATCTTGAACTCCTTTAATCTCTACTCGAGCACCATCACTGATGGATATATTTAAATCCTGGCGTATAGTTCCGAGTCCCCGCTTGACTTTAGTGCTTCGCAGTATCTGACCTATTTGATATGCCACTTCCTTAACTTGCTGAGGGTTATGGATACTAGGATCAGTTGTTATCTCCACTAAAGGTATTCCTAATCTATCTAACCTGAAATTAGTTTTTCCTTTCTCTTCATGCATTCTTCTGGCTGCGTCTTCCTCTAAGCATAAATTCTCTATAAATACTTTTCCATAGTCTGTTTCCAGATAACCATTAGTAGCTACTAATCCCGTCCTTTGAAACCCTCCAGTATTACTTCCATCTATAACCTGTTTTCTCATAACGTGAAATTCATCTACAATCTGCATGTTAACTAACGAAGCAATTATAAGAGATATTTCCAGAGCTTCTAGGTTTAAGGGTTGTGGCGGTTCTTCATCAGCTTCAACTAGGCAAGTGTGTTGATCATAGGATTCATAGATAAATTGAAGTTTGCGTCGGGATTCTTCAAATGCTGCCCGGTCGATTTTACCCAACTCGCTTTGAGTGGGTCTTAAATACCTTAAAATCTTAAGTTGTGGTTTTTTATCAGTGAGACTATTTTCACATGGACAAAACAGTTTTTCATTCGTGTTAAGCTGCTGGTGTATCTCTAAACCCATTTTAAGACCTAATTTCTCATAATCCATTAAAAATCACCTATTAATAAAATATTAAATTAAAAAATATTTTTGGGATGTTTTAATTCGGATTTCACCCTTCAAATTAGTTTGCATTATATTTTTCACTTCATCCAAATCCTGAGTTTGACCTAAAGTCCATACCAGTTTAACATAGGCTGTCTCTGGTAACATATCCAAAACGGGAAATACTCCAGAGTCTAGAAGTTTACGTCCAGTGCTGTAGACATTCATATTAACTCTTCCGTATAGACATTGGGAAGTCATTACCACTGGAATTTCATTATCATTTGCCCGTTGGAGTGCAGGTATCAATTCTTCCGGACAATGCCCTAATCCTGTACCCTCCAACACTAAACCCTTGAATCCTTTATCAACATAATAATCTATTATATCCGCAGATATACCAGGATAACTCTTTATTAAAGCAACATCCTCTTCCAATGCATCATAAATTTTAATTTCATCTTGACTTCTTCTTGTATAATCTATGCTTTTATCCAAAATTTCTAAATTACCATTTTGAATACTAGCAAGAGGCTGAGTGTTTATGCTGCGAAAAGTATCCCGCCGAGATGTGTGCATCTTCCTAACCTTAGTACCCCGATGCAAATAAGTCTGAGAGTCATTCATAGTGGAATGCATACACACCAAAACTTCAGCTATATCTGATTTTGCAGCTGTAACAGACGCCATCAGATTCAGGAAAGCATCACTAGATGGTCTATCTGAACTCCTCTGTGCGCCTGTTAAAATTATAGGAACAGGAGTATTTAAGATAAAACTCAATGCTGCTGAAGTGTAATGCATAGTGTCAGTACCATGCGCCACTACAACACCATCAGCACCATTATTAACCTCATCAACTATTTTACGAGCGGTTTTAATCCAGTACTCTGGTTTCATGTTCTCGCTTAAAATATTCAATATCGCCTTCCCTTTAATGTTAGCCAGCTCCAATAGTTCAGGGTTTGCACGTAAAAGGTCATCTGCAGTGAAGGCTGGATGGACAGCGCCAGTTTTATAATCAATTATCGATGCAACCGTTCCCCCAGTAGATATTATAGATATATCATCCTTATCAGGATCATTCTTTACATCAAGTATAGGTAACTCTATTTTAGGTTTTTCTCCCTTCTCCAAGAGTTCAACTTTTGCATCAGTTACATCAACACCTACATTATAACCATTATATAATTTAAGCACCAGGTGCTTATCATCCGCTCCTGTGGCCCTATTTAAAACCATACCCTTGTATTCTACTTTGTTTTTAGTTATTAAAATAATGTCACCAATAGATATGTCACATGAATCTAAAAATTCCTTACAAACACCTTTGTAACTCATATAATCCCTCTTAATTTTTACATTCAAAGCTTTTACACTTAATTTTTTGATGAATTTTGAAATATAATATATATTAATATCTGAATATCAAATTACTTTATTATTATGAATAATAAAAGAATTTTAAAATTTTTCAGTGAATTAAAAATAGAATATTTAGAAATCATTATAAACCACATATACAATTTGGAATAAAAAAATAATATATATAAATTTTAATCTTTCCAAACTAAATCTAAACCTATTGGAGCGTGATCAGAGCCCATAACATCTGATAAAATGTAGGAAGATTCTACATGTTCCATTAATTCAATGTTCACAAAAAAATAATCTAATCTCCAGCCTACATTCCTTTCCCTGGCTTTGGTGCGATAACTCCACCAGCTATATTGATCTGGTTTCTTATTAAACTCTCTGAAGGTATCTACATATCCTTCACTCAAAAATTTGTTTATCCAAGCTCTTTCTTCTGGTAAGAATCCTGAGATTTTCTCGTTTTCTTTAGGTCTGGCGATGTCTATTTCTTTATGAGCGGTATTAACGTCTCCACAGACCACTAGGTTTCTCCCTTCATCTTTAAGTGCATTTATGTATTCCAAGAATGCATCGTAGAAATCTATCTTGAACTGCAGCCTTTCGGGGGATCTTTTGCCATTGGGAAAGTATATGTTGAATAGAACGAAATCTACATAATCAGCAATTAATATTCGTCCTTCTCGGTCGAATTCATCAATTCCAAAACCAGTTTTTACTGTTTCTGGCTTTATATTTGTGTAAATAGCCACGCCACTATAACCTTTCCTATTCGCCTCGGAAAAATAGGTTTGATAACCTTCGATGTTCCTTATATCTGGTGGGAATTGTTTTCGAACTGCTTTTGTTTCTTGAATGCATAAAATATCTGGTTTTTCGGTAATAAGCCATTTTTTAAAGCCTTTTCTATGAACAGCTCTTATCCCATTTACATTCCAACACCAAATCCTCATTTTCCTCATTTTATATCCTCTCAATATACTATAATCAAATAAAATTTGTGTAGTTTAATTTTTTTTTGTTGAAGATCTTAAAATAATCTATTAAATTTTTAGAAAATGAATATAATCATGTTTCTTTCGGATTAAAAAGTTTAAATTATTATATATAGTATTTTATTCTTTGAATTATTTTATACAATTTACTACTTGTTTTGTTTGGAAACAATTTTAACTATTATTTTTTATTAAATGATAATAAGTTCTTTGAAACATCTCTTCCAGATTTTATATTAATAAATCTTAATCTACCTAAAAACGTGGAAAAAAAGTTTTAAAAGAAATGAGATGATAATCAAAGAATTAGATGTATGCCTCTAATGATTTTACCACCTCATCATCAGAAGAGGATATGGTTAAAGTTTATTGGAATTGTGCTTAATTCTTTTTATAACCAAAACAGTTAATCTGGGTCCTATTTTATTCCATCGAATTTTGACCCAATAGGTCAAACTACCTAGAATTTGTGAGTTTAAGGAAAGAGAATCAATAGTTTCCATATTTAAGCTTTTTGGTGTCCTGACTTATATTTTATGATTTATATTTTTTTTCAAATTTCCTCCATGATCCAACTATAGAAGATTCAAATCTTTCCAACTTATTTAATATCGCCTTACGAATAGTAGCGGTATCTATTTCATTTTCACCTTCTAATTCTTTCTCTAAATCATCTGTAATTATATCCACTAAAGTTAAATCCTCATTTCCCTCTAAAGTGTAACCCGCATCTATGGCTGCCTTCAACATAGCTCTTTTAAACTTCTCCGGATCAAATGTTTCTACAGTGCCATCCTTCTTTTTAACTTTTATAACTTCATTCAACCAAAATCACCCATTTTTATATTGAAATTGCTAGATAAATCCTTTAATAATCTCTGATAATTCTCTTTTAGAAATTTCTTTTAAATTTTTTAATTTAAATTTTCCCTAGCCCATTCTGAACCTGCATTTAATATTTCCAGGTTAATTTGAATCAATTTAGGATTTTTACTGAAAGTGTGTTTAATTGCATCTTTGAAAACTTCTTGAGAAAGTCCTGTAGATTGGATTTGTGCTATAACACCTAACATAGCAGTATTAGCTGCTTTAACAACTCCAAATTTCTTAGCAATTCTAACAGCAGGTACCCGTATCATTTTAACGTCTTCTTGAGCTTTGAATCCACCTAATTCAGTATCATAAAGGATAATTCCTCCTTTTTTAACTCGATCAGCGAATTTCTCCAGGGATGGCTCATTCAAAGCCACCAGTAAATCTGATTTATGAGCAGTGGGTAAATTTATAGTTTCCCCTGATATAACCACCGTACAATCAGATGTTCCTCCACGTTGCTCAGGACCATATGCTGGATAAAAAGAAACATATCGTCTGGAATTATAAGCAGCTTGAGCCAATGTAAGACCCATACTCATAACACCCTGTCCACCAAAGCCTGATATCTTAATAACCCGCGGAATAAAATCCGAATCATGCTGGGCTTCTATATTTTTCTCACCAGAAACCTCAAATATTTCATTAAGTGATTCCTTAGAAAAATCACTGGTACCTCGACAAAGCTTTTCCACTTCATTACTCCTGTCCCTAAATTCAACTAATGGAAATTCTTTCATCATCTCTTCATTTAAGAATTTCTGTGCCCCCAAAGCATCTTGTTTAAGGTTAGTGGGGCAAGGTGACAAAACTTCCACAAAAGCATATCCTTTACCCTCCTTCTGAATCTGTAACGCCTTAATAACAGCTTTTTTAGCTTTTCGTATGTGAAAGGGATCAGAAAGTGAAACTCTTTCGATATAAACTGGAGCATCAAGATTATTTAATAATTCACACATGTGCAGGGGGTATCCTGCAAATCTTGGATCCCTACCTGTGGGACAGGTGACGGTTACTTCTCCCAGCAATGTGGTGGGTGCCATCTGCCCTCCAGTCATCCCATATACGGTGTTATTAATGAAGAACACTGCCAGTTTTTCACCCCTATTAGCAGCTTGGATAGTTTCATTAAGACCTATTGATGCTAGATCTCCATCTCCTTGATATAATATCACCACAGCATCGTCTTCAGCCCTAGATAATCCAGTCCCGACGGCAGGTGCCCTCCCATGGGCTACCTGAACATGCCCACAGTCAAAATAATAATAAGCAAACACAGCACATCCTACGGGACTAGTCATAACTATTCGTTCTTGAATATCCAGTTCAGTAATAGCTTCTGCTATAAGTTTATGCAATATTCCATGTCCACATCCTGGACAGTAATGAGTCGCAGTAGGCGCACTACCACCTTTCCGTGGGAACTCACTGAGCATGGATGGTGGTTTTCCTATTATCTTATCTTCTAATTCATTATTATTCATGGAAGTTTTCCTCCTTACTGTTTACACTAACTTCCCGAATCTTATTCATAATACTATCCACATCCATGAGATTACCTCCCATGCGATTCACCAGTTCAACCGTACGATTGCAGTTTATTGCAAGTATAATATCCTCCATCATTTGTCCATTACTCATTTCCACAGATATAAAACTGCATTTTAGTTTTTCTGCTATTTTTTTAAGCTTGTCATTTGGAAATGGGAATAATGTTTTCAGACGGAAAAGCCCAGTTTTTATACCCTCCTCTCTGGCGAGATCTACTGCGGATCGTGCTATTCTACTGCTTATTCCATAAGATACTAGGATTATCTCAGCATCATCCACTAAATATTCTTCAAATTCAACTTCATTCTTCTTTATTTCATCATATTTAGTTTGGAGTCTGTAGTTGAAATTTTCCAACTGCTCAAAGTTAAGGAATATGGATGTAACAAGATTGTTTTTTGTCTCCATAGTTCCGCATACAGCCCAAGTAACATCTATTTTGGGTTCTACTGATTCTATTGGAAATTTGAGGGGTTCAACCATTTGACCCAACACACCATCGGCTAATATAACTACGGGGTTACGATATTTTTCCGCTAATTCAAATGCTTTCATGGTGAAATCACACATTTCCTGCACTGAATTAGGTGCTAAAACAATGTTACGGTAGTTACCATGCCCACCACCCTTCACCATCTGGGTGTAATCCGATTGTTCAGGTCCAATGTTGCCTAATCCAGGTCCAGCTCGCATAATATCTACCACAACACAGGGGAGTTCAGCACCTGCTAAAAATGATATTCCTTCCTGTTTAAGACTTATCCCTGGGCCAGATGATGCTGTCATTACCCGGTGACCTGCGGCAGAGGCACCGTATACCATATTTATTGCCGCTTCCTCTGATTCAGCCTGTACAAATTTTCTACCCACAATTGGGAAGTATTTTGAGGCTTCGTGGAGGATTTCAGTGGCAGGAGTGATCGGATAACCGAAGTAACAGTCACAACCAGCATACATGGCCCCTATTATAATTGCTGTGTTTCCTTTAATTAATTGAGTTGCCATATAGATTTTTCCTCCAATTAATAGTTATAATAATAAAATTCAGAATTTATCTTACAATTTATTTTCTTCCCTGTTCTTTCTTTTTCTAGGTATATGAACCTCGATAGCTAATGGTTCTGGGCAAGTGTAATAACAGTCACCGCACCCTGTGCATCCTTCTCCATCATAGACGACATAGTGGTATCCTCGTGGATTTATATCATTACCTATTTTCAGAACACCTTTTTTACAGGCTAATACACATCTTTCACAAGCTTTACATTCTAACGTGTTAATTAAGGGATAAGGATTTTTCTTTTTCATGTTTTCAGACATAATTATTCATCTTTCATTTTAGATTTTACTAATAATAGAAGAAATTCAAATTTTTTTTTATTTATGTTAAAAACATATTTTTTGAAAGAATTTCTAATTTAAAAAACAAATATTAATCAAGAAAAAAAGAGTTTATTTAAACCTGTTTTTCCTGATCTTTGGTTCTAATTTCTATTCTTCTTATTTTACCGCTGATGGTTTTAGGTAGTTCATCAACAAATTCAATGATTCTTGGATATTTATAAGGAGCAGTTACCTGTTTAACATGGTTTTGAATCTCTAATTTCAATTCTTCTGATGGTTCATAACCCTTGGCAAGCACTATTGTAGCTTTCACTACTTGTCCACGTATTGGATGTGGAGTGCCAGTTATAGCGCATTCTAGAACTGCCGGATGGGATATAACGGCGCTTTCCACCTCAAATGGCCCAATTCTATAACCAGAACTTTTAATAATATCATCATTTCTTCCCACAAACCATAAATAACCATCTTCATCCATCCATGCATTATCTCCAGTGTGAAAATAACCTTGATACCATACTTCATCTGTTTTTCTCTGATCACGGTAATATCCGCTGAAAAGACCGGGAGGTTTACCATCTATAGTTTTTATAACTATTTCACCTTCCTCACCCACATCACATATCTTACCATCTTTATCCATTAATTCTATAAAATATCCAGGTGAGGGTTTTCCCATGGATCCTGGTCTAGGTTTCATCCACGGGAAATTAGCAACAGATATCACACTTTCTGTTTGACCAAATCCTTCCATCAACTTTAAACCAGTGAATTCATGAAATTTATTATATACTTCTGGATTTAAAGGTTCTCCTGCGGTTACAGCATATTTAAGAGTTGAAAAATCATATTCAGAAAGGTCCTCCTTAATCAAAAATCGATAAATTGTTGGTGGTGCGCAGAATGTTGTGACACCATACTTAGATGCTTTCTCTAGCATACGTGCTGCATCAAAGCGTTCATAATCATAGACAAACACGCTGCTTCCTGCAATCCACTGACCATAAATTTGACCCCACATAGCCTTCGCCCATCCAGTGTCAGCAACAGTGTAATGTAATCCATCTTCCATTACATTCTGCCAATACTTGGCTGTGATGATGTGACCCAATGGATAAGTGTTATCATGTTGCACCATTTTAGGAAGTCCTGTGGTGCCTGATGAAAAGTAAACAAATATTGGGTCATCATTTCCCCAATTTAATATGGGAGGTTCAAATTTGGATGATGCTTTTTGGATTTCTTCACGGAAATTCAACCATCCTTCCCTTTTTTCATCACCTACGAATGCTTTTATAATATTCATTCCATTTAACTGTTTTTGTGCTTCGTCGAAGTATTCCGGAACACCATCTTCACTAATACAAACCACCATCTTGATCCCCGCCTTTTCTACACGGTATACGATGTCTTTGGTTTTAAGCATGTGAGTAGCAGGTATTGTTATTGCTCCAATTTTATGCAAGGCTAATATACAGAACCAGAATTCATAACGACTTTTTAAGGTGAGCATTACTCTGTCACCCTTCTTTATTCCTAATTCTAAAAAGAAGTTAGCTGTTTTATCGCTGTAATCTTTGAGTTCTTTAAAAGTTAAAATTTTTTCTTCATCATAATCATTGCACCATACTATGGCTATTTTATCTGGATATTGACTGGCGTATTCATCCACCACATTGTAAGCGAAATTAAAGTTTTCAGGTACTTTAATGATGAAATTTTCTTTAAATTCATTATATGATTCAAATTCTATCTGAGTAACAAACTTGTTGAGTAAAGATGACATAATTTTACTCCCTCATTTTATTTTTTAAGGCTTATTTTTATTTAATTTAATAGAACAAAATAATTATGAATATTTTATAATTAATATAAAAAATAATTATTTTTTTTATTGGATTTATAGAACAATTGCTAAAAATTTGGCTGTTTTATTTTCTAAAGCTTCCATAGCATGGCTATAAGAAGAGTCAAAGAATATTGAATCACCCTTATTTAAAATTACTTCATTATCATGGATATAAAACTTTAAAGAACCTTCTACGACATAATCAAACTCTTGTCCAGGGTGTGAATTAGTATTAGGCTTGCTAATATATTGTTGTGGTTCAACTGTCACGATGAATGGCTCTGCCTTCTTGTGGATGAATTTTTCAGCTAGATTTTCGTAGTGGTACTGTTTCCTTCTTTCCACGTTAACTCCTTTATTCTTTCGAGTTACCGTGAAAATGTTCATTCTAGTTTCTTCTCCAGTTAAAAGCAATCCCATATCCACATTCAGTTTATGTGCAATTTCAAAAAGTATACTCGCGGGTATGTCAGAGGAAGCATCCTCATACTCAATGTAGATATTTAGGGGAATATTTAAATACTCCGCCATTTCTTCTTTGCTAATTTCAGATAATTCCCTTAATTCTGAAATTCGTTGAGCTATTTCCTTAATTTTTTCCTTCATTTATTACACCAATATGTTTTAAGGTTAATAATTCAAATTAAATGATGTAAAAGTATTTTTATTTTAAATTTATCAATTGTGTTTATTATATTTTAATTCTATTTTTTTCTTTTTATATTCAAAAATAAAAAATTATTTTAGATATCAAAAAATTTTGTGTATGATTTGGTTTAAAAATAATCTAATATATAATGATTGTTAATGATAAATTGTT
>Ga0182014_10005289_pt1 | contig 14402 bp, 10 predicted proteins | sample 612S2DmetaG_FD_120489 | JGI IMG/M metagenome (GOLD analysis project Ga0182014, IMG submission 120489) | Permafrost microbial communities from Stordalen Mire, Sweden - 612S2D metaG | ecosystem: Environmental > Terrestrial > Soil > Wetlands > Permafrost | place: Sweden: Stordalen | collected... | reverse complement strand
CGAGTTCGAGGATGCCGAGGGCCATCCAGGCTTCCCGCGGCAACGCACCAAAGGACGGGACCCCCTCGCTTACCTTGTCGAACATGAAGACCTTCATGACGCCCGACGCTCCGAACAGGAGCGCGGCGAGGACCTGCAGGACCCATAACAGGACGTTCATAGTGTGCCTTCTCCCGGTTTCCGCGTCGGCGCGCGCAGGGCGGTTTCTCCCCGCGCGATCCACGTTCTGAGCCCAGATCTAGGGACCATGGATAACCTCATGATAATTCCCCAAGTGCGAGCACCGCAATCGGAGCCAATCCGTAACGCGCACGGACCGGGCGTCGACTGCTTGAAACTGTCCGCATTGGGAACCGGCGCACGGCTAGCCCACGTGCCGTCGCCAAGAACTCCCCGACGACTCCCAAGCGCCATCGACTGTTCGGGGCGTCTCACGGGCGATTCGGAGAATGCCACTACCGAACCGCCCTTGCCGGACCTCTGTACGGAACGCCGATCCGCCCAGAGCGCCCGTTTTCGGTGTCCGGACTTCGCATTCGCTACGACGTATCCTGGACGGATCGTCTTCGCTATACGTCAGATAGCGACGACAGCAACTTCGCGGCCAGAGGCCCTCACGAGCCGTTCTATGTCGTCCGGATCGCTTGTGAGAATCGTAGCTTTTTGCCGAACGGCTGTAGTCACAACAACGGCGTCAACGATATCCGACGTTTTGGTCATGCCTAGCAACCGCCCGGCTTCGTGCGCCTCGGTCTCGCCAAGTGGAACGACCACGCACCCAGTCAAGAAGCGCCGGAGTTGGGCTTGTTGTGGGGACCGGCTGACCTGGGCGACCACCGGCGCGGGAACCAATGGAACAACGCCAAGTTCCAAACGGGCCTTGTGTTCAGCCCATGCTCGCCGCTCGTTTCTATCGGCGGCCACCAGAACGGCGGCGTCATAGAGGACGGTACTCATGCCGAACGCCGGACCGTTCGCGATGTTCGGAGCTGAGCGCGCACGCTGCGGCGAGCTTCATTCGTCTCTTCTGTCGTGAAACGTCCGTGCTGCTTTTCCCACAGCGCGACCGCCGCTAAGCCAGCTCGCCGCTGCAGTGCTTGGCGCGCCGCAGCGGTCATCCAGGCAGAGACGCTCACCCCGTCGCGGGCGGCCGCCGCAAGGACGTTTTCGTGAATGTCAGGGTCTATAGTGATGGCAAGCTTCGGTGATGGGTTGCCGCGCGGCATACAAAGTATCCTACTACAGTAGGATACTACGCGGAGGCCGCACGGAATTTGGAAGGGAGATCTGCCCTTGCTGGCGGTCGCTTGTCGGCGGCTCCAAGCAGCGCGATAAATTACTCCGGGCGAATTACGCGCCACTCGGAAAGAAGCCCTCACGGACAAAACTCCGCTGCGCGCAAGCGCAGGGCAACGCTCCGGATATTGCCTAGCTCTAAACTAAATCGGCGCCATTGAAACATCCAACCCCGCCAGGTGGTTCTGCTTACCAACGGCAAGGCAACGCGGACAAATAGGGCATCGCGGGTTAGGCGGCTTCCAGTACCTGCATTTCGATGCGTAAGCCCGCGGCGGTCGCCATGTTCACCAGCGCGTCGAGGGCAAACAAGTTGATCTTGCCACGCATCAGGTCGGAGACGCGCGGCTGCGTCACGCCGAAGAGCTGGGCCGCTTGAGCCTGGCTCATCCCGGTACGGGTGATGTGATCCTTCAAGGCGATCATCAGGACCGAGCGCAGCTTCATGTTGGCGGCCTGCTCGGGCGTGTCTTCGATAGCGTCCCACACGCTGGTAAAACGTTGCTTGTTCATTGCCCTAGCTCCTTCAACAACTCGCGGTAACGCTTGGCGGCAAGCTCCACGTCCGCCTTGCTGGTTTTCTCGGTCTTCTTCTGGAAGCAGTGCAGCACGTAGATTGCATCGGCGAATTTCGCCGCGTAGAGGACGCGGAACGCGCCAGCCTCATCTCGAATTCGAATCTCCTTTGCACCCCGGCTCACCGTGTTCATGGGCTTCCAGTCGTCAGGCTCCCGACCGTTTTGCACTTGGTCCAACTGATGGCCGGCCTGACGCCTGCCCGTCAGCGGGAAGGCGCGCAAGTCTTCCAGGGAGCTGCCCCGAAACTCGACAGGTTTGGAATCAGCCACACCAACAGTATACAAAATCTTGTATGACCAGCAAATGGCCAAATTCTGCCACCCAAAAAATGAGTGGCTGACCGAAGGAGGCACCATGACAGATCTCAAACGCTCCCACGTTGAACCTTGGGTAGTGGGCTAGTTTGGTAGCCCGCTACCGAACCTCGCGCCGCCCTACTGCCTGCCGGAAAGCGCATCGCGATATTGAACTTCGGAAAGCGGGTAGTGGGCATCTTTCAAAGTAGCCCGCTACCGGAAAGCGCGACGGCACCGTTCTGGTCGCGCTGCGGCAAGTCCTGCGCGACGCCCGCGCAGTCGCCAAGCGAGGAGGATAGAACCAGTAACCTCATAGGCATACTGCAACCGTGCCCGCGAGGGCCGGGCACACACAAATACCGCACCACGGGAAACCCGTGAGTCACTCAACGCCGTTTCTCCCTAACCCGCTGAAAACAAAAGCGAGGCACGGCCAATCCCCAGGACCACAAGAAACTCCTGTGCTATTCTGATGTCCGGACAAAGAATATCCACCCCTCCGAAAAGGCTCTCCGCACTCGCCGCAAGGTGTTCTGCCGGGAACCCCCTCGTTCTTTGACAATCTCGATCGCAGTCGGCGGCGATTCCGGCCAGCCAGTCGCCTCCAACGCAACAAATGCAACCGGATGCAACACGAAATCGAAAAACCTTCACCGTGTAACGACCCGGGCGCGGGCGAGGCCTGGCAGGCCAACGCGGCTGGACCACGTCGCAAGAACGCAACGAAGCCCAATACAAATCGCAAAAACGGTCACGCCGCGGTAGCGCTTACCCGCCGTAGCCCCACCATCGCACATTGCGAAGCGAACCCAAAACTCCCCAACCACGCAATGTCAGGCAATACTTCAGCTAATCATGGCAACCATAACAAAAACAGATAGCTTAGACATCAGATTTTAGCGGTTGGCTTTGGTCGGCAGATTTCGCGTGGCCGCCACTGCGTGCACAAAAACGCCCTGTTTTGCACAATCCCGCACAACGAAAACACGCCAGGATCGGGACGGTCTACCGCTCCGTGCGCCCTCCTTTCCACTCAAGCCCGGCGTGCCCCACCGGCTACAGCCTTACTCCGTCCGGTCCTTAGCCCTCGCATCCTGGACGGTCTGCCACCGCATGTTCTCCGGCACATCCGCTCCGCGCGCCCTTCATCCCGCGGCCCGCTGCGGGTGTACCGGCATGAAACGCCGGCAGGCGACAGGGACACAAGCAGCACGGCCGGGGCCAAATTTCCCTTCACGCGACTTTAGGACAGTATCCGCCGCGCCGAGCGCGGCATAAAGGAGTAGAATTAATCCATGCTACGAGCCGCTATCCGGCCGTGTCTCCACTTAGGGGTTCTCCTGGCTGTCTGGGGGGGCGCGGCAGGCCAAACTCCGCAACCGCCTGCGAATCGGGACGACGAGGTGAGCACCCGCGATACCCCTGCGACTTTCCGCACCAAGGTCAATCTGGTGTTGGTGCCGGTGGTCATCCGCGACCATCAAGGACGCGTAATAGGCGATCTGCGCAAAGAAGATTTCCAGCTCTTCGATAACGGCAAGCCCCAGACCATCTCCTCCTTTTCCGTCGAGACGCTCGCCAGCCAGACCGTCGAGCCGGTCAAGACCGAAACGCCGCCCGCGCTGAGCGGCGAGGAATCGCCCGCGGCAACCAACCCGGCCGACATTCCCAAACGCTTCGTGGTCTACTTTTTCGACGATGTGCACCTGGCGCTAAGCGATCTGATGCAGGTCCGCAACGCCGCCGAGCGCCACATGAACGAAGCGCTGGTGCCCACCGACCGGGCCGCCATCTACACCACCTCCACCCGGACCACGCTCGATTTCACCGACGACCGTGCCAAGCTGCATGCCACTCTCCTGCACCTGATGCCGCAGCCCATCGCCCGTGCCTCGACTCAACTGTGCCCGGACATCAGCTACTACCAGGCGGACTTGATCTTCAACCAGCATGATCCAACGGCCTTGCAGGCCGCTACGACGGACGCGATGGCTTGTATGGCTCTGGACCCAAGCGACCCATCGGCCCTGCAAATTGCGCAATCGTCGGCACAGGCGACGGCTTCGCAGGTGTTTACCATGGGCGATACGGAAAGCCGCGTCTCGCTCCAATCGCTCTTGAGTGTGATCCGCCGGATTTCCGCCATGCCGGGACAGCGCAGCATCATCCTCATTTCTCCGGGATTTCTCACGCTCCCCGATCTATTCCAGGACAAAGCCGCGCTCATCGACCGCGCCATCCGCGCCAATGTCATCATCAGTTCGCTGAATGCGCGCGGCCTCTACACCATCGTTCCCGGTGGCGATGCCAGCCAGTCTAATCCCCAGAGTGCCACCGGGGCCATCATGCGGTCCCAATATCAACTGGACAGCGCCCGAGAGGAGGAGGATGTGCTCGCCGAATTAGCCTATGGGACGGGCGGCACGTTCTTTCACAACAACAACGACCTGGTGGAGGGATTCAAGCGCGTGGCCGCGCGTCCGGAATTCGTTTATTTGCTGGGCTTCTCGCCCCAGAACCTGAAGCTCGACGGCCGGCTGCACATGTTGAAGGTGACCCTCAGGAACGCCAAGAAGCTGGACCTGCAGGCGCGCAAGGGCTACTATGCTCCGCAGCACCTGGCCGATCCGGAAGAGACCGCCAAACAGGAAATCCAGGACGCGCTGTTCTCGCGCGAGGAACTGCGCGACATCCCGGTGGTGCTGCACACCCAGTTTTTCAAATCGAGCATGGCGGACGCGCGGCTGGCGGTACTGGCCCGCGTGGATGTGAAACACCTGCGTTTTCGCAAGGAGAACGGACGCAACCGGGACGACCTGACCGTCGTCTCAGGTCTGTTCGACCGCAACGGGAACCTGGTTACGGGAAACTCCAAAACCGTCGAGATGCGCCTGAAGGACCAGACCCTGGAAAGCAGGATAAACTCGGGGATTACCGTGAAAAGCAGCTTTGACGTGAAGCCGGGCAGTTACATGATCCGGCTGGTGGTCCGGGATTCCGAAGGACAACTCATGGCAGCCGCCAATGGCACTGTCGATATTCCGATGAATTGAGGTACAAAATGCAGCTTCGCAGCATGTTACTTCTGGCCGCCGCGATCGGCGCCGCCGGCGCGGTGGCGCGGGCGCAGGACGCCAATGCGCAGGCTCCCGGCTCCCTGCCGGTGATCAAGGCGGAAACGCGCCTGGTTTTGGTGGACGCAGTCGTCACCGATAAGAAGGGACAATACGTTCGCGATCTCGAACAGAAAAACTTTAAGGTCTGGGAAGACAACAAGGAACAGAAAATCACCAGTTTTTCCTTCGAAGCCGACCCTAACTCGCCCAATAACAATCAGAAGCACTATATGGTGCTGCTCTTCGATAACTCCACGATGGATTTTGGCGAGCAGATGCGGGCGCGCCAGGCCGCGGCGCAGTTCATCGACGCCAACGCCGGTCCGAACCGCTTGATGGCCATTATCAATTACGCCGGCAGTATTAGCGTGGCGCAGAACTTCACGGCGGACGCCGACCGGTTGAAGAAAGTGGTCAGTGGCGTCAAGTTCTCCCCGGTTTCGCCCAATGCGCCGGTCGAAGTGGCGTCCACGGGCATGCCCAATCTGGGCAACGCCGCGGCGGCCTTCGGTGTTTGGGACGAGTTACTCGCCCTGCGCAGCATGGCCAAGCTGTTGGCTCCCATACCCGGCCGCAAGATGGTAGTCTTGCTGACTTCCGGTTTTCCGATGCGCGCCGAGATTATGTCGGAGCTGACCGCCGTGATTGCCGAGTGCAATCGAGCGAATGTGGCGATCTACCCGATTGACGTGCGCGGCTTGGTGACCGGCATCACGGCCGGTCCCACCGGCGCCAGTCTGTATTCCCCGTCGAGTCCCCAACTGGTGCAGCTTGTTCCCGCTTCTTATAGCCCGTCGAATTCGCTAGGCATGGCGTTCTTCCAGCATGGTGGCGGCGGAGGCGGAGCGGGCGGTGGCACAGGTGGCAGCACGGGCGGCAGCACAGGGGGCGGCGCCGGTGGTGGTAGAGGTGGAAGCGGTGGCACCGGCGGCACGGGCGGCACTGGCGGCACGGGCGGCAAAGGAGGCTCCGGCGGTACCGGCGGCACTGGCGGCACCGGCGGCAAGGGTGGGGGTGGTGGTGGCAATACCGGCACCACCAACAACAACACCGTCCTCAACCCCAACACGATGAATCCTTTCAACCAGTCCCGTATGCTGATCCCGACGCTCCCGCCCAGCGCCACAACCAATCAGCAGGTCCTTTTCGCGCTGGCCGATGGCACCGGTGGTTTCGTGATCGTCAACACCAACGACCTGGTGGGAGGCTTGGAAAAGATCAGCAAAGAGCAAGACCAGTTCTATCTGCTGGGCTACACGCCGCCCGAGTCGCAGGAGGGAAGCTGCCATTTCCTGAAGGTGAAACTGGACCGTCCCGGAACCTCGATTCGCTTCCGCAACGGTTATTGCAACGTGAAGCCCGCGGACGTGTTGCAGGGGAATCCGGTCGAAAAGGATCTGGAGAACCGTGTGGCCGGCTCGGCCCCCGGAGTGCCCGGCGCCAGCATGGAAGCGCCGTTCTTCTACTCGTCGAACAATACGGCCCGCGTCGATGTGGCGCTCGGCATTCCGACCGAGAGCATCAAGTTCGAGAAGGCCCATGGAAAATTTCATGCGGAATTGAATATCCTGGCCATCGCCTACCGCCCCGACGGCAGTGTGGCGGCGAAGTTCAGCGACAACAAGAAGATTGACGTGGAGAATAAAAAGGAGCTGCAGGCCTTTAACGAGCGGACCTATTACTACGACGGCCAGTTCGACATCGCGTCCGGCCAGTACACTCTGAAAGCGGCTTTCAGTTCCGGCGGCCCCAGCTTCGGCAAAGTGGAGATGCCGCTGACTGTCGACCCCTACGACAGCAAGCAATTCGGCCTGAGCAGCCTGGCGCTCAGTAAAGATCTGCGCAGGACCGCCGACACCGGCAGCGACCTCGATGCGGTTTTGCTGGAAGGGCGCACACCAATGGTCGCGCAAGGGTATCAGTTCACGCCCGCCGCCGTGTATCGCTTCAAGACCACGGATCACGCTGCCTTGTACGCGGAGATCTACGAACCTCATGCGGTGGATAAGACTCCGCCCATCGTGGCGGTTCGGCTTCGCGTGCTCGACCGCAAGACCCAGGAGGCCAAGGAGGACTCCGGACTGATGGGCGTGAGTAAAGAGATTCGCGCCGGTAATCCGGTGATTCCGGTCGGACTCAAACTACCCCTCGATAAGCTCCCTCCGGGCGCTTATCGCGTCGAGGTTAATGCCATCGACGAGCTCAACAACTCCAAGACGCGCATGGCCGATTTCGACGTGGAATAAGCCGCCAACACTACTGGAACCACAGATGGACACAGATAAACACAGATAAGACCTCCGCCGGCCGAAGAGAGACCAGAGCCCGCGGAGGGATGAGTTTATCTGTGTCCATCGGTGGTTCCGGTTTTTTCGGTACAATGCGCCTATGAAGCTCTTAATCGCAGCACTCGCGATATTGCTGCCCGTGTTGGCGGCCGCTCCCGATACGATTCACGGCAACGCATTTGGCGATCCGAAGGCCCCCATCCTGATCGAGGTCTTCAGCGATTTCCAGTGTCCCGGCTGCAAGCGGTTTCACGATGAAGATCTGCCGCTGATCGTCAAGGATTACGTGGCTCCGGGCAAGGCGTACCTGGTGTACCGGTATTTCCCGCTGGCGATGCACCCTTACGGCCGCAAGGCCGCCGAACTGGTGTGCGCCTGCGCGCAGTTAGGCAAGTACGAGCAGGCCGCGGACATCTTGTTCGCCAGGCAAAGCGCGTGGTCGCAGGACGGCAAGCTGGACGAAACCCTGGCCGCCGTCCTCACGCCCGCCGAGCGCCAGAAGGTGGCGACGCTGATCGGCAGCCCCAGCGTGCAGAAGCCCATCGATAGCGATATGGCCGAAGGCGCCGCGCTGGGGGTGAAGGGTACGCCCACCGTGCTGGTGACTTACAAATCCAGGCGGTATCCGCTGGTTGGGGAAGGTCTGTTCAACTACCGGTGGATCAAGGCGACGCTTGATGACTTTCTTAAGTAGCAAAACGCCCGCCGGTATCTTGGCATTGATTCTGCGCGTGGTACTGGGCGTCATCTTCCTGTATGCCGCCTGGATAAAGCTGCGCGAACCCTGGGCCTTGTTCGCCATGGCGATCGACTCTTACCAGGTCCTGCCTGCATGGGCGGTGGAACTGGTAGCGCGCGCGCTTCCGTGGTTCGAGCTGCTGCTGGGTGTTCTGCTCGTCGCAGGCGTGTGGCGGCATGTGCCGGCGGCTGCCGCATCGCTGCTGCTGGCGGTATTCTTCGGCCTGATGGTCAGGGCCATGGCCAAGGGCATGGAAATCGACTGTGGTTGCTTCGGACCAGGCGACCGCCTTTCCTGGGTCACTCTGCTTCGCGATGGCGCGTTGCTGGCAAGTTCGTTGTTCGTCACCGCCAGGGCCTTCCGGCAACGAGATTGGAACCGCAGCCAGGCGGCCTGAGAGGCCGCCGCAGGCCAAGGGCCTGCCCCACGCATCTCGGCTATAATTAGGACGTTATCATCTTAATTGGAGGTCGGGCGGGATTGCGAATCATGTCGAAAAGTGGAGGTTTCGGTTTTCTTGGCCGCGGATTGGCGGTGGTTCTCTTTCTGCTCTACAGCGCGGCTGGCTTCAGCGCGCCGCAGGCGAGCGGGATGGACCACGATCATGGCGCCATGGACATGGACCCCGATCATGGGGCGATGGACATGGACCACGATCACGGCGCGATGACGCCGGCCGCGCCGGTGGTCTGGTCCTTATTACTAGTGACGCTGGCCATCGCCGGTGGGCTGGTCTGGTCGGCCCGGCGCGCTCTGCGCAGGGAAGCAACGGCAGGCCCCACGGCAGGCGCGGATGTTCTGGACCTGCCGGTGATCGGGAGGGCCCTTCGCTCGCGCCGCTTTCTTGCCTTTTTGATCGTGCCAACCATGGCGATCTTCCTCCTGATCGTGCTGGCGGGCCTGCGCGGGGAGCAAGACACGGATAATCCGGCAATCCTGCTGACCTGGATCCTGTGGTGGCCGGCCGTAATCTTCACCTTTTTCCTGGCGGGGCGTGTGTGGTGCTCGTTTTGCCCGTTCGGCTACCTGGGACAAGTCGCGCATAAGATCTTCTCCTTTCGGCTCAAAGTTCCAGGCATCTTGAAGAACATGTGGTGGCGCCTGGGTTTCTTTCTGGCGCTGACGTGGGTGACGACTCTTTGGGCGCTGGATCGCTGGCCGCGGGGCACGGCCTGGCTGGGCTTGGGATTGACCCTGGGGGCCATCACGCTGGCCGTGGTGTTTGAAAAGCGGGCCTTCTGCCGCTACGTCTGTCCGGTCGGGGGCGTCTTCGGACTGTACTCGATGACGGCTCCACTGCGCCTGGCGGTGAAGGACCAGGAAGTCTGCCGGAGCGCTTGCTCCGGCAAGGAGTGTTTTGAATCGTGCGCCTGGTTTCAGTTTCCGCCCGCCATGGACCGGGGCGCGGAGTGCTCGCTGTGCCTGGACTGTGTGCGCGCCTGCCCCGCGGACAACATTGCGCTCCGAACGCAAGCGCCCGGTGCGGACCTGGCGGGCTTCCAAACCCATCGCAAGTCGCTCGACGAAGCCTCGGCAATAGCGGCCGTATTGGGTGTAGCGCTGCTTCAAACGGCAGTGATGTTGAGCGGCTGGAGCGGATGGGAGGCGAAGGTCGGTGGCTGGTTGCACCTGGCGCCTGGCGCAACGCTCTACACCATTAGCTACGTCGCGGCGGGCGCAATTCTGCCGCTTTTGCTGCTGGGGCTGGTTTGCTACGCGAGCCAGGCTCAGGAAGAGGCCGGCGGCGGCCTGGGACGCGCGCTGCGCACCTATGCTTACTGTTTCCTGCCGCTCGGGCTGGCGCTGCATGCGGCCCACAACTTCCATCATCTGTTCGGCGAGGGCGGAGCAGTGTGGCCGGGTTTGAAGAAGGCGCTGGCGGAGTATGCCGGCTGGGCCGTGGTGCCGGTCCCGCAGGCAGTCGCCGCGCCCAACCTCTTGTTCGCGCTGCAATGGGCGACCCTTATGGCCGGGCTTTACCTGACCTATCGTGTGGGCGTGGCGCGGGTGCGCCGGAATGGGCCTCGGCCGGAGAGGGCGTTCCGCGCCGTGTTGCCGATACTGCTATTTGCCGCGGCGTACACGGTGATGAACGTTTTCATGCTCTCGGCTCCCATGGCGCACCGGCATTAAGCGAATATCCTCCTGCCCGTCTTGTTATTGGCGAGGCGACAGCATATACTTGGCCAAAGGGAGGGCTTCACTACGACTGTTCAAGGGGCCCCGTCTTTTCGGCAGCACGGACAATTCCCACACCCCACGCCGGTGATCAACGAGTTGCTGTTGCCGGTGGAGTTCCTGTTTCTGCATGTGTCGCTCCTGTATTACGGGTTCGGCATACCACATGGCGACGGCTCTGCCGTCGTATTGGTTCCAGGCCTGGCCGGTACGGATGAATACATGCTGCCGATGTACCTGTGGCTGGGCCGCATCGGCTACAGGCCGTATTTTTCCGGAGTCGGGTTCATGGCCGACTGCCCGCGGGCGCTTTCGGCGAAACTGCATGAGACCATTTGCCGGGCTTATACCGAGACCGGACGACGGCGCGTACATCTTATCGGGCACAGTCTGGGGGGGATCTTTGCCCGGGCAATGGCTACGCGCAAGCCGGAGAAGATCGCTTCTGTAATTACCCTGGGGTCTCCCTTTCGTGGGCAGGTCGCCCATAAGAGCGTGTTCACAGTTGCCGGTTTGGTACGCCGCTGGATGCGCGAACGCAACCCGGATCTGCCCGGAGAGTGCGGTACAAGCCACTGCTCCTGCTCCTTCGGCCGATCGCTCACGGGACACTGGCCGAAGTCGGTGCTCCAGACTGCCATCTATTCGCCCAACGACGGGTTGGTAGATTGGCAGCACTGCCTTACGGGCAGGGAAGGTGTGGACGTGGAAGTTCAGTCAACGCATCTGGGGATGCCAGTTGACTCCGGCGTCTACTGGCAGATTGCCCATCGTTTGGCGCTGTCCTGCCAAACTGGCCGGACGGAAGGCGGCGCGGCGCAATATAATTTGCAGCATGGCATCCACACGGAGGCATTTTCTGCAGGCGAGCGGCGCGGCATCGCTCGGGCTCGGCGCGGCCGCGCGCGGTCAAGGCCAGACCGCGGCGAACGATAAGATCCAGTTCGCAACCATCGGCTGCGGCATCATGGGCCAAGGCGACACCGACACGGCCATCAGTGTGCCGGGCACCAAACTCGCGGCGGTGTGCGACGTCTATGAAGGCCGGCTGACGCGCGCCAAGGAGCACTGGGGCGCCGATCTGTTCACCACGCGGGACTATCGCGAGGTGCTGGCACGCAAGGACGTCGACACCGTGATCGTCGCCACACCGGACCACTGGCATGCGCGCATCGCCGCCGAGGCCATGGAGGCAGGCAAGGACGTCTACGTACAGAAGCCGATGGTGAAGCAATGGCAAGACGGCCACCGGCTGATCGAAACCTCGCGGCGCACCGGGCGAATCCTCCAGGTGGGCAGCCAGCGCGTCAGTTCCGTGATCTACAAGAAGGCCCAGGAACTCTATCGCGCAGGCTCGATCGGCACGCTCAACGCCGTGGAGGCGTGGATCGACCGCAACTCCGCGATCGGCGCGTGGCGCTACTCCATTCCGCCCGACGCGAGCCCCGCAACCATCGATTGGGACCGTTTTCTGGGCGATGCGCCGAAGCGGCCATTCGATCCGCAGCGCTTGTTCCAGTGGCGCAACTGGAACGACTACGGCACCGGCGTGGCGGGCGATCTGTTCGTGCATCTGTTCAGCGGGATCCATTTCGTGCTCGGCTCGCTGGGGCCCACGCGCGTGTTCGCCGCGGGCGGGATCTACTTCTGGAAAGGCGACCGCGACGCGCCCGACATCATGGTCGGGCTTTACGACTATCCCAAGACGGACAGCCACCCCGCGTTCAACCTCGCGCTACGCGTGAATTTCGTTTGCGGCGGGCCCGAAACCGGCCGCTTCCATTTCACCGGCAGCGAGGGCGTCATGACGATAGGCGACGGCGTGAGTCTGAGCAAGCCGCCCAAGGAGACTGAGCCGGGCGAGACAGCGGGCAGCTTCTCCAAGGAGACGGCGGAGAAGATCATGGCGCAGCACCGCGCGCGCTACCCCGAGCATCCGGTGACGGCGGCTACCATGCCCGAAGCGGACGAAGAGAGTTACCTTGCGCCGCCGGACTACTCGGACGATTTCGAGCACCACACCACCTTCTTCAACGCCGTGCGCTCGCGCCAGCCGGTCGTCGAAGACGCCACATTCGGGCTGCGGGCCGCCGGTCCGGCGCTGCTGGCGAACTTGAGTTACTACGAGGGCCGCATCAAGCATTGGGACCCCGTGGCCATGCGCGTGGTCGAGGATTGAGGAGGAACTACGATGGGAACGGCCAATGACAAAATTCGGATCGCGCTGGTGGGCGCGGGCGGCATGGGCCAGGGCGACGCACGCGACGCCGCGCGCGTAGCGGGCGTAGAGATCGCCGCCGCCGCCGATATCTACGACTCGCGCCTGGATCGCATGAAAGAGATCTATCCCGCGATCGCCACCACGCGCGACTATCGCGATGTGCTCGCGCGCACCGATATCGACGCCGTGATCGTCGCCACGCCGGATCACTGGCATGCGCAGATCGCCATCGATGCTTTGGCTGCGGGCAAGGACGTCTACTGCGAGAAGCCGATGGTGCAGAAGATCGAGGACGGCAAGCGCGTCATCGCCGCCGCCACAAAGAGCGGGCGCATCTTCCAGATGGGAAGCCAGTATGCCAGCGCCCACTGTTTCGAGAAGATTGGCCAGTTACTCCAGTCGGGCGCAATCGGCGAACTGAACATGGTGGAGGCGTGGCTCGACCGCAACACCGCCATCGGCGCGTGGCAATACTCCATCCCGCCCGACGCGAGCGAGCAGAACATCGACTGGGACCGTTTTCTCGGCTCAGCGCCCAAGCGTCCCTTCGAGCCCATCCGGTTGTTCCGCTGGCGCAACTATCGCGACTACGGCACCGCCGTGGCGGGCGACCTCTACGTACACCTGTTCACCGGCCTGCACACGGCGACCGGCGCAGTGGGCCCCACGCGTATCTATTCGACCGGCGGCCTGCGCTATTGGAACGACGGCCGCGACGCGCCCGACATGCAGGTGGGCGTGATCGACTACCAGGCCTCGGCGCGCCATCCGCGCTTCCAGTTCGTCATGCGGGTGAACTTCAAGAGTTCCAAGGCCGACGAGGATTTCGGCTACCGCTTCATCGGCAGCGAGGGCGCCATCACCACCGACATCTCCAGCGTCACCCTCAGCCGCGTGCCGCGCGAGAAAGAGCCCGGCAACACCGCCGACACGTTCTCCCGCCAGATGGAGGCCGACTATATCCGCGCCTACCGCGAGCGGTACCCGATCCTGCCCGCGACCGCCGCCACGCTCCGCCGGCCCACCGTGCAGCGCTTCACCTCGCCGCGCGACGCGCACGAGATCCATATGCGCAATTTCATCGACGCGGTGCGCACGCGCAAGCCGTTCTTCGAGGACGCCGAGTACGGCTTCCGCGCCACGGGGCCCGCGCTGTTGTGCAATGTCAGCTACTTCGAGAAGCGCGTGTGCCATTGGGACGCCGTCACCATGACGGCGTCCTAGACGACAGGCGGAAATTGGACACGCCTTCGTGGCGTTGTGACACGAAGATATGCGAGGCCTCCGTGTCCAGTGTGCGGTGAAATCAGGGCTGGCGTCAATGGCACGGGGGTGCTCTTAGAAGTCGACGTTATGTTGGGGGGAGGGTTTCCTACGGGAGGCGATACCTCGCGCCGGAGGTGAGTGTGGTCAACCTGATCCCGAAATATATTACGAACTACGACCCCAATCAAGGCCCACCAAGTCCGGAGCGGTACCGGGTGACTCTGTTCTCGTTCGGCGGCCGCGGCATCGCTCCTCTTAAGCTTAAGCAGGGCCGCGTCGAGTTGTTTGCCGGAGCTGCCGCCGTTCGTAATTGTCTACCGGGGTAAAGTCGTTCATTAACAGTGACTTGCAGTCGGGGAGCAAGGCAAACCCAGAAGGAGCGGAACATTTCCGCGATTTCCGCGAGAAAAAGCTGGACTTTTG
>Ga0182014_10005282_pt1 | contig 14410 bp, 9 predicted proteins | sample 612S2DmetaG_FD_120489 | JGI IMG/M metagenome (GOLD analysis project Ga0182014, IMG submission 120489) | Permafrost microbial communities from Stordalen Mire, Sweden - 612S2D metaG | ecosystem: Environmental > Terrestrial > Soil > Wetlands > Permafrost | place: Sweden: Stordalen | collected... | reverse complement strand
CATTTTGCCGGTCCTTTTCAGGACGTCCTCAACCAAGGCTCTCGGAAAGGCCTTGGCTACCACTCCTAGGCTGATGTAATCCGTGATCCTACTTCCGTCCGTATGCATCGCTGCGGTTCGCGCCATAGCCGCCTCTTCTTGAAATTATATTCAAACTGGCGGGTCTGTCAATGCTTGTACAGACAGTATTGGCTCCGCTGCCCATGAATGGCGTCCCTCCTCGTGGTGATGGACGCTCGTGCAAATTCCGAATGTGGTTGCGGGTACCTCTTACGCTCGCAGGCACGAGTTCCCGGATCCAGGACTCGGACGGCCGATCCATCCGGGCGCGGCGGAAGGAGTCCAGGTAGCGCTGCCCCACCGCGGCCCAAAGCATGCCGCGTCCCATCAGGTAGGCCCGTTCACGGGTCGCCCGCATGCGCTCCGGATCACCGAGGTAGCTCAGCACCCCCGCGGCGATCGCCCGGGGGTCGTGGAAGGGCACCAGGGTGCCCCGGCCCTCTGCCAGCAGTTCCAGGGCGTGCCAGTAGGGCGTGGAAACCACGGCCTTGCCGGCCCCGAACACATAGGCCAGGGTGCCTGAGGTGATCTGGGCCTCGTTCAAGTAGGGCGTCAGGTAGACGTCCGTGGCGCCGATGAACGCCTTGAGGCCGTCCAGGGCGACGAACCGGTTGTGGAAGATCACGTGCTCCTTGACCCCAAGCCGGTCGGCCATCCGCTCCAGGCTCTGGCGATAGCGTTCACCTTCCCGGGCGAGGAGATGGGGATGGGTCGCCCCCAGCACGACATAGACCGCGTCAGGATGCCGCCGCACGATCTCCGGCATGGCTTCGATGACGTGTTCGATGCCCTTGCCCGGCCCGAGCAGGCCGAAGGTGAACAGCACCTGGCGCCCCTCCAGCCCGAACTGGCCTTTGAAATGGCTGGAATCGAGGAATGGCATGTCCGGAATGCCGTGGGGAATGATGTCCACCTTCGCGGCGGGGACCCCGTACGTCTCCTGGAGGATCTCCGCACCTTTCCGGGCCATCACCACCAGGCGATCGCTGCGGCGCGCCAGTTCGTCCATGACCTTCCGCTGTTCGCCATCCGGCTCGCGCAGCACCGTGTGCAGCGTCGTCACCACCGGCATCCGCAGGTTCCTGAGCAGAGTGAGCAGGTGGCTTCCGGCCGGTCCGCCATAGATGCCGAATTCGAACTGGACGCTGAGCACCTTCGCGTCGCAGGCATTGAGGAAATCCGCCGTGTGCAGGTAGGAATCCAGGTTCTGCTGGTCCAGTTCGAAGCACACGCGCGGCGGGTAGGCATACCCTCCATGGTGATCATTCACCGCGCAGACGAAGCAATCAGACTCCGGCGCCGCGCCGGCCACCGCTTCGCAAAGATCATGAGTGAAGGTCGCGATCCCGCATAGGCGAGGCAGAAAGGTGCCCAGGAAGGCGACTCGTTTGAGGGGAGCAGGATTCATTGTGGGTTCCTTTCCATTGCGCTGGCTGGAGGACCGGCAAGAATCCCTGGAGAAGCATTTTCCATACCGTTAACAAAGTTAATATTTTTAGCGCTTATTGATCAGACCCGCCGTCCTGGGCCAACGGATCCATTCAATTTGAATATGCAATCCTTTCATTCGGGTCAGGTCCGCATGGGCTTCCCCGTCCTGGCAGAATGGGCCTGGACCCAGGAGTGATCATGAGCGATCCGTCCATGAATGCCTTGATTGATGCCTTCGGGCCCAATGCGGGCTATGCCTTCGAACGGCTCGCCCAGTACCGGCAGGCCCCGGATTCGGTGGACGAAAGCTGGCGCAGGATCTTCGCGACCCTGGAGCACCAGCCCGGGGCACCGCCGCCGCCGGCCGCGGGCCCCTCGGCGCCAGTCGTTCCGGGGCCCGACGGCCCGGGAGAGGAAGTCCCCATCACCGGTCCCGCCGCCACCCTCGTGCGCAACATGGAAGCTTCCCTGGAGATCCCCACAGCCGTGTCGAACCGGGTGATCCCGGTCAACGTGATGGAGGAGAACCGCCGCATCCTCAACCGCCACCGGGAGGTGATGGGCCTCCGGAAAATATCCTTCACCCACCTGGTGGCCTGGGCGGTGGTGCGCGCCCTGGAAAAGCATCCAGGGATGAACGACGCGTTCGCCCTGCGGGAAGGCCGCCCGGTCCGGATCCGGAAGAAGGTCATCAATCTGGGCATCGCCGTGGACGTCACGCGCCGGGACGGAACCCATTCCCTGGTGGTCCCCAACATCAAGGGGGCCGACTCCCTCGACTTCAGCCGTTTCGTCGCCGTCTTCGACAGCCTCGTGGAGAAGGCCCGGAAGGGCAGCATCGAGCCGGAGGCCTTCCTGGGAACCTCCATCACCCTCACCAACCCTGGCACCTTGGGCACCACCGGTTCGGCTCCCCGGCTGATGCGGGGCCAGGGATCGATCATCGCCACGGGCGCCATGGGGCACCCGGCGGAATTCGCGGCGATGTCCGATGCCTCCCTGGCGGAACTGGGGGTGGCGCATGTGATGAACGTTTCTTCGACCTACGACCACCGCATCATTCAGGGGGGCGAGTCGGGCGCCTTCCTCTCGACCCTCCAGGATCTGTTGCAGGGGGCGAACCCATTCTACGAGCGGATTTTCGCCGACCTCCAGGTGCCGCACCGGCCCCTGGGGTGGGAGAAGGATTCCAGTCCGTCGCCCTTCGGCGGCCACAATGGCTCGTCCGTGGAGAAGCAGGCCAAGATCCTGTCGCTCATCAACTTCTATCGGGTCCGGGGCCACCTGGTGGCCAACCTGGATCCCCTGGGTTCAGGCGCCGCCCTCTACCATGCCGAACTGGATCCGGCGACCTTCGGCTACACCCTCTGGGATTTTGACCGGAGGTTCCTCACCAGCGGCCTGGGCGGGTGCGAGGACGCCACCCTCCGGGAGATCCTCGAGGTGCTGCGTCAGACCTACTGCGGCAAGATCGGCGCCGAGTTCATGCACATCCAGGACCCGGTCCAGAAGCGGTGGCTCATGGATCGCATGGAATCCACCCGGAACCGGGCTGACCTCACCCCGGAAGAGCGCCGCCGCATCCTCGGCAAGCTCGTGGAAGCTGAAGCCTTTGAAACCTTCCTCCACAGGAAGTACGTCGGCCACAAACGGTTCTCCCTGGAGGGCGGCGAGGCGGCCATACCCCTCATGGACCGGCTGCTGGACCGCGCGGCCGGGCTGGGCATCCAGGAGGCGGTGCTGGGCATGCCCCATCGCGGGCGCCTGACGGTGCTCGCCTGCACGGTGGGAAAGCCTGTGTCCCGGATCCTGGATGAGTTCGAGGATGTGGTGGATGTGGAATCCACCCATGGCTCGGGGGATGTCAAGTACCACCTGGGCGCCACCGGCTTCCACCGCGCCAGGGGAGGGCAGACCCTGGCCTTGACCGTGGCCCCCAATCCCAGCCATCTGGAGGCCGTCGATCCCGTGGTGGAGGGGATGGTCCGGGCCAGGCAGCAGCGGCTGGGCGATGCCGGGCACGAACGGGTGCTCGCCGTCCTCCTGCACGGGGACGCGGCCTTCGCGGGCCAGGGCGTGGTGGCCGAGACCCTCAACATGTCCCAGCTCCACGGCTACCGCACCGGCGGCACGGTGCACGTGGTGGTGAACAACCAGATCGGCTTCACGGCCAATCCCGTCGACACGCGCTCTTCGCCCTATTGCACGGATACCGCCAAGGGCATCCAGGCGCCCGTCTTCCATGTGAACGGCGACGATCCCGACGCCATCGCCCAGGTCGTGGACCTGGCCATGGACTACCGGCAGCAGTTCCACCGGGACGTGGTCCTGGACATGGTCTGCTACCGCCGGTACGGACACAACGAGGGTGACGAGCCCAGCTACACCCAGCCCCTGCTGTACCAGAAGATCAAGGAACATGCCCCCGTGGCCCGGCTCTACGGCGACCAGCTGGTCCGCGATGGGGTCTGCCTTCCGGCTGATGTCGAGGCGCTCTGGGCCGCGGCCAAGGAGCGGCTGGAAAACACCTCCCGCCCCCCGGCCCCCGGGCCGACCTCCCCCGGGGACGCCCCTCCGGCCCAGCCGGCCGTGGCCCGGCCGGGGGAGGACGAGCTGCGGACGCGCCTCCTGGCCATCGTGGGGGCGGTCTCCACCGTTCCCGCAGGCTTCGAGGTCCATCCCAAGCTGCGGCCGCTGTTGCAGCGCAGGGCCGCCTATGCGGATCCCCAGACCGGCATCGACTGGGCCGGCGCGGAGATGCTGGCCTTCGGCATGTGCCTGCTGGACGGGGTTCCGGTGCGGCTTTCGGGGCAGGATTCCGGACGGGGCACCTTCAGCCAGCGCCACGCGGTCCTGGCCGACTATCACACCGGGCGCGAGCTGCTGCCCCTGAACACGCTGGCCCCCGCACAGGCGGCCTTCGAGGTGATGGACAGCCTGCTATCCGAGAACGCCGTCCTGGCTTTCGAGTTCGGCTACTCCGTGGCGGATCCATCCACCCTGGTGCTCTGGGAAGCCCAGTTCGGCGATTTCGCCAACGGCGCCCAGGTGGTCATCGACCAGTTCCTCGCGGGCTCGGAGCAGAAGTGGAACCAGTCCAGCGGCCTGGTGCTCCTCCTGCCCCATGGCCAGGAAGGACAGGGACCGGAACATTCCTCCGCCCGCCTGGAGCGCTTCCTCTCCCTCTGCGCCGAGGACAACCTCAGGGTGGCGAACCCCTCCACCCCCGCGCAGTACTACCACCTCCTGCGCCGGCAGGCCCAGGGGAAACCGGGCAAACCCCTGGTCGTCATGACCCCGAAGAGCCTGCTGCGGAATCCCAGGGCGATCTCCTCCATGGACGACCTGGTGCATGGCGCTTTCCTGCCGGTCATGGACGACGAAGCCTTCGCCGAGGCTTCCCGGCGAGCCTCGGTCCGCCGGGTGATCCTGGCCAACGGGAAGGTGGTCTACGACCTGCTGGCCGCCCGGTCCGCCCTGGAGGCTCCCGGGGTGGCCATGGTCCGCCTGGAGCAGTTGTATCCCTTCCCCGGCGCCGAACTGGGGCGGATCCTGGCCGCCTACCCCCCGGATGCCGAGCTGGTCTTCGTGCAGGAAGAGCCGCGCACCATGGGAGCCTGGCGCTTCGTGCGGGAACAGTTTCTGGACGGCAAGGTGGAGGGCGTCCGGCACCCGCTCGGCTACATCGGGCGCCGGGAACTCGCCAGCCCTGCCCCGGGTTCCCATGGGGTGTTCAAGCAGGAGCAGGAAGCATTGGTGGCCGAGGCCCTCAGGACGCCGGGTCCCGGACGCTAGCAACCTCGAAATGGGCAGGGGCGTTCAAGGGCCCCGGGCCGGTGATGATAATCGGCCGAAGCTGCAGGGACGCCATCACGGGCGCCAATTCCCGCAACCGGCGGCGCGCCGCCTGGACGTTGGTGAAGGGGCCGCTCCGGATGAACTGCATGGGCGCGCCCGAGCGCCGGGGCTTGGACACCAGGGTTGCCTCGGTGGCGGCGGTCCGCAGCAGCTTTCGCTGCAGTTTGCCGATGTACCGGGGATTCACCATGGCTGCGAACTGGATCCAGGCTGGGCGGGGCCCGGACCGGCGGACCAGGCGCCGCTTGGGCGGCAGCGCCGCCAGGGCCGGGATGGGGACGTGCAGGAGCGCCGGCGCGGCGGGGACCGGCGGCGCCACCGCGGGCAATGGCTGGACGCCGTTCAGATTGGGGAAGGCCTGATCATCGGGCAGCAGTTCCACCACCAGGGGCATGCTCTGTCCCCCCCGCAGGTTGGTCGCATGCAACCAGAAGACGGTGCGGCCGTTCACCGGCTGGGTGAGTTCGCCCCGGGAGGGCAGATCCTGCCCCAGGGGTTCCAGCCGCACCCGGTCGGTGCCGGCCACGGACCAGCGCAGGGTCACGGTCCCGCCCCTGCGCACGGCCTGCGCGGTGGCCTGGAAGACCTGGATGGATGCCGGCTCCGGGGGGAGCTGGGCGCAGAGGAGACTGGGCAGGAGCGAGAGCAGGGCGATTCGCATGGGGATGGTCCACCACAGGGCTGGCGTTGAAGGTATTTTGACTGGCCGGAAACCTGGGTCAACAGATCAAGGAATGGAAGCCCATGATGCCATGGGAATGCTCGGAGGCGGCAAAGCATCATGATCCCCGGGCGGAAAACCAGGCCAGCCCCTTGCCGCGCTGCCCATCCGGGAAGCCCAGGCCGCCCTGATGGATGACATCAGCCCCATCGACGACCTCCGCTCCACCGGCCATTACCGCCGGATCACGGCCGGCAACATTCTGGGTCAGATGCTGCGCGAGCTGGCCCAGGCCTGAGAATGAAGGGGGGCGGCCGGCAGGACCCGGCGGGTCCAGGAAACCCCGGCCATCCGTGGCGGGGCGAAGGGAAATGTCCCACAATCTTTAGGGGAGGGCTCTGTCCCGGACGGCCGCACCCTGAATCCTGGAGAGACCATGAACAAGCTTGAGACCCTTACTCCCTCCCTGCGCGACAAGATCGTGCTCGGCGAGCGGAACTATCATGACGACCCCTCGACCCCGGTCTCCAACTTCCTCGCCAGGACCAAGCGCCATTGCAACGGCGGCAAGACGGTCGACGCGGGGCTCTGGCTGCGCGGGCATTGCGACCGGGGCGGCAAGATCTTCCTCACCATGGCCGGGGCGGGGTCGTCTTTGCAGATGGGGATCACCATCAGCGAACTGATCCGCGCCGGGAAGATCGCCGGCATCTCCGTCTCAGGCGCCAACCTCGAGGAGAGCCTGTACCGTCTGGTGGCGCACTCCCATTACGCCTACATCCCGGATTACCTGGAACTCACCGCCCAGGAGGAGAAGGAGCTCGATCACAAGGGCTTCCGCAGGATCACGGACACCTTCCTGCCCGAGGAGGAATCGGTGCGGGTGGTGCTGCCCGCCTTCGAGATGCTTTGGCGTGAGGCCCAGGAACAGGGCAGGCCCCGGTTCTGGCATGAGTACTTCTTCGAACTGTTCGAGCGCAACCTCATCCCGGTCGATCCGGGCGCCAACCTGGACGACTGCTGGCTCTACTGGGCCTGGAAGGAAGGGGTGGAAGTCTGCGTGGGCGGGGCGGAGGACTCCACCATGGGCAACATCTTTTCCTACTACACTTATGGCGGCAGTCATCCCCTCCTTTCCAGGTATGCCCAGGAGCATCCCATCAGCCCGGAGGTGGTCCACCACTCCTTCCGCTACATGCATCGCCTGGCCGAGTGGTACCTGGAGCACGCCAGGGGGGAAGGGCTGGCCTTCCTCCAACTGGGCGGGGGAATCGCCGGTGACTTCCCCATCTGCGTGGTCCCGCACCTGAAGAAGGATTACCTGGCCGACGAAACTACGGAAAAACAAGAGTCCCTGATCCGCCCCTGGGCCGGATTCATCGAGATCCACTCGTCCCCCATGAGCTTCGGTTCCTACTCCGGCGCCGGGGGCAAGGAGAAGATCACCTGGAGCAAACTGGAGCCCAACGCCTTCATGATGCAGATCTTCGGGGACTACACGGAACACTTCCCGGACATCGCCGCCCTGGTGCTCCGGAAATGAATGACTTACGCGAATGACTGGACATGTTCAAGTTCGAGCGATATTCATGCGTCAGGCCATGACTCGATATCAAATCATGTTTATTTACAATGTTTAAAGATGATTGTGAGAAGTTCGAACAGTGCTGAGGCGTTTCCGAGTGTGTCCATAAGTGCCCTGGAATGCTGAAAAGTTAAGAATGTGGTTCGCCCCATGGTTCGCCCCTGATTCGGGCTCCTCGGCACGATGAGAGCTTGTGCGCCCACCTGGGCATCATCAGATCCCGAAGGTCAGCGCCCACCGGCGCTGTGGTCTACCACGGTCTCCATTCACATCCGTGGCTCGGAAGCCTGCCAGTCACTGAAATGCCAAGCGGGCACTCCAGTTATGGGACAATTGCCCGGGAATTGCGCAAGGCTATCTACCTTTCCTTGGTCTCTTTGCGTTCAAGATGACCGATTCAGGGTGAGGTCACTAGAGGCGCTGTTGATTGGGCCCATCGTCAGCGCAGGCCCAATCCCGATTTTGCGGAATTTCCGTGTCTTCACCGTGAAACCCTTTCCGGTGGCTGGCGTAGAGAATGGTCTTGTCGCGGAACCAGGGGCTTTCCAGGATTCTCCTCTGGCGCAGACCGTCCAGGTTGGCCATGGCCTCGTCCATGAGCAGGATCCTCCGGCGGGTGGCCATGATGGCGGTCAAGACGATCAGCTGCCTCTGGCCCCCGCTCAGGTTGCCGCCGCCGGAGGGGAGGATGGAGTCGTAACCCATGGGCAAGGTCCGGACCCAATCGTCCAGTCCCGACTCCCGGGCGGCGGCCAGGATGCGCTCCCAGTCTGCCTGCCCGGAAAGGATCCGCAGGTTTTCTTTGATGCTGCCGCCATAGAGGTCAACGAACTGAGGCATGTAGAACACCTGGTTGCGGACGGCGGCGGATTTGCGGCCGTTCAGGCTGACTTGGCCGCGCTCCGGCTCCAGCAGGCCGGAGGCGAGCCGCAGGAGGGTGGTCTTGCCGCCGCCCGAAGGTGCGTGCAACCACCGTTTCTCGCCCGGCTCCAGGCGGAGCGAGAAGCCTTTGAGCACCCATGGGTGGTCCGGGCCGTATCGGAACCAGACGTCCTCCAGTGCCAGCGTTCCATCGCCACCGTCGGGACCTTCGGGCGCCGGCACCTGGGGGCCAGGCATGGCCATGTAGGCGATCCCTTTGGCTAGGCTCGGCCGAATCTGGAGCAGGCTGAGGTAGGCATGGACCAGGCCCTGCACGGCTTCCAGGAATCCCCCGCTCAGCTGGGCGAAGGCCAGCAACTGTCCGACGCTCAGGGCCCCATCCAGGACTCTGAACCCGCCCCAGACCAGCACCGCCAAGCTGATCCCCTGGTGCACAAACCCCAGGATCACGCCCTGCCACAGTCCGATGCGCTCGATGGTGAGGCCCAGGGCCAACTGTCGGTCCAGCCACGCCAGCCAACGGTCCAGTCCCTGCTGCTCGGCGCCGGCTCCCTTAAGTGTGGCCACGCCTTGGATGGTTTCCACCAGCAGGTCCCGCTGGCGTGCCGCCACTATGATCTCCTGGTGCTGAACCCGGACCAGGAGCCGCCCGACCAGGAGGGTGAGCGCGGCCTCCAGCAGAGTCGCAAGCACCACCAAGCCAGCCCCGGCCGGGAAGAGCAGGGCCAGGCAGACCGGGTAGGTGATGACGAACAGCCCGTCCATCACAGCCCCAAGGGTGCTACTGGTCATGAGGACCCGAGCGCTCTCGAGGCCGTAGAAGGCCTGGAGCAGATCCGCGCGGCTGGCCTGGGACAGCACCAGGTAGGGAAGGTGCAGGATGTGTTCCACCAGGGTCCGCTGGGCCGAGGCCTCGAGGGCCATCTCCAGGTGCAAAGCCGCCTGCTGGCGGAGCCAACCGGTCCAGGCCTGGAACAGGGTGGCCGCAACGATCCCGGCGGCGGTGAGGGCCAGGAGGGAATGGGCGGCGTCGGGCAGAGCCCGATCAACGGCCAGGAGGGTGGCGGCCGGCACGGCCAGGGCAAGGATCTGGCTGAGCAAGCTGGCCCGCAACAAAAACATGAATGATCTACGGTGCGCCAGGAGTTGCAGCCCGATCCGGCCCCAGAAGGTCTTGGCGTCGGGGAGCAGGGGGGTGAGGTCCAGGGCCGAGCCGCCCACCACCGTCCCGCTTGAGCGTATGGGACCTTCGGAGCCTTCCAGGTCAAGCCAGGCCTTCCCGGCTGCCCTCAGGACGAACCAGCCACCGCTCCGGGCCTGGACCAGGGTCGGACAGTCCAAACGCGGCAGGTCAACCGCACCGGCCTCGACCACGCGGGCCGGAATCCCCGCCCAGCGCAGGGCCTCGGTCAGGTCTTGGGCTCCGGCGGTGGGGCCGATGCGGTCGCCCAGGACCTGGCCGGCCGAGCCGACGCCGCGCAGGGTCAGGAGGCGCAAGAGCGCATCGCGGGAATCGAGCGGGGTCGGCTCAGGCACCCGCGCCCTCGAAGGACCGCAGCAGATCACGGAACAACCCCGGCGCCTGGGCCAGGATGTCGTAAGGGCCTTCCTGCACCATCCGCCCATGGTCCAGCACCAGGATCCGGTCGGCATCGCGGACCGTGGCCAGCCGGTGGGCGATGGTGATACGGGTGCAGGGCAACTCCGCCAGATTGTCATGCACCCGCGCTTCCGTGGCCGGATCCAGGGCGCTGGTCGCCTCGTCCAGGAGCAAGATGGCGGGATGGTGGACCAGAGCTCTGGCCAGGCTCAGCCGTTGCCGCTGCCCGCCGGAAAGGTGCCGCCCGTCCGGCCCGATCCGGGTTTCCCAGCCCTGGGGCAGGGCTTCGATCACCTCCGTCAGGCAGGCCCGGCGCGCCACCTCGGTCAGGGCGCCCATGGGCAGGCAAGGATCATGCAGGGCTACGTTGGCCCGGATGGTATCGTCGAACAGGAACGTCTCCTTCAGGACCACCCCGATCCGCCTGCGCAGGTGGGCGAGGTTGAGTTGTTCCATGTCAAAGCCGTCGAAGTGAACACGCCCTTCGGTGGGGACGTGCAGGCCCGCCAGGACCCGGGCCAGGGTGGATTTGCCTGCCCCGGAAGGGCCGACCAGGGCGATCCTGGTGCCGGGCGCGATGGCCAGATCGATCCGGTCCAGGGTCTTTTCGACTTGGGGTCCATAGCTGAAGCTCACGCCTTCCAGGGTGACGGAGCCCTCGAACCGCTCCAGGCGCAAGCTACCCGAACGTTCCGGGACCGTATCCAGGACATCGTCCAAACGGCGCAGATTGCTGCGCAGGTATTGGATCTGCGTGATGGCGGCCAGCAGGGACTCCAACGGCCACAGGAACATTTCCTGCAGGGCCAGGAACGCCACGAGCTCCCCCACGGTCATGCGTTCGGCCAGCACCGCGCGCCCGCAGACCCAGAACACCAGCGCAGTGGTCAGCCCCTGCAGCACGACCATGACCTGGCCACCGGTGTTTTCCCATTCCTGCCGGCGCAAGCTCATGTTGCATCTGCGGAGCATGCGGTTGGTCCAACGTCCGGCCATGTGTCGCTCGGATCCAGTGGCCTTGGTGGTCTCCAGGGAACTCAGGGCTTCCACCCGGGCGGAGGCTTCCTGGCTGGAGGTGGTGAGTTCTGAAGTCATGGCCTGTTCAAGGCGGGCTGCCAGCCACCCCTGGTAGGCGAGCCGGACCAAGGCCATGGCGAGGATGATTAGGCCCATCTGCAGGTGGTAGAAGAGCATCATGCCCAGGAAGGCGAACAGGAGGCCCATGTCCAGGACCAGGCCGACCGATTGGCTGCTGAATGCCTGGCGAACCTCGATGACGCTTTCCAGCCGCTCCATGAGATCCCCTGGATGCCGCTGCAAAAAGAAGGCGACGGGCAGGGACAGCATTTGTTTGAGGAAGCCGCTCAGAAGGATCCGATCCAGGACCCGCTGGAGATTCATGACGATCCAGCTGCGCACCAGGATGAGCACGGCCTGGACCGCCAGGGCGCAGCCGAAACCCACCGCCAGGCCCCACAGCCAGGTTTCCCGGGCTGGGGTGATGACGTGGTCCACCAGAAACTTGCTGATCAGGGGGAAGGTCAGGCCCACCAGTTCCAGGTAGAGGCTCGCGCCCAGGATGAGGAGCAGGCTGGGCAGGCTGGCCCGGAACAGGTCGCGGTAGCGCGCCAGGTGGAACCACCGCTGGCGCCGGTGCCGGAAACCATCTCCGGGGACCATGACGATGGCCACCCCGGTGTAATGTCTGCGCAGGTCTTCCAGGGCGATCCGGTGACGGCCCTGGTTGGGATCCACCAGGATCGCCCGGCGCCGGCCGATCCGTTCCAGCACCAGGAAATGATCGAAATCCCAATGCAGGATGGCGGGGAGTTGGAGTTCACCCAGGTGCTTGACTTCTACCTTGACCGTGGCCGCTTCCATGCCATAAGTCGCTGCGACGTTCTGGATCGCCAAGGCGCTCACCCCGTCCCGATCCACGCAGCAGGCCTGGCGCGTTTCCGCCAGGGGAGCGTGGTGGCCGTGGTAGCCCAGGATCATGGCCAGTGAGGCCGCCCCGCATTCCGTCATCTCCATTTGGGGAATGCAGGCCACCCTGCGCAGCCTGGGGAAACGCCGCCACCGGCCCGCCATCAGCGCAGCCACCGCTTCAGAGGATCCAGGAACAGCGTGATGGGCGCAACCCGGCGCAAGGTGAACCGGCAATCGAGCACCATGCCCGAACGGAGCGCCAGGGAGCGCATTGTCGGGCCCTTTTCAAGGGCAATCTCCACCCGGACGGCCGGCGCGGCCAGATCGGCGTGCTCGCCGAGCACGTCCCGGATCTCGGACGGCGTCGCCAGATCCTCGGCGATGCGCCGTATGCGGCCCCGGAGGGTGCCGTGTTCAGCGTAAGGGTACTGTGCCAACTCCAGACGCACCGCGTTGCCTGGCTTCAGGTGGGCCCGGTGGCGCTCGGCCAGGAAAACCGTCGCGGCCAGTTCGGCCTGCTCTGGAACGACCCGAGCGACGACTTGGCCGGCAGTCACCAGGTCGCCCTTCTTGGCCAGGACCGCCTCCAGGCTGCCGGCCACCGGGGAGCGCAGCTCAGACTGGGCCAGGGTGAAAGCAAGGGCCTCCCGATGGTTCCGTGCCCGCCCCAACTCCAGGAACCGTTCCCGCTCCTCGTCCCGGTGGCGGGCTTCCAGGTGGGCCAGTTCCTGCAGAGCGGAGGCCAGGCTACCGCGAATCGCCTGGAGATCCCTCTGGCTGCGGCGGGCCTCGTCCAGGGCCTCGTCCAGGGCATACCGGCTGAAAACCCCTTCCCGGTGCAAGGTATGGGCGCCCTCCAGCCGGCGCTCGGTTTGCTGGCAGGAGAGCTCCTGGCTGTTGAACTGCTCCTGGAGCGCCGCGATCCGTCCCGCCAGTTGCTCCCGCTGGGTCTGGTGCAGGGCCGCGAGGCGGGCCGCGATGTCCTTGCCGGCGCCTTCCAGGAGGCCCAGGGTCCGGTCGGTCTCCAGCATCTCGGCCTGGGTCGAGGCCACATCCAGCGCGAGGATCAAGGTTCCCGCCGCCAGAGGTTCCCCGGCGGCGGCGGACGCGCGCACGGTTCCTGGGACCTGGGTCTGGATCAACCGCACCCCTTCGGGTCCGCGCAGGACGCCTTTACCGCGGGCCGTGACCTCCACGCGGCCCAGGCTGGCGAAGCCCAAAGCCACGCTCAGGGCGAGGATGCTGGTCCAGAACAGTACCTGGGTCCAGGGCGGCGCAACCTGCAGCAGCTTGTCCGGGCCTTCGCCTCTTCGGTAGTGTTCCAGGGCTTCTTCCCTGAACAAGTTGTCTGGGAAGGGTGGCACCAGCAGGCTCCATGAGCGGGGTTGGGGAAGGTACCCGACTGGAAGCTGCGATCGAGTGACCGGGTCCAGCGGGAACATCAAAGAGGTGTCATCCGTAGGACTTATGTTCCATTTAATTTGACCGTGGCCAAGGCCACCACCTGGCGGTGCGACTAGCCAAGGAACCTATGGGGAAATGAAGCCACGGGTAGTGCATTGCCTCGTCTCCTGCGGATCGCCGCCTGGGATGAGTTGTTTCCATCAAGTAGTTTTTTAAGAACGGAGGCATTTCAATGAAATTACAATTGAACGTGGAGACCCTCGAGGTGCTCCTTGCCGACCACAGCGCCGAAGTGCATGGTGGTACTGGGTTTCGCTGTGCCCGTTATGCATTGAAAGGCACGCCCCTGGGGCAGTCCTCCGACCTATGTTGCAAGAGCGCCTCCTGCCCAAAGCCACCACCGCCGCCACAGCCGGCCCCGAAAGGTCCGATTACTGACAAATTTCATTTCGGGGCACCGCCGCCGCCGCCCTCGACCCACTTCTGCTTACCCAAGAGGTGAAGTTGCCAGGGGAAATGAAATCATGACGGCCGGCTGGTGTGCTTGGCTTCAGCCGGAGACCCGCGCCCGGGCGAGGGACTGCCTAGAGTGCATCGTGGCCGGGATTCCCCCGACCGGGCCATTCCCAGGCGGGGGCTGTCTGGCTGGCGGCGCCGCGGGTCTGGCGCTTTTCCACGCCTATCTTCATCGTTTTGACCCGAGCCGAGACTTCCGGGACCGGGCCAAGGCTTTCCTTGACATGGGGCTGACGAGTTTGGCTGAGGAGCCCATGGCGCCGGGGCTATTGGGCGGGGTCGCTGGCATTGCCTGGGCCCACAGCCAGGTCCTGGACGCCTTGGGCGAAGCGGAAACCGAGGATTCTTATGAAGTCATCGACCGTACCATGGTGGACTACCTTACCCGCGGACCTTCCGGCATCGGTTTCGACCTGGTGGATGGCCTGGTCGGCATTGGCATTTACGGAATCCAGCGCGCCCGCCAAGGCCGCCGGGAGATCCT
>Ga0182014_10005281_pt1 | contig 14411 bp, 12 predicted proteins | sample 612S2DmetaG_FD_120489 | JGI IMG/M metagenome (GOLD analysis project Ga0182014, IMG submission 120489) | Permafrost microbial communities from Stordalen Mire, Sweden - 612S2D metaG | ecosystem: Environmental > Terrestrial > Soil > Wetlands > Permafrost | place: Sweden: Stordalen | collected... | reverse complement strand
CAGGGGGTCGTCGACGCGCTCGCCGATATCGCGCCCGATTTCGCTCGCTATCTCGTCGAGTTCCCGTTCGGCGACATCTATGCGCGGCCGGGCCTCGGCCTGCGCGAACGCGAGATTGCGACCATCGCCGCGCTGGCGGCGATGGGAAACGCCGCGCCGCAGCTCAAGGTCCATATCCAGGCAGGCCTCAACGTCGGCCTGACGCGCGAGGAGATCGTCGAGATCCTCATGCAGATGGCGGTCTACGCCGGCTTCCCCGCCGCGCTGAACGGCCTGTTCGCGGCGAAGGAGGTGTTCGCCGCGGGCGGCGCGCGCTTGTGAGCCGCACGAGTCGCGAGCGTCGCTCAGCGCCACGCGAAGCATGTTGAAGCGCGTCATTGTCCGGTTGCAAGACTTGGTCAGTGTAGTTTATGGTGGCCGGCGCCGAACGCTGTTCGCCGATCGCGGAATCATTTCGCGTGGGACAAGCGACGGTCACTATCGAAAAGGGGGCTTCAATGACGCTTAGAATTACTCTTCTCGCGCTCGGGCTTGGAGCAATGACGATTCCGACCGCCGCTCAGGCGTTCACGATCGATCCACAGTGCCAAGGCATGCGTGACAAGATCGCTTGCACCTGCGCCGTACAAAACGGGGGTGTTGTGAAGCCCGCCCGGGGGGGGATGTGGTGGTTCGCGCCCCGAGGGCCCGGAGGTGACTTTTCCAGCTGTGTAGCGGCCAACGGAGGCAACACTTTGAGAGAAGGAAACCCATGAGATCGGCGAGCCAATGCATCGGCGATAAAATCGCCGACCGATCTTCAACTTAGCGCATCGCTGCAAGAGTTGGCGGCGCGCCCCTGCCCGCGGGAGACGCGCCGCGATGGGCCCGCGCTCGCGCGGCCGAACGGCGCGATCGATCGTCAACGGCCTCAGATGGATGGCGACCGACGCGGACTTCTCCTCCGCGTTGAACGGCGTCCTCGCCGCCAACGAGGTTTTCGCGGGGCGGGGGAGGTGACGGATCGTCAGGGATGCGATCGCACGGGCCACGTCGCCGAGTCGCCGTCAAGTCCAGGCGAATGCGAACATTCGTCCGCGGCTGCGCCGCTCCTCCGCTTCGCTTCGGTCACCATCGAGACATGGAGGCCAAAAGCCAGCGACGAGCGGAGCCGTCAAGGTTCGCGTTAGCGATGCGCGCAGCGGCTTGACCTCGACGGCGAGCACAGCGGTGGCATGGGGCGCACGTTCCCTTCTCCCGCAAGGCGGGAGAAGGCGCCGAGCGCCGCGAGACGGATCAGGGTTCGCGCCGACTCGGGAGCCCTCACCCTGACCCTCTCTCGCAAGCGAGAGGGGATAAGCTCGCTCTTGCCTTTTGCCGCGCGCCCGCGCATAGGGCCGCTCGCATTCCTCAATTCTTGCGAGCGCGTCTCCATGGGTTTCAAATGCGGCATCGTCGGCCTGCCCAACGTGGGCAAGTCGACGCTCTTCAACGCGCTCACCCAGACCGCCGCGGCGCAGGCGGCCAACTATCCCTTCTGCACCATCGAGCCCAACGTCGGCGACGTCGCGGTGCCCGACGCGCGGCTGGAGACGCTGGCGCGCATCGCCGCCTCGAAGGAAATCGTGCCGACTCGCCTCGCCTTCGTCGACATCGCCGGCCTGGTGCGCGGCGCCTCGAAGGGCGAGGGGCTCGGCAATCAGTTTCTCGGCAACATCCGCGAGTGCGACGCGATCGCCCATGTCGTGCGCTGCTTCGAGGACGGCGACGTCGTCCATGTCGAAGGCCGCATCGATCCGCTCTCCGACATCGCGACGGTCGAAACCGAATTGATGCTCGCCGATCTCGAAAGCCTCGAGCGGCGCGTCGCGCAGATGGAGAAGCGGGCCAAAGGCGGCGACAAGGACGGCAAGGAACTGCTCGGTCTCGCCGAGCGCAGCCTCGCCGAGTTGCGCGCGGGCCGGCCGGCGCGCGCGGCCGGGGTGAGCCGCGAGGAGCACAAGCTCTTCCAGTCGCTCGGGCTGCTGTCCTCCAAGCCCGTGCTTTACGTCTGCAACGTCGACGAGGCCTCCGCCGACAAGGGCAACGCCTTCGCCGACGCCGTGCGCGGGCAGGCCGCCAAGGAGGGCGCGGCCGCCGTCGTGGTGTCGGCGAAGATCGAGAGCGAGATCGCCGTGCTGCCGGCGGCCGAGCAGAAGGATTACCTCGAAGCGGTGGGCCTCGCCGAGCCCGGCCTCAACCGCGTCATCCGCGCCGGCTACGCTTTGCTGCATCTCGTCACCTTCTTCACCGCCGGGCCGAAGGAGGCGAAGGCCTGGACCGTCGAAAAGGGTGCGCGCGCGCCGCAGGCGGCGGGCGTCATCCACACCGATTTCGAGAAGGGCTTCATCCGCGCCGAAACCATCGCCTACGACGACTATGTCGCGTTCAACGGCGAAGCGGGCGCGCGCGAAGCCGGCAAGTTCCGCCTCGAAGGCAAGGACTATGTCGTCGCCGACGGCGACGTGCTGCATTTCCGCTTCGCGACGTGAGAGGAAGCGATGGACCGGCTCTATTTCGAGGACTTCCCGCCCGGCGAAATCGCCGAATACGGCGATGCGCCGGTCACCGCCGAGGCGATCGTCGAATTCGCGCGCCAGTTCGATCCGCAGCCGTTCCATCTCGGCCAAGAGGCCGCGCGCGATTCGCTCGCGGGCGAGTTGATCGCCTCCGGCTGGCACACCGCGGCGATGCTGATGCGCATGAATTGCGATGAATTCCTCAGTCGCGCCGCCAGCCAGGGCGCGCCGGGCGTCGAGGAGCTCGACTGGATCAAGCCGGTCAAGCCCGGCGATCGCCTGCGCGCGCGCCGCGCCACCTTGAGCGCGCGCCCGTCGCGCTCGCGGCCCGCGCTCGGCGTCATCGAGTTCCGCTTCGACGTTGTCAACCAGAACGCGGAAATCGTCATGACGCAGAAGAACGCGATCTTCTTTCTGCGTCGCGGGGCGGCGGAGGCGGCCCGGTGATCGCGCTGTTCTACGAGGACCATCGCGTCGGCCAGACCGCCGTCGTCGGCGCCTGCGAATTCACCCGCGAGGCGATCGTCGCCTTCGCGCGCGCCTACGATCCGCAGCCGTTCCATCTCGACGACGCTGCCGGCGCGGCCTCGCCATTTGGCTCGCTGTGCGCTTCGGGCTGGCACACCGCGTGCGTCGGCATGCGGGCGCTGATCGACTACCGCGAGGCGCAACGCACCGCCGCCGCGGCGCGCGGCGAGCCGCTGCCGCCGCTCGGCGTCGGTGCCGGCATCCGCGCTATGCGCTGGGCCAACCCGGTGCGGCCCGGCGCCGTCGTCACGTACTCGGCGCGGATCGAGGCGATGCGCGAGACCAAGCGGCCGCAATGGGGCCTGATCTCCAGCCGCGCGATCGGCGTCGATCAGCACGGGCGCGAGGTTCTGTCCTATCTGTGCCACGTCCTCGTCGCCCGCCGCGGCCGTTGACGCGACCGCGCGATCCGGGCGATCTCGCCGGCGGACGACCATAAGAGACCGCGGGCGATGGCTTGCCCGGACGTTCGCCCTGGTTGTGGGGGCTTTCCTTAACCGATTGGCGCTATGCGGTGCGAGAGGGGCCGCGATGGGCGTTGATCACGAGGGCGCTGTTGTGCAGGCGGGGGCGTCGCGACGCGTGAGCCGGGCCGCCACGGCGCTTGCCAGACTGTCGCTGGCGGCGGCCTGCGCCGGCGCGCTTCTGGTCGCCGGCTGCGCCGGTCGTCCGCTCGGCAATCTCATCGCGACTTCCGCAAGCGCGCCGGGCGCGGAAACGGTCGACATGATCGTCGCGACGACGCGGGCGCCCGTCGCGGAACCGCCCGGCGTGATGTTCGGCGGCGACCGCGCCATCGGTCTCGCGTTCGCCGACATCGCCGTTTCGATTCCGCCCGACTCGGCGCGCATGAGCGGGGAAGTGCAATGGCCGGCCTCGCCCCCCGGCGATCCCGCGCGCGACTTCGTCACGCTGCGCGCCGATCGCATCGACTTGCAGGAGGCCCGCTCCCGCCTCGACGAGCGTCTGGCGCATATGCCGGCGCGCCACGTGCTGGTGTTCGTGCACGGCTACAACACGCGCTTCGAGGAGGCGGTCTATCGCTTCGCCCAAGTCGCGCACGACATGCACGCGGACGTGCTGCCGGTGCTGTTCACCTGGCCTTCGCGCGGGCGGCCGCTCGAATACTTCTATGACCACGAAAGCGCGGCCTATTCGCGCGACGCGCTCGAGGCGGTGTTGCAAGGCCTCGCCAAAGATCCGCACGTCGGCAAGATTTCCATCCTCGCCCATTCCATGGGCAATTTCATCGCGGTCGAGGCGCTGCGGCAGATGGCGATTCGCAATCGCGCCATCTCGCCGAAGATCAAGGACGTCATGCTCGCCGCGCCGGACATCGACGTCGACGTGTTCCGACGGCAGATCGCCGAAATCGAGACCGACGCCAAGAGTCTGCCGGTCACGTTGTTCGTTTCGCAAGACGATCTCGCGCTCGGCCTGTCGCAATGGGTCGCGGGCGACGCGCCCCGCCTCGGCGCGATCGATCCCCGCCGCGAACCTTATCGCGGGCTGTTGGAGCGGTCCCATGTTCAGGTCGTCGATCTCACGCAAATCACGAGCGACGACCCGGCAAACCACAGCAAATTCGCCAGCGACGACGTCGTTCGCGCCATCGGCGCGCGGCTCGCCGCCGGCCAGAAGCTGAACGACGCCAAGTCGAGCCTCGGCGAAACGATCGGTTCGATCGCGATCGGCGCGGCGAAGACCGCCGGCGCGACCGCCGCATTGGCGATCTCGGCGCCGATCGCGATCGTCGATCCGGCGACGCGCGAGACCTTGCCGGACCAGGCCGCCGAGATCGTCGAATCGGCGAGCGGATCGCCGCCATCGGCGGGCGGCTCGACCGGGCCGTGAGGCGTCATTTCGGCTGGACGCGATACTTGATGAAGCCGCCCGGCGCGGCGCCCATCGGCGTCAGCGTGACGCTGGCGGGCGGCGCCGCGCGCGCCGCGGCCGGAGAAGTCGAGAACGTCGCGACGACTTCAGGCGGCCACGGCGTGAAACGCCAATTGCCGTCGGCCTTGGGTTCGACGTGGCGGGTCTCGACGATGTAGCGCACCATGACGTCGCGGTTGGAGTCGGGCGCCTCCAGCACGATCGTCGATCCGTCGCAACCGGGAAAATTGCCGCCGCCGCCGGCGCGGTAGCTGTTGGTGACGACGACGAAGAATTGCTTCGGATCAACCGGCGCGCCGCGAAACGTCAGGGCGCGGATGCGATGCGCGTCGGGGGTGACGAGCTTGCCGTCGCTGTCGTAGCGCGAAGGCTGGGTCACGTCGATCTCGTAAGCCACGCCGTCGATGACGTCGAAATTGTAGGCGGCAAAGTTGACGTCGAGCAGCGGCTGCTCGGCGAGCGAATGGGGATCGATGCGGCGAAACAGGCCCGCCGATCGCTCCAGCCATTCGCGCAACGTCGCCCCGTCGATCTTCACCGCGCGCAAGGCGTTGGGATAGAGATAGAGGTCGGCGACGTTCTTGATCGCGATCGGTCCCGCGGCGACGTCGGTGTAATAGTCCGGGCCGCCGCGGCCCCCCGACTTGAACGGCGCGGCGGCGGAAAGAATCGGCAGGCCCGCGAGCGCCGGCGAGGTCTTGGCGAGCCGGGCGACGTACCAGGCCTGCGCGGCGTTGACGATCTGCACCGAGGGATCGTCGGCGACCAGCGCGAAATAGGAGTTGATCGGCGAAGCGATGTCGCCGACGGGCGAGCGGACATAGCGAAGCGTCGCGTCGTGCGCGCCTTGCGCCGCGGCGAGCACGCGAGCGTCGGCCTCGACCAGCGCCGTGACCGTCTCGCCCTCGCGCTGATAGATCGGCCGCGCTTCGACCCTGGCGGCGGCGACCCGCCAGCCGGCGCCGGCGCGCTCCAGCGAGAGATCGATGACGCCGAGATGGCTTCCCCAGAAGCCGGCCATGACCGCGGGCGCGCCGTGCAACGCGCCCTTGACGACGTCGACGCCCTCGATCCCGGCGAAATCCGGGCCCGGCAGCAGCAAGTGCTGGTGGCCGAGGAACATCGCATCGACGCCGCCGACCGCCGCCAGCGCCAGGGCGGCGTTCTCTTCGCCGGGCTGCGGGGCCTTGCGGGAAACGCCGGAGTGGCAGAGCGCGACGACGAGATCGACGCCTCGAGCGCGCAACGCCGGGACGTGAGCGCGCGCGGCTTCGGCGACCCCGATCGTCGTCGCGCGGCCGCTCAAATGGCTCTCGTCCCATTGCGCGATCTGCGGTGGCGTGAAGCCGATCACGCCGATGCGAAGGCGCTGCTCGGCGCCCGTCTCGTCGCTGAGCGCCGGCTCCAGGATGAGCCAAGGGGTGAAATAGCACGAGCCGTCGGGGCGAAGAACGTTGCAGCTCAGGGCGGGAAAATTCGCGCCCGCGAGCGCGATTTCGAGAAAGTCGAGGCCGTAGTTGAATTCATGGTTGCCGACCGCGCAGGCGGCGTAGCCCATTTCGTTCATCGCGCCGATCATCGGATGGGTTTGGCCCCGCTTCAGCCCCATCGACAGCGCCGCGTAATCGCCGAGCGGCGAGCCCTGGATGATGTCGCCGTTGTCGAACAGCAGGGCGTTGGCGATCTCCGCGCGCGCGCTCGCGATGAGCGAAGCGGTCTTGGCCACGCCGACCGTGTCGTCCGGCCTGTCGCGGTAATAGTCGTAGGCGAAAATATTGGCGTGAAGGTCGGTGGTGCCGATCAGGCGCAGCAACAAGCCGGCGGTCATGGAATCCTCGAACGCGAGAAGCGAATCGAGGCACCTTAGAGCGCGCGCCCGATCGAGGGAACCGCGCGTCGACCGGCGGCCTTCGGCGCCGTCAGAGGGCGCGCGCGCCGGCGGGCGTCAGGCCGGCTTGCGGCGCGCCGGTATTCGCCTCCCAGCCGCCGGGCGGCGCCGGCGCTTCGTTGGCGGCCGGCGCCGGCGTCGCCGTCTTGAACTCGGCGAGCGCCCGCGTGGCGGCGCTCACCGCGGCCGCGTCCATCTTGGCGGCCACGTCGTCGCGCTTCTTGGCCGCGTCGGCGTCGCCCTGCTGAGCCGCCAGCGAGAACCACAGCCAGGATTGGACGAGGTCTTGCGGCACGCCCATGCCGCGGGCGTAGAGAACGCCGAGATTGAACTGGCTGTCGCGAATTCCGAGCTGCCCGGCTTTGCGGAACCATTGCGCGGCTTCGCCGTAGTCGGGCTTGCCGCCGGCGTCGCCTTCGGCGTTCATCACCGCCAGATTATGCATCGCGCGCGCGTTGCCGGCGGCCGCCGCCTTCGCGTACCAGGCCATCGCAAGCTGAGGATCGCGCCCGAGGCCGAGGCCCTTCTCGTAGAGCGTCGCCAATCGGTACTGCGCGAGCGGAAGATCTTGCGCCGCCGCCTGCTCGAACCATTGCGCCGCCGCGCCGAGGTCCCTGGCGACGCCGCGGCCGTCAACGAGGCGCAGCGCCAGTTCGAGTTCGGCGGCCGGATCGCCGGCCGCCGCGACCGCGCGCAGAGACGGCGGCAGATCGGCCGGAATCGAGGCCGCGAGGCCGGCGGGGGCGCTCTTGGCGCTCTTTGCCGGCGTCGGCGGCGCGGCGATCGAGCCGATCGGATGGGGATCGATCGCCGCGGCGCCGGAGAGCGCGGCGAGCCTGGCGATATCGGGGTTCGCGTTTGGCTGCGCCGGCGCCTGCAGCTCCGACTTCTGCATGAGGGGATGGCGAGCGCCGCGCAGCTCGACCACCGCGAACGTCGCGATCGCCGCCAGCAGCGCCGCGCCGAGAAGAATGGGCCGCCGCTGCGCGGCGAAGAACGCCTTGGCCCGACCGCCGGCCGAGCCGCGCGCCCGCTCGCGGGCGTCGGCGGGTTCGGCCGCTTGCCTCGACCTGCCTTCCTTGGCCGCGCTTTCCGCCAGCGCGGCTTGCGCGGCGCGGCGAGCCGCGGCGATATGGGCGTTGACCGCGCTCTTCGACGAGGGGAATTCGGTCGACTCCAGGGCGCGCGCCCGAGGCAGCGACGCGCCGGGTTCGAGCAGGAAGTCGGAGCCGTCGAGCGAACGCGGCGGCGGCGCCTGGCCGGCTTGATCGGACTTGCCGCTCCGCGCCGGTTCGCCGGGCGCTTTCGCCGCCGCGGCGCGATCGGGGATGCCCCGCAACGCCGCGTCGGCGGCGTTCGACGCTTTGCCGACGCCGATGGGCGGAACGCTCTGCGCAACTTTCGCCGCGCCGGGCGCCTCGGCGCGCGCGCCCTCGTCGACGCGGCCGAGACGATCGACCAGCCTTTCCAGAACCTCCTGCAGGCCGGCCAGACGCGCCTGCGTGCGCTTGTCGGCGCTCGCCTGTTCGGCGCGAAGGTCGGCGAGCCCGTCGGCGATGTCGTCGTTGTCGGGAGGGGCGAGCTCGCGCAGCGATTGCAGGGTCTTGCGGGTCTTGTCGAGCTCGGCGATCAAGTCGGCGACCGTGCGCGGATCGAGCGCGCTCTTCGACGAAGCGTCCGGCTGCAACGCGTCGAGACGATCGTGGATCTCGGAAATCTGACTCGCCAGCGCGTCGGCGTCGACGCTCGGCCTGTCGTGGCGCTCCAGCCGCTCGGCGACGAGGTCGGCGGCCTGCTCGACGAATTTCGGGTCGAGGTTCGGGGCCGCGCCGAGGTCGAGTCGCTGGTTGAGCGCGCGTAGCGCTTCTTCCAGCGGATGGATGTCGATCGACGGAACGACCCGCTGGTCGATGCGCGCGGCGAGGTCGCGGATCATCGCCTCGATTTCGCCGGGCGGCGTCGCGGGAGTCGCGCCGCGGTCCAGCTTCTGGTTGATTTCGCGCAGCAGGCCCTCGAGCGAGCCCATGTCGGGCGCGGTCGGCGCGACGAGCTTGGCGCCGAGGTCGCGCATCATGTTTTCGATCGGCGTGGTGTCGATCTCGACCGGGCGGTCGCCGATCGATCGCAGCGCTTGCTCGATCGGCGTGGTGTCGATGGTCGGATTGCCACGGCGGTCGATGCGCGTGGCCAGATCCTGGAACATCGCCGCGAGAGCGTCCGGATTGGCGCCCGGGACGGAGGGACGGTCGAGCTTCTGGCTGATGTCGCGCAGCGTGGCTTCGAGCTTGGCGGCGTCGGGCTGCGAACCGTTCTGGCGCTCGATCGAGGCGCGAACGCCGTCGATGCGGCGCGCCAAGTCCTCGATGGCGTGCGAGTCGGCGCCCGCCGGCGGCCGCTGCAGCGCCTGATCCATCCGCTGAGCGAGCTGCTCGAGTCGGCGCTCGATCGCCGACAGCGCCGCCGGGGGCGTCGAACGCTCGATCTGGGCGCGCGCGTCGGAGAGCAGCGCGACGACCCGCTCCGATTCGGCCTGCGGGGCCGGACTCGAGGCCAGCCGCTCGACGCGATCGGCGAGGTCGGCGATCTGCTTTTCCAACCGTTCGACCGGCACCGGCCGCGTCGCGGCCGCAGCCAGAAGGTTGCGGACTTCCTCGGTCTGCGCGCGGATGCGCTCGAACGTCGCCGGGTTGACGACGCCCTGCGCGATAGCGTCGACTTTGGCGTCGATGGCGCGAATCTCGCGCTCGAGCCCCTGCACGGCGGCGTGCGGATCGTGAGCGCGCAGGGCGTCCAAGACTTGCTCGACCAACGCCTCGACCGGCGCGACGAGCGTCTCGCGCGCGCCGTTGTCGCGCATCGAGGCGACGCGCTCGCTCAGATCGCGCATCGCCCCTTCCAGCGCGATGACGGCGTTGCGCGGGGCGAGATCGGCGAGGCTGCGCGACATCGCCGCGATTTCGGCGTGTAAGCCCTGCACGTCGAGCGGAGGGCGCGCGCTTTGTTCGTTCTGTTCGCGGCGCATTTGTTCGAGGCGCACGCTCAGGGCCAGGATCTCGCCGCGCAGCGTGTCGGTCGGCGACGGGCCGTTCGCGGGCGCCGCCGCGCCGGCCTCGACGGGCGGGGGCGACGGCGGCGCCGCGGGGCCGGGGAGCGAGGGCGAAGCGGAGTCGACGCCGAAATGGCGCCAGCCGCGCTTCGAGGCCTCGAGGTCGGACGGGGCCGCGCGCGCGTCGAGTTCGCTGCGCCGGCGGGCGATTTGCGAAACGGCCTCTTGCATGTCGATGCGCGGACGCTCGCTCTTGTCGAGACGGGGTTCCCGGCGGCCGAACGCCTCGGCCGGCTGCGCCTGCCCGCGCGCCGCGCGTTGGTCGATCGCATCGAGCTTTTCGGCGACGGCCTGGAGCGCGGCTCGCTGTTCGCCGCGATCGGCCTGGCTGCGTTCGATCCAGCGCGCCACCGATTCGATCGCGCGCACGGCGCGCGCTTCTTGACGTTCGGCGCGGCTTTCGAGCCTGGCGATGGCCGCCTCGAGCAATTCGTCGGAGCGGCGAGCCTCGTCTTGGCTGGTGACCGGATCGTCCCGCGGGCGCCGCGGTTCGCCGCGCGCGCTCGGGCGCCAATCTTCGCCCGATCGGCCGTCGCGGCGCGACAGCCACGAAATTCGCTCGCCGATCGCGTCGAGCCTGTCGTCGGGTTCGAGATCGTCCGGCCTGACGCCCTGTTCGGCGGCCTTGTCGGCGACCGCCTCGTCGAGCCAATCGCCGAGACTCATGCCGGCGCGTCGCGCGGCTTCTTCAGCGAAGGCGCGGGTCTCGCGCGCTAACCCTCTGACGTTCCACGCCGCCGCGCCGTTCATGGTTGCAACCGTCGCCGAGGTTGTGTCGATCGAAGCGCCTTCGGCTAATGAGTGCGCCGCATGGAATGTTTCTGCGCTCGTGGTGAAAAAACCGTTAAGGCCCGCGAAATGGGCGGTTGGAGCCGTCGCCGACGGCGGCGGCGCGATTGTATCACTGACGATTGCAACTAGTAGTGGCATTCTTCAACAAATGGATCATATTTATCGCGGTCTGCGCTCTGGCGCCGGCGGCTGGTCCCGGCGACCTTAGGGCGCTGACGGAAAGGATTGGCCATGAGCGCGACTTCGGCGTTGGGGAAGGCTGCCGATTCCGCAAGCAATCTCTCGGTCACCTCGGGACTCGAGAGCGGGAGCGCCGCCGGCGAGATGACGATCGGCGAAATGGCGCGCGAATTCGGCGTCACCGTGCGAACCCTGCGTTTCTATGAGGATCGCAACATGATCCACCCGCGCCGGGTGGGGAACGCGCGCTATTACAGCGGACTGGCTTCGCCTGGAAATGATCCTCAAGGGCAAGCAGCTCGGTTTTACGCTCGCCGAAATCGGCGAACTGATCGGCGCCGAGGACGGCGCCGCCAAGACCGATTTCGAGGGCAGGCTGCGGCCCGCTCAGATCGTCGATCAACTCGACCATCTCGAGCGTCAACGGCGCGAGATCGAGGAGGCGATCGCCAGCCTCAAGGCGACGCGCGAACGGCTGTCACGCCTGTCCAGCGCGCCTGAGGCCTGCCTCGCCGAATGACCGCGGCGATGGAGGCGAAGGGCGTTTCTTTCGGCGCAGGCGGCGTCGCGTTCGCGGCGCAGGGCATGCCGGCGTCCCGCGACGGCGGCGCGCCGGATCACCGCCAGTCGCCGTATCGGCTTTGAATCAGCGCCAGGGCGGCGACCGCGGCGGTGTCGGCGCGCAGGATGCGCGGGCCGAGGCTGAGACGCAGCACGTGGGGCGCGCGTCCGATCGCCTCGCGCTCGCCGTCGTCGAATCCGCCCTCCGGGCCGATCAGCAGCGAAACGCCGGCGCTCGGCGAGCGCTCGGCGAGCGCCGCGAGCGGGTTCGCCTGCGGCGCGTCCTCGTCGCAAAACACCAGCAGCCGCTCGGCGGGCCAGTCGGCGAGAACCTTTTCCAGCCGCTCCGGCGCGTCGACTTGAGGCAGCCAGATCACGCCGCACTGCTCGGCCGCCTCGCGCGCGTTGGCGCGCAGGCGCTCGATGTTGACGCGCGCGGCCTGGGTGCGCCGGGTGATGACGGGTCGTAGGTGCCGCGCCCCCATCTCGACCGCCTTCTGCGCGACATAGTCGAGCCGCGCGTGCTTGAGCGGGGCGAAGAGATAGTCGACGTCGGGGGGAACTTCCTGCGGCCGCGTGCGCTCGCGAATCGTCAGCGTCGCGGCCTTGCGGCCGACGGCGCCGATCGAAGCGGCGTATTCGCCGTCGCGCCCGTTGAAGGTCAGCACGCGCGCGCCGGGGCCGAGCCGCAGCACGGCGAGGAGATAATGGGCCTGATCGGGCGAAAGCGCCGCGCTGGCGCCCTCGGAGAGGTCGCCGGCGAGATAGAGGCGAGGGGTGGTGAAATCGACGCGGGCCATGGCGGGAGTTCGTCAGCGAGCTGCGGGGTTCGTTCGGCATAGCACGGACGCGCGCTTCGCGGGGCACCCAACAAACGCCGGTTCGAACGCGAAACGACGGCGAGGCCCGCGTCGCCGTAATACCGTAATACAAGCCACGCCCCTTCGGGTCGATTGAGGCGCAAGGTTCCGTTCCTTGCGTGTTTACTTCGTCGCCGACCGAGCGCTACCATTTACAAAGCAAGGTTTTTGAAAGGAAACGTGGGATGCCTATCGTATTCAATTCGCTACTGATTCAAAGTGGGGTCGATCCGGTGAATGTCATACTGCTTCGGCATCAAGACGCGCGAGCAGCGCGTGGCCGAACGCCATATGAGTTGTGGCGCGATAATCGGCCCGCTTTTGAGCGCTACCAATCGGTCCAAAGCATCCCCAACAGGTCGAAGTTCTCGCGTGCGCCGATCTGGGCGTCGTTCGTCGGGACTCCCGACGGTGCGACGATGTTCGTCGGCCTTTACTCGGCGAAGTACCGAGGCGTGCTTGCAGAGGATTGGCCTTGGCCTCATGCGGATGGGTTTAATCCTGCTGGCTCAAGCGATGTCTACGAGATACGGTATGATGATCGGACAGTCGAGTTCGAAGGAAAGCTTTTCATCGAGTGGGGCGAGGGTGCGCGGTCTTGGGTGCAGCGCGCGGATCGTCAGAACAAGGCAGTTGTCGAACTGCGGCGGGAATTTAAGGAACCGGAATTTCCCGGTTTCCTGAATCTCATCGCGCCCTTGTCTAAAGTGGCGGCATTCCCAAAAGGCTGGATCGAAGCTCTTGAGCACGCAACGGGTGTTTACCTGCTGACTTGCCCGAGAACCAAGGAACAGTATGTGGGGTCAGCCTATGGAGCTGAGGGTTTCTGGCATCGGTGGATGGACTACGTCACGACCGGCCACGGGGGCAACGTCGCTCTGAAAAGCCGAGAGCCGAGTGACTATCAAGTCTCGATTCTTGAGGTGGCAGGGAGCAGCTTGCAAATCGAAGACATCGTGGCCATGGAAACTCGTTGGAAACGTAAGTTGCAAAGCGGAGAGATGGAATTAACTCGCAACTGACCGGAGCGGCAAGGCTCGTCGACAAAAATGACGCCGCGGCGACGAATCCCCCTTGCCAGAGGCGTAATGTTCTGCAAATGTTCCGTTTCGACGGCGCGCGGCGAGGGGCGCCGAGCGGCGGGGCTCGAGGCGGGCGGGGGCGAGAATGGTTGCGCGCGTGGCGACGGTGGCGTTCGAGGGGGTCGAAGCCCGCGCGGTCGACGTTCAGGTGCAGGTCGCCAGCGGCAATGTCGTGTTCATGATCGTCGGCCTCGGCGACAAGGCGGTCGCCGAATCGCGCGAGCGGGTGCGCGCGGCGCTGATCGCCTCAGGCCTGGCGCTGCCGGCCAGGCGCATCACCGTCAACCTCGCGCCCGCCGACCTGCCCAAGGAGGGCAGTCACTACGATCTGCCGATCGCGCTCGGGGTCATGGCGGCGATCGGCGCGATTCCCGCCGACGCGCTGGATGGCTACGCGGTCATCGGCGAACTCGCGCTCGACGGGACGGTGAGCGCGGTGGCGGGCGTGCTGCCGGCGGCGATCGCCGCCAACGCGCGCGGCCTCGGGCTGATTTGTCCCGCCGCCTGCGGCCCAGAGGCGGCGTGGGCTTCCGCCGATCTCGACATTCTGGCGCCGCGTTCGCTCATCCAGCTCGCCAATCATTTCAAGGGCACGCAGGTGCTCTCCCGGCCCGCGCCGGCGATGCGCGCGGCCGGGGGGCCGCAGCCCGACCTTCGCGACATCAAGGGCCAGGAGAGCGCCAAACGCGCGCTCGAGGTCGCCGCCGCCGGCGGGCACCACCTGCTGATGTGCGGCGCGCCCGGCGCCGGCAAATCGATGCTGGCGCAGCGCCTGCCCTCGATCCTGCCGCCGCTCAGCCCGCGCGAATTGCTGGAAGTGTCGATGGTCCATTCGGTCGCCGGCGCGCTCGCCGGCGGCGCCTTGACCGACCGGCGGCCGTTCCGCGCGCCCCATCATTCGGCGTCGATGGCGGCGCTGGTCGGCGGCGGCGTTCACGCCAAGCCCGGCGAGATTTCGCTCGCCCATCGCGGCGTGCTGTT
>Ga0182014_10005280_pt1 | contig 14414 bp, 10 predicted proteins | sample 612S2DmetaG_FD_120489 | JGI IMG/M metagenome (GOLD analysis project Ga0182014, IMG submission 120489) | Permafrost microbial communities from Stordalen Mire, Sweden - 612S2D metaG | ecosystem: Environmental > Terrestrial > Soil > Wetlands > Permafrost | place: Sweden: Stordalen | collected... | reverse complement strand
GCTGTTTTCTCGTCGTCGTCATCGACCTCTCCTTGTCAACGACTCCGTCGAAATCTTAGCTTATTGCCTGGTCTGAAATCCTGGGACCACTATAAATACTGCCAGAGCGGCGACGTTTCCCACAAGGCCGTGTCTTGGGAGCGTGCCGCGGTCGGGCCGCTCAGCGGGGTCGTCGCCCATGTCCTGCTGGTCGGCTGCCGCAAGTGCGTTTACGGGGAGCAATCCAGCCCAGATGCCACGGGAAGAAAAGGATTCGTAATGAGGCGCGGCAGAATTCGACGCTGATCAGCACGGTCCTCACTTTCGGCGGTTTGCTAGGTACAAGAACAGGAATGGATAAGGACGACTTCAGGGAGGTGGGAACTATTTCGCGTCATTGCGGGCCGAGGTACTGCAGAACAGCAAATGTTGACGGCACGCAAATTCCTGCTCACTCCGGCTCGCGGCCGATCGCTGGCTCAATATGCTCGCAAACCAAGTGCAGTGTGAGGCGTGGATTAATGATTGGAAACGGGATATGTGGTTCGCTGTTGTCCACATGAATGTGACAACGCGGCACACGCAGGGGGTCGTACGCGCCTTTCGCGGTCAAGTGGATTCGAACGTGCTGAACGCGCCTTTTGGCGATCGCCAAATGGAACTCGAAGTCTCTAAGGCGCCATCCCATCTGGCTTGGCGATAGATGCAGGTTGAAGTCAAGAACGGAATCGGAGGAGAACTCGACACCTTCGCAGATGAGCTCCACGACATCGTTTTCCTTCGCGAAACTCCTTGGGCCCTCGTACGTCTTTTTGAGTTTACCGTGATCAGCCAGTTCGGCCAAGTACGCCCTCAGTTGGCGTAACAAGTTGCTGGGATGCTCTTGAATTGCGGAGTCGAGCGCAGCCTGATACTGTCCCTCACGATGCCACGCAAGCTCCTTCAGTTCATCCTCCAAACTCAAGCAGTCAACTCCCCAATCGACGGGTCCGGTGTGATGCGAAGAACTTCAGTCAGGCGGCTCCGGAAGTTTGGGGTCTGGACAAGCAGTTGTTCCGCAGTGTTCTGAGTCGACAGGAAAAGTAGTTGGCCTCCGCTTCGCTCTAGGCGCACAACGTGTGTATCCAATAGCGATATGACCGCGTGACTCAGCTCTTTGATTCGAAAAGCGCTCACAGACTGGTCCGAACAGTAGCCGGCCAAGGAGGGCTCCCGCAGAAGCACTTCAATATCGTTGAGCGGAAGCTTTACGCCGAGTTGGACGTCTGCCTCGGCCTTAAGATCGTCCTCGACTATCGACCAGTCCTCTGATGGACAGATCAAGAGGTACATCGCGAACGTGCCCTGGCCAACGCCAAGTCGCCTGAAGAGGCGAAAAGCCGTAGTCTCATCAAAGTCAATCATTGGAGATTCTCTCGCAGCGCGTCCGCAAGAGCGGGGTGTACAGCAAACGATTCCTGCCCTTCCGTAAAGTACTCGAGCACCTGGCGGTTCACTAATAACTCTTTGGCAATCGGACTTTCAAAAGAAAATGCTTGTTCATCCAAGAGGCGCTGGACCAGCCTCCGATGAGTCCTCCCTAACCCGAGCAAGTAGCGCCTCCCCAACTGCCGAACAGCCGTTTTTACATGCCTCATCTCGATTCTGTCCTTATCGTCCCGGTAGGCTGCCTCTGCAGATGTTCTCGCCAATGTGATCAAGTCTCGCAGTACCCCGCCAGAAGCCCGGCTGATAGCAGAGATTTCCTCCCCGCCCATGACTTCCGTCGCCCCTCGTCGGATCAGAATCTGGTTCAGAAAATCTGATTGCTCTGGATCCGAAATGGCCGCCGGAATATGTTTCACGTCATCGAAATAGTCTTGAAGAAAACGGTCTTTATCGAACCACAGCAGTAGGGGGGCCGCAACGATCACCGAGATGGGGAACTCACGCAGTGCGCGAAGATCCTGCTCGGCAAACTGTCTAAAGCGGTCGGGTTGGATGAGCCGGTCAAGGCCATCGAGCAGAACTGTAACCTGCGAATCAGACGAAAGGAACGGTGCGACAATATCCGCCATCAACAGTTGGATTTCTTCAACGTTCCTTTTGAGCGCCGGAAACCGTGGCTTGAGCATCCCCGGCGTGCGGACAGGGCGCATCTGCCGTTCGTCCACGTCAGGCTCCTCATGCTGATCGTCATATTCATCAACTTCGACCCACTCGGTCTTGCCCTTCGCGAGTTCTTGCAGTTTGGTGTAGGCAGCCTTCACACCCTCGTTTGTTCTATCAGTTTTCTTTAATCGGCTATACAGTGATGTTCCGATTGCGATCATGATCGCACCAGGGTTCACTTGGTTGATGTCAGTCAGATCCGCGAGATCGATGAAGACATTCACCGCGTCTTTATGGCGTTTGAGAAGCCTCTGCGTCAGCCGAAGCTCAGTCGTCTTTCCGGAGCCGATACCCCCTACGAGCGCCATCTGAGTTCCCCGATTCAATTCGGACGTCGTGGCAAAAGCAGCGTGGATGGGCGGCTGTTCGGGATCACGAGGATCATGTTCAGGAGGCACGATGATCGTGTCGAGGTCCTGGGGGCTCGGCGACGAGGGATTCAGGCGCTCAAGAAATGGCCTGTAGACCTGCCGTCTGTCGAAAACTGCGGTTTTCTCTTCCATTCGCGCATTCACCAGTATAGTTGACGATGTTTCGACGTTGCGGCGGCTGGGCGGTTGCGGTGTTCGCGCCGCGTCCCGTACATCGCCTCCAGGTTATGATCTCGCAGCTGGGTTGCGCATCTCGGCAGCGAGTCTTCACGACTGAAGAGTCGGCCATTCGGAACTTCGCCGAATTGGGAACGATACGTCAGCCCGCCTGAACGGAAAATGGTCAAGACGAGGCTGGCTCCAGACCGATTTTGTCGTTGACCGCATTTCGGAGCCGTTGCTTGCAGCCTAAATATCGCTCCGTGGTTTGAACGCTTACATGTCCGAGCAAGAACTGGATTTGCTCAAGCTCTCCGCCTGCCTCGTGGCACAATCGGGCACAGGTACGTCTGAGATCGTGCGGCGCAACGCGATCCAGACCACATTTCGCGGACCCGGCCTTTACGACGCCCCATATGACTTTCGGACTGAAACCGCTTGTCGCGACCCGACGGGCCTTGTTGATCGCCCGAAAAACCGGGCCGGTCGCGATGCCAGTGGCGGTCAACCAGTTATCGACCGCAAGCTTGACCCAGCTCGGGACTGGCACCGTTCGAACGTGACCACCCTTGCCAACAAGATCGGCGATGACCCAGTGCTCTTCTCGCTGTTGGATTTCTTCGACGGTGAGCCCCGCCACCTCCGCCCTTCGGAGGCCACAACCGAGCAGAACCGCGATCATTGCGTAGTCGCGTTTGGAACGCAGGTCTTCACCGCAGAACGCGGTGAGGAGTCGCTTCCCCTGGTCCGCCGTCAACCAATTCCCGATGCGCATGCCATGCTTCTTTACGCCCTTGACCCGCCGGATTCCCGCCGCAAGATCGGGGCTCAGAAGGCCGCAGTCGGCAGCTTCGTACGCCAATCGCCGAATCGCTGCAAGGCGCAGGTTGATCGTGGACGAGGCATACTTGGCTTGTTCGAGATTGATCCGGTAGCGTGTCACCACCGTCTTGTTGAACGCAAGGCGCGGTTCGGAGCAGTACCAGTCGATAAATTCACGAATCGCGTGATCGTAGGATCGTTGAGAGCTGCGGGAGGTCAGGCTGTTGAGGACGGCGGATTTCGACTGTTCGAGATCCGGCAGTTTCAGGATGGTTTTCGGAGTGAGCTTGCTTTTTTTGTTAGCCATTCCTGCAGTCTGCACGACACCGCCAGACGCGTCCAGAGCACGCTGGCGCGTTTGTAGGCAGTGATCCGCGCCAGGTTGGGCCAATTCAATGCTAAGGCTTCGCCTGCCCTCGCAATATCTTCATGTAGGTCTTGTTCGGGTCTTTATTCTCCCATGCACCCTTGATGAATTCGCGGAGGTTGGGCATGTCCTTTTCTACGGTCGTCGGCCAGAGATTGGGGTTGTACTCGAAGACGCGGAGCAAGTTGTCAACGTCGAATAGGCCTCTCTTGTGCCATTCGGACGCCCAGTTCAAAGAGCACGTTGGGATTATGCTCCGTGAGGTCGGCAATAACCAAGTCGGCTTCGACCAGGCTGTTGATGATCGTCGCTTGGATCATGTCGCTTCCCTGACGGTTTGCAGTCTTGACGTTGAATCCGCATTCCTTGGAGGCCGCTGCGGGCGTGATGATGCTTCGTAGGACTTCAGCAAAAAAACCCTTCGGATGCTTGTCCTCACGCTCCACGAATGGAAGGATTACGAATGCTGTGAGCGTCGAACCTGCGGAACCCTCTGCGAGCGTCACGGTGCCGGGCGAGGGCTCTGGCGACGGCTCTTCTCCTTCTGCTGGTGGCGTGGTTGGAACCCCAGAGGTGATTCCAAGATATTGCGAGTTCTCGCGGAATATCTTCGCAAATTCCTCGTGCATTTCTGGATCGAGTCCAAATTGCTTGGTGAGGACGTTCCCGAGATACTTCATGTCGGGAAGATTGCTGCCCTTGTAGTAATCGAGGACGCGCTTGAAGATATCGACTTTGAGAAACGCCTGTTTCTTCAGCGTCAGTTCGGTGGTGGGGTCTGGCGCGTAGACGATTTCTCGCCCAAACTCTTCGAGGGCGATTTGTGGGGATTCGCGGGTTCCTGACGTGAGGCCGTAATCGCGGGAGGCGGCTGTCAGAGCGTACCAGGAGTTTCCCTGGCCGACTTCGATAGCCTTGCGAATCTCCTCGGGCTCCCAGGGGTTGCCACCGTTGGTGTCCTTGATGGCATAGGCGATTCTCAGAGCGTTCTCAAGGGTAGCGCGAGGAAACTTTGGTTTCGGAGCGGCCGACACTTTACCAGCCAGAGTCTTGGCTGGATCTCTCTTCTTCGGTGGCATTGTCCTCCATCACCGCAGAAATAATGATTGATGTCTAAAACGGGAAACGCTTCGATTGTAGCGCAATTTTCGTTATATGCTGCTGCGATGAGGTGGCGCGATTTCGCGCGTGACTGCGCCGCCAAAGTAGCTCCCGATTCCTTCCGAACACGCCGAATAAATTTCTGTCATCACCTGGCCAATCTGATGAGGTTGTGAATTTCCTAAACTTCCTTCGGCATGCCATTCCCAACAGCGGCCGTCGAGCCTGTGGAACGGCGGTCAAGCTGAAGAAGGATCGCGTCAGGCTTGGTGTCCCTGATCTGTTCCTGCCGGCCGCCATAGGTGGCTTTCATGGCCTCTACGTCGAGATGACAAACGCGATGCGTCCCCCCTCGGACCTGTAGCCCCTTCAGCGTCAGTAGATCAAGGACTTAATCTATGAAGGCTACTCCCATGAAACGCTGCTCACGGAAATAGGTACCGATAAGTCGGCTTTTGTCCCGTGATTCGCGCTTGCGCTGGGGCGACCGCGTTGTGCCCAAGATGCAGGACGGTCTCTCCCAACGCCCAGGAAGTCGCGTTCTGGGAGATGTCGACATTGGCCCCGGTCGTATCACGCGCCACTCGGAAAGAGGTACCTTCATGAGCCAGCGGTCGTGGATTGGTAACGGCAAACGAGCCAAACTATGGCGATGCTGGATAGTTTCAACCCGACCGACCGCCATCCTCGCCACGACCATCACGAGGAGCCCGCCGATGCGGGTCGCTCATGTTCAGTTAACGCTTATTGGGGTCCGCCTCGCAGTCCTAGCCCAACCGCCCAATTTAATCTCCCGACGTCGCCGGGACCGGCGCCGCACTCTCGCCGCGCAGCCATTCCTGTACGCGCTCTAAGTAGAGATAGATCACCGGCGTGATGTAAAGAGTCAGAAATTGACTCACTACTAAGCCGCCTACCACCGCCAAGCCCAGCGGCTGGCGGGCGTCGGCGCCTTCGCCATATCCCAACGCGATGGGCAGCGTGCCGAACAGCGCCGCCACCGTGGTCATCATGATGGGACGGAAGCGCAGCATGCAGCCCTGCCAGATGGAGTCGTACGCGGATCGCCCGGCATTCCGCTGGCCGATGGCGAAATCCACCATCATGATGGCGTTCTTCTTCACCACCCCGAACAACATGATGATGCCGACGAACGCATACAAATCCAGTTCCCTGTGAAACAGCACCAGCGTCAGCAAAGCGCCGAATACCGCCGAGGGCAGCCCCGAGAGGATCGTCAAGGGATGAATAAAACTCTCGTACAATACGCCCAGTACGATGTAGATCACCAGCAGCGCCACAATCAACAGGATGGTCAGATTCTGGAACGAACTCTGGAACTCCTTCACCGTCCCCTGGAACTTGGTGGAGATTCCCGGCGGCATGCGCAGATCGCGGATGGCGGCGTCCACCTGGTCGGCTGCCTGGCCGAGGGAGAACCCCTGCTTCAGGTTGAATGAAATCGTGGTGGCCGGCAATTGGCCGAAGTGGCTGATGCTCGACGGCCGCACCTGCTTGCCCGTTTTCACCATCGTGTCGAGCGGCACCAACGCTCCCGTGGACGAGCGGACGTACAGGCGCGACAAGGCATCCGGCGTCCGCTGATATTTCTTTTCCAGCTCCAGAATCACCTGATACTGGTCGGCCGGCGCGTAGATCACCGAGACCTGCCGCGTCCCGAACGCACTGTAGAGCGCATCCTGCACCTGCTGCGGCGTTACTCCCAGCGCCTGTGCGCGGTCGCGGTCGATATCCACGATCACTTGCGGACTGGCGGCCTGCAACTCGGTATCGTTGACATCCACGAAGCCCGGAAGTTGCTGCATCTTGGCCATCAGTTGCGGACCCCAGGTGTAGACGTCCTCCAGCTTGGAACTCTGCAGCGTGAGCTGGTAGACGCTGGTGCCGAACTGGCCGCTGACACTGATGGGCGGCGGGTTCTGCATGAAGGTGAAGACACCCGGAATAGTCAGAAACTTCGGCCGCAGTTCTTCGATGGTCTGGTCGACGGAGAGCGCCCGCTGGTCGCGCGGTTTGAGGGTGGCAAACACGAAGGCCTGGTTGCTTTGCCCCGCTCCGCCGCCTCCAAATGCGCCCACGCCGGCTACGTTCGGATCCGCCTGGAGAGTCGCCGCCACCTGGCGAAGGTGCACCGCCATGGAGTCGAACGAGATATCCTGCGGGCCTACCACGACACCGAAAGTGAAGCCGCTGTCCTGGCTGGGAATGAAACCCGTCGGCATGTTGACGAACAGGTAGACCGTACCCACCAGCATGGCCACGGCAACCAGCATGGTCACCGGGTGGAAGCGCATGGCGATCCGCAGAGTGATCTCGTACCAGCGCGCCAGCAGATTGAAGCCGCCTTCCAGTATGTGGTACACCACGCCGTGGCGCGACTCATGTTCCGACTTCAGAAAGCGGCTGCCCAGCATGGGCGTCAAGGTCAACGACACGAATCCCGAAATGAGGATGGCCACCACGATGGTTACCGCGAACTCGTGCAACAGGCGGCCCACAATCCCGCTCAAAAACAGCACCGGAATGAACACCGCTACCAGCGAGATGGTCATGGAGACGATGGTGAAGCCGATCTCCCGGGACGCCGTCAGAGCCGCTTGCATGCGCGATTGGCCCATTTCCATGTGGCGCACGATGTTTTCCAGCATGACGATGGCGTCGTCCACCACGAAGCCCACGGAAAGCGTCAGCGCCATCAGCGAAAGGTTGTTGATGCTGTACCCCAGCAGGTACATTACGGCAAAGGTCCCGATGATGGAGAACGGTACGGCAGCGCCCGGAATCATGGTGGCCGACACGTTGCGCAGGAACAGGAAGATCACCAGGATGACGATCCCCACGGTCCCGAGCAGCGTCAATTCCACGTCGCGAATGGAGTTGCGGATGGATTGCGACGCGTCGAACGCCACGTCCAGATGCAACGAAGGCGGAAGCTGTTTTCGAAATTCCGGCAGCAGGGCATTGACGTTGTCCACCACGTCCACGGTATTGGTGCCGGGCTGGCGGTTGATGGCCAGCATCACGCTCGGATGGCCGTTCATGAGCGCGATCACCTTATCGTTTTCCACGCTGTCGAGCACGCTGCCCAATTGCTCCAGGCGCACGGGCACGCCGTTACGGTAAGCCACGACGATGGGCCGGTATTGGGACGCTTTCTCCAGTCCGCCGCTGGATTGGATGGTGAAAGCCTGCTTGTCGCCCTCCAGTCGGCCGGTGGGCAGGTTGGTGTTGCTGCTGGCGATGGCCCTCTGCACTTCGTCGATGCCGATATTGTGGGCCGCCAGTTGGTTGGGGTCTACGTCCACGCGCACGGCGTATTTCTGGTCGCCGAAAACCTGCACCTGGGAAACGCCGGCCACCATGGAGATGCGCTGCGCCAGAATCAGGTCGGCGAATTCGCTCACTTTGGACGGCGGCAGCGTGTCGGAGGTCAGCGAGAGATAATAGATGGCCTGGTCCGCCGGGTTGGTCTTCTGGTAGCTGGGCGGGCGCGGCATGGTGTTGGGCAACAGCCCGCCCGCCGCGGAGATGGCCGCGGAAATGTCTTGCGCGGCGGCGTCGATATTGCGGCTGAGGTTGAACTGCACGGTGACTTGCGTGGAGCCGAGCGAGTTCACCGAGCTCATCTGCGAAATACCGGCGATGGTGGAGAATTGACGTTCGAGCGGTGTGGCCACGGTGGACGCCATGGTCTCCGGGCTGGCGCCGGGCAGCGCGGCGCTCACGCTAATGGTGGGGTAATCCACGCTCGGCAGCGCCGCCACCGGCAGCGCGCGAAAGGCCACCACGCCGAACAGGATGATGCTGAAACAGACCAGCACCGTCATGATCGGCCGCTCAATGAAAAGTTGCGAGAGGTTCATTGCGGCCCCGATCCCGGTTTGGCGGCCTCCACCACGCGCACCGGCGCACCGGGGAATAGCGCCATCTGGCCGTCGGTCACCACCGTCTCTCCAGGCGCGAGCCCCTTCTCAATCACCGTCTTGTTACCCAGGGATGCGCCGGTGGTCACGGGGCGGATCTCCACCGTGTTGCCCGGTTTCACCACGAAAACCACCTGCGCCTCGCGGCCCGCCTGTATGGCCTCGGTGGGCACCACGGTAGCATTCCGCACGGTGTCCAGGGTCAGCGCTACGTTCACGAATTGGCCCGGCCACAGCATGGCGTCGCGATTGTCGAACGTAGCTTTTAAGTGAATCGTGCCGGTGGTGGCGTCCACGGTGTTGTCGATTACCGCCAGCGATCCGGTAGCCACGCGGTTGGCGCCGTCCTGTAAGGTGGCTTCGACGGCGAGCGGGTGAGCGGCGTTCAACCTGCGAATGGCGCCCAGGTGGTCCTCCGGCACGCCGAAACTCACGAAGATGGGTGCCACCTGGTGGATCACCACCAGAGGCACGTCATTCTCCTTGACCAGATTGCCGGCGTGCACCAGCAGATTTCCGGTGCGTCCCGAAATGGGCGCGTGGATTTCGCAATAACTCAGGTCGAGCCTGGCCTTGGCCACGGCCGATTGGTCGCTGGCCAGGGTGGCGCGCGCGGTGTTTACCATGGCCTCGCTGGCGCGGGCGGTGGCGCGGTTGACGTCGAGCGTGGTTCTGGCCTGGTCGGCGGCCATTTTGGAGGCCAGGTTTTCCTTGTTGAGTTGCTCCTGGCGGACGGCATCGGTCTCGGCGAACTTGGCTTGCGCCTGGTCGCGCACCAGGTTGGCGTCGGCTTGCGCCACCTGCGCTTTGTCGCGTTCCACCGCGGCGTCCGCCTGGTTCAGGGCTTCCTGGTAGGGCCGCGGGTCGATGCGGAATAGCAGGTCGCCCTGTTTGACGTTCTGGCCTTCCGTAAAACTGACGGACTCAAGCTGACCGGCGATCTGGGATTTCACCTGCACAACGGCTGAGGCTTCCACGGTCCCGACCACGCGCACGTCGGTCGGGACGGATTCCTGAGTAGCTTTGGCCACGGTCACCGGCATGGCGGGCGGTCCTGCTGGCGCGCCGGCCTGCGCTTGCTGCTTTTGGCAGCCGCAGATCACAAGCAGACCTGAGGACACGAGTAAAAGGATGGTGGTACGCAAGATGGCTCCGGTCTTTCCACTGTAGCAAAGTGAGGAGTTGAAAAATGTTAACGCTCAGTGAAGGGGGTGCTCCAACAGTTTCGGGATTTTGGTTAAGAACCGCTTGCTGGCGCGCGCGGCTCAGAATGACGTTCAGAGACTCCTGATGTCGTGGAATTTGCAGTAAGCCCGCAGGTGGGGCAGGCGGTGCTCGCCTGCCCGCCCGCGCTGAATTAGGCCCGCTGCTCGAATAGGCTCGAGGGCAGGCGAGCACCGCCTGCCCCACCTGCGAAGCTCTCGCCATCGAAAGGAATGGTTCAGCCCATTTTCCCCGCCGGGCAGGAATTGCGGGGTGACATCAGGAGTTCTGGCGTTTCAGTGTTTGTGAGTGTTACAGAGCCGGGCCCAGAGGGCGCCCCGCGAGGGAGCGGTCGTTCAGAGGCGTGGCTCCCCAGAACGTCTCAGCACCCCCGTGAAGGTGCGCCCCCGTAATCTGCGCTGCGCTACACTAGTCTGGGTTGCAAGCGGCCAGATGGGATATTGACGGTCCTCAAAGGATTAGCCAAACGCGACTTTTCCCAAGAGAGACCGTAGCCTCAAACCGATAGGAACACTTAGGAATTTGTGCCATGGGAAAAACCTCCGACGAGCAAGGCCGACAGAAACGGCGCGACGAGAAAGAGTGCGACTATGCCAAGGAACTAAGCCGCCTGCAAGCGGAGTTAGTCAAGTTGCAGGAATGGGTGCGCCATAAAGCATTGAAGGTGGTTGTGATCTTCGAAGGACGCGACGCCGCAGGCAAAGGCGGCGCCATCAAGCGGATCACCGAGTGTCTGAATCCACGCATCTGCCGGGTGGTGGCCCTCGCGGCGCCCACCGAGCGCGAAAAGACTCAATGGTATTTCCAGCGGTATGTCGGGCAACTGCCGGCAGCGGGAGAGATGGTGCTGCTTGACCGCAGTTGGTATAACCGCGCCGGCGTGGAACGGGTCATGGGCTTCTGCGATGAGAATGAGTATCTCGAATTCCTGCACACTTGCCCGGAGTTCGAGAGGATGCTGGTGCGCTCCGGCATTATTCTCGTGAAATATTGGTTTTCCGTCAGCGACGAGGAGCAGGAGCGGCGCTTCCAGGAGCGCATTCACGATTCCACCAAGCGATGGAAGTTGAGCCCCATGGACCTGGAATCGCGCCGCCGCTGGGTGGAATACTCGCGGGCCAAGGACGAAATGTTCGCCCACACCGACATCAAACAGGTGCCCTGGTACGTGGTGAACGCCGACAACAAGGAATGCGCCCGTCTGAACGTGATCCGCCACCTTCTCTCGCTGATTCCGTACGAGGATTTGACGCCCGAGCCCATCAAACTGCCCACTCTGGACCGCAAGAAGTACGTCCGGCCGCCCATCACCGACCAGAATTTCGTGCCGGAGCTCTATCAGCCGCGGGAGGGTGGGATCGCGTTTACTTCCAGTAAGTGACGCGTGTACCCTGGGGATGATGCGTTGCCGTATTCTGCTCTCCGTGGTGTTATGCGCCGCCGTCGCGCCTGCCGCGGGAAACAAAATCCTGGTGTACACCCGGAATTATACGCCTGACGGGAAGGGCTACGTTCACGAGAACATCGCCGCCAGCGTCGCCGCGATTCGCAAACTGGGCGCGGCCAACGGATTCGCGGTGGATGCCTCGGACGATCCCAAGGTCTTCACCACCGCCAACCTGAAACAATACCGTGTGCTGGTCTTTTCCAACAGCAACAACGAGGCTTTTGAAAACGACGCCCAGCGGGATGCCTTCAAAGCGTACATCCGTTCCGGCGGCGGCTTCGTGGGCATTCACTCGGCCAGCGGTTCGGAGCGCGGATGGGACTACTACCAGAAGGTATTGGGAGGAAAGTTCAAAAGACATCCGCCCTTCCAGCCCTTCACTGTGAAGGTGGTCGACCCGAAGTTTCCCGCGGTGAAGGGAATACCGGCCACGTTTGAGTGGGCCGATGAGTGCTACTACGTGGAGAAACTGAATCCGGGCGTCAAACCGGTGCTGGTGACGGACCCGCGCAAGATTGTCGATCCGCAGTTCGCCGCCGATCCCGGCGACCTGATCGATGGGATGCGCCCGCTGGCGTGGTACCAGTCATTCGATGGGGGCCGCGAGTTCTACCTGTCGCTGGGCCACAGGAAGGAAGATTACGAGAATCCCCTGTTGACCCGGATGATTCTGGGCGGCATTCAGTGGGCCATGGGAAAGCGCCATTGAACTCGGTGAACGCGGAGGTCAGAACTCCTGATGTCGTGGAGTTTTGCCGTAAGGAAGCGCGCAGGGATAACTTCGCGGCAAGCGCCGTGGCGCAGACAGTCTTGCCTGCGGCGCCGAGACTCTGGACTCCTGATGTCGACGGGGCATTCGGGAGCCGCCGAGGAATCAGCCTGAGCCACCGCTTCGCAAAACAATAATGTCTTTGCCCGGACTCGAAGAGATCACTCTCATTCCACGACATCAGGAGTCTCGACCCGGCAGGCAGGAGTGCCGGCGCTACATTTCCGCCGCAGACAATGTGAAGTTATGAAGTTATTTCTGCGTGGTTCCCAAGCCCTGAGGTGGGGCACGCGGCGTCCACCCCGATCTTGTTCGGGTAGCGGGCTGGGTTCAGCGCGGGCGGCCGGCGCCGCCCATAAGCGCCAACTTGACCTTGTAAGATCCATTCAGCACCGCTACCGGATGGCAACCCAATCAAAGCCCGACTCAAGGGGACGACGACCAGGTTGCGCTAAGTTGGCGCTTATGAGGGGACGCCCCACCGGAGCGCACGGCGCTATGTGCTTCAAGCGGTAGTCATCGGGACCTACTGCCCACCCCCGCGACGGCCTCTGCCTTCGCCGGCGGGAGCCGCTCCGACCCCGGCCGCCAGATGATCGTAGTTCAACATCGCATTGAAAAGCAGGAAGTAACTGCCTTGCGTCTCATTGCGCCACATGGGATTGTTGGCGAACATCACCACGTGGCCCTTGCCGCGGGGCACGTCGACCACGGCGGCCTGGTTGGCCAACTCGGAGCCGCCGGCCAGCATGCCGGAAACCAGCAGATCGCTCTCCGCGGCGAAGCGGACTACCACGCGCGGACGCATCTCAGGCGGAGGTTGGGCTCCCCGGCCTCCTCCGCCGCCTCCTCCGCCGTTCAGGTCGCCGGAGGGAGGTTCATCGCCGGGTTGCGCCGCCGCCATAGTGGTGGACGGAGTGTTCATGGAGAGCGGACGCGCCTGCGGAGTATCCTGATCGCTGGCGGTGCCGCGGCCTGTGGGACGGCCGGCGCCGCCACCTCCGCGGCCGCCACCCGCTGCCGCACCTCCTGCCGCACCCCCGCGGCCGCCGCCTCCGCGACCGCCGCCCGCGCCGCTTACCGACAGTACCGGCGCCTGGCTGAAATACAGCGCCAGTTTGTCGCCGTAGCCATACGCGATGGGGCTGCGCTTGTCGCTGACGGTGGAGTTGAGTACGCTGCCGCGCACCCGCAGGTCGGCCGCATTGAGGATGCTGACGCCTTCCGCCAGGCCGTAATCGATGGGAATGGAGGCATTCCCCGTGATGGTGACGAACAGGCCGCCGGCGTCGATGAACTTGCCGATATTGTCGATGCCCTGGAGTCCCATGCCGCCGCGCATGTCGTCTGTGGTATCGGGCGCGCCGCCCAGGTTGGGGGTGATGTCGGTCTTCATGAAAGGCACGGGGTCGCCGTTCTTCGGGGTGCCGTTGACGATGCGCTGCGCGGTGCCGCCGACGGGGCCGAGCACGATCACGTCATACCTGGCGCGCAGGTCGGAAATGGCGCCCAGCTTGATATCCGAGATGTAGTCGTAGGGGATCTGCAGATGGTCGAACGCGATCCGGAACCAGCCTTCGCTCTGGGTGTTGGTCCACGTATGCACGAAGGCGATGCGCGGCACGGCCAGTTCGTGCAGGGGCACGCTGGGGACGGCGGCGGTGGCGTAGGCCGCGACGCCGAGCGCCACGCCGGCGCTTTGCAGACGGGCACGCAGGTCGGCGGGGTTGCCTTCGGAGCGGATCACCCAGGAGCCGGCATTGAAGTCGCGGCCTTCGGCTTTGAAGCCTTCCTCGGCGGCGAACATTTTCACGTCTTTGAGTTTGAAACGGAGAGTGGCCAGGGTGTTGTCGGCATTGTGGTTGATGAGGTAGACCGCGGTGGCGCTGCCGGTGACTCCGCCCGCCGGTTTGGCGTCCGCGGCCAGCAGCGTCATGGGCGCTTTCAGGATGGCGGGCTCGCTCACCCGCACGGTGGTGACGTTGTGCAGCGGGCCGAGGGTCCAGCCGGTGTCATCGTATGGCGGCGGATCGTTCACGTTATAGTACTGGGTATCGAGCAGCATGTCGGCGCAGCGGCT
>Ga0182014_10005279_pt1 | contig 14422 bp, 14 predicted proteins | sample 612S2DmetaG_FD_120489 | JGI IMG/M metagenome (GOLD analysis project Ga0182014, IMG submission 120489) | Permafrost microbial communities from Stordalen Mire, Sweden - 612S2D metaG | ecosystem: Environmental > Terrestrial > Soil > Wetlands > Permafrost | place: Sweden: Stordalen | collected... | reverse complement strand
GCTCGGTGATCGGGATTATCTTCGCCATGGGGTGTAGGTCTCCTTTCGGATCGGCTTCTGCTCGTCAGGCAAAAAGCCAACTTACACCCTCTCGCTTTTACACAATCGACTTTACGTCACCCGCAGAGGCGTGCTGATCCAGAACGCCTTCGCGGACGAGGGCGGCACGCAGTACCTGGACGCGCAGAGCCGCGAAATCCTGATCAGTGGAACGTGCGGGGACTGCTACGCGCTGCTGTGCAGCTCGAACTATCTCGATTACGACTAGGGACTTCAACACCGAACCGCCCGCTCCAAAGGGCAGAAAAGAGGAGAACGCAATGTTAACAGTCAATAAGAACGAGGCCATTACCAAGCTGAGCCGGCTGATCGAGGATGGGCGGCAGAACGCCGGTCAGGTCATCGAGCACGTGACGAAGAACCAGCCTGCGGATTACATCGTCAAGGCCAACGCCTTGCAGTTCTCCGGCAACGGCGGGCTGAAGGTCGCGCTGCAAAACGCCGAGTTCGGCGTGCACCGCTTCGCGCTCGGCCAGATCGCCGAGGGCGCCAATCTGCCCGTCAAGTTTCTCGACTCGCTGACCGCGAGCGATTGGGGACGCGCCCTGATCGCGCACAACCTGTCCGAAATCTTCCAGCACCGCGACGCGAAGCGGCACCTTGTCCGCACCCTGAACGGCGAAGTGCGCGGATTCCTGTCGGACTCCTACCGCAGACTCGACTCGCGCCCCATCATCGAGGCGTTCGTCACCGGCGTGCAGCGGCTCGGCGCACTTCCGTACAAGGGCATCGTGACGGATACCAAAGTCGCAATCCAAGCAATTCTGCCCGACGTGTTCGAAGCGATCCCGGGCGAAGTGATCGCCTTCGTCCTTTCGCTGGAAAACTCGGACTTCGGCAATGGCGCCTTGAGCCTTCGCGTCGGCGCTCTCCGGATATGGTGCGACAACCTGGCGGTCTTTGAGGAAAACATGCGGCAGATCCACCTTGGCCGCAGGCTCGACGAGAACATCGTGTTCTCGCAGCGGACGTACATGCTCGACACCCGCACGACGGTGAGCGCTCTCGAGGACATCATCGGCGTTCAACTGAACCGCGAAGGACTCCGTCGCCGGATGGAGTTGCTTGCGGTCACGGCGCAGAAGGCGGTCGATCCTCAGGCCGCGATGAAGCTGCTGAAGGATGCGCTCGGCGTTGGGCAGGCGCAGGCGGTGATTGAGGCCTACAAGTCTGCCGACATCGAGGTGCTGCCAGCCGGGAACAACGCATGGCGGCTCTCGAACGCGATCAGTTGGATTGCGGGCAAGGAGACTGACGGCGAGAAGAAGCTGGAACTGGTCAAGCTCGCCGGTCGCGTTCTCCTTCCCGGCAAGAAGGACAGCGACAGCGTTCCGTTCGCCGAGGCCGAGGTCGTCGAGGCCGCGTGAAGGCGAGGGACGGCGGGGCGAACCTGCCCCGCCGCGTAAACCGCAGCTCGGTCCCAAGTTTCCGAGCAGAAAAGAGGAGCTATGTTGAAGAAGTTCGCGTCAATCGCAAAATCAACCGAGTTCGCCTATGCGTACGACTCGCAGGCGTTCGACATCCACGCCCCGATCGACTGCCACTTCCGCGTTTTCAAGAACTACGGGGACGGACTCACTGCCCACAGCCCGGATTGGAGCGTGCAGCTTGACCATCTCGCCGACTATCTGGCGAGCCTGGCGCAGGCGATGCTCGCCGACGACGGAACTGGCGCAGAACTGCCTATTCACGTTCTCGCGTCGACCCTCGGTGAAGGCAATCGAGTTCGCGGCGTCGGTGAAGTTCAAGGCCGGCGAGGAGAAGGACTGGCTCAAGGGCCGCCGCTGGTTCTCGGCGAAGGAACTCAAGGTCTCGAAGGCGCCGTCGAAGGAGCACGACAAGCGCTACGAGGAAGTGCGCGAGATCCACGACGGGTCGCCCAACTCGATCTTCCGCATCCTGGTCGGGGAGTATTCGAGCGGGCTTGAAAAGTACCTGACCGCGGACGCGATTCGCGACTGGGTGCTGGCGCAGGATCGTGGCGGGCTCTACATGCCGATGACTGCGGAGTTCCTGAAGTGGACGGACGACCGCGACAAGGTGCGCCAGCTTCGGGACGCGGTCGAGGCCTGTAAGAACATCACGGAGTCGGTCAGGCTGCGGTCGTCCACCGAGTCGCTGGTCGAGAACTACAGGCGCAGCGTCGCGCCGAAGCCGGAAGCGGCGCCAGAGCCAGAACCGGAGGCGGCGCCTGAAGAAACCGAAGCAACGCCACCCGCGGCATGAGTTCGATGTCGTCACTTACGACGCACAAGGGCGGCACCGTGTGGAAGCGGTACGACGGGAAGATCGTCATCGCGGAACCGAACGAGAACCCGCGAGCGGCTCTGGCGCGCCAACTGCGCGAGGCAAGGAGGAAGCCATGAAGGAAAGGAAAAGGCAATGACGACGGAAAACGAGAAGCTGATGGAACTGCTGCGTCGTGCCCACACCGTCATCGGCGAAGGGTTGATCGAGAACGCCCTGGACGAGTCTGCCGAGGCGCTGCACGACGAGATCGGCGCGGCGCTCGGCCTAGAGCCGATGAAGCACGACACGGTGCGCTGCGGGGCGAAGTGGTTTGTCGCTGGCGGTCGCATGGAGCGGCAATGCCGCGAGAACGCAGTGAACGTCTGCGCGCTCTGCGGCAACGGGCGGTGCGACGAGCACGACGATCTGGGTTTCGAGGAGCGCGACGGTCAGATGATCTGCGAGGAGTGCTTATGACGAACCAACCAACGACAACGAAAGCGCCGGATGTTTTGGTGGCGAACGACTTCAGCGTGTTCGTGTTCACGCCGATCACCGCGCAGGGGAAGGAATGGTTCGACGAGAACGTGCAGTCGGAGTCATGGCAATGGCTCGGCGCCAGTCTCGTCGTCGAGCACCGTTTTGCGTGGGGTCTGGCCGCAGGACTGAAAGACGCGGGATTGGTGCTCGAGTAAACGCGGGCTGGCGCGGAGAGGACGCTGCTATGCACTCGCCGTAGCCGCGCAGCGGCTCCAGCGATGACGAACGCGGCAGGAGAAAACGAACAATGACGCAAAAAACGAAAACGAGAGAGACCCGCGAGTCTGCGGTCGCGCGCGTGGATGACCTGCTGCGAGGCAAGCTGGCCGAGGTTCGCGACGCGGCGATGGAGTTGAGCGCGATCTTGGAGTTCGCCAAGCCGGACGGCGTCGCCGCCGACCCGCTCTGGAAGTTCGCCCAGAACGTGATCGAGGAGGCCGAGGCGCTGCTGCCGATCGCGCACAAGAGCGGCATCGCGGGGCTGTGACGTTAACCAGTACGCCACTCTTTCGCCTCTGGCGGCGGGTTCGGCGACGAACTTCGCGCCTCGGGTGATCGGACTCAGTGGCAGCTTACTTATCAGTACAGGGTAAAGGGGGAGGTCGAAGTGAAACATCTAAGCGTCGAAGCGGTCGGGCGGCTGATCGAGGCCGCTGACGGAGATCGCAACAAGCTGCTGTTCAAACTGCTCTTCGAGCACGGCCTGCGGATAAGCGAGTGCCTGGCGCTGACCAAGGGTTCGATGCAGCGCGGCGGGTACCTGCGCGTCCGCGCCCGCAAGAAGGGCAAGCACACAGACGAGAAGATGAACCCGATGACGCTTGCACTGTGGAACCGGGTCACCGAGCACCTATGTCCTGGCACGATGGTGTTTCCGTTCTCGCGGCAGTGGGCTTCGGAACTATTCCACCACGCTTGCGACAAGGCCGGCATCGAGCTTCAGCCGAGACAAGGGGTGCATAGTTTGCGCCATAGCCTAGGACACGCGATGCTCGACGCGGGAGCGCCGCTTCCGGTCGTGCAGAAAAGTCTGCGGCACCGCAGCCTGTCGAGCACTTCCGTCTACCTGGAAGCCGACGCTGCGTGTGTCGACGTGTGGAGATCGAAAGCGGTCGTGGGTCAAGTAGCGCAGCCGGCGGCCTCGGTCTCTCTCGCCGAGATACAGGCTGAGATCGGGCGGCTCAGTAAACTCGCGGCGTCGATGCAAGCGGGGGCTAAGGCGGAGGAGCCTCACGAAAACGGCATCCCTCGCCACATCACTGGTTCGTGAGCGCATACACCATGTCACCAACGAAGCGCTTGAACGACTCGTTCTCAACGAACTGCTTATAGACCTGCGTGTCGTCTTTCAAGAGATGCTGCATCACCTTCGCCAGCGCTTCGTCGTGAGCCATGCGTGCGGTGTGCGGCGTATTCTCCTTCGCATTCATGTAGGCCACGTCGGCGGCGACCTGTGGTGCGATGTCGTCGCGGATGCGCTTGACCACCCGGTCGGCATCGGTAAACAGCGTGCCGAAGTGCTCATTGAATGTCTTGAGTATGTTGCTCAAGCGGTCCATCTCGGGTTCGCTCTTCTGACCGCTGGCGTCCGTTGGCGCGGGTTCGATCTCGGCGTCCCTGTCTTCAAGCGCGATCTTCATGACCGCATTCCTCTCGACTCGGTAACTGTCCATGTCGATGGCCTCAAGGATGCCTTTAGAGAGATCCTCCTCCTTCGGCGCAGGCAACTTGGGCGTCAGCAGATTCAGCATGATTGAGAGCTTCTCCCATTCGGTGTTGCTGTAGGGGATCACCGAAGAGAGAAAACTGTACGTTCGGCAGAACGCCTTAGCCTTGCCCTTGAACTCCACCTGACCGTTCTCGTCGAGCGTGTCCCTGTATACCGCAACACACGTATCGAGGATCGGGTCGAGCTTGTCCCGGTCGGCGCCGGCTAGGAACAACTCCACTACCTGCCGAACCTGCTCTGGCGAATACACCTGCGCGGCATCCAGCGCCGCCTTGAGGTCATGCAGCTTATTCGGGTCCGTCTCCTCGGCGAGCAGCGTTGTGCGGTAGTAGTCCTGGAAGGCGAAGGTGATCGCGTCGCTGTTGTTCTGGAAGTCGAGGACGAAGCAGTCGTACTTCTGCGGGTACGCACGGTTGAGCCGCGACAAGGTCTGCACGGCCTTGATGCCCGAGAGCGGTTTGTCCACATACATCGTATGCAGGAGCGGCTCATCGTAGCCGGTTTGGAACTTGTCGGCGCAGATCAGGAACCGGTACGGGTCGGTCTGGATCTTGTCCGCGATGTCCCCGCTTGAAAAGCCGTTCAGCGAAGCCTCGCTGACCTTCAACCCGGCGTACTCGTGCTCGCCCGAGAAGGCAACGATCGCCTGGTACGGGCTCTTGCGCTCCGTCAGATACGTCTTAGCGGCATGGAAGTACTGGATGGCCCGCGCAATCCCGCTCGTGACCACCATCGCGCGCGCCTGTCCGCCGATCTTCCCGACCGCCAGCACCTGTTCATGGAAGTGATCCACCATGATCTCGGCCTTGAGCTGGATCGCGTGGTCATGACTCTCCACGTACAGACGCAGCTTCTTCGTCGCCTTCTTGGTGTCGAACTCCGGATCGTCTTCAGTTTTCTTCACCAGTTTGTAATAGCTGTTCACCGGCGTGTAGCTCTTGAGCACATCGAGAATGAAACGTTCCTCGATCGCCTGCTTCATGGTGTAGCTGTGGAAGGGCCGGTGTTTGATCTTGCCCTCGGCGTCGGGCGGCAGCGGGTCACCGAACAGCTCCAATGTCTTGCTCTTTGGCGTTGCGGTGAAAGCGAAGTAGCTGGCGTTGGTTAGCAGCTTGCGCGCTTCGATCCGCTTCGCGAGCGCATCGTTCACCATGTCCTCAGGGTCGGGACCAGCGTCTTCGTCCTCCGCAGGGGCACTGAGCGCTTCGCTCATGGCCGCCGAGGTCTTGCCCCCTTGGCTGGAGTGCGCTTCGTCGATGATGATGGCGAAGGTCTTGCCTTTCTCGGTCGCGATCTCGTCGAGGATGAAGGGGAACTTCTGCACGGTCGAGACGATGATCTTCTTCCCCTCCTCAATGAACTTCCGCAGATCGCCGGAGTGGTCGGCGTGGCCCACCGTCGCACTCACCTGCATGAACTGCTTGATGGTGTTTTGGATCTGGTCATCGAGCAGAACCCGGTCGGTCACCACGATGACCGAGTTGAAAACGTCCTTGTCATTGCGCTTGAGCCCGACGAGCTGATGAGCGAGCCAGGCGATTGAGTTCGACTTGCCGCTGCCGGCTGAGTGCTGGATCAGGTAGCGCTTGCCCGCGCCATGAGCACTCACATCAGCCAGCGTCTGCCTCACAACACCGAGCTGGTGGTAGCGCGGCCAAACCTGAGAACGTTTCTTCTTCCCGGTGCGCGGATCCTTCTCCTCGACGATCTGCGCGTACTTCTCCAGGATGTTGGTCAGCCCCACAGGGGTGAGTATCTCTTTCCAAAGATAGTCAGTCTTCAGGCCGTCCGGGTTGGGCGGGTTGCCGGCGCCGTCGTTGTAACCCTTGTTGAACGGGAGGAACCATGAGCCCTTGCCTTTGAGCGCTGTGCACATCTGCACCTCACTGTCGTCCACGGCGAAGTGCACAACGCAGCGGCCGAACTCGAACAGTCGCTCGCGTGGGTCGCGGTCGCGGCGGTATTGTTCGACCGCATCCTCGACGGTCTGTTTGGTGAGGCTGTTCTTCAGCTCGAAGGTCGCGATGGGCAGGCCGTTGATGAACAGGGACAGGTCGAGCGCACGGCGCGTCTCGTCCATGCTGTAGGCGAGCTGGCGGGTGATCGAAAACCGGTTCTGAGAGTACAGGGCCGCGGCCTTGGTGTTGCCCGGTGAAGGCGTGCCATAGAAGAGATCGAAGTGGAGTGGCCCGTGATCCACGCCCTTCCGCAGCACGTCGATGACACCGCGTTTGCCAATCTCTCCCGAGAGGCGCGTGAGGAACTTGAGGCGGTTGATGTCCTTTGGGTCGGCGGCCATCGCCAGCTTCTTGAAAGCTTCGGGCTGGGTCGTTTGGAGGAAGGCGAACAGTTGCGGCACATCGAGTGCCTGGGCGCGGTCGTAATCTTTCGCGCAGCCGGCGAAGTAACCGCTCCCAGCGGGGTCCGGCTTGTCGGCACCAGCGCCCGGCGCCACGGTCAGACCGTCACCGCCAGTCATGTGCCGCATGATGAGCGTTTCAATGCCCTTCTCGCTGATGTCGGTCGTCCTAGTCCTAGGTTGCTCAACTGGCTCAACTCGCAGAAGTTCGAAGTCGTCAAGAAAAGCCCGCAGCAACGGATCACGTTGCTCGAAGCCGGTCAAAACCTTCGTGGCAGCCGTCGTTGGCATCCGGAGCCGAAGGCGTGAGCTGTTCGCGTGAGTTACGGAGAGAAGCTCGATGTTTCCGATCCGAGTACCGGCATAAGCCGCAACCATGGAAACGAAACGAACCCGCTGCGTCTCAGTCATGGACTCAGGATCACTACTGACCACCATGTCAATGATGGCCTTTTGTTCCGCGGTGACGACCGGAGCAGCGTTGGCGGCCAGCGCACACGGGTTCTGCTTGTAGCGCTTAAGCTGCTTTTCCCCCCACTTTTCTTTGTCAGCGCGGCTGTGACAGTTCGCACAGAGAGCGATTAGGTTCGCGACGGTGTGGTCCTGGCTCGCGCTCCATGGGTCAATGTGCGCGTGTTCGAGTGGTATCGGTGTGCAGCAGACAGCGCACTGGTGTCGAGCTTCAAACAAGACTTCGCGCCGAATCTCAATGGGAATGGCGGGGCGTTTGCTCAAACGACCTCCTCCTCCGCGGAATCGGTCTCCTCGATTAACTCGGCACCGTCGGGGGTGACATCCGGTGCGGCTTCCTTGGGCAGCCCTGCTGCGGCCGCGCGCACATCGAGCTTGCCGGTCACCACATCAGCTACCAGGCGCGCGCGATATTCGCGGAGGAGTTCAATCTCGCGTTCGAGGCGAGAGATCGCGGACCTTGAAGGCTCCGTCGCAATGGCAATGTGCGCGACGATCTCGTCTTGCTCAGTAACTGGAGGCATTGCGACCCACAGGTTCTTCAGCACGCCTTGTCCGATGTTTTGCATCGAGCTACTTGCGCCATTGGTGCTGCTTTCGATCTGCGCACGGCTGGGCTTTGCTCGAAGCGAAGATACGAGGAACCTCGAGTTAAAGAACTCACAGCGCGCTCGAAAACGGAAGAGCTTGTCGCAGACAATCAGCCTAGGCCGAGGCTTTTCAGCCAGAGCCGCAAGGCCAAGTAGTTCTCGCGTGTTCGCGCGGCTTACCAGGATGTCGCCATCCTGGAGCTCTAAGTTGCGATCGGGTTCTAGTGACTCGGGGAGCTTCTTGTTTTGCCCTTCGGCCAAACTGTCCTTGTTGACGCAACCGACCTTGAGAACACCCCATTCGTTGTCACCTGCTGGCTGCGCGTCGCACTGGGGCGACCAACCTTGTTCCACTCGCGTAATGCAATGCTTCAATCTCCGCTCCTCCCAGTGTTTTGGAAGATCGCCAAGCCATGGGGTGCGAGAACGTTTGAGCGGGACCGAGGGGTCTAAGCCGCGCGTGACAGCGCGTTCGATGATGGCCTGCTTCTGCTCGTTGAGCAGTGTTATCACTCTCTGCTTCGCCCGGATCGCCCGCTCTAGTCGTCCGTTTGCCCAGGTCAGAAACCGCACGAGTGCTGGTTGTTCGCCAGGCGATGGGATGAGCATCGGCGCGTCTAGGAAAGAGAGGTCGGTTAGCTGAAGTCGAGAGGTCCAAACGCCTTTTGATCGAACCCGAAGCTCCCAATGAAACGACGCCGACCGGACGAACTCGTGTACGAAGGCCGGAGTCATCTCCGCATCGGGTCGAGCTCGATAGACTCCGTAAGCGGAGCTGATGATGCCGTGATGGTTCGACACACCAAGGCCACCAGCCCACGCCCAAAGGCTATTGATAACCAAGTCTCCTGGCCAGCAGAGCTTGTACCCCAGATACGACTCTGCCTTGAACATGGTTACGTTGGCTGTCTTCCGCGGGACGATGCCACGCGCCGACGACACGGTCAGGAGTTCCTCCTTGCCTGTCGTCGATCTTTCATCGACACGTTGAAAGATCGACTTCGCGCGCTTGATCTCCCAGTGGCTCGGCACCTGCCCGAGCCACGGCAGCCCCGACTCCTCGTAGCCCGAATACGGCTTGAGGTCGGCGATCATGGCTGGCTCCCTTGCAGGAGGTCGGCGGGATTCCAGATTCGCTCGGCAATCTTACGGTAGAGCTGGCTGCGGCTTTCGAGGTCGGCTTTCTTGAACCCTGCGTGCGGCACGAAAGGCAAGCCACTCTGTTCTTTGAAGTGGAGGAACCCAGGGTTGTGCTCGTAACACTGCGGATGGAGCGAGCGAGCCAGCAGGTTCTGGGAGTTGTAGTGCGGCAGCTTCTCGGCGTAGGTGAGGTCGCCGTAGCTGGCGTTGAAGCTTTTGGGCAGTAGCAACAGGCCGCCGATGCGGTTGCGTTGCTCGGCAAAGTCGGCTGGGTGAGGAAACTCATCGGTGTGCCGTTCGGGATGGTCGGCCCAAATGTGCTCAACCTCATAGCGGGTCTTGCCTTCGCTCACGTAGTCGAGATAGTGCGAGGGTTGGCCCGATTGCGTTTCAACATAATCGGTCAGACGCGCGAGAATGCGGTGGAGGGCGTAGCGGTTCTGCTGGTGCATCCGCAAGCGGTCATTGCTCGCGAAGGTTTCGTCCTCCTTGCTGAGAAACTCGTGGAGCTTGTTGGCGAGGGCATCAGGTGCAAGGCCGCGAATATCACGCATCACCACAAACATCGCGTACTGCATCGTCGAATAGGCGATGGTGCGGAAGTTCCACTGCCGCCAGGTTAGTAGGATGTCGAGGTACTGCGCCACGAGGCCGACCTTGCGGACAACCGCTGGCTCGCTGTCGTCGGGCCGCAGTGGCGCCAGCAGCAGCATGTATTGCAGGGTGAAGCCCTGCTGGGCGTTGTAGAGCACGTGCTCCATGCCGGGTACGGGATTCTGCGACGCCTCGATGAGTCGCAGGTATTGGCGGCTATAAAAGTCGAAGTCGCGGTCAATGAAGCGGAAGTAGTCGTCGCTTTGCTTGAGGCCCACGGCGTCGGCTGCATCGCGTAGCCAGCGATGAAACTCAGTGCCGATGCGGTCGAAGTCCTCCGGTTTTGCGCCCTTCTTGCGCTCGCGGATCTTGGTGGCATACTGACTGCGGAGCCATGCCTTGAAGCAGTCGGATTCCACTTCTTTGCCCGCCTCGTTGAGTTCGCGGATGCGGTCGCGCCAGCGAGTGTTGGCGGCGGTGCGTTTGGACTCTTCGATGTTGGCGAGCAGATACCCCTTGAGCATGTCCGTCGGACTGAGCGACAGCCCGCGGTCGTTCATCGTCTCGAAGATCGTGTAGGCGTCGTCGTCCGAGTAGGCGGTGATCTCGACCAGGTGGACGTTTTCCAGTAGCCAGTCGGTAAAGTATGGGAGAGCGGCGGCGCGCAGTTCCTCGGGGAAGTAGGTCTCTAGGTCGTGATAGCGCTCGACAAGGTTCTGCACCGACTCGGGACGGTCGCTCACGTCGAAGGGCTGGCCTTCGTAGAGTGCGTCCATCGCCGGGGTGCGTTCATCGACGTACAGATTGAATGATTTCTGCCCGTACCTCTCCGAGAAGATGAGTTCGTCCACATTGACTTTCTCGGCGTTCCCCTTCTGCAAGTTGCGGAGCAGAACGAGGAGCAGCGTAAGGCTGGTGAGACGCTGCTGGCCGTCCACGACGTACCCAATGCTCTCCTTCCTGCTGATGATGATGGAGCCCAGGAAATAGTGCGGATAGTCGGCGACTTTACTGCGAGAGTGCGTGGCTTGGTATTCCTCCAGAAACTTGTTGCTGAGGTCGTCCACAAGCTCGTGAATCTGCTTCTCGTGCCATTTGTATTCGCGCTGGTAGTAGTCGATCGAATACTTCACGCCCTTGAGCAGTTCGCGGACAGTCTTGGCCTTGCCGAGGATTTCTCTCATTTGGGCGCTCCCACAAGCAAGCCATCCAATAGTCCCTCGGCCTCCTGCTCGATGGCGAGGATGTCGGCGCTGATCTCCTCAAGTGTTCGCAGCGGCCGCGGCTTATAGAAGTGACGAGTGAAACTCACCTCGTAGCCGACCTTGGCTTCCTCCTTGATCCAAGCGTCGGGGGTGTAGGGCAACACCTCGCGACGAATGAACGCTTCAATGCCGCCATCTTCCAGGAGCGGCACCTGCTCCGTATCGCGCAGCCCGGAGTCAGGCTCGTACTGGACAACGGCTGGTTTACCGTCCACAGTTGCCTCATACAGTCCGTGCAGCGGGGCGGCTTTGGTTTTGCTGGGTTTGTGAACTTTCGCGGTGACGGGCGGCGCATCCTCGACGCGCCAGCTCACCGCGTTGAGGATGAGCTTTATGTCGGAAGCGGCCAACTTGATGTCTGCTTTTTCTAGCGCTGCATTTACGCGGTCGCGGAAGACGTTATGATCCTCAAAGAGCGCGTCGCCTAGCGACTCGCGCAGCTTGGTGGCAACTTCAACGAGGCGGCCGTCACGCGCCCAAGTCTTGGGGTCGAGTAGCTTCTTTTTCTTCTTCTCCGGCATAGCCGTTCTCTTGCCATTGCTGTCCTCGTTGTCCTCCTCGGCTTCTGCTTCACCCTTGCTCCATTCCACAAGCCTGATCTCCAACGCAGTGGAGACCTTGTCGAAGTCGGTGAATAGTCTGTCGCCGAACTCCTCGTAGAGCTTGCCGCGAAGGTCTTCATCACCGCTGGCGAAGCGCAGCGACTCTATGGACTTGACGGTGAGTTGGCTGTGCAGGCGCAGCGGACGCTCGACCGTGACCTTCCAGTAGCCGAATGCGTCGTTGGGGAAAATCTTTGACTCGGGCGCTTCCTTGAAATCAAGGAAGGTGCGGCTAATGCGTTCGATGTCGCCCGGCGAGAGTTCGCAGCTCTTTTTTCCAAGGTTCTTACGCAGCGGCTTGAACCACTGGGTCGCGTCGATGAGTTGCACCTGGCCCTTGCGGTGAGTAGCCTTCCTGTTGGACAACACCCAAATGTAGGTGGCGATGCCGGTGTTGTAGAAGAGGTTCAGTGGGAGCGCGACGATGGCTTCGACCCAGTCGTTCTCGATGAGCCAGCGCCGGATGTTGCTTTCACCCTGGCCGGCGTCGCCAGTGAAGAGCGACGATCCGTTGTGCACCTCAGCGACGCGGCTGCCGAGGACCGACTTGGGGTTCATCTTCGACGCCATGTTGGCCAGGAACAATAACTGGCCATCGCTGGACCGCGTGACGAGCGACAACTCCTCGCCGTCGTGCATTACCTTGAAGCGCGGGTCGCGCATCTTGTCTTTCCCACCCATCGCTTCGAGGTCCTTCTTCCAACTCTTTCCGTAGGGCGGATTGGCGAGCATGAAATCAAACTCTTGGGCCGGGAACGCATCGTGGGAGAGCGTGGACCATTCGGCGCCGCCGACGATGTGGTCGGCGCTCTCGCCTTCGCCCTTCAGCAACATGTCCGCTTTGCACACGGCGTAAGTCTCGGGATTGATCTCTTGGCCATAGAGCACGCACCTGACCTGCTGGCCGCGCTTCTTGGCGATGGCAGTGAGCGTCTCTTCTCCCACCGTCAACATGCCGCCTGTGCCGCACGCGCCGTCGTAGAGCAGGTATGTGCCTGACTTGATCTCGTCCTGGATGGGCAGGAACACCAGGTTCGCCATCAGACGAACCGCGTCGCGTGGCGTCCAGTGCTCGCCGGCTTCCTCGTTGTTATCTTCATTAAACTTGCGGACCAGTTCCTCGAAGACCGTGCCCATGGAGTGGTTGTCGATGCCAGCGGGGGACAGGTCGATGTCGGGGTCAAGAAACTTGTTGATCAGCGTGCCGACCGCGTCGGCTCTGGACAGCGTGGGGAGTTGGTTGCGAAACTTGAAGTTGTCGAGTATGTCCTGCACGTTGGGCGAAAAGCCGTTGAGATAGTCCTCGAAGTCGGCGAAGAGTTGCTGCTGACTGCCGCGGGACTTTAGATCGCGCAACGTGAACTTAGAAGTGTTGTAGAAGGACTGGCCGGCCGCGGCGCAGAGCGCGGCTCGCTGCTCGGTGATGCCAGCCTCGTCGAGCATCTTCTTGGTGTCGAGCACCGCCGGCTTGGTAGGTTCCAAGACGGCGTCCATGCGGCGAATAACGCACATCGGAAGGATGACATCGGGGTACTTACCGCGCTTGAACAGGTCGCGGAGAACGTCGTCAGCTATGCCCCAAACAAAAGAAACGATCTTGTTGTGCGTCGCCTGATCCAATACTGTTCCCCCCAATAAATAAGGATAAAACTAGTAAGGATAACCCAGCCAAGGGCGGTCGCGACAACGAGTTCGGTCTGCTACGGGTTTCGAGCGCGGAGTCGAAATGACGCGCCTTGGGACCGGGCAGTCCGGCTAAGCGGACTCCGTCCAAGTCGCGAGCATTCCCGTTTCGCTTCCCCGATCGGTGGCTTTCTTGGTTCGGCGGTTGGCCGCACTGACCAAAAGGGCGTTAGGATCCGGATCGCCGCAACGACCCGGAAGCAGGGAGAGACGAGATGCCAGGATCGCCAAACGATCTGGACGACGAAGCCACGCAGCCCATCGATCCACGGGTGCCGCAGCCCACGACCCACGGGCAGGTCAGTGTGCATCCGAACCATCCCAACTACGACGCGCTCGTCGGGCAGATGCAGGCGCACCTGGCGCAGCACGTAGAACACCTGAACACGACGGCGGCCTACCACAAGGGCGCGGGTGTTACCGGGCAGGATTCGCAGGGATCGTTCTCGCCGGGAGGCGCAAGCGGATCGGCCGACTACGAGACTACGCGCACCGGCAACACGGGCGATGCCGACTCTGGCGGTCCGAGCTGAAGGTTCTCGAAAAAGGAGAAAAGGCGATGGCGAAGAAAACCGACCAGGGCGATGCCGCTCAACGCGAAGTCGACGCCTGGCCGAGCGCGAGAGCGCCAACCGACAACATCACCAGGAGTTGATCGGGCACACATTGGACTCTGCGAGCTACAACGCGCACGGCCACTTTGTCGGGCGACAGGGCGCGCACGAGATGGTGCAGTCCGACGCGCACATGCAGGGCAGCGGCGAAGCCTCTCGCGGCAAGCCGTACATCCCGCAGGGCGTGCTGAATACCGCGACGAAGGATGGCAGCGTTGGCTCTGATGACAACCAGCAGGCGACCGACGACTACGGCAAAGCTGGCACTGACGAGTAAAAAGTCCGCGCAGGCGGGATCCTGACGCAGGCGACGGAGGACAACCATGGCGAACAACAGCATTATGGACGACCTGTCCGACGTCGACGTCGACTCTGCGGAGCAGCGGTTGGCGATGCGGAGAAGGCAGGCGCAGCTCGGGATTCGGATGCAGCGGGTCGCGATTGCGGCGCTGGAGGAATTGGAGCGGAAGGTCGCGGCGGGCCAACCGCTCGGCGTGATCCGCGAGCAGGCAGAAAAGATGCTTGCCGCCGGCCAGAAGATCGAGC
>Ga0182014_10005277_pt1 | contig 14426 bp, 10 predicted proteins | sample 612S2DmetaG_FD_120489 | JGI IMG/M metagenome (GOLD analysis project Ga0182014, IMG submission 120489) | Permafrost microbial communities from Stordalen Mire, Sweden - 612S2D metaG | ecosystem: Environmental > Terrestrial > Soil > Wetlands > Permafrost | place: Sweden: Stordalen | collected... | reverse complement strand
CTCGCGTGCCAGCGGGGACCGACTTCGGCGAGGCAGTACCAGTACAAGTGCAGGTGACGACGCCCGACGGCAAGCAGTTCCGTAGCAACAAGCTCACGCTGGCCCTTGAGCCGGTCAGCCAATAGCGAATCGTTCCGCAGCCAATCGCAACTCTATCTATCGGTTTTTCATGCTGATTAGTCCTTCAGTAATGCGGTCCAGGACCGTGCTATAGAGGGCGTGGACGAACCTGGAACGAAACAGCAGTACGCCAAGGGCTGTTCCCAGGGTATTGGTGAAGAGATCGGTAGTGCCGGAATTTCGTGTTGGAAGGAAAGACTGAAGGATCTCGATGGTCAGACTGACTGCTGCTCCAAAACCAATCGTCACCAACGACGGCCGCCCGATGGATTGTTCCAGCGAAACGCAGGCGTAAAAGAAAAATCCCAGCGGAATGAAGCCAGCGATGTTGACCAGGACATCCTGCAAATAGCTCGAGGTGGGCCGAAACTCATCCCATGGCCTCTCCAGGAAGAGCTGATGCAAGATCATGTATCGCGGTGGAATGTAAAGGTCTATGCCCGGCCGTATTTCGTTATGCACGACGTTTCCCGTTCGCTCTGCAAAGCGGTAGAGCGCAATCGTGTGCCTGAAATTCATAGCCGCTGGACGGTCGTCCGCGGTCCAGGCCCGATAGTGTTGGACAACTTCCGCTGTCGTAAGTTCCCGATCATAAATCGCCAGGCCCCGCAACTGCCCAGACCAATCGTCGTCACTCACGGGAGCGGTGCCGGTTACCAGTTGACCGGTTAAATTGGATCTCGTAATCCGGAACTGCGAAGATGTTCGGATCAACACACTATTGATGTAGATGGCCATTCGCGCGCCTGACGTGATGGTGACAAACAGCGGGATGTCTTTGCGGAAGACGTCGTTAATATAGATCCTGGCGATACTCGCTGGATGTTGCTGTGACAGCGTGGAGGCTTCCAGGACAAGGTCGGCCACGGATTGCCCCAGTCTAAAGCGGAAGCGCGTCCCTGGAGTGTAGAAGGCCGCAAGGGTGCCCGAGGCGCCGCTGAATGCGGGCTGTAGCCAAAGCTCCAAGCTGCAGGGTCCTTCATCCGAGGGACCTGCCGATTTGAATGTGCCGGCGCTAAGAACAGTTCCATGGCGCCTGAACTGAACTCCGTCGGTATCTTTGAGCCAACTCACTCCGTTCGTGGGGGGGTGGAATGGCCAAAGTCCTGCGACCAGGATGCAGCATAAGATAGCCAAACAGATGAGAATCGTGATTCGCGCTCGTATTATTTCCCGCGGTGAACGATTGAGCATGTTCTTCAGTATTTCGACCTTCTGCTACCGGATTCTTTGACTCTAACATCCAGGCGGATCGCACTGCCAACCCGGGAGCACGGAGCTGTGGCATTGGCGTGATAATGGGACAGAAGATGCCGACCCGAGGCCGCGCGGACGATGACCGGGGAGTGCGGTGGCCGTCAGGGTGTCACGGAGAATGTCACCAGGGCGGGGCTGCTACATTTGAATCGATTTTGCGCTTAATGACTTGGTAAGTATAAACGTTTTTCGTGCGCGGCTAAGGAATTCTAGCGGGTTCCCGGCGAGAGCTTTTCCAAAGCTGCCCGGGCACTCGCGGCATAGGGGAAATTCGGATCGTCCTTCAATGCTGCTTGCAGAGAATGTCCAGCCAGATCGAAGCGGCGAGCGGCGATGTACGCCAAGCCTAGATGGTATTGATAAACGGGATTGCCGGGGGCTTTTCCAACGGCTTCCTTCAATTGCGTTACGGCCGGACTTGCAGACCCCAATTTATAGTAAGCCCAGCCAAGCGCATCGGCCGTGATGGGAGAGTCCGGCATTTTTTGCTTCGCAGTTTGTGCCAGCGAAACCGCAGCATTGATGTCGCCACCGTGCTCGATGTAAAGGAAAGCGAGTTCGGCCGCCACCATAGGGGCTGCAGGGTCGATCTCGTGCGCTTTTTCACATAGCTTCTTGGCCTCTTCCCAGTTGCCCTCCTTTTCGTACTGGGTCACCAGGGCCGTATAATTCAGCAGACTGCGGGGATGGGCGACGATGGCTGCACGCAGATCTGCCTTGGCTTCCTCAGCCGAGCCTCTGGCGAGGGCGATGTTGGCCAGCAGGGTGTAAGCGTCCGGTGTTCTTGGGTCGAGCGCGAGCGCCTGCCTGACGCCGGCTTCCGATTTCCCCAGATCCTTGAGAAAAAAGTAACCCAGGGCCTGCAGGAAGTGAAGGCCGGCATTTTGCGGGTACTGCTGAACCAGGCCTGTAATCCGCTGAAGCGCTTCCTGGGTTCGCCCCTGACGGCTGTAAAGACTCAAGAGCGTTGCCAAAGCCGGAAGAGAAGCCGGGTCGCGTGCGAGCGCACCCTGGAGCGCCGTCTCTGCCTGCCGCATATCTCCTTTCATCAGCAAGGCTCGGGCACTTGCCAGATAGCTGGAGGGCAAACCAGGGTCGGTCTTACGGGCGTCTTCCGCCAGACGCAACGCCTCGTTGGGATTACCGTTTCTGGCGGTGAGGTTTGCCAACGCCGCAGACGCTAGAGCCATTTGAGGCTGCAGTTCCAAGGCGCGGGCGAATGAGGCGTTGGCCAAATCCGGCAAACCGGTAGACTGCTGCGCAACACCTAGAAAGTAATGCGAGGCGGCTGAGTTGGGCGCTGCCTTGACAGCCCCTTCGAGGGCAGTCCTTGCCTTTTCGTACTGGCCTTGGGAAAGCAGGACTCGGCCCTGAGATAGCAGACCACGAGGATCAGTGGGGTCCGCATTCAGGATCTCCTGATTGAGGGGTGCGGCTTCTCCAATCCGGTTCAGATCCAGGAGCGCTTCAACCAACTGCGCCTTAACGGAATTGTCCTTCGGATGGGCTGTCAGCAGCGAGCGGAATTCCGCTATGGCCTTTTCTCTCTGGCCCGAGGACGCGTAGAAGCTCCCCAAAGCCCGATAGGCCTGCGGGTCGTCAGGGGCGATGGTTTTCAAATCGGAATAGAGCTTCTCAGCATCGGCGGATTTTCCCATGGCCAAATAGATTCGCGCCAGAAGGAGTCTGGGAGGCAGGGCGCGCGAATCCAGATTGCAGGCGGTACGCATCTCCGTTTCGGCTTCGACCATTTTGTGCTGCGAGAAGTAGAATTGGCTCAACGACATGTGGGCTAGACGGGACTTCGGATCCGTCTCCGTCGCCTTTCGGTAGGTGTCTTCCGCTTCGGAAAACCGGCCTGCGGCGGCGAAGGCAGCACCAAGCGCGCCGTAGTTCTCGACCCGCTGGGGCTCAAGCTCAACGGTCTTCTGGAACTCCTGGATAGCCTTCGGGTAGTCGTGGGTCAGGGTATGCTTCTCGCCCAAAATCGTGTGGGCACGGATGTTCCCCGGCTGTGCGTCGAGGACCTTCTGCGCGACCGACTGGGCTTGTTTGAGCTGCCCGCGACCCATGAGCAGTGCTGCAAGTTGAAGTTGCGCCTCGGAATTGTTGGGATCCAGGGTTACGGACTCGTTGAGCTCCCGATATGCCGAGTCGGGGTTCTTGAGAGCCAGGTAGGTGCGGCCGAGCTGATGGTGCGCCGGGGCAAACCTCGGATCGATCTCCAGCGCATTTCGGAATTGGATTACCGCTTCCTGATACTTGCCGGACTTGAAATAACTCTCGCCGCTTTTCAGGTACTTGAGTTTCTGTTTGTTCGGGTCCGAGGAACAGGAAACCAGCAGGACCGCCGCTGCGATTAGGGGAATTACCTTGTTGAAAGATGCCAATTTCATAAACGTCGAAGATCTCTGTACAGTCCGGAGTGCATGTGAGGGGCCGGAAAGAGTTTACTTCTTCGGACGTCGTGTAAATCATTGATGGGATTAGGCTAGGGCGGCAGAGGATGGAGCCGGGCGTTCGGCATGCCCCAAAAACTAGGACATCATTCCTGATTCTTTCCGGCGGAGGGGCAGTGTCCATGACTTTTCAGCTACTTACAAGGCTGTCCACGTGCTGAAAATTTCTACACCGATGGCGGGAAGCTGCTGAAGCAGCGTGGAGGCAAGATGAGAGACTCGAAGCACAGCGGTGGGAGGTTCTACACGGGAATCAGTGCTGCTACGCGGCTCTTGTGTGGCTCTGCCGAGACGAGCTTGAGGGGTAGCCCGACCCCACTGAAAACATGGGGCCGGGGTGGTTTTGGAAAGCGGGTCGAATTAAGATCGAGTCAAATTCACCGAGCCGGCCAAGCGTCGACGGGCAATAAGGACCAGCCCTGCGACACCTAGCAAATCCAAGCCGAGAAGAGCGGGGGAATAAGGCTCAGCCATGCTGACCACCAGGAATTCCTGGGATACATTAGATCCCACCGCTGCTTTCGGTGCCGGCGTGTACACGGTTACATTGCTCCCCACGTAGCCGTCGCTTACAACCTCGTTGAAAGCTTGTGTGATCAGGCCTGCCGCCCCGCCGTCCGGGTTAGTCGACTGGCCATCCATGATGTCCCAGATTGCGAACGAAATGTCGGTCTGGGCGGTTGCATTGTTAACGTTCGCGGGCAAAAGCAGTTGGTTGGCTAGCCATGCTACCGCGTCGTAATTCTGCTGAACCGAATAGCTGGTGTCCGACGTGGTGAACAGCTCAGTTCCGTTCAGGTCGCCCGCATTCGTCGCGGTCGCCTGCCAGACATCGCCCACCCACGCCTCGTCGGCAAAGTCGTCGCAAATAATGAAACCCGAGTAGATCTGCGTACCGCCCTGGCTGATACTGCCTTGGTACGGGCTGACGTACACGCCATCTGCGTTATTCCCGTTGCCTACGCCCGTGAGATCCATCGTGTAATATTGTGCGTACCCGACAGAAGCAAATGCCAGAAAGACTGCGATGCTCAAATACCGAATCTGTTTGATCATGTTTCCCATTCCCTCCGCCGAATTCTAAGCGCTGGGTGCCATTCGTTCCAGCACCTGTTCATCCATCCGCGGGGCCCGTACAGCCCAATCCGTCGCCGCAAAAACCTAACCTCTCACCGCAGCCGTCCGCTGCCGTGACGGATCGGTAACAAATAAGCACGCTGGTTGCCACAACCTAAATAGCTGATATTTAATGGAATATAGTACTTTTTTGCGCAAAAGATCATCCCGAGTTTTTTCCCGGCAAGCCAAAGTCTCGGAGGTGAGTTGCTGATTCTCGATTGTGGGCAACTGGGATCATTTCCGTCAGCAAACGGCAAGAGTGCCCACTCCCCGAGTTAACCTTTCATTGTTAACCAAAGACATCATCGACACGCTGAAGGGAAATGTACTAGTATTCCTACGTGGACAGTCCAACTGTGTCCGTGCTACGTCGGCGCGCCTGCCCGAAAGAATACCGCCTTCGCTCGCTCAGCGATGATCGCGGGGAGTTCGTAGAAGGTCCCGGAAGCCGTAACCGTGCTGGTCGAGGGGCGCTAACCGGCGTACTGCTGGGTGCGGGCCTCTGGGGCGCAATTCTGGTTTTGGCTGGCGTAATAAAGCTTTAGATTCAATTACTTAGATCCAACACACCAACACCCCTGCAATGTTCCTGGCGTTATCGCGCCGGGGTTTCGCACCGATTTCAAGCACACCAGAATCCCACCGTCAGGACGGATTGTGCGCCCCGGAGAAAGCGAACGGGCGCCTCAGCAACCATAGCAGAAGTGCCATCAGGGCGATGGCTAGAAGCGAAAACGGCAACCCACCCTGGCGGTGAAGTGGACCGTGAAAGAACGTGGGGTCCACGTGGATGCCGAGCCACGCGATGGTTACAATCCGCACCGCATTCTTGAATATGGCGATGGGAAAGAGGCACAGGGTGAAAAAGGCTTTCTTCCAGGGACCCTGAAGGAGAAAGTGCTCTGCCAATAGACCGGCGATGAACAGGGATAGCCCAGAATGTATGCCGCTGCACTGCTCCGCGACCTCAATATCGACTCCAGGCAAAGAAAATTGGAAGCCGTGCCGGATAAAGGGTATTCCCACGAGGCGGAATAAGGCGTAGCAGTTTTCAGCGGAGCCTCTTTGCAGGACGGAGACCATCCGCTCAGCCACGACGACTGGAAGCGGGATCATAAGGAAAAGGAACAGCAGGGGGAATGCCGCGGCTTTGAAGGAACTGGCCCCATAGAAGAAGATGAACCCGCCGATCCACACCAGGACGATCAGGGCGGCGACCACGGATAGACGATCGATGTGGTTCAGAGTGGACAAGGGAGTTTTAAGGCTGTACCAGAGTAGTGCTGCCATCAGGAGCAGAGGTACTCCGATGGAAGGGCAATAGCAGGGTGTACGGAAGATTCGTTTCCTCTCCAGGTAAAGGAGGAACGCGCTGATGAGAGGAATCAAGAGGACGTGGGAAGAGCGTTCATCGTTGAACGAGAGGCTTGCCAGGCTGCTCAATGGCTGCCGAAACAGTATCAGGGATAGAAGCCAGAAAGTTATGGCATACGTATGCAGCGTGCGCCTGGAGAGCCACAACCACCACCCGGAGGGTTGCCCTTCAGTCGTCATCGTGGCGTTTGGTGCCGTCATAATATTGATAATAAAGATGATCGCGCGCCGCCATACCATTGAGGACGATGCCGACGATGTTCTTTTTGCCAAGCAGCGCGATGGTTTGCTCGACCGCCTCGCGGGGAGTTTGTCCAGCTCTAACTACCAAAAGGCTGGCATCGACATGCTGCTGCAGGGATATGGAATCGGTGAGGGGGATAACCGGCGGCGAATCGATCAGAATCCAATCGAAGCAGGGTGAGAGCTTCTGCATGATTTGACCGAACGCGGGAGTCTGCAACAGTTCCGTGGGATTTCTACGGGGCTCGCCGGCTGGCAGGAGATACCATCCGAGGGGCTCAATTCGCCGAATGGACGAGAGCGGTGAAGTCGCGTCATCCACGAGGCATTCTGTCAACCCGACCCAAGGCTTAAGCCTGAGGATTTCGGCGATGGACGCGTGGTGCAGATCGGCTTCCACCACCAGAACGGAGCGCTTCCCTCGTTCGGCCAGGGCGGTGGCAAGATTCAGGACGACGGTCGACTTTCCATCGTGAGCCAGGGGGCCGGTAACCAAGAGCTTCTTCAATTTCCCCGCGTTCCAGTGTGTTTTCAATCTCATCCGGAGGAGGCGGTACCGGTCGGCCGCCGGGCTGCGCGGATCGGCGTAATAGACAAGCCGGTTTTCAGGGACAAGATGAGCCTGCTCAATTGAAAACTCCGGGAGGGCGGGAGCCGCAGTAGCGACATTGACAACGTTAACGAGGTTCTCCGGAATCGCCGCAACCGAAGGCGTCGACGGAATGTGTTCATGCCCTGAAGGCATATGAAAAAGGTTACGGATGTGACTCATCTGTTCGCTTGGACCTGTTAGCCATGTACATAGACGTAATACTCCGCAGCCACGACTGCCAACAGCATCGCAGATGCGCCCACCCACTGGAGCATGCTCCGCCACCTGCTCCGGAGTATTTCCACGTTGGTAGGAAGCAGCGGGATTCCCAGGACGAAGGCCGGAGCAAGGTGATTGGTGAGGTCCTTTTCGGTATGAAAAGACGTATCACGCATCTCCATCAAGAATGCCAGTGCCAGTCCCAGGGCGAGGCCGGCGGCTGCACCGCCGAAGCTCGCCTTGACCCGCTTAGGGCTGGAAGGCACGGCGGGAAGGCTGGCCGGGTCGATGAGCCGAAACTGCTGTCCACCTTGCTGTTTTTCCAAATTAGTTGCTAACTGGGATTCCTGTTCCTTCTTCTGCAGGTCGGCATATTGCAGCCGTAGAACCTCGGTATCCCGCATAATGCCTGCCTGCTGCTCTTCTCGAACCGGCGTTTGATTAATGCGACTCTCGTATTGGGCGATCGAGGCCTTCAACCGTTTTTCGTCGTTGGCGAGGTTCTCGATCTCCATGCGATTGGCTTCGAGGCTGCTTTTGAGTTGCAAAAAGGCAGGGTCGTCCGCGGGGTCAGGCGAGAGAGATTTCCCAGCGGCGGCTTGTGTGGAAGCTTGTGCTTTTTGGGACGAAGCGGCTGCGGCCTTCACACGTTTCAACGTGTCTTCGGCTTGCGCGATCTCCCGCTGGTTCCTGACTACATCAGGATGTTCGGAAGTGTAGCCCTTGTTCAGTAGCGTTGATTTCACCGCTTCCAGGCGGGCGAGATCATTCTGCGCTACTTCAACCGGGCTGAGAAGCTGGGTGGAATTTGGGCTTCCGGGGATGGGAGCCAGGATACCGTTTTCGAGTTCAGGCCTACGCCTCGGTGTCGCCTCCAACTGCGCCTGAAGGAGTGCGCGTTGCTGTTGGGCGCGCTCCAGGCTGGACATGGTGCCTTGCAGCTGAGCTTGCAGGCCAGTGAGGATTCCGAGATTCCCTGACTGCTGCTCTGGGAGCTCACCAACGTGCTGCATTTTGAAATCGCGCAGTCGCTCTTCCTGTGCTTCCAACTCCTTGCCCGTCTGCTCCAACTGCTGGTGCAGAAAATTGGTCGTATTGGTGGACTGCTCAGCTCCGGTTCGCAGGTATTCATTGATGAAAAGTGACGTCAAGGTGTTGGTAACCTGCTGAGAGAGAATGGCATTTTCGGTGGTAAACGAGATTCGGAAAGCGTCGAAGTCCTTATTTCTTGCTTGTTGCGGGTTTTCGTCAACGGGCAAAATATCGATGTTGTTCAGCATCAAGGCGACCAGTTCTTCCGGTGCGAGGCGCTTTCTTTGCTTGGGGTAAAGGCCGAAATCGTTGATCATCCGGAGTAACTGAGTACGGGACAGAACCTCCTGCTTCATTGCCTGAAGTGCGGAATTGACGTCTGTCGTGCTGTTGGGGACCACATAGCGCTGGGGAACCTGTTGCTGCACAACCAGAAGGGTAGCTGTTGACGTATAGCGATTCGGAAGCAGCAACAGAAACGCGATGGTGGCGAGGGTTACACAACCGAAAGTCAGGAGGATCCACCAGCGGCGCCTGGCGAGGATGCCGACCAGGTGTTCCAGCGTTTCGTTAAAAGAGCCTTCTTGTTCTTCTTCAGGCAATGTGATCTAGTCCCCAGCTTGCAGCCTTGGGGCCGGCTGCGGCCATTTCGACACCGGACTGCCGCTTCTGGCCCGTCCGGCGGTGCACTGGCCGGCCTCCGGCCTCTAAACCGCAGTTCGACTGCCACAAGCAGAATTCAACAAAAGCCATCTTTATTCAATAGCTTACATCAATTGCCCCGGGCACGTCGCGGCGGTATCCGCCGGGGATGTGAAGGCGATTGGGATTCACTCCCACTTTTGAGGAGCGTTTCCGCGAATGCTCCACAGACAGTGTGGGCCACGGGAATGGCTTGGTCGCATTTCAAATGCCGCCTTTCTGTATATCCGCCATACCTTTTTGCCGTGTAAAAAAGGCACTCTTGCATGTTTACATCAATACAAGTCATTTATTTTCATAACAATACAAATTGCAGTCAAATTGCTCTGAGAAGCTCGTACGTTTATATGCACAGCAGAAGGTAGGAGTGTATCTTTTGTGAACACTATTAAAATGCGGCCGGTCAGCCTGGTGCGAAACTGCTTTCGGTGCGGAATGGAATTCCGAAGTGATGGCAGCGGTAGGATTTGTCCAACCTGCCGGCGACCGAAAACGGCCCTCAGGCCGCTCAATCCCAGACTTAGTTTCCGGGAAAAACAGGTTGTCGGCCTGATCTCGCAGGCCAAACTTAATAAGGAAATTGCGTACGAGTTGCATCTCACGGAAGGGACGATTAAGGAGTATTTGAATCGCATTTATCGAAAACTCGAGATGACGAACCGCACAGAGCTGGCCATTTGGGCGCTTACCCAGCAGTCCGAGCCAACGGACCAGTGCGTCACTTTGGAGAAGTTGGCGTAGGACCGGGATCGTTGTCTGGTATTACCGGAGGCCCATAGAGGCTGCTGTGCCTTCTGATCCTCTGTAAAAGACTTCCAAGGAAATACCTAGGGCATCAGGTGTTTGGCCACAACCTGCTTAGAATCTTAGTCTTCGACGGTGCGTGATGCCTCCCAGCCCGCCCTGTAAAGGTGTTTGCAGTCGCGGAGGTGCCGCTGATCGTTGACGGCGGTCGGCAGCAGGTTGATAAGGATCGGGCTGCGTCCGGCAACGGCCGACGGGCTTCCGAAACAACCTGCAACCTGCCGGACGGCAGCCTGGCGCTCGCGGTATTCGTTCTTGGTTTCCCGTTTCAGGCCAATCGCCATTTCGAATCGATTCATCATCGCTCCACTACCGCTTCCTAGCCTGGGTGGCCCGGAGAGTGTAAGACTCGCCTGCTTTGGTGGGAAACTCCAGCACGCCATCCCTCTGCCGGTAGCTAACCGGGGCGCCCGATGAGATTGCATGAACTTCCGCTGCGCTTGAGATCCACGGGTTAACAACACGCGCCAGCGACCCTTTCTCGCTCTTCAGCGTCACTTCTGCAACCGCCTTCCCGTCCCAAGCGGCGGAGACGAGGAATGCTCCCGCCGCACGCAGGTCGCGGAAGGCAGCTTTGCCAAGGTTGACCGTGTTCGGAAACAGCCGGAGCGCACCGTCATAGCTTTGCATCAGACATTCATTGAGGATCGCGGGGAGAGAGAGGTTCTCCGTCCAAACCCCCATTCTCATCATGAAGTCATAGTCGGTCTCATCGCGATAGCGGCCGCCGGTCTGCCGGAGTCGGTCGTTGGCCACGCCGAGCGGTGTCAGGCAGTACCGCACCTCCCGCTTGAACCAGTTGAGGTCCAACATGCCGAGCCGCGCCCGCACGAGGGGTTGCCATACCAGGTCGTTGCCGCCCTCCAGTCGCACGGTGCGAGCGGTACGCCGAGCCACTTCGAGCAATTCGGGACGCAAGCCGAGACCGACTTGTTCGCCAGGGAAAACGGGCGCCAAGGTCACAGGCACGTTATAGACATGCTCGTGCGGCGCGTCGCGCACATCGAGCCACACTCGGCCGAATGGTCCGTCGCCGCCGGGGTACGGCGCGAGGTTCCGCCGCACTTCTTTCCAGTTGCCGCGCTGGTCGGAATCGAGGCCCAGAACCTTGGCGCCCTCGATCATGGCGTCGAGCAGAAACTCGGCGAGGGCGAGGTCGATGATGCAGTCTTTGTTCAGGCGAAAATCGACCGTAGCACCCCAGTTTTCGGGCGAGACGGTGGGAACGATGTGATACTTTCCATCGTCGCCCTTCCTGAGATAGGCGATGAGGAACTGGGTCGCGGCGCGCAGCATGGGATAGACACGACGGAGATATTTCTCATCGAGCGTGTACTTGTACTGCCACCAGAGGCTCTGGACCGTCCAGGGCGTTTCACAGATTTCGTAACCCCACGGCGGCGCGGGATACGGATTCACGTTGCTCGGCACAGGATACGCTGAATGCGGGAAATAGGCCCCGGGCAGGCCGAACTGCACTCGCGCGTTCCACTCGGCGATGGGCATCAGGTTCTCGACCAAGCGAGTGTAGGGCTCATGCTGCTCGACGTGATTGCTGGAGAACACGCCCCACCATACCTGCTGGGTGTTGTAATTCATGTGGTAGTCGCCGTGCCAGGCCGTTCCGATCTTGCCGCTGCTCCAGTTGCCGAACAGACCGGGTGCGACCTTGCCGGGCTTCAGGCAGCAGGCGAGGAAGTACTGGTTGCGGTACCACATCGCCTCGAGTTCCTTGTCGGCCAGTTCGACGGCCGATGCGGACCAGAATGTGGCCCAATCCGAAGTGGACTTTCGGCGGAGGTCCGCGATGGAGATCGCGGCCAGGCGCGTAGCTTCGTCGCGGGCGTGGGTAACCGTGTCGGCGGCATCGCGCGGCGTGAATAAGGCGATATCGAGCCGCAGAGGTTCGGTTGCGCCGCCGCGCAGGAAGACGCGGCGCCGCGTGGAGTCGACGGGCTCCGCGATCCACTGTCCGGTTAGGACGCCGTGGAGGGCGAAGTTGCGATCCTCCTGCGTTTTTGGCGGGTTCGGCTGCGCCTCGGTCGGCGCCGTGGCCGGGAAATGCTGGTAGCCGGAAAAACGGCCGTTCCCGGCCCAAAGTTCCGGCTCGGGTAACTGCGCCTGATCATCCCAATTGGGCTGGTAGGCGACGGAGATGACAGGTCCGACCGAATCGCTGCTGACCGAGATGTGCCCGTTCTCCCGGCTGACAAAACACGTCAGCGCAACCGGGCGCACTCCTCCGCGCAGGTCGTTGTGTTCGAGCTTCAGCGTGAGCACGCCGGAGGCGATATCGAGTTCCTGGCGTACGACTTGAACCATGCGCGAATCCCAGTGCAGCCAAACCGTCCCGCAAGGCCAAGGGCGCGGCCAAGGCTTGCGGTAGGAGGCCTGCATCAGTTGGGCATATTCCCGGAAGAAGTCGATATTGGATTCGAGGAAGGTCATCTCCGGCTTGCCTTGACGCTTCGCCTCCTCGCCGGCTCTTTTCCAGAGTTCGAGGACCTCCTGGAAAGGCCTGATGTGGGCGGTATGCTCTTCGCTGACGCGGATGTCCCATGCATCGTTCTTGCCGATGTGGATGCCCATCGCATCCGGCCGCACCGTGACGCAGACGCCGATGTCGCCGTTGCCCAACAGAAGCCCCTCGAAGAAATCCGGCGTCGGCTGCGTGCGAATCAAAGGATGCCGGCGGGCGATCGCCACGGCGTCCAATGGGGTGAGGCCGCCTCGCTCCAGCGATACCCCGGCTGCGGCCCCGCTAGCGGCGCCCAGGAAGGTTCGTCTTGTCGGTTTCATCACAGTTCCTCAGGTTCATCGGGGGAAATACCAACGCCCTTTTCAGTGGTGGCGAAGAGACTGGTCGCCGGCGCCCGCCAACCAGGCGTATTCCCACGCGGCCTCGTACATGGCAACGATGTTGGCGACCGGAATATCGGTCATGAGGTGCTGCGACGGTCCGATGGTGAAGCCGCCGCAGGGCCTGAACGTCTCCACTCGCTCGCGAACCTCCCGGCGGACATCCTCGGGCGTGCCGAAAGGCAGCGTGCCCTGCGTGTCGATAGAGCCGTGGAAGCACAACTTGCCGCCGTACTGCGTAGCCAATTCGCGCGGGTTCATGCCGGCGGCTCCTACTTGGATGGGCTCCAGGATGTTGAGCCCCATCTCGATGAAAGTAGGAATCCAGCGGGCCACGCTGCCGCAAGAGTGGTGCATCGTGAGCTTGCCATTGCGCCGGCCGACGTTGTAGATGCGCTGCAGATAGGGCTGCACGAACTCGCGGAACATTTTCATGCTCATCATCGGTCCGGTCTGGAAGCCGTAGTCGTCGCCGGTGAAGCAGATGTCGATGTACCGGCCGGCCTTTTCGAACATGATCTCGGAGGTGCGCTCCATGAAGCGGGTGGCGCGTTCGAGGATGGCGTGAGCCACCTCTGGCTTGTCGGCGATCAGCAGGAAGAAGCGATCCATGCCCACCAGTTCGCAGGCGGCTTCAAAGAACCACGCCCATGCGCCGCCGTACACGGCGTGTTCGTCGAAGCGCTTGCAGTCTTCGACATATCGATCGTAGTCCCACATGTCGGGCGTGGGCCACTTTGTGTATGCCTCCACCTCGGCCGCCGACTGCACCTCGGCCAGGGGGTGAACAAGGGGGTACCCGAAATCGCCGGCGCCCGAGCGTGGAATGCCGAAGTAGTCCGTCGCACGGTCCTGCTCGTCCACCAGCGGAAAACCGACCCAGTTCGGCTTGGGATAGCGGAAATCGACGTGAAGCCGTTCCATCAACGCCAGGTCGTCCGGCAAGCCGTAGTGTTCCCGCAAGAGGGCGTATACCTTCGACTCCGCGCAAAAGTCGATGGTAAAACGGTCCACCGCCTGAAAGTGATAATTGCGGAGCACTCGTTCTTTCGATGTCATGGGATCTCAACCTTGGCGCAGGACGGGAAGGGTGCTCGCCAAACCGTCCAGTTCCAGTTTCACGATGGTGTCTACGTTGTGCCGGCGCGCGGCCGGTACGCTCACCTGGATGCCGCTTTCTCTCTGTTTGACAGCGGCATTGCCGCCTCCGAGCAGGCTGTGGCGCAAGATCTTGCGCGGCATTGCGGGCAGGCTGACAGAGTCCGAAGGCCACCGAAGAATGTGCAGATAGATCGTGTTGCCTTTGTGCGTGCTGCCGCCCCACCAGTTGCCCTCGGCCAGAACGAAAGCCTGCGCGTCGGCTGGGCGCTTCTTCTCGTCGGGCGCGACGAACGGACCGCCGCGGGTGGCGTAGATGCTCTCGCCGTACTGCTGCAGGAACGCGCCCATCTCGCGCAGGCGCGCGGCGTGCGACTCTTCAATCAGCCCGTCAGGCCGCGGCCCGGCGTTAAAGAGCAGGTTACCGTCGCCGATGGCGCAGCACACCAACCCGCGCAGGCACTCTTCAATGGAGCGTAGTTCGTCCTCTGGCTTGTACGCCCACTGCGTGCCGACGGTGGCGCAGGTCTCCCAGGGACGGTTGTTCT
>Ga0182014_10005276_pt1 | contig 14426 bp, 14 predicted proteins | sample 612S2DmetaG_FD_120489 | JGI IMG/M metagenome (GOLD analysis project Ga0182014, IMG submission 120489) | Permafrost microbial communities from Stordalen Mire, Sweden - 612S2D metaG | ecosystem: Environmental > Terrestrial > Soil > Wetlands > Permafrost | place: Sweden: Stordalen | collected... | reverse complement strand
TACAAGCCGCCGCCAGCCGATCGGTTCCTTTCGCAACCAAAGCACGAGCAGCAGCGCCGCGGGCAGCGTGCAAGCCGTCGTCTTGCTGAATAACGCCAGCGCCTGCAAGACCAGCGCCAGCCCATAGAATCGCCACGGGCGCCCGGTCTCTCGGTCGGCGTACTTCATCCACGCCAACAGCGCCAGCAGATAGAACAACGTCGACTGCGTATTCTTGAGCTCGGTAATCCACGCGACCGACTCGACGTTGACGGGATGTACGGCCCAGATTGCCGCAGCCAACCACGCGCCGGGCAGCGCGAGTTTCCTCAGCACTGCCCAGACCAGCAACGCATTCAGAGCGTGGAACAGGATATTGACGAAGTGGTAGCCAACCGGATGCAGGCCCCACAACGTATGCTCGAATCGCAACGTCGTATACACCAGCGGGAAATACTGCGATTGATTGTGCGCCGAAAACCAGATGCGCTCCAGCCCATCCGGCGCCGTCAGCAACGGATTCTTGGTCACGTAGAAATCGTCATCCCAGACGTAACCGCAGCGCAACGCCGGCAGGTATGCCAGAAAAGTGAGGATCACCAGCGCGATGGCCAGAACCCAGGGCTTGTTAGCGATGCGCGTGGCCTTCGAGACGCCAGCATCCGCGATTGCGACCGGCACGGCTTCAACCACAGGCTCTTGTCTCGTCTCGGGAGTCCTCATCGTTCGGTCTTCTGTGGCCGAGTGTAGGCTCCATCCATCTGCCTGACAAGTGCGCGAAATGACTCCCGTCGCTAAACGGACCGGCCGACCCCATGACGTGTGAAGTGGGTCATGAAACCGCCAGTAGCACGGGCTTTATCTGGGTACTAAATTGCGTGGCGTCTTGTCAGGCAGATGGCCGGCGGGTACACTTGGTAACAGAATTCCGAAAGCAAGATGGAAATGCCCCAGATGAAGCACGAGCGACCGGGTACCGGCCTTGCAATCCTGGCCATCCTGCTCGTGGTTCTCACGTTCGCAACGTACGCGCCGGTTCTCCGCGGCGACTTTACGTGGGATGATGACGTGCTGATCAGCGACAACCCGATCATCAAGGACGAGGCCGGGCTCCGCCGTTTCTGGTTCACCACGGAGACCGCGGATTACTATCCGATCACCGGAAGCCTGTGGTGGCTGGAGTGGCGGGCTTGGGGCAACAGCGCGACGGGGTACCACGTGGCCAATGTACTCCTGCACGCTGTCAACGCCGTGCTGGTGTGGATGGTTCTGCGGCACCTGAAGATTCCGGGAGCCTGGCTGGCGGCGCTGATGTTTGCGATCCATCCGGTCAATGTGGCCACGGCGGCTTGGATTAGTGAACAGAAGAACACGCTGTCCATGCTGTTCGCGGCGACGGCGGCGCTTCTGTATTTGCGATTCTGCGACAAGGGCCGATGGCGGTGGTACGGTTTTTCATTGGCGGCATTTCTGCTGGCGCTGCTCAGCAAGTCGGCGGTTGTCATGCTCCCGGTTGTGCTCTTGGGCTGCATTTGGTGGACGCGTGGGCGGGTGCGATGGAGGGACGTGTGGTGCAGCGTGCCGTTTTTTGTTGTTTCCCTGGTGTTGGGGTTGGTGACCGTCTGGTTCCAGTATCACCGCGCCATGCATGGGATGATGATTCGAAACGCCAGCTTTCTTGTTCGGCTGGCTGCGGCCGGATGGGTCCCCTGGTTTTACCTGTACAAGGCGCTCCTGCCGCTGAACCTGACGGTAATCTATCCGAAGTGGCAGGTCGATGCGAGTCACTGGGTCTCGTACGCGCCGGGGGCGCTGCTGGTCGTTTGCTTCCTGGTTTTTTGGCGGAAGCGGAGGACGTGGGGCCGTCCCCTGTTATTCGGCCTGGGGTATTTTGTCGTCACGCTTTTCCCGGTAATGGGATTCTTCAACCAGAGCTTTCACAACTTCTCGCTGGTGGCAGATCATTGGCAGTACTACTCCATCGTCGGCGTCATTGCCTTGGCGGTCGCCGCCGGGAATGAAGCCTGCCGCCGAATCGGCCGCCAGTCTCGCCAGTTGAGAACGATCGCCGCGGTAGCGGTGGTGACGGTGATGGGAGTGGCCACTTGGCAGCGCTGCAACGTCTATGCCTCCGATGAACGACTCTGGCGGGATAACGTGGCAAAGAACCCACGGGCGTGGCTTGCCTGGCTCAACTTGGGCCTGAATCGGGAGTGGGCCGGGCACCCCGACGACGCCGTCGGATATTTCGAGCAGGCGCTGCGAATCAATCCCGATGATGCCGACACGCATAGCAGTCTTGGACTTGCTCTATTGCAACTCGGCAGGACGCAGGAAGCGATCCCCCATCTCGAGCGGGCGCTGCGAATCAATCCCGATGATGCCGACGCGCACAACAGTCTTGCGCTTGCTCTGTTGCAACTCGGCAGATCGCAGGAAGCGATCCCCCACCTCGAGCACGCGCTGCGAATCGATCCCGATTATACTGATGCGCATGTCAACCTCGGCAATGCCCTCTTCCAAGAGGGTCGGGTCTCAGAGGCGTTTTCTCACTACCAGCAGGCATTGCGACTCAATCCCAACTCCCCACTGGCGCATGACAATCTCGGAGTCACCTTCGAGAAGTTGGGCCGAGTGCCGGAGGCGATCGAGCAATACCAGCAGGCGCTGAAGCTCAACCCGGATTTGACCGCCGCCCGAGAGGCGATCGAGAGATTGCAGGCGTCCCACTGACCTTGCCCGCGCGCGCCAGCGCTTGATCAATGGCTGGCCGATGGCCCGTGCTTCCGCAGCTCACTTTCGTGTCAGAAATTCATGAATCGGTACGCCATCGACCCACAGGTTCTCAATCATGCCGTTCCCGTCCCGAATTCGCACCGTGATGTAGGCGTTTCGTTCGGAAGTGCGCGTGTGCTCCCGATAGGCCCGTTCCGCCGCCGGCGCGAGACTCTCTTCCATATATAAGAGATCGAGCGGGACGTGTACGTAGGCGGTCTGCCCGTAAATCTGATTGATGCGAACAGTCAGGTATGGCCAGCCGCCGGGTCGGGCCGCGCGCAACTCCCCCAGCCCAGGTGATCGCGCAGACACTGCGCGTGTCTCCCCACCACAGCACAACTGCGGCGACAACGATTCTTGGCGTTGCGATTGGCGACGTGGGGGAAAGACACCCCGCGACCAACAAACCACTCGACCAGTTCCGCGGCGATTTCTACTCTCGCGAGACGGGATCGACCACGGGTCAATTGATGCGGACACCCTCCTCTCCGGCTACTGCCAACTGCTCTACGACCGCCACGGCACCTATGAAGAGGTCGCCCGCCGCACCAAGCTCGACCGCCGCACCGTCAAGGCGTACCTGGAAAAAGCCAACGGCGCCGCGTAAGTGTGTTGAAGCCCCGCACGGAGCGGAGTGAAAATCTGTCAGGATCAGGGCGGGGAGACTTCCTCCAAATGCATAATGAATAGGCCTGATCCCATGCTGTTGCTCAGAACGCCCCTTCTCATGCCGCTGCATTACGTCGTATTCATTCCTGACCTCTTTACAAAACGTGCTTTCAGATACCGAAGAATACGGCTCGGGCCATCCACATCAGTCCAACCACAGCAACCATCACAAGCCAATAGCTCCATTCAACGATTACCGCCTTGCGATAGGAATTGAGCGCTGTGCGGATTCTTGGGTCGTCAGGGAACGTGTCTGGTCTCCAGATGGCCGAGAACCAAAATCGATCATTCGTCAGCAAATCGCCTCTCAGGAGTTTCTGCCATAAGAAGTGCGTGGGTTCGCCCATAAGGGCGAACACGTCAGGTGCGCAACGCTTCATGACATCCACCAGTGCCATCCATCTTCTTAGGCGGATGCTATAGACGACCCAACGACCGAGCAGAAGCAGTAAGAGTACTGCTATCCAAATCACGGCCCTAAGGAGGCGCGGGTCGAAAAGATGGACGGCCATTATCATCAGTTCCGTCTCCCGAATCACGTGTAAATTCTAGCACCAACAGAAACCAGGAAAACAGAGTAGGCGATGTGGGGTCAGCCCTATTCATTATGTAACTCAGCATGGATTCGATCGATGACCATCGCCACGGTGGGATGCTCCATGCACCCCTTCTGCCACTCGCAACATCTTCGGTCAATTACATAATTGATACGCCTGACCCAAGTGAGTGTAAGAATTTCCTCTCCCTTGCCGCGAGATTCAGAGCAGGGCGGCCAGTTGGCGGCGCTTCGTACCGATGCGATATAGGGCTTGCAGCAGCAGGTCAATCGAGACGGTCGCATCGCCGGACTCCATCTTGGCGACGCGGGACTGGCTGGTTTCCAGCCGGGCGGCCAGTTCCGTTTGCGTCAGGCGACGTTTCATCCGCTGTTCGCGCAGACAAGCGGCCAGGGCGCACTTGGTCTCGATGTACGCCATGTCCGCGTCAGACAGCTCCAAAAACTCCTGGGCCGAGCCCTGCACCCATCCGTTCTTCAATTTCTTCATGTTATAAGGGAGAAGATATGTCAGAATTGACATAACGTCAAAGCGAAGGGCGATCGCCAACCAAAAAGGGGTGCATCTTGACACTGTCACTGACATTTGCATTGGACGGCGTAGCGTGCGCTGTCCCCAGCACATCCGGGCCGGTCGGGAGCCCATCGGCTGGGGACAGCCTACGCTACAACGGTGGCAATATCAGGATGCGCCCCGACAGAGCGGGGCGGCTACAAACGCATCAGTTCCAGCCGATTTTGCGTTTGAAGCGCAGGGCGCACAACGAGAAGAGCGCGCCGCCCATGATGGTAAGAATCAGCAGGTGCCATCAGGCATCGACATGGGCTCGGGGTAAATTCCCGCGGCGTCGCGTGAGATGCGGCGTTTCTGTGGCGGGTATTGGCGTCTGTATCGGAATCCATTTGACAAATTATCCATGTGGGATATAATCTCCATGGTTGTTTCCGTTCTTTGACATGACGGTCGCCAATTCGGGTCGGGAGGGTGGAAAGCGCCTGCGCTTCAGGGGATGGGACGCTCGTGTATAAGCTTTTTTGGCAAAACAAACCCAAGCTTTTTGGATAATCAAGCTCGGGTTAACAGCTTGATTGACAGGTGGTTAGCGAGATGTTTTTGCGGCTGAATGGCTTGGGTTTGTTTTGCTGAAATTGGGTTTGTTTTGGCCTTTTGTGAAGGGTCCGCGGGACTTTTACGTCGAATTTGAGGCATTTCCGCATCGGTATACGTCGTGGCCGTGGTCAGCGGGCAGGGCCTCCGTCCCGGTTGTCTACCCGATTTTGCGTTTAAAGCGGAGGGCGCACAACGAGAACAGCGCGGCGCCCATGACGGCGAGGACCAGCAGGTTCCGCCAGAATTCCAGGAAACCCGCCCCACGCAGGATGATGGCCCGCATCAGTTCGATAAAGTATGTCGCCGGCAACATGGCGCCGACCGCGTAGAAGATCCACGGCATCGTCTCCCGCGGGAAAATGAATCCCGAAAAAAAGATCGAGGGCAACATGATGGCCAGGGTCACCTGCAACGCTTCGTTCTGGCTCTGCGCCTTGGTGGACGCCAGCAACCCGAGACTGATCAGCGCGAAGATGTAGAGGAAGGCGGACAGAAACAGCATCACCAGGCTGCCATGGATGGGCACGAAGAACACCCATCGCAGGATCGTGAACAGGAACAGCGCCATCATCATCGAAATGCACAGGTATGGCACGAGTTTCCCGAGCATCAACCCCCACCGCGACATCGGGCTCACGAACAGGTTCTCCAGCGTGCCGCGCTCGCGCTCGCGCACGATCGACATCGCCGCCGCGAACATGGTGGCGATCTGCAACGCCGTGCCGATGACGCCCGGCACGAAGAAGTTCGGCGCGCGCATCGATGGATTGTAGAGCACTTGCGCGCGCACTTCGATCGGCAGTTCGCGCCGGCTCGTCTCGCCGAGGAGAATGTTGACGGATTGCTGGAAGGCGACCCCCAGCGCCGTGTTCAAGGCCTGCAGGGCGATCGTCGAACTCGAGCCGTCGATTAACACCTGCACGTCCGCCTTCTGTCCCGCCCGCAGTTTGCGGGTGAAATCCGGCGGAATCTGAAGTCCCACATACGCTTTTCCCTGCCGCACCAGAGCCTCCAACTCCGCGAGGCTGTCCACTTCCTTCACGACGCGAAACGTCTGCGTATTCACAAACGCATCCACGAGCTGACGGCTCTCCGTGGTGCGGTCTTCGTTGTAGACGGCCATGGCCATGTGTTTCACGTCGTTATCGAGCGCGAACCCGAACGCGATGATTTGGAGCAACGGGGGGAAGAACATGAAAAACAACGTGGTGCGGTCGCGCACAATGGTGATGAATTCCTTGTACAGGATCGCACGGAACCCGCGAAGGAATTTCGGCGTCGGGAACGTCATCACGGCGCCCCCGCGTATTGCGCCGTCAGGGCCACGAACACGTCCTCGAGTGACGGCGCAATCGTCCGGATCTCCACCTTGTGAATGCCGACCGCAAGGAGCGTCTCCCGGATGGATTCCTCGGGTAACGTTTCCTCGACCAACAAATGCATGGATTGGCCGAACACCGTCGCCGCACGCACCCCTCCGAGCGGGCGCGTCGCCCGCAGGCCCAGCGTGACGTGATCGCAGGCAACCTCGAGACGACGGGTCCCCGGCGGATTCACCGCCGGCAGTTTTTTCAATTCGTGCGGCGCGCCGCAAACGATCAGTTTGGACATGTAGATGTAGCCGACGTGAGAACAGCGCTCCGCCTCGTCCATATAATGTGTCGTCACGAACAGCGTCATCCCCGTGCTCGAGAGTTCAAACAGCAAATCCCACAGCTCGCGCCGCGCCACAGGGTCGATTCCCGCCGTCGGCTCGTCGAGAAACAGCACGCTGGGTTTGTGGACGAGCGCGCAGGCCATCGCCAGCCTCTGTTTCCAGCCGCCCGAGAGCAAGGCTGCCCGCCGATCGACATACGGCCCCAGATGCGCGAGAGCGATCAACTCGTCGCGCCGCGTCTTCATCGCCTCGCCGTGGATGCCGTACAACCGCGCGTAGAACAAGAGGTTCTCGTTCACCGTCAGTTCGTCGTACAACGAGAACTTCTGCGACATGTAGCCCAGTTTTCCCTTGATGGCGTCCGTCTCGCCGGACACATCGTGGCCGGCAATGCGCCCCACGCCGTCGCTCGGCTCCAGAATGCCGCACAACATCCGGATGACCGTGGATTTCCCCGAACCGTTCGGGCCGAGGAACCCGAAGATGGACCGCTTCTGGACGGAAAAGCTGACATGATCGACAGCCGTGAAATCGCCAAACCTCTTGGTGAGGTTGTCACACTGGATCATGACTTCCTGGGGCATGGGACAATCACTTCGGGAACGGCGGGACATTGGCAAAGGAGACGTCCACCGACATCCCCGCGCGCAGTTTGCCCGTGTCGCTTGGCAGGCGGACTTTGACGCCGAATACCTGGCGCACGCGGTCCTCGACCGTCTGGACGTTGCGGGGCGTAAACTCGGCCGCACGGTTGACCTGTTCGACCGTGCCCGTGAATTCCTCGCCCGAAGAATCCGTGTGCACCTTCACTGGCTGGCCGAGCTGGATCTGCCCGAGCCACGGCTCGGGCACGTATACCCGCACCCACAAGTGTTGCGGGTACAAAAGCGTCGCCACCTCGTGATTGGCCCCGAGCACGTCACCCACCTTGACGCTCAATACTTCCAACACGCAGTTGTCCGGCGCCGCGACGCGCATTTCGTCCAATTGCGCGTCGATCTCGGCCAGTTGCGCTTTGGTCTGCGCGATGCGCTCGAGCCGTGTGCCCTCCGCCAGCAGGTCGTACCGCCTCTTGGCTGCATCGGCGCTTTCCTGAAGGCTGTGTTCGCGGCTGTTGGCGTCATCCAGATCAGTCGAGGAATTGACGTTTTGCTGGTATAACTCACGTTGGCGTTTGGCTTCGGCCATGGCGAAATCAAGTTGGGCGTTGAGTGATTCCCAATCGTGCTTGGCCGCGTCGATCTCGGCGGCCCGGGGTCCGTGCACCATCTCATCGAGCAGCGCCGTCGTGTAATCGCGTCGCGCGCGAAGTTCGGCGGCATCGAGTTCCACAATCGGTTGCCCGTTGGTCAGCGTATCACCTTCCTGGGCGTCGATCTTCTCGACCCTCCCGCCGTACCGGGAAGCCACGTGGGCTTCATCCACCTCCACGGTGCCGGAAACGACGCGGGTTCCGGTCTGGCGTCGCGACAGCAGCCACGCCGCTGCCGCAATCAGCACCAGAATCAGTATCGCATTCCAAATCGCCGGTTTCCGTATCGCCACAAGCGCCTCCGTTCGTCGCCGCGAAAATAACAGAGCCAAGCGACGAGGTGAAAGTGGAAAGAGCACGCCACGTGCCGGGGTCGGTTGGACCGATATAAGGAGCACGCGCCCGGCATGCATGATCGCGCTCCGAAGCCATTTCTGCCTGCTTTTCGTTGACGGATCTGGAGCTGGCCCGCACAATTCACCCTATGCTGGGATCCATCTGGAAGTGGGTGTTCTTTAACACATTTGTGCTGGTGATGCTGGCGATTGATCTCGGCGTGGTTCACCGTCGCGCCCACGAAGTAAAACTGAAGGAGGCACTCGGTTGGAGCGCCATATGGATCGCGCTGGCGATGGGCTACAATCTCGTCATCTATTTCCGGCTCGGTCCCTCCAAGGCGTTGGAATTTCTCACCGGGTATCTGATCGAGAAATCCCTGAGCCTTGACAACCTGTTCGTGTTTCTGCTGATTTTCTCCTCGTTCCATGTGGCCGCGCGCCACCAACATAAGGTGCTCTTCTGGGGTATCATCGGGGCGCTGGTAATGCGCGCGGTATTCATCGCCATGGGGGTTACGTTGATTCATCGATTTTCGTGGATCATCTACGTGTTCGGCGGGGTGTTGATCGCCAGCGGCGCCAGGATGGCGCTGGCGAAGGGAAAGAGCATCCATCCCGAGAAAAGTCCGGTCTTGAAACTGTTTCGCCGGAAGATGCCGATCGCGGAAAATTACGAAGGCGAGAAGTTCCTGGCGAAGCAGAACGGGCGATGGGTTGCCACGCCCCTCTTGGTCGTGCTACTGACGATTGAAACCGCGGACCTGATGTTCGCGGTGGATTCCATCCCCGCGGTGCTGGCGATTACAACGGATCCCTTCATCGTGTTCACGTCGAATGTGTTCGCCATTCTCGGTCTCCGCGCCTTGTACTTCGTGCTCGCGAGGATGATGAACATGTTTCATCGTCTGCATTACGGGCTGTCGATAATTCTTGTGTTCGTGGGAACGAAGATGATCCTGTCCGCATGGGACATCAAGATTCCAACTAGCATCACGCTCGGCGTGGTCGCCAGCGTTGCCGCGCTGTCCATCCTCACGTCGCTAATCTGGCCGAAAGCGTCACAGGTTTAGCACGCAATCGCCATGGCTGAAGAAGCGAGGGCACTCCCGGAAGGAGCACGAAGGTCAGGATATTACTGGCTTGACAGGCATCGGGTCGTAGGCGCAGAATACAAATTGTTGGGCAGCCACTTGTTCCGTGCAGCTGTGGCATTGGGTCGCATGAGGACTTGGGCGATGCTGAGAGCATTAGGTTTCGGGAGCTGTTCGCGCCACGTTCGCACGACGAAGGGTGTCTTGTACCCACGCAGTTCCCAGCACTTTTCTAGCTACTCGTCTCAGTCTGCTGATCTTGTTGAGCCATCCGGCTCGCCCCCCGGCCTGCGATTCGCGCGGGCAACCCCTATGTGGATAACGCGAGCGCCAATTACGAGGCTGCAATCAAGAAGGAGAATCACATGAACCTCGCCGAGCATTGTCGGGTGAAAACGAACATTCGAGCTGTGTGTCATTCATTGGACGCAGCGGTCTGCGCGGGAGTCGTCCTGCTGATGGCGGCCAGCACGTCGGCGCAAAACCTGTTTGTGGGGAGTTGCGATGGCGGCTACATCACCGGGATCACACCGGGCGGTGTGAAAAGCACCTTTGCCTCGGGCTTGGGTGGCCCCGAAGGACTGGCTTTTGACAGCGCGGGTGATCTGTTTGAGGCGGATTACAGCAGCGGCAACATCTATGAATTCACGCCGGGCGGAGCGAAAAGCACCTTTGCCTCAGGGTTGGATAATCCTGCTGGACTGGCGTTTAACAGCGCGGGCAATCTGTTCGTGGCAGATCAGGTCAGTGGCAATATCTATGAATTCACGCCGGGCGGAGTGCAAAGCACCTTTGCCTCCGGGTTGGATAATCCCTGGGGATTGGCCTTTAACAGCGCGGGCAATCTGTTTGTCGCGAATTGCGAACCCTATGGCTCCATTACTGAAATCACGACGGGCGGCGTGCAAAGCACTTTTGCATCCGCGGTGAATAGTCCCAATGAGCTGGCCTTTAACAATGCGGGCGATCTGTTTGTGGCGAATGGGATCGGCTGGTCCCTGGGCTACGTCACTGAAATCACGACGGGCGGAGTGCAAAGCACCTTCGCCTCCGGGTTGGATAATCCAGTTGGCCTGGCCTTCCAACCTGTGCCTGAGCCCTCGGCTGTGGCGTTGCTGGCCGTTGGCGGCCTCGCACTCCTCGCACTCCTTGTCCGTTGCCGCCGCAAGGGCATCCAGACAGGCGGCTCTGCGGGCGCCGATGTTTGAAGAGGACTCGCTGATCGTCAGCTGGCTGTGAAGCGCCGATTCTTTGTTTGGCGGCTCACACAACCGCCGTTACAACCCTACCCAATCTTGCGTTTGAAGCGCAGGGCGCACAACGAGAAGAGGGCGGCGCCCATGACGGCGAGGACCAGCAGGTTCCGCCAGAATTCCAGGAAACCCGCCCCGCGCAGGATGATCGCCCGCATCAATTCAATAAAATACGTCGCCGGTAGCCGAAACGGTCACAGCAGTAGCATGCAATCGCCGTAGCTGAAAAAGCGGTACCGCTCGCGCACGGCCTCTGCATACGCCTTCAAGATCAACTCGCGCGAGGCAAACGCGCTCACCAACATCAGCAGCGTCGAGCGCGGCAAATGAAAATTCGTCAGCATCACGTCCACGTGGCGAAACGTGTGGGGCGGGCGGATAAAAATGTCCGTCGTGCCGTCCCGCGCCTCCACGTTGCCGCAGGACTCCAGCGTCCGCGCCACCGTCGTGCCCACCGCCACCACGCGGCCCGCGCCACCGATGGCCGCCGCCGCCGCCGCAGAAATCGAAAACCTCTCGGCGTGCATCTTGTGCTCCTCAATATTCTCCACCTTCACGGGGCGGAAGGTGCCAATGCCAACATGCAACGTGATGAATGTATGTCCGATGCCGGTCGCCCGAAGTTGCTCCAGCGCGTCTGTCGTAAAGTGCAGTCCGGCCGTCGGCGCCGCCACCGCGCCCGGCGCGCGCGCGAACACGGTTTGGTATCGGTCGCGATCCGCGTCGAGGGGTTGCGTTGTCCGTTTGATGTACGGAGGCAGCGGCGCGGCCCCGTGCGCCGCCAGATAAGACTCCATATCGCCCGAAAAGCGCAGCGTCCGTCCGCCAAAATCCGTCTCCCCTTCGACCACTGCCGTCACCCCGTCCTCAAATTGCAACGTGGCGCCCGGTTTCGCCCGTTTGCCGGGCTTGACCAGGGCCGTCCAACAGTCCGCCCCGATTTTTTCGACAAGCAACAACTCGACTGCCGGCTCGCGCGACCAGATGCGCGCGGGAATGACTTTTGTGTCGTTGAGCACCAACAGATCTCCCGCGTGAAGGTAGCGGCCCAAATGGCGGAACGCGTCGTGGCGAATCTCACCGGTCGCGCGCTCCACCACCATCATCCGAGAAGCGGCCCGGTCGGCCAGCGGTTGCTGCGCGATCAATTCCGACGGCAAATTGTAATCGAATTCTGACGTCTTCATGGAAAGCGTTGCGTGTTCGTGCGGCGACCGCGCCTTACCGTTTACTTCGGCCCCAAGAGGCATTTCTCACAACACTCGCTTGAGTACGATTATGGAGCGATGGAGTTCAAATCCAACAGAATTCTTTTTCGGCTTCGGGTACTAAATTGCGAACACACACGCGCTTTGAGCTTATGCTTCCGCTAGCAGGCATCCAAGTCGACATGGAGGATGGCGCGGGTCATGGCTGGAAACTGATGAAGCTGCTCAGGTCAATGTTGCTGGTCGATGCGCCCCCCAACGCGGCGATGGCGTCGTTCAGTGCGGTCGTGTGTCCCGTCACCGCGTCACCAGCATTCACGAAGTGCCAGGTGCAAAGGATAACAGGCTTGCCGTTGACAAACATGAGCACCGGCTTGGAGGAATCGCCTGACGCGACCAACCCGCCAAATGGTTGTTCCAGAGCCGTCGTGGGCGCGGTAAACATGGAGCGGCCGTTTGCGAGCAGATTCCTAACCGTGAACACGAAGGCTTGGTACGATTGGTTGAACCCCATGACCGGCTGACCGACGGCCAGCGACGGGAATTGGTTTGTCCACGAATCGCCAAGTACGAGCGCAGGCGTTATCAGGTTGGTGGGAATCGGGCTGTTGAGAAGTCCGATCCCCAGGTCAGTGCCAGCAATGGGCGCAGCATTAGTGGCCGTGATGGTTCGGCTGACTACGACGTTGTTCGTGGTAAGCCACCGATTCGTGGAGCCGACGAGGCACGGGTAGTGCGCTGCAAACAGCACGACATTGGAGGATATGAGCACACACGCCCTCCGATTGTTGTTGTTGGTCTGGTAAAGATCCGGCGTCGAGTTCCAAACGCCCACGCAAGTGATATCCAGGCTGGCTCCCCAAAAGTTCGTGTTGCGCTGATACGCGGCAAGGTCATTGCTGGCGAACGTCAGGAATGACGTGCTCTTGCCTGCGAGCAACAACGAGTCGATGGCGTCAGTGGAGTTCCTTCGCGCCGATCCTGCCACTCCATTGGGCGCCAATATGCACGTACCGTTGTGCATGGTGATGGTGCCGCCGCCGGGCAGGTTGGGGATGGTCAAGCCAGGCGGGAAAATTAACGTATCGACATAGCCGGTCGTCGTACCGCTGATGATGGTGGTCGGGTAGCGGACGGCGGCGTCGGTGAAGGACGCGAAGAGGGATGCGAGACAGGCGATGACGAGAAGGGAAAGGGCAATGCGGCGACGAATCGCCATGATCCAAAGGACGTTGAGAATAGGTTCCATGGCGATCTAATCCCCTTTCCCGATCAAACGGAAAAGCAACGTGAGCAGAATGCTGATGAGCAGGCAGGTGGTCAGCGGGAAATACAATTTAAAATGTTCGCGGTCGATGCGGATATCACCGGGCAGCCGACCGAACCACGGCAACTTGCCGCCCAACCACAGCAGTCCTCCGAGCGCCACCAACACGAGCCCGACGAGGACCAGGATTTTGCCAATATCGTTCATGAAGATGTTACTCGCGCGCGCCGAGCCGCCGCAGTCGTTCCGCCGTCTCGGTGCGGCCGTTCTTGAGGGCCACGCGCAGCGGCGTCAACCCCCGCTGATTCACCGCATTGACATCGGCCTTGTGCGCCACGAGCAATTCCACCACGGTCGTGTGGCCGTTGCGGGCCGCCCAATGCAGCGCCGTGGAACCATACCGCCCCTTCGAGTCCAAACGCGCCCCTTTCGTCAGCAACAGTTTGGCGACCGCTTCCCGTCCGTATTCCGCGGCGAGATGCAATGGCGTTGAACCGTATCGGCTCGCCACGTCGACCTCCACGCCGTTGGCCAGCAAGAGTTCCACAATCTGCTGGTGGCCGTTGCGCGCGGCCCAGTGCAGCGGCGTCGAGTGATAGCCGTCCTTGGCCCGCGCCAAATCCGGCCTCGCCTTGAGGATTTCGGCGACGCGCTCCGTCATGCCAAGACCCGCGGCGCTGAAAATATCGAGTTCACTGCCCACGGCGACCAGTAACTCGGCCACGTCGATGTGCTGCGAAAACAGCGCGGTATGCAGCGGGATCCAGTGAAAGCTGTTATGCAGGTTCACATCCGCGCCGTGCGCCACGAGCAACTCCACGATCGCCCGGCTGCCCATCCCGGCGGCGCAATGTAACGGCGTCGAACCGCTCTTGTCACGCGCGTTGACATCGGCGCCCTCTTCGATCAACCGCTTCACAATGTTCGGGCGATTGGCCTCGGCGGCCCAATGCAACGGTGTCCAGCCGAGACCATCGTGGCCGTTGACGTCCGCGTGCTGCGCGAGCAGGGATTCCAGCAAATCCATCTGCCCCGTCGAGGCCGCTTCATGCAACGTGCTCATCCAACCCATATCCTCTCTTCCGACATTCTACCGGATATCAGCCGCAACGCAAACGAACCGGGCGGATGGGCTTTCGTGGGGGCTAGTGTTGTGTCCCATAAATAGCTTTCATAAGTAAATTGTCTGGATTACGCTCGGCATCACTCTACAAAGGAGGTTGCCGATGCGATCCGGACGTCCCAAACAGCCACTTGTCTTGAATCC
>Ga0182014_10005274_pt1 | contig 14436 bp, 15 predicted proteins | sample 612S2DmetaG_FD_120489 | JGI IMG/M metagenome (GOLD analysis project Ga0182014, IMG submission 120489) | Permafrost microbial communities from Stordalen Mire, Sweden - 612S2D metaG | ecosystem: Environmental > Terrestrial > Soil > Wetlands > Permafrost | place: Sweden: Stordalen | collected... | reverse complement strand
CCAACCCGGCCGATACCCAGCGCGACATCAACCAGGGATTGGACCTTCTCAACCAGGTTCGCTCCGTGGTGCAGGACAGTCCCGAAGCGAAGCAGCAGTTGCAATCCCTGATCGACCAAATGCGCAACCTCGATCCCAAGCGCTTCCCCGGGAATCCCGCCCTGGTCGAACAGATGCACCAACAACTCGTCGCCGGCGTGGACGCGCTCGAGCTGCAACTGCGCCGCCAACTCGATGAGAACCGCGCCGGCGCCATCCGCGACACCGACCCCGCCAAGGTCCCCGCCGGCTATCGCGACTCCGTCGCCGAATACTACCGCAAACTCTCCGGCGCCGGCCGCTAGCCCGACCTTCGCAGTTCGCGCGAATTTCCAGCCGAAATCGGCGTTGACCACACCGTAAGTGGTTGCGGATCAATAGAACATTTTGGCCATCGCTTGTAGTGCAGACCTACCCTGTGCAGAATGCCATGCTTTTTCGCGCTTGCACAGAAATTCGACGACTTCTCCTTAGGGCGCGAATGAACCGACCTTAAGGCGCCCGCCTAATTGAGTCACAATCCTTTTGCTCTTAACCTAAAAGAAGAGGCGCCCTCTCAACGGCGCTCACATGAGGAGACACCTTGCGCAGGCAAGGACAATTTGAGCAAAACCCTGACTGTTCCGAATACCGTCAGTCGGTTTACCGACTTCATGACCATGCAGGCACAGTTGGTTAACCGCGAGCAGTCGCCCCAGGAACTGTTTGCCGCCGTCGGCCGCAAACAGTACGTGAATACCGAGATGGTAGCAACCATCCCGCGTCAAGCCCCGGCGGGAGTGGCGGCCAACCAGCCCCTGGTGTTTTTCGATCTCGAGCTGTCCGCGCGCGGTGGCTGCAGTGACACTGACCTCGAAAGGGAGTATGAGGCGCGCGGCTTGGTGGCGGACCCGTACTACCAGTTCAACGTCAACCGCGAAAATCCGGACTTCGCCGATGAGTACCCAAACGCCTGCCACTGGAAAGACGCGGAGGGTAAGTGGTGTTTTGCCGCGTTCGGCCGAGGTGACGGCGAGCGGTGCATCCGTGTCGGCCGCAGCGGCGCCGGCTGGGGCGTGTCTTGGTGGTTCGCTGGCCGACGCAAGTCCTAGGACTGTGGGACTCCGCCAGCTTCCTGGGCGCCGCGGGTTCAGCAGGCCGTCGAAAGCTTAACCGCCCGTGATGCAGCCTCTTGGGAGGAAAGAGCGCTTTTCACTGTCTCGATGACCTCCCCGTGGGAGAACGGCTTTTCGATGAATCCGTGAATCAGCCCTTGTTCCAGAGCCGCTTGTATCGCGGGATCATCCCTGTAGAAGTACCCCGAGACGACCACGACCGGAACATCGGGGTCGGCGGCGCGGAGTTTTCCGGCCAACTCGAGACCGTCGATGTCGGGCAACCCTTTGGCATCCAGCAACGCCAAGGCCAGACGGTTATGCCGGGCCGCCTGGAGAGCACTCTGGCCGTCGAGCGCCAGGACACACTTCGCCCCCAGTCCCCGGAGCACATGTTCGAGGGCCCAGCATATGTCGGGATCGTCATCCACGACCAGAACGACTCGATTCCGGAGGCTCACCGCTTTCCTTCTCTGTAGGGAACAGTAGAGGCAGTTTCACCGTGAAGGTACTCCCCTCTCCCTTTTGGCTATCCACGCCGATCGAGCCCCTATGCTGATCGACGATGGAGTAGCAGATGGAAAGCCCCAGGCCCGTGCCCTTTCCAGGTGGAGACTTGGTGTAAAAGGGATCGAAGATCTTGTCGAAGTCTTCCGGGGAAATCCCTTCTCCCGTGTCAGTGACGCGAGCCAGCACCTCACCGGCGGTCCGCTCGGCGAAGACTTCGATTGTTCCGCCACTCGGCATGGCGTTTATGGCGTTGAGCAACAGGTTGATGAACACCTGTTCCAGGAGGCTGGGAACGCCCAGGACTTGGCAGGGCTCCGGCGGGAAGTGCGTGCGCACTTCGATATTCTGAACTTTGGCTTGGTTCTCTATGAGAGTAAGGGCCTCTCGCATCACACGCAAAAGGTCGACCGGCGTCTTGTTCTTTTCCGCCGAGGGGTGGGCAAAGCGTAACAGGTTCTCAATGATGGTACTGGCCTTCCGGATGCCGCTGTGTACCTTCTCGGCGCACTCCCGGTAAAACTCCGGAGTGAGATTGTCCTCCATAAGGAATTGAGCAGCCGAGGAGGAAATCGCCAGGGGCGTTCGGATCTCGTGGGCAATGCCCCTGGCCATCACGCCGAGAGCGGCCAGTTTCTGTGCTTCCAGGATCTGAAGTTCGAACTTGCGTTGTTCCGTCAAGTCCCGGCCCACCACGACGAAGCCCACAGTGCGCGCGGCGTCGTCCGTCATCGGCGAGAAAACCCAGGACACGGGGCGGAAACGCCCGTCCTTGGTCTTCAGATTGGACTCGATTCTGCCGGAGCTTTCGCGCGACGCGCCACTGGAGAGCAATCTTCGAACGCCAGGGGCGCCGGACTCGTCGCAGTAGTCCAAGAACGAGCGACCTTTCAACTCCTCGAGCGAGTAGCCGGTGATCTTTTGAGCCGCCTTGTTCCAGGTGAAAATGTTGCCCTGGATGTCTGTGGAGACGACGATATCGCTGGCGCTCTCGACGACGCTAGCCAGGCGGCCTTCCATCCGCCGGATCTCTTCGCCCATCCGCGTCTGCTCGGTAACATCGTCCATGAGGAACAGCACGTGATCGACCTGGCCTCCCCAGTTCACCGGGACGATGCTGTAGTAGTAGACCCGAATGGGAACGCCTGGCGCCCGGTAGGTCAGTCTCTGGCCTGCGGTCGCGTGGCTGCTTATAAAGACATTTCGGATCTGCTGTTCCAGGCCCATTTCCGCAAGGATCACCTCCGGGAAAACCTCGGCAAGTCGCCTACCGGCAGTCACGCCAGTGGTCTGGCGGGACTTGTCAAGGAAGTTCCTGTTGGCCAAAACTACGCGCAAGTCTTCGTCAAGCAGCAGAACCGATGAGGGAATGGTGTCCATCAGCATCCGATAGAGCAACTCGGATCTCTTGCCTTCGCTGACATCGTTTGCGATGACTAGGTATGCGCTCCCGCCCGCAAAATCCACAGCGGATCTTGCGACCTCGACGTAGATCACCGTTCCGTCTTTCCTTACGTGTCGCCACGTCCGTTCCTGCACTGAGGAAACAGGCGACTTCAGCGCCCCATCGAGGAGAGCGGACCTTTCCGCCCGCAGATGCAGTTGCCGCACCGTCATGGCCAGGAACTCTTCCCGCGAGTAGCCGTAATGTTCGACGGCTGCGTCATTCACCGCGAGAAATGACAGCGTTCGCAGGTCGTAGACCCACATCGGCAGCCGACTGTTCCCAAACAGTCCCGCTGTAGCTTCTGCAATCTGCAAGCGCCGTTGCTCGTGGGCTGGCTCGGAGATTTTCACTCTATCTTCAATTATTCCTTGTGTTCAACCCGAGTCTTGCGGCATCCCACGCCAAAGTCAATCCATAGAAATGATGATTGCTCTTCCGTCGGTACGTCCACTATACTGACGCGTGACTACTACCTGACCTATGCACGGCGCCTGAGAGGACCGGTTGAGGCGTGGTGTCATTTGGACCCCTGAGAATCCTGCGTCAAAACAGTAGGTCCGCGGAGTTCTCAGCTTCGCGAGCCGATTCTCAGGAGCCACCCAAATGGTTAACGAACAAGAACAGGATAGCGACCGGAAGCCCGCTAATCAAGGGGTTCGTGATGTTGTTCCGGAGCCCAATAAAATCAATGCTTCCACGCCCTATGACTTCTCCTGACGCCCTACGGCGGACTGCTGCCGGCGATCACCATGGTTGTGGGCCGGGATGGTTGGATGGGGCCGTGTTTGGGGATACCGAAAGCCAGCGGGACAGTGGAGTGTCCATAGTTTCCATGGACTCCGGAGAACCGCAGGAACCCTGCCTCGGGGTGGACTCCGTTCGAGAGGAGGCGCATCATGGTCTTTCAGGGAGATGAATAATAGCCAATCCAGCAGTCGTGAAAGGAAGCTCGCCTACCTCCCGATTATCCACACTGTTGCCGATATGGGGACACTGGGGGCGTCAATACGAAGGATGAAACTGTCGGCGCTTGGGCGGCAGGGTCTGACGCGCAATGCGGCCGTGGTGGAGAAGATGTGGGAGGAGATCGAGAGCGTGGTCGCCAACCTGCCGGTGACCCCCGGGACCGTGCGGGTCTATCAGGACGGATTGCCGGTTTGCCGGCGCGAGCAGGAGATTGTGTCGGAGTTGGCTGGGGCAGGCAGTCGGAACCACAGGTTGCTCTTGAAACTCCAGGCGCGTGGCGCGACGCTGATGGGTACGGAGTCGCCCGAACTGCTGGTTGAAGAATACCAGCTTGCAGCCGCCGCGTTTGCTTCCGGGGCAACTGTCCGGATGGAGATTCGGAAGAAACAATTGCGCGACACGCTACTGGAGAGGCGAGACCGTTACATCGCGGATCGCATCAATGGGACTTTGGATGCCGGAGAAAGCGGCATCCTGTTCATGGGGATGCTCCACGATGTCACAAGATATTTAGATTCCAATATCGACCTTGTCTACCCGCTTGGCCCGACCCTGGTGAGGCAAAGAAGACGCCTATGAGTACGGTTCGGGGCAGAATCCTGATCGCGGACGACGACCACGAAATGGCCCAGCTACTGGGGCACCTGGTGCACCGCCAGGGGCTGACGCCGTTGCTGGCCAAAGACGGAACAGAGGCGCTGCAACTGGTCCGCGCAGGAGACCCCGACGTGCTGCTGGCAGACCTCAGGATGCCGGGCATGGATGGCATGGAGTTGATGCGCAAAGCCAAGGATCTCGATCCGGAGCTGCCGGTGGTGCTGATCACGGCATTTGCCGAGGTGCGGGGGGCGGTGGACGCGATCCACGCCGGCGCCCACGACTTTCTCGCCAAGCCCTTTGAGAACCACGAAGTTCTCCGCGTCGTGCTGCGCGCGCTGAACGAGCGGCGACTGCGATTGGAATTGAAACATCTGGCGGATCACGTTCACCACGTCCTCTCGCCACGAGAAACTTTCGGCCCCAGCGAAGCCGCCGGTATAGTGATCGCCGCCATCGAGCGGGTGGCGAAATCGAATTTCAGCGTGGTTATCGTGGGAGAAACCGGTTCGGGGAAGGAGGTGGTAGCGCGCGCCATTCATCAGGCCAGCAAGCGCGCGCGGCTTCCCTTCATCCCCGTGGATTGCGGCGCTGTTCCCGAGACGCTGATCGAGAGCGAGTTGTTCGGGCACGAGCGGGGAGCATTCACCGGAGCGGATCAGCAGACCGTGGGAAAAATTGAGGGGGCGCACATGGGGACACTCTTCCTGGACGAGATCTCCAATATGCCGATGGCCTCCCAAGCCAAGCTGCTCCGGGTGCTCCAGGAGAAGACCCTGTTCCGGTTGGGTGGCGCCAAACCCATCCATGTGGATGTCCGGATGCTGACTGCCAGCGGCCGCGACCTCGAAGGACTTTGCCAGAGCGGCTTGTTCCGTCCCGACCTGTACTTCCGGCTGAACGAATTCACTATCTCCATCCCGCCGCTGTGCGAGCGCAAAGAGGACATACCATTCCTGGCGAAGCGGTTCCTCGATATTGCCAACATCGAGCTTTCCAAGTCCATCAAGGGTTTTTCCCCGTCGGTGATCGAGGCGATGTTGGCTTACCGCTGGCCGGGCAATGTGCGGCAGCTTCGGTCGGCCGTCCGCCGCGCGGTTCTGATGGCCGAGGATGTCATCACCGAAGCTCATCTGGGCTTGAATCAGAAACCGTCCGAACTCCCGGCGGAGGACCAACTGGCGACGCGTTCCTCCACTCTGGGGTGGGACGATCTCCCTTTGCGGGAAATCCTGCGGCGCAATACGGTCCACCTGGAACGGCAAGTAATTACCCACGCCCTTCGGAAAACGGACGGAAACAAAGCCAAGGCCGCACGCCTCCTCCAGGTGGATTACAAGACCATTCATTCGAAAGTGAAGGAGTATGGAATTCAGATCGAAGGAGAACAACTACGTGACTAAGAAACACAACGAGAAGACTTCCGAAGGCGGCTTCGAACTAGGGCTTGGCGGGATTCTCAAGGGCCTTGGGGATCTGGTCGAGAAACTTGGGGACGTGGCCAAGACCGGCGAGCAGCTATCCCGAACCGGTGAGATCCACGGGCACAATAAGGAACTTAAAGGGATTTACGGATTCACGATCAAGACGGGGCTAGGGGAAGACCGGCCGCGTGTCGAGCCGTTCGGCAACATTCGCCAGGACCAGGAATCCGGGCGCACCGTTGTGCAGGAAGTTCGCGAACCCGTCGTGGACGTCTTCGAGGAAGAGGATCATGTATTGGTGGTGGCCGAGATGCCTGGCATCAGTGTGCAAGACGTGCAAATTACGGTGGAGGACGACCTGCTGACGATCTCAGCCGAGCGCGGCGACAAGAAGTATCGCAAGGAGGTGCTGCTGCCTGCGAGCTGTGCTCGCGAGAAGACGCAGGTCACCTGCAACAACGGAGTAGTTGAAATCAAGTGTATGAGATGAAGAGCCCGAAAATGGCCTCAGAGCGCACCGAAGTCCCAGTTTTCAAGCTCAAAGTCACCGAGGCGTTGAGCAAGGATGTCGGGCGAGCGATTGCCCGCATCGGTCCGGAAGACCTCGACAAACTCCAGGTCGCCATCGGGGACATGGTCGAGGTGGCCGGGAAGCGCGGGACGGTCTGCAAGGCGATGCCCGCGCACAAGGAACTTCGCGGGCAATCCCGAATCCAGATCGACGGACTGGTGCGTGAAAACGCCGGAGTGGGGTTGGACGAGTTCGTGCTGGTGCGGAAGACCAGTTGCCGCCCAGCCGAGCGCGTCGTACTCGCCCCGGCCAACGTCCGGCCATCCGAGCGCGACCTGGATTATATCGGCAGTTTGCTCGACGGCGTACCCGTACAGGAGGGAAACCGGATCCGCGCAACGCTTTTCGGCAGCCGGTGGGCAGACTTCCGGGTGGAGAGCACAACACCGAAAGGCCCGGTCCTGATCAATCCAACCACCCAACTGGTCATCGGCAGCCCGCAGCAGGCCGAGGAAGGGGCCGCGCGCTCCACCTCTTACGAGGACATCGGCGGGTTGAAGCCGCAGCTCCAGCGCATCCGTGAAATGATCGAACTGCCGCTGCGCTATCCGGAGGTGTTCGAGCGGCTGGGCATCGACGCCCCCAAGGGCGTGCTGCTGCATGGGCCGCCGGGCTGCGGCAAGACTTTGATCGCGCGCGCGATCGCGCATGAAACCGAGGCTAATTTCTATTCGGTGAGCGGTCCGGAGATCATCCACAAGTTCTACGGCGAGAGCGAAGCCCATCTTAGGAAGATCTTCGAGGAGGCTACGCGCAAGGGCCCCAGCATCATTTTTCTGGATGAGATCGACGCCATTGCGCCCCGGCGCGAGAACGTGGTGGGGGAAGTGGAAAAGCGGGTCGTGGCGCAACTGCTGGCGCTGATGGACGGGCTCGCCAAACGACGGCAACTGATCGTAATCGCCGCCACCAACCTGCCCAACCTGCTCGACCCAGCGTTGCGCAGACCTGGGCGGTTTGACCGGGAAATTGCTATCCCCATTCCGGACCGCAACGGGCGCGAAGAGACGCTCGCCATCCACAGCCGGGGCATGCCGCTGGCCGCAGACGTGACCATGGGTCACCTGGCCGGCATCACCCATGGCTTTGTGGGTGCTGATCTGGAAGCGCTTTGCCGCGAGGCAGCCATGATTTGCCTGCGCCGCATCATGCCCGACATCGACTTCGCGCGGGCGAGCATCCCTTACGAGCAACTGGCCAAGCTCGAGGTCCGGATGGAGGATTTCCTGGATGCCTTGCGCGAGGTAACGCCCTCCGCGATGCGCGAGGTATTCGTGGAGGTGCCCGACGTCCAGTGGGAGGATGTGGGCGGCCTCGCGCAGGTTAAGCAGCGTCTTGTCGAGGCGGTGGAGTGGCCGCTCCAGTATGCGGATCTGTTCACGAAGGCATCCATCCGTCCGCCCAAAGGAATTCTTCTGGTGGGGCCGCCGGGTTGCGGGAAGACGCTGCTCGCCAAGGCCATCGCCACTGAAAGCAAGGTCAACTTCATTTCCGTAAAAGGCCCAGCGCTGCTCTCCAAGTATGTGGGAGAGTCGGAACGAGGCGTGCGCGACATGTTTCGGAAGGCCAAGCAGGCGGCGCCGTGCATTATCTTCTTTGACGAGATCGACGCGCTGGTGCCGGCACGCAACGCCGGCGGCTCCGATGCGCACGTCGCCGAGCGCGTCCTGAGCCAGTTCCTCACGGAACTCGATGGCATCGAGGAACTGAAGGGGGTGCTCGTGCTGGGCGCGACCAACCGGCCGGACATGCTCGATCCGGCCATCCTGCGACCGGGGCGCTTTGATGAGATCGTCGACATCCCCTTGCCTGACGAGGAGAGCCGCCGCCTGATCTTTGAGGTCCATCTGCGGAACAAGCCGCTGGCGCCTGGGGTAAGCGTCGGCAACCTCGCCGCAAACACGGATGCTTTTAGCGGCGCCGATATCCAAGGCGTGTGCACTAAGGCAGCGCTGCGCGCAGTGCGGCGCGCTGTGATACACAGGATCGGGAAACCGGCGGACGAGGCGCGGGTGATCATCGAGCCTGACGACCTGGAAACGGCTCTGAAAGAAGCAAGGGTGAATGAGTAATAGCGAGACTGCTTATTACTTGTATTGCCTGACGCCTTGTGGATGCGGCATTAAAGCCTCCGTGATCGGGGTGGATGGGCAACGCCCTGTCTCTGTGCGCGCCTGCGGGGAAATTGGCGCGGTTTTCAGTGAAGTAGAGTTGGGAGAGTTCTGCGGCGAATCAGCGGAAGCGTGCCTACAGGACTTGGCTTGGTTGGGACCGCGGGTCTGCCGCCATGAAGCGGTAATCGAGGAAGTCATGAGCCAGGCGCCAGTGCTGCCGGCGCGTTTCGCGACCCTGTTCACTTCCGTTGACAGCTTGAAGCAGTCTGTTCTCGAACACCGGGAGGCCATCACCGGATTCTTCGCTCAGCTCGGCGACAAACAGGAGTGGGCTGTCAAAGGGCTGCTGAATCGCGCCGACGCGCTGGAAAGGCTGGGCTCGTCAGGTGAGCCAGCGGCGGAAGAGCGAGCGCTGGTCACTTCCCCTGGAGCGCGATATTTCCAGGAGAAGCGCATCAAGGCCCAGTTGGAACGGGACTTCAACCTTCGGTTGAAAGAGTTCTGCCGGCGGGCGGCGGCGGCACTGGGAGCGCAGGCCGGCGGTTTCCGGGAGCGCAAGGTACTGGGGTCAATTACCGCGGGATCGGACGCCGAGGTCGTATTGAACTGGGCCTTCCTCCTCTCGCCGGCAGCGCTCGAGGATTTCCGGGTGCGGCTGGACCGCTTCAATGTCGGCGAAGCGTTTCCCGGCTTGATGCTGGCGCTGACCGGTCCGTGGCCACCCTATAGTTTTGCTCCGGATCTTTCCGGCGGCGCGAAGGCATGAAATACCTTCTTTACTGCATCGTCCAGCAAGATTTGGACGGGCCTCCTCCAGAGCCGGGAATGTGTGTCGTGGCGGCTCACGGCTTGGCGGCCGTGGTTTCGCGGGTAGAGGAGACAAGTGCGGCGCCCAGCGTTTCCTCCCTGGTGGCTTACGAGAGAGTGGTCGAGGCGACCCATGCCAGACAGGCCGTCATTCCTCTGCGATACGGCTGCCTGATGGAAAGCGAATCGGCGATCATCCGACTGTTGGAAGAGCACCGGCTGGAGTACGAGGCGCTCTTAGGCCGGCTTCGCGGCATGACTGAGATGGGAATCCGCGTCCTGTGTCCAGCCCGCCCAGGGTTTCTCCCGGGATCTCCGTTGTCTCCCGGCGCCGCATACCTGGCCTCCCTGCGAAATCGCTACAGTTCCGGGAGCAGCTTCGCTCCGGAGGAGGCTCAACTGGCCGATCAGATCGCCGGTTTGCTCTCGGGCTGTTGCACAGAGCAGCGGAGAGAAATCTCGCCGGCTGACCAGGGACGCCTAGTCTCGCTGTACTTTCTGACGCCGAAAACCGACGTGGAACGCTTTCGAAATAGGGCCCGGCAAATCTGTCCTCCCGGCGGCATGAAATTGTTGTTAAGCGGTCCCTGGCCACCCTACAACTTCGCGGCGTCTCCTGGGTGATTTTATGGACTTAGCTCTATGGAATATGTTCCGTACTGGTACCAAAAAACACGGACCTTCGTGGTCCTTTTCCTAAATTCTTATGAAGATTCAACCAGTTACCGGGCATGGTAAGTATAGTACCTATTGGGCTTTCACGTGCTATATTCCGTCCGAGGGTTAAACAATACGTGAAGCCCTTGCAAGCAGTTAGATGAAGCCCCAAATAAGGAGAACGAAATAATGGCAAAAGTGAATAAGTCCACGGATTCCTCGAGCTTGGCAGAAGTTGTCGACCGCATTCTTGACAAGGGCATCGTGATCGACGCCTGGGTCAAAGTGTCGCTGGTCGGTATCGAACTGCTCTCGATAGAAGCCCGCGTTGTGATCGCCTCGGTGGAGACGTATCTGAAGTACGCCGAAGCCATCGGTTTGACTGCCAGCGCCGCAGCGCCCGCTTAGAACTGCGCCCAACAAGATTCCCGCCCGGCCGGAGGCCCGCAATAGGGGCCTCTGCCGGCTTGGGAATCCAAAGACGCCACAAGAAATGAAAGGAGCCTGAAGCATGTTGACAGACGATATGACACGTTTGAGTGATGAAATCCTGACGATGCGCAAGGCGCGCGGCAGTTTGGTGAACGAGTTGCAGCACGGCGCCAAGGCGCGGAAGCACACTGTTACGAAGCTCTGCGCGCACATGGGCCGCTCTCGCGCGATGATGGCGAAGCGAACCAAGAATGAACGCGTGGCTTTTCTGAACAACCTGAAGCGCTCGGTTGCCGGACAGCGGCGCGATATGAGAAACGACCTATCCGGCGCCCGCAACGCCTGGGCTGGCAAGCGCTCATAGCAACAATCGGTGGGGACCGGAGTTCAACCGGGCGGGAGCAATTGGCTTGACAGCCAGAGCCGCTTTTGTTTTTGTCCAGGGCCCGCCGGTGGGTTCGTTGCGCGAGTGGCCAAGGCGCCCTGATTCAGGTTCCCCGCCGGCGACCTTCCCAAACGAGGGTTGCTTCAAGGGAGGACAGAGGTGGGCGTACTCACTGAAGCTGCGATGCGGTTGGGAGACGAGATTGTGTCTTCGCGTCATGCCCGAGTGGCCTTGCGAGGTGACTTTGCGTCTGCGATTACTCGCTTCGGGTAAGAGCGCAACTCAACGTCATCGCCTGCGTGCCGTGGGCTTGGTTGAAAGAATGAGGAGAGTAAGATGAAAATCAATTGTCTTGGTTGCGGGCTCAAGGTGGATCTTGCCGCCAACTATGACGACTACGAAGGCCAGATCAAGTGCTTTGCCTGTGGCGCGATCATGGAGATCTCGACCCAGGAAGCCGATGTCCGAGCAGTCAGGCTTCTGACGGAGACCCGGCTCCCTTCGGCCGAGAGGCCTTTTGAGCGGAGCCGAGGCTAGGCTAAGAGCGTCCGGCGGGAGTCGCGGACCCGGCCGCCTGAAGCGAAGCTGCTGCGGCTGGCTGCTTGGGAGTGCGATGCGAATTGGCAAGAACGCCGGTGCGTGGGGTGACCTTTGGAAAGGGAGGACAAACGTGGGTGTACTAACTGAAACGACAATGCGACTGCGAGAGGAAATGGCGGCGTGGCGCCATATGCGAGTGACCCTGCGGGGCGACCTGGTCCGCCAGACCGACGAGCGGCGCACCCAGGTTTCCGCATTGTGCGCCGGATTCGCGAGCGACCGCGCTGGCGCCCACCGCGCTTGGTTCGGTCCAAGGCTTTTCCAGGGCCGGACTGCGGCGGGACAACCGCAGCGCGAACCGGTGGAGGCAGCAAAGGCGAAGGCCCAAGCGGAAGAGCAGCTACCTGCGGCGCCGAAAGAGGAGCCGCGGAGGCACGCACCCGCTGAGCCTGTTCCGGCGGCGGCTGCGCAACCGCCCAGTGCGACATTGCCGCAGGCCCAGAGGCCGCCGTTCAAGGGATCGAAGAAGCACTGATGATTACCAATAGAAAAGTGAGTGTTCCGATGGTGGATACAGAGAGCAGAGACCTCGGGGGAGTGGTGGTCCGAGTGCAGCCACAGGGGGACGATGTTGTGCCCGAGGCCAGTGACGAGTTCGTGGCGACCCCGCATATTCAGGCTTTGGCCGAGAGGGCGCTCGCGTACCTGGAAGTTGGTTATGCGGTGCACTTTGCCGGCGCGGCAGGAACGGGAAAAACGACGCTGGCCTTCCACGTAGCAGCCAAACTTGGCCGTCCAGTCACTCTCATTCACGGGGACGATGAGTTTGGCAGTTCGGACTTGGTCGGCAAGGACGCCGGTTACCGGAAGTCAAAGCTGATCGACAACTACATCCATTCCGTGCTGAAGACGGAAGAGGCCATGAATACCCTTTGGGTGGATAATCGCCTCACCACGGCTTGCGCCAACGGGAACACCCTGATCTACGACGAGTTCAACCGCTCCCGACCCGAAGCCAACAACGCCTTGCTAAGCGTGTTGGAGGAGAAAATCTTGAATCTTCCCGCCCTCCGGCCGAGCGGCGCAGGGTACCTGGAAGTGCATCCGGACTTCCGGGCGATCTTCACCTCCAACCCGGAGGAGTATGCCGGGGTTCACAAGACCCAGGACGCTCTGATGGACCGGCTGATCACGCTCCAACTGGGCAACTTCGACCGCGAGACGGAGATCCAGATTGGGATGGCCAAATCGGGTGTGTCCCGCGGGGACGCCGAGGTCATTGTGGACATTGTCCGCGAGTTGCGCAGCACCGGCGTCAACAATCACCGGCCGACGATTCGCGCCACCATCGTCATCGGCAGGATTCTGGTCCACCGGCGGGCACATGCGCGGCTGGACGATCCGGTATTCCAATGGGTATGCCACGACGTTCTCGCCACCGAGACGGCCAAAGTCACGCGGGACGGGCAGTCGTTGATGCCACATAAGATCGACGAAGCCATAGCCAAAATCTGCGGCGCCTCTCTCAAACCGCGGAGAAATGCCAGCCAGCCCGCCTCGGAAGACAAGGGAAAGGACTGATGTCATGGCCATCCCCCTAAAAGGTCTAAACAACATTCGCACCCTCTCCGGCCGGGTGGACCAGGTTTCCTTGCCCTACCGCAGCTACATGCAGATCACCTGCCTGGAGATGGAAAAGGCCCGGCGCGATATGGAGCGCAAGAGCGCCAGCGGGCGCATCGCGGTGATCGACGCTCGTCTCGATGAGATCGAGAAGGCCAAGCAGGAGCTGCTTCAGGCGGTGGCTACGCCGGGCCAAAGGATGCCGGGGAGCCTGCCCGGCCTGGACCTGAAACCCGCGCCCCGCCGAAGCACGGGCGGATTCAAGATCCGTTACTAAAGGGAAACAGACCATGCTGACGCTCAGGACCTCCGCCCACATCCCCGCAAACCGACACTGCAGAAGCTTCCGCCTTGTCCCCGCTTCCACCGGTGCGTCTCGTGCGCGGGCGGGCGGGCGGCGTCTGCTTCAGGAATGGACCCGGCTGTTAGACGCCGAGTCGCGGCGTCTCTGGCTGGACGATCGATGGAGCGCGCATGTGCGACGAGTCCAGTCGAGACAATGGAGGAGGCCCCGATGAAGGACCCTGACGGTGCGGCAGTGTCAGATAGCCCCGCCAATCAGCCGGCAGTGCCTGTGGCTCACGGGAGGCATTATCTGTACGCCGTCGTGGCGGGGGGTGAACCACGGTCCTACCGATCTCTCGGCATCGAAGGGAGCGACGTGTACACCATTACCGAGGGACGCGTGGCCGCGGTTGTCAGCGGTTTGGCCGGTTCCAAGATCCGGCCGCAACGCGCTAACCTGGCGGCTCACCAAGCGGTGCTCAAGTGTCTGATGGCCGACACAACCCCGCTGCCGATGGCCTTCGGCACGATTGCCGCTAGCCCGGAGGCCATCCGCAAAATCCTGCTCCGGAATCAGCACGCCTTCCGGGAGCAGCTCCAGCGGGTGGCCGGCAAAGTGGAAATGGGGTTGCGCGTAGCTTGGGACGTACCGAATATCTTCGAGTATTTCGTCAACACGCATGCTGAACTGCGCCTGGCGCGGGACCGCCTGGTGGGCGTCCGCCACGAGTTCACACAGGAAGAGAAGATCGAACTGGGCCGGATGTTCGACCGCCTGCTCAATGAGGACCGGGCGGACTACACTCGGAAGGTGGAGCAAGTGCTGACGCCTGTGTGCGTGGAATTCAAGGCGAACCAATGCCGCAATGAGCGCGAGGTCATGAACCTGGCATGCCTGGTGGGGCGCGACGCACACGAAGAGTTTTCCGCCGGCGTGTTCGCGGCAGT
>Ga0182014_10005269_pt1 | contig 14445 bp, 13 predicted proteins | sample 612S2DmetaG_FD_120489 | JGI IMG/M metagenome (GOLD analysis project Ga0182014, IMG submission 120489) | Permafrost microbial communities from Stordalen Mire, Sweden - 612S2D metaG | ecosystem: Environmental > Terrestrial > Soil > Wetlands > Permafrost | place: Sweden: Stordalen | collected... | reverse complement strand
CGGGTTGTTCTTGCCCAATACCTTGGTGATCGCCGCCGTCAGCGTCGTCTTGCCGTGATCGATGTGCCCGATCGTCCCCACGTTCACGTGAGGCTTCGTGCGATCAAACTTTTCCTTCGCCATAAAAGTCCCAAGTCCCTTTCGTAGCTCATACTGCCTGTTTCAACCCGGGGCGCCGGCTATCCGGCTCCAGCCCCAAAACTCAGTGACCAGTGATCAGTGGACAGTGGTCAGTTTCATCCTGCTCATGCTCACTGCTACCATTCAACCCGCTCAGACCAAACTGACAACTGATAACTTGCATTCTCACCTGCCCTGCGAACGGCCGATGATCTCGTCGGCAATCATCCGCGGAGCCTCTTCATAACGCGCGAACTGCATCGAATACGAAGCCCGGCCCTGCGTGGACGAGCGAATGTCGTTCACGTAGCCGAACATCTCCTTCAGCGGCACAATCGCCTTGATGACCTGCGACCCGGCCAAGTGCTCCATCCCCTCGATGCGCCCGCGCCGCGAGTTGATGTCGCCGATAATCACTCCCATATGCTCCTCGGGAACGGTGACCTCGACGGCCATCACCGGCTCCAAAAGCACTGGCGAGGCCTTGCGCGCCGCTTCCTTGAAGGCGATCGAGCCGGCGAACTTGAAGGCCATTTCGTTGGAATCCACTTCGTGATAGCTTCCGTCGTAGAGCGTCACCTTGACGTCAACCAGCGGGTAGCCGGCCAGAATGCCCAGCTCGATGGCTCCCTGCACACCCTGGTCGATGGGCTTGATGTACTCCTTGGGGATGGAGCCGCTCTTGATCTCGTTGATGAACTCGTAGCCCGCGCCCGGCGTATTCGGCTCGACGCGCAGCTTGCAATGGCCGTAGTTGCCGGAGCCGCCGGTCTGGCGGATGTACTTGCCTTCGGCCTCAGCCTTCTTGCGGAGCGTCTCGCGGAAGGCTACCTTGGGCTCGCCCACATTGGCTTCGACCTTGTGCTCGCGCTTCATGCGGTCGACCAGAATCTCTAGATGCAGCTCGCCCATGCCGCTTATGATCGTCTGGCCGGATTCCTCGTCGGTGCGCACCTTGAAGGTGGGGTCTTCGTCGGCCAGCCGCGCCAGCGCCACGCCCATCTTCTCCTGGTCGGCCTTGGTCTTGGGCTCGATGGCCACCGAGATCACGGTCTCAGGGAAGGTGATGGCGCCGAGGGCGATAGGATGGTGCGGAGCACAGAGCGTGTCGCCCGTCTTCAGCTCCTTCAATCCCACGCAGGCGCAGATGTCGCCGGCGTAGATCTCGGTTACATCCTCGCGCTTGTTGGCGTGCATCTTTACCAGCCGGCCGATGCGGTCTGTCTTGCCGGTGCGGGGATTGAGGACCGTATCGCCGGTCTTCAGCGATCCTGAATAGACGCGGATGAAGCAGAGCTTGCCGAAGGGATCGTTGATGATCTTGAAGGCCAGCGCCGCGAGCGGCTCGCTATCGTCCGGCTTGCGGATCTCGATCTGGGAGGGACGGTGAGGATTGATGCCCTCCACCGGAGGCTTGTCCAGAGGGCTGGGCAGGTAGTCGACGACGGCATCGAGCAGCGTCTGGACTCCCTTGTTCTTGAAGGCGCTTCCGCAGAGCACCGGGAAGATCTTCAGATCGATGGTGGCCTGACGTATGCCGGCCTTCAACTCGTCGATGGTGGGCGTTTCGCCCTCCAAGAACTTTTCCAGCAGCACATCGTCGGTCTCGGCGATCACTTCGATCAACTGCAGGCGGAAGGCCTCGGCCTTCTTCTGCAGCGCGGCGGGAATCGGCTCGATGTCGAACTGCGAACCCATGGCCTCGTCCTGCCAGACGATGGCGTTCATCTCGATCAGGTCGACGACGCCTTTGAAGCCGGCCTCGGCGCCGATGGGGATCTGCAAAGCCACCGGGCGCGCGCCCAGCCGCTTGCGAATCGTCTCCAGAACGTGTTCGAAGTCCGCGCCGTTCTTGTCCATCTTGTTGACGAAGCAGATGCGCGGAACCTTGTACTTATCGCCCTGCCGCCAGACGGTCTCCGTCTGCGGCTGCACGCCGCTGACCGAGTCGAACAACGCCACCGCGCTGTCCAGCACGCGCAGGCTGCGCTCCACCTCGGCGGTAAAGTCCACGTGGCCGGGCGTGTCGATAATGTTGATGCGATAGTCTTTCCAGGTGCAGGTAGTGGCGGCCGAAGTGATGGTGATGCCGCGCTCCTGCTCCTGCTCCATGTAATCCATGGTCGCCGTGCCCTCATGCACCTCTCCTATACGGTGTGTGATGCCCGTGTAGAAGAGGATCCGTTCTGTCGCTGTCGTCTTTCCGGCGTCGATGTGCGCCATGATTCCGATGTTCCGGCAGCGGTTTAGCGGTGTAGTGCGAGGCACGGCATTTTTCCTTGCGGGCGCTTATCGGCCCGCGGTTAGATCTTTCTGTCCAGCTACGTCCCTAAGTCCCTAGTCCCTACCAGCGGTAGTGAGCAAAGGCCTTGTTGGCCTCGGCCATGCGGTGGACGTCTTCCTTCTTCTTCATCGCCGCGCCTCGCCCATTGGCCGCGTCCAGCAACTCGTTTGAAAGCTTGTCGATCATGCCCTTTTCGCCGCGGTTGCGGCCGTAGGTGATCAGCCAGCGGATGGCCAGCGAGGTGCGCCTGTCGGGATTCACCTCGATCGGCACTTGGTAGTTGGCGCCGCCCACGCGGCGGGTCTTCACTTCGAGCAGCGGTTTGCAGTTCTCGACGGCCTTCTTGAAGAGCTTCAGGGCATCGTCGCCCCCGCCCTTCTCCTCCAGGTTCTTCATGGACTGGTAGAAGATGGCCTGGGCCGTCGACTTCTTGCCGCCCCACATCATCGAGTTGACGAACTTGGTGACCAGGTCAGACCCGTAAACCGGGTCAGCCGCAACTTCCCGCTTCGCAATGTGCCCTTTTCTTGGCATAAATCCTCAAAAAACAGCTATTAGCTGTTAGCTTTTAGCCATTAGCTCCTCTACATAGAAGCCGCCAGCCCTTCAGTCCCAGCAAAACTAGCTAATAGCTAATAGCTAATAGCTACAAAGCTCTCGTTACTTCTTGCCCTTGGCCGGCGCAGGGCCGCCCTTGGCGCGCTTGGCGCCGTACTTCGACCGGCTCTGCTTGCGGGCGGATACACCCACTGAATCGAGCGTCCCGCGCACCACGTGATAGCGAACGCCAGGCAGATCCTTCACGCGGCCGCCGCGGATCAGCACAATCGAGTGTTCCTGCAGGTTGTGGCCGATACCGGGGATGTAGGTGGTTACTTCTATCCCGTTGGTCAGCCGCACGCGGGCCACCTTGCGCAGAGCCGAGTTCGGCTTCTTGGGCGTCTGCGTATACACGCGGGTGCAAACGCCGCGCCGCTGCGGCGAGGCCTGCAATGCCGGCGACGCCGTTTTGTAACGGGGGGCCGTGCGCCCCTTGCGAACCAACTGATTGAATGTAGGCAAACTGAAACTCCTTACCCCGTCAAAACCTTCTCAACATCACTCAGCCGCAGGCAGCCCTATTAGGCTTCCTGCCAGCGCGCCGCCATCTCCGGCGAACGCACGCGCGCAGAAGCCCTCTTATTGCTGCTTCGCGTCTGCCCTCTTCCCATCTCAGACGAGAACCGGGACGGTGGCTGTGCGCTCGCTTTAGCGAGGCCAACTCCGTATCGCGGTTCCGGCCCGCATAGCCCTCCAAGGTGGAGAACGCGCGGGCGCCGTAGCGATTTGCCCCTGCCCTCGGCAAGAAGAGAGCCATTTCGGGGACTTGTCCGGCCGGCTGATTCAACCCGGCCCTGCCGCCTCTGGCCTGGTCGCGACCGAACTGCTCGCCCCTGGCCTCGACGACCGGCCCCGTCTCTAATTGCTTGACGGGCCGAAGATACGCACCCTGCCGCTAAGACGCACGCGCGGGGGCGCTCTTGCCAAACCATCTAACCATATCAAGAAACGCTGGCGGGGTCAAACGATTTGTCGCTCCGCCCCAAAGGTTTCTTCAGCCTAAGTCAGATTCGCCTAGTTGATGCTGACCAGCTTCCAGGCCCCGCCATCCAGGGCAAACTCGGCCTGGCGCTTGCTGCTCAGCTTGTTGCCGGGATTATGGGCGATCTGCTGTAGCGCGTCGGGCACGCCATCCAGATTCACGGCTTCAGTAAACGAAGCGCCCTTGCCTCCTGCATCGTCCTGCGGATCCTGCACATCATGGGCCTTCAAGTGGTTGGCTGCAACAGTCACCACAATGATTGAATAGTTCTTGTCGTCGGCGTTATCCGGACGCCACTTGATGACGTCGCTCCCATCCTGCAGTTTGAGCGCCTTCTTGCCATCGGGGGTCAACTTGAAGTCGGCCCAGAACTTGTTGGGATAGATGGTCGCCCGGTCCCAGTACTTGGCCGTCGCACCCATCCTCATGCCCAGATCGTCCACCACGACATTGACGCCCACGGCCGGTGTCGCGTCATACCTTGCCTGAATCAGCGCCTGCGCCTGCGCCGGGGTTAACTCCGGCGCCGACTTGCAGCCGGTCAGGATCATCCCTACTCCCATCAACGCCACGACTCCAAAAACCTTCAAATTCACCGCAATTTTCACTTTCCCTCCGTACGTCGCCAGAAACGGTCCAATTTGTCTCGACCCGCCATTTTTATTCTTCTAACCGCCTCTGTCAAGCGGGCGTTTTGTCCAAGCATTTCCACAGCTGTGAAGAACTTGCGCCGGATTGTCGAAGCGACGTTCAAGAGCAGCCCGCTCGCAACTCTTTCCCGGATTCGGTGTCCAATCACAAGGGAGGCTAGCTCAAGTGGCCATGCAGAGACGTGTGCGCAGATTCGCTTCTCTTCCACTGGCTGCCGCTCTTGCCCTTGCCTCGCCCCTCCCGGCCCAGTCCGGCGCATTCTCCATCTCCCTGCACGGCCACCCCGTGGGAACGGCCACCTACAACTTCGCCGCCAACTCTCGCGGATACAATTCCACATCGGTGGTCCGCATCGCCTTGCAGGGCCTGGACTACGCTCTCTCCAAGACCGAGCAGCTCTCCCAAGCCAATCAGCTCCGGCATGTTCAGTTGAGCGCCACCGTCAACGGTTCGGCTGTCAGCGTGACCGCGGCTCCCGACGCCGCACAGATTCTGCTGAACATCTCCGCCAACGGCCGCAGTTCCACCATCCGGCTGGACCCGCATCCCGGCGCTATCTTCCTCTCGGATTTCGACCCCGGCGGTCTTGAAACCCTGCTTGCCCTGGCCGTCACCCGCAACAATTCCGGTCTCTGGGCCATCCTCCCCAAGCAGTCCGGTTCGCAGATCGCCTCTATCCAGCCCGTCCAGCTGGCTACCTACGCCGATGAGCAGGGAACCCTCGACAGCAAGCCAATCACGGTCCACCATCTGGTCGCCACCATCGCCGGAGCCGCCACCCACCTCTTCTCCGGCCCTCAGAACCAGCTTCTCCAGGCCGAACTCCCCCTGCAGGGCTTTGCCCTCATCCGCAGAGGGTTTGTCCTCACGCCACCGGCCAAAGCCGGCGCACCGCCCACCGATGCAGACACTCCACCAACCCAGCAGTAGTCTAAGCACTTCTTTCACGCCCGGTTCCGGTACAATTCTGAGCAATGATCGAGCAGCCCGAAGAGACCGCCTCTATCGACTTCGCCATCACCGTTGGTGAAGGCAAGCTTATAGCCACAGCAGTCGTTCCCGCCGGTCCCACCAACCTCACCCAGATCCTCCCCGTCATTCAGGCCCTCGACGACTCGCTCATCGCAGGCGTCGCTGCGCATTTGGCTGAAGACGGGCGACGCTTCTCCTGCAAGGCCGGCTGCGGAGCCTGCTGCCGCCAATTGGTGCCCATCAGCATCTTCGAGGCAGAGGCTCTGGCCGCCTGGATTCGCACCCTCCCCGAAACCCGTCAGCAGGAACTCGCAGGACGCTTCCACCAAGCGCTCCTCAAGCTGGCCGCCGCCGGAATCATCGATCGCATGGTCAATGAAGATTGGTCCGCCGAAAATGCGCCCGACAGACAACTGGGCCTCGATTACTTTTACCAGCGCGTCCCCTGCCCCTTCCTCGAAGATGAGTCCTGCTCCATCCACCCCATCCGGCCGCTGATCTGCCGCGAATACCTGGTGACCTCCGCGCCGGAGCATTGCGCCGACCCCGCAACCTTGCAGACCGCCCCCGTTTTACTGCCGCTCTTCTTTTCCCGCGTCCTCAATACCATCGGAGCGGAACTCGAACAGAGTGTCCGCTGCTCGATTCCATTGCTCTTTCTTTTTGCTTGGATGAAGGGCGATGCCCACCCCGGGATGAGAATCGCCGGCACCGGTCCGGAGGTCCTCTATGAATTCCTCAAGCGAATCGACGCCGCCCGCCTGCCCCTCGCGTCCCCCAACCCGAAGCCCGAAGACCAGCCCGAGAGGTAATCCGGGGATTCGTCCCGGGCATATGCCCTACTGATCCGGCTCGATAGGATTGCGACAAGGCAGCCGAGAAGCAAACGCAAATGCTTCAACTCCGCTCCGCTTCGCTCCCGATGAACAAAATAGTTGGATGAGGCGGTATATAAACAAAATCAGCAAGTTAGCCACCGCTTCACGGTGATGGCGAGTTGGCGGCGGTCCATTCCAATCGTAACTTGCAGCTTCTAGTCGGGCTGCTCGGGATGACAGCGCTCAGAAGATGCAATCATTTCATGCCGAATCATTGACTGAACCGCGAACCTTGTTCTTCCGCCATCAATCCCGCCAGCTTCTCCGCGCGGCCTCAATACCGTTGCAGGAACTCCGGCTCGACGGGGTTCTCGAAGAGCGATGCCTCGCGGGTGACGATGGTCAGCCCAGAGGGGGTGACGAAGTAGCGGCGCTTGTCCTCGACCGGATCGAAGCCGATGACCGTTCCCTCGGGAATATGCACATCGCGATCGATGATGGCGCGGCGGATGCGGCAGTGGCGGCCAATGTTCACGTGGGAGAAGATGATGCTGGCGTCCACGTTGGAATAGGAGTTGACGCGCACATCCTGCGAGAGCACGGAGTTCGAGACCAGGGCGCCGGAGATGATGACACCGGCAGTAATGACCGAATTGACAGCCATGCCGGAACGGCCCGGCTCGCCGAAGACGAACTTGGCCGGCGGATACTGGCGCACGCGGGTGCGGATGGGCCAACTCTTGTCGTACAGGTTGAAGACCGGCGAAACTGAGCAGAGGTCCATATTGGCCTCGTAGTAGGCGTCCAGCGTACCTACGTCGCGCCAGTAGAGCGCCTGCTGCTTGTTCTCATCCACAAAGTTATAGGCCATCATCTTTTTGTTGCCCAACATTTTGGGCAGGATGTTGTGGCCGAAGTCGTGCTTGGAGTCGGGATCTTCGGAGTCGGCGATCAGTGCTTTCAGCAGTATCTCGGTATTGAAGATATAGATGCCCATCGACGCATCGATAGAGCCGGGATTGAAGGGCGAGCGAATGCTGGTAGTTACGGGCTTTTCCTGGAAGCCGCGAATCTCACCGTTCCGGGCCACTTCAACAATGCCGAAGCGCTTTGATTCGTCAGGTGAGACCGGCAGTGTGGCCAGTGTGACCTCGGCCTTGGATTCTATGTGCTGCGCCAGCATTCGGCTGTAGTCCATCTTGTAGATGGCGTCGCCCTGGAGAATAATCATGTACTTGGGCTGTTCGCTGCCGATTGAATAGATGTTCTGATAGACGGCGTCGGCTGTGCCCATATACCAGTTGGCGCCGGTGCGCTGCGTGGGCGGCATCAGCTCGAAGAATTCACCCAGCTCCTGGGCCACAATGCCCGTCCACCCTTCGCGGATGTGCCGGTTCAGCGAGAGGGCCTTATATTGGGTCATGATGAAGACCTTGCGCAGGCCGGAGTTGATGCAGTTGGAGAGGGTAACGTCGATGATGCGGTAGTGACCGCCAAAGGGGACGGCTGGTTTGGCGCGATCGCGTGTCAGCGGAAAGAGCCTTTCTCCGGCTCCGCCCGCAAGCAATACTCCAATAGTGTCTCTCATGTCCATTCGCCCCTGCCTCGATGCATGATCCGTTTGGGTTGCGCCGTCCCAGGGTGACCGCCAACCGGCGCCGCAAAACCTCCGGCGGCGGCACTCCTTGAGCTATCCCCGAACGGTGGAGAATACCACATAAAGATGAAACTGACAGTCCCCGCGCTGACTCGATTCAATTGTATCCATGCCGGATAACACTGGATGGCTGGTCCAGACAAAGTACTTGGTCTTGGTGAATATCGGCAAGCATAGGGGAAAGAAGCGCGGTTCGACAGGCTAAAGCTGGCAGCGTACCGGGGAACTGAAGATCTACGCTACCGCTTCGCCTTGAATTTGTACTCGACGCCAACCGAGATAGCGAAGTTGACGTCGTTTTGCGTCGTTTTGGGCCCGTAGTTGATGCCATAGCGGGTCAAAACCGCGTCGGGAGTAACGCGAAAGACCCAATGCGCCGAGCGGTTGAGGTCGAAATGCCCGCCCGCGATCACCGCCAGAGCAATCTGGTTGTTATAGAAGCCGACCACCGAGGGGGAGTTTCCGTGCAGGTCCTGCTCGAAGTTCCCATCGACACCGCCCACCAGAACATGGGCCAGTATGGCGCCGTGCTTGTTATGCGGACCCAGCCACTCCGGACCGCCAGCGAAGAAGTACTCGCTGACAAAGGGCCCCTTGATGTTCAAAGTGTTGGGCGCGGCGCCGCTTGTGCCCAGATAACCGCGGCCGGAGCCCTCAATCCCCCAATGCTTGCTGAGCCAATAGGTTGCGGAGAGATCGAGACCGCCGAGATTGGACCCCTGAAGCAGGTTCGGACCGGCCTTCATGTGGTCGTAGGCCATGCCGAGCGAGACGTCGAAGCGGTTGTCGTAGCGCACATTGGCCAGCGGATCGCTGGCAATGTAAGTGCCATTGCCGGTGGTGGGCGCGGCAGTAACCTGGGCCTGAACGCAGGCGCCAGCCAAAAGAGCCAAAGCGGCCGTAGCCAGGAGAGAGACGAAGAAACGATCTTGGAGACGCATCGTATTCAGCTTACAGGACTACGCCAATGGGGGACAATACTGGGCGGGCCGTATCTCCCTGGTCAAGGTTCGCAACGCTCGGTCTGGCGAGTCCATACCAGGTAGCGAACCGTCTTCAGGGTTTCCATTGCCGAATCGGCGGTGGTGGACAAAGCCGATTGGGGTGCGAGCGGAGGAGCGGCGTGCGCGCGCCATTCCAACGGCAGACGGCTGAAGATCAACCCTGCCCGGGGAAGGTGATAGTCCACGGAGACCACCTCCGCCGAGCGCCAGCCATGGGCCTTCAAGATGCGGGCGGAGTAGCAGGCATTCTGAATGGTATCCGTGGCTTCGGACTCCTCAAAGATGGCGGACTCCGGAATGCCCTGGGCATGCGCGGCGCGGGCCATGACGCGCGCTTCGACAAACTGGTTGTGAGCCGCCGCCCCGGAAAGAATCAGCCTTGGAGCGACGCCGCGCTGGTATTCATGCACGGCCTCGGTGACGCGGGCCAGCTGCGCGGGAGTTGGGTTGCCGTCGGAGTCGGCCGGTGTGCCCAGCACGATGATGGCGTCAAAGCGCGTGAGTGAGGTGTTCGAAGCTGGGGCAAGCTGGCGCGCGATGCATCCCCAAGCCAGCAGCGCCAGAACGATTGCGCTGGCTGAGATGGCCAGCCGCCCCCGCCAGCCAAAGCGCTTGCGCCGGACCGGGGCGCGCCGGGGGGTGAATTTGCGAGGCTGCTTGCGGGTCAACCGATCTTCCTCCAGCATCCACTCTATCGCGGAAGCCGGGAGTGCGGCAGCGCGGGTTGGCGCCCGCTCGAACCGGTCAGCCCAGCTCAGCCGGCGAGTCCCAGGAGGAGAAGACAAAGTCCTTCAATGGTTTGCGCTGGCGGGGCGCGAGTTCCTGAGTGAGCATCTGCTCGTTGGCCAGAGCTGCCGGATCACCTTGATAGCCGAGAGCGATAACGGCGCCGAGAGCAAAATCCTCTGGGATTTCAAAAGCCTGGCGGGCGACTGAAGCGTCAAAGCCGGCCATCTGATGAGTTGATAGGCCGAGAGCCGCGGCTTGAAGTGTCAGGTACGACGCTGCTGCGCCCAGGTCATAGAGGGCAACACGGTTAGGGGTACCGTTGTGGCTGAATGTGGTCTTGGTTGCGCCCAGGATCAGAATCGGAGCGTGACCCGCCCAGGCCTGGTTAAAAGGCATGAGCGAGTCAATTATCTTCTTATACGTGATGGAGTTGCGCGTGCCCACGAGGAAGCGCCAAGGCTGCTCGTTGAAAGAGGAAGCGGCCCAGCGGGCGGCTTCGAAAACCTTCGCCAGATCGGCTGCGCTGACCTCCTGGTCGGAAAACGAGCGCGGACTCCAGCGGTTGAGAATAGCGGGCAAGACGCCCTTGACGGGCGGCGCGTGTTTCAGTTGGCTGACTTCACCGGCAGAGAGGGACATGGACGGGAACTCCTTGAGCGATGGAAAACCGCACCCCTTTGATTCCTTGAGGAGTGTAAAGATTCGTCATGAGCCCGGCGGGGACGCATGCGCCTCAGGGCGTTGTCGCGGATGGGACCTGGGGAAGCAATGGAATGGCGGATCGAATCCTGGCAATAAGCTGGAGTGCCGTTCATGCGATCATCAATTCAAAATTGCGGAGCGAAGAGTTGGCGCTTCAGAGGGATGCGGGATGATACTTGTGCAAGCAGGGCATTCCAGCACACTTTGGGGAGGCTTCGCAATACTCGCAGAGGCAAGATAAGAACTATGGACACGGACAAAGAGGGACAAGCGATGGCGCGCAAGGGCGCGCCGGTGCGGATGAAAGACATCGCCCAGGACATGGGTCTCTCCACGGTTACCATCTCCAAGGCGCTACGCGGCCATCCCGACATTAGCGAGGAGACACGGAAACGGGTTCTCAAGCGCATGGAGGAGCTGAACTATCAACCCAACCTGGCGGCGCGCGCCCTGATTACCGGACGAAGCTGGACCATTGGTTTGGTGGTGCCCGACCTACTGCATCCCTTTTTCGCTCAGGTCGCCAAGGCCATTTCGGCCGAAGTTCGCGGGCACGGCTACGGCCTTATAATCACCTCGTCGGAAGAAGACCCCGAGCTGGAACGCCAGGAGATTGAGCAACTGCTGGCGCGGCAGGTGGACGTGATGGTGATCGCGTCGGCGCAGAGGAGCGCGGAGAGTTTTAGCCGTATCGAAGAGAGAAGGATTCCGTATATTCTGATCGACCGGAAGTTTGCTTATCTGGCGGCAAATTTCATAGGTGTGGACGATGAAGCCGTCGGAGTGCTGGCAACCAGCCACTTGATCGAGCAGGGATGCTTGAGAATCGCGCATATCCGCGGGCCTGAGACCAGCACCGCGCTGGGCCGTCTGGAGGGATTCCAGCGGACTCTTGCGGCGCACGGGCGTTTGTCGTTTCCGGAGTACATAATTTCCATCGGGATTTCAGGCGACGATCGCGGAGAACCTGGCGGCTACGAGGCTGCGAAGAAGCTTCTTGCCGCAAGCCCGCGTCCGGATGGGATCTTCTGCTTCAACGATCCCATCGCTCTGGGCGCCATGCGGGCGATTCTAGATGCGGGCCTGCGTATTCCCGAGGATATTGCGGTGGTGGGGTGCGGCAATGTGAGTTACTCGGATTTTCTGCGCGTTCCGCTTACATCCATCGATCAGGACAGCGCGGCGATCGGTCGGCTCGCCGCCGAATTGGCTCTGTCACTGGTGGGCGCGAAAGGCCCGGTGCGCCCTAGAACGAAGCTTGTCATTCCCACGCTCGTCGTCCGCGCATCGACCCTGCGCAAGTGAGCGAGCCGCGGGCCGCCCGAGAGCTTTGCGAACACTACACTAAACTGGATGTATGTCCAGCAGCGATCATCGGAGTCCGGGGGCTGAGCCCACCGAGTGGAAGCCCGCGGCAAATCCATGGATCATTGCCGGCTCGGTGATGCTCGCCACCTTCATGGTGGTGCTCGATTCTTCGGTTGCCAACGTCGCCTTGCCGCATATTGCGGGCAACCTCTCAGCCTCGACGGATGAGTCGACCTGGGTTCTGACCAGCTATCTGGTCTCCAACGGCATTATGCTCCCGACCTCCGGCTGGATCGCGCGGCGCATCGGGCGCAAGCGCCTGCTGCTGATCTCGATCCTGCTGTTCACCGGCGCATCGCTGCTCTGCGGCATGTCCATCAACATGCCCATGCTGATCGTCGCCAGGGTGCTGCAAGGCATCGGCGGCGGCGGCATGCAGCCTCTTGCTCAAGCCATCCTGCTGGAGAGCTTTCCGCCCCGCCAGCACGGCACGGCCATGGCCGTCTTTGGCGTCGGCGTCGTGGTGGCCCCGGTCATCGGTCCCACGCTGGGCGGATGGATCACCGACAGCTACTCCTGGCGCTGGATCTTCTACATCAATCTCCCCATCGGCATTCTGGCGCTCATCATGGTCAATCTCTTCGTCGAGGATCCTCCCTATCTGCGCAATGCGTTTCGGGGCGCCATCGATTATCTCGGCGTCGGGTTGATGGCGCTCTGGCTGGGATCATTGCAATTGATGCTGGACAAGGGACAAGAGATGGACTGGTTCGCGACACCGTGGATTCGATGGACGGCCGCGGTCTCGCTCCTCGCGCTTGTGGGATTCATCTACCGTGAATTGGTGGTTCACGACCCGATTGTTCAATTGCACGTGCTGCTCAACCGCAACTTCAGCATGGGAACGCTGATTACCGGCATTTACGGCTTCGTTCTCTATGGCGCCACCGCCATGCTGCCGCTCTTCCTGCAGACAATGATGGGTTATTCGGCGCTGCAAAGCGGCCTGACCGTGAGTCCGCGCGGCCTTGGCGCCATGGCCTCGATGATTGCGGTGGGAGTGCTGGTGAGGTACATCGACGGCCGTGTGCTGATGGCCTTCGGCTTCGTCCTGCTCGGCTACTCAACCTGGATGCTGAGCAACATCAGCCTGGAAATCGGGATGGCTTCGGTCATCGTGCCCAACGTGCTCAACGGCTGCGCCATGGGCTTCGTCTTCGTTCCGCTTACCACCATGAGCCTGAGCCGCCTGCGCAAGGAAGAAATCGGCAATGCCAGCGGTATTTACAACCTGATGCGCAATATCGGAGGCAGCGTCGGCATCGCCACGGTCATGACCCTGCTGGTGCGCGGCGCCCAGGCCCACCAGAACTATCTCTCCGCCAACCTCACAGCCGGCAGCCCCGCAACCTTGATGCTTCTTCAGGGCCTGGGCGGACGTTTCTTCCGTGACGGGGCCAGTGCGAGCACTGCCCATTTAGAGGCCTTGGGGGCGCTTTACCGCAGCATCCTGCAGCAGTCAGCGGTCCTCGCGTATGCCGACAACTTCCGCCTACTGGCGATCCTATCGCTGGCCTGCGCTCCGATGGTGCTGCTTTTTCAACGCGTGCGCAAGCATTAAGGCCCTTCAGCGCCGTGGGTCTTTGACTGAATGATTTCGTACATTGAAATCGCGCTCTCCCAGGCGAGTGGTCCGCCTTAGGTATTGATTTTATTAGATTTCTGCGTATTCCGGTGCGGGTTTTACTGGCGTACAGCGGTTGAAATCGCGATCTGCGGAATGGCTCGTAAAGCCTTTGAAATGATGGCTTTCAGGGTGGTTATACTGGAATGCTTATCCTGTACGGACGCCGGTTGTTGCCTTGCAAGTTACTGAAGGGAATTGGGTTGGCTGGCATTTACAGGCATACAGGGCGGAATTTCGCTTTTTTCCGGGGAGGGGGAGGGGGTGGTCTGGGACGTGGCTGCGGGCGGGGCCGAGGCGGCGGCGTGGGCAGCGCGGGCCGCTGCCAAGCCAAGTTGGGGCCGGCCGCCGGGGTAGCGCGCGGCTTTCACCGCTTCGGGCAGGACCGGGAGCAGAAACCTCACCATGTCGGTTACGGTGGTGTCGTAGTCGGCCGCGATCTTCCGCGTCTGGCGGTAGAGCTCGGGTTCGACGGCTACGGTGATGTTTCTGACGGTTCGCATGGCGCGGCTCTCCAGAGGGATCGGGAATTTCGCTCTATTGGCATTGTCCAACAAAAGCGGATAATTACATGCAAAACGGCTTTTGGGGTGTCCGGACCTTCGGATGGAAATATATATTTTACTATTGAGTCGCGGTGTGATCCTTCGGGGCTGATGAGCGGGCCACCTGCCGAGGGAGATGGGGAACCCAGTTTCATGGGTGGGAACCTGCGCCACCCGCCTTCCATCCCCGGTCCCCAACTGCGAGGGACCGGGGGCACCCTCAGCGTGCTCTGGAAATCTCACCGGGACCGGGGCCACCGGGACCGGGGCCACGCATTATAAAAGGGCGCCCCATTCCTGTAAGCTGCGGTTGCTGTGCTGAGCAGACAACCAAAGCCAACAGGGAGGAACACCCAGATGAATAGTGTGCGATATGTCGGGCTCGATGT